>BFBZ01000005.1_pt195 | contig 311475 bp, 280 predicted proteins | sample 1888401 | NCBI WGS metagenome assembly BFBZ01 (sample SAMD00112614, study PRJDB3348) | symbiont metagenome | host: Chara braunii
GCTCAGAGCCGATACAGGATCTGGTCGGTCCAGAACCGCTCGAGGCGATGCAGCGACTTGTTGAGGCTCGCGAACTCTTCGTTCGAGATGCCGCCCACCTGCTCCACCGTCTTGACGTGCTTCTGATACAGCGCGTCGACGATGCGGCGGATYTCCTGGCCCTGCGCGGTCAGRCGGATGCGGACCGAGCGACGATCAACGCGCGAGCGCTGATGATCGAGGAAGCCCATCTCCACRAGCTTCTTCAGATTGTAGGACACGTTGGAGCCGAGATAATAACCGCGGGTGCGCAGTTCGCCGGCGGTCAGCTCCTTGTCGCCGATATTGTAGAGCAACAGAGCCTGCACCGAATTGATGTCGGCGCGGCCGCGACGATCGAACTCGTCCTTGATGACGTCGAGCAGGCGGCGGTGCAGACGCTCTACCAAAGTCAGCGCTTCGAGATAGAGCGGCTGCACGGCCACCTTGCCGGCATCGCGTTCAACGGGTTCGACGGCCGTAGCTACGGCTTTAATCATGACACTTTCCCCTGTCGTCGTTTTATCGACTTATGCGACGAAACTTGTGTCCCGTCTGATGGCCTCAACGTAAGGGTCGCTTTTGAAGATCAGCTTAAACAACAGCATAAAGAGATCATGAATTTATGAGAGTGAATCGTCGATTAAGCCCGAAAACAAAGGGCTTTTTGTAATCTTTAATTGAGGAAAAGGTCGCTCTGTTCACGCTTCGTCTGAGGCGTTGTCGCGTTCCGGAACAGGACCGTTCAAATTCGAAATATTGCGGTAAGACCTGTGCCCGTTCGCCGTTCAAAATTCGATAACTATGGCGACCCGGATACGTAAAAAAACGAGTGTCATTTCGATACAATAAAAAAATGATTGCGACGCGCTTTGAAGATTGTCGCTGACAGTTTCGCAAGTTCTTAAGGCCAGCACGCAACTTCTGGCGCAGATTTTCGAAGAGCAGATTCCCGAAGAGCGGTTTTCCGAAGAGCGCACACCTGAAGACATGTGCGCCGTCTATGGCGGCCGCTCCAGTGCCGCCATCCACGCCAGCGCGAGATAGCCGAGCAGCAGAACGCCTTCGACCACGATGATCGCGAGGCTGCCGCCATAGATCGCGGGAAACATCAGCTCGATCACCGCCATCGACACCACGGACGTCAGCCACACCACCGCGCCCCACGGCGTCGCGAGCCAGAGTCCGACCGCGGCGACAAGTTCGATGACGGCGAAATACACCGTCGCCGTCTGCCATGCCATCGACTGGTTCTCGAACGCGTCGTCTTCGCCGCCGATGAAGCCGGTGACCTGCGCCCAGTGATAGAGGCCCTTGATGATGGCGAGCACCGCCATCACCCGCAGGAAGATCACGAGGCGGCGCGTCCATGCGCCGTCGCCGGACTCGGACGCATTGGCGGCGATCGCCGACGTCATCGGCAGGGTGTCGCGGGTCGCGTGATCGTGGGTGGCCGGATCAGTCATGAAGCAGCAGGCATCTCGATGGTCGGCGGCGGCATGGGCATTATGTCCAAGCCAGTTGCCTTCATTGTCCCTATATACGATCAAAATCAACCCGCGATCGTGCGGTGACGGCGGCCTCGCGGACTGGTAAATCTGACGGCGAAACGGAGACCTGATCATGGCGATTAAGTTTGGACGGCCGATCGAAGCGCGTGGTGATCAACGGGACGCCACGCCCGCCGCACCCTCTCTCGATCTCGCCATCCGCCCGCGCCGCAACCGCAAGGCCGAATGGGCACGGCGGATGGTGCGCGAAAACGTGATCACGACCGACGACCTGATCTGGCCGATGTTCGTGGTCGACGGCGACAACAAGCGCCTGCCGGTCGCCTCGATGCCCGGCGTGGACCGGCTCACCGTCGATCAGGCGGTGCGCGACGCCGAGCGCGCCGCAAAGCTCGACATTCCCTGCATCGCCCTGTTCCCCTACACCGATCCGTCCCTGCGCGACGAGACCGGCAGCGAGGCGCTAAACGCCGACAACCTGGTGTGCCGCGCCGTGCGCGCCATCAAGAAGGAGTTTCCCGAGATCGGCATCCTCTGCGATGTCGCGCTCGATCCGTTCACCAGCCACGGCCATGACGGCCTGCTGCGCGACGGCGTGATCCTCAATGACGAAACCGTCGCCATCCTGGTGCGGCAGGCGCTGGTGCAGGCCGAAGCCGGCTGCGACATCATCGCCCCCTCCGACATGATGGACGGCCGCGTCGGCGCCATCCGCGACGGGCTGGACCATGCCGGCCTGCGCGACGTGCAGATCATGGCCTATGCCGCGAAATATGCCTCCGCGTTCTACGGCCCGTTCCGCGATGCCATCGGCTCGACCAAGACGCTGACCGGCGACAAGCGCACCTATCAGATGGACTCCGCCAATTCCGACGAGGCGCTGCGCGAGGTCGAACTCGACATCGCCGAGGGCGCCGACATGGTGATGGTGAAGCCCGGCCTGCCCTATCTCGACATCGTGCGGCGCGTGAAGGACACCTTCGCGATGCCGACCTTCGCCTATCAGGTGTCCGGCGAATACGCGATGATCGCGGCTGCCGCCGGCCACGGCTGGATCGACGGCGACCGGGCGATGCTGGAAAGCCTGCTGGCGTTCAAGCGCGCCGGCGCCGACGGGGTGCTCACCTACTTCGCGCCCAAGGTGGCCGAAGGGCTGAAGGCGCATCGCTCCTGAAGGCAGGACACTTGCGCCTGTCAGATTTTTAATGTCGCAGGCCGGGTTCCGGCTTGTGCCTCCCTCTTGTGCCCCAATTTGGGGATATCCATCTTCCGGTGGTCGAGAGGGAACCTGAACATGTCCGACTCATCGCGTGGCAATGGCTATCAGACAGGGAATACGACTGGGACGACTTGGCGCAGCGGCGGCGGCTTCGATGCGCAGCCGCACGCCTATGATCCCTATACCCAGCCGGACCTGTTCCGCGGCGTGCTGATTCGCCGCGTGGTCGCATTCGTGATCGACCTGATCGTGCTGTCGATTCCCGTGGTGCTCGCTGTCATCTTCATCGCCATCTTCGGCGTGGTGACGCTTGGCCTGGGCTGGATGCTGTTCTGGCTGGTGTCGCCGTTCTCGGTGATCTGGGCACTGGTCTATTACGGCACGTCGCTGGGCGGCCCGCATTCGGCCACGCTGGGCATGCGCGCCATGGATCTGCAGCTGCGCACCTGGTACGGCGCACCCGGCTACTTCGTGCTCGGCGCCGTGCATGCGGTGCTGTTCTGGGTGTCGATCTCGGTGTTCGCCCCGGTGCTGCTGGTCGGCCTGTTCAATGCCCGCAAGCGCCTGCTGCATGACATCGTGCTGGGCACGGTGGTCATCAACCGCTCGGCGCGGATCGCCCCTTATTCCCCGGCCCGCACGGCTTGATGAATTCGAAACACGTTGACCGTTACACTTCCGGCGGCGATCATGCTTTATCCGGAGGCCCCCGAGTTCCGTGACGCAACATTCGCGCGATACCCCGCAGTTCTATCTCACGGCGCCCTCGCCGTGCCCGTATCTGCCGGGGCGGCACGAGCGCAAGGTGTTTACCCACCTGGTCGGGGACAAAGCCGGCGACCTCAATGACTTGCTGACCCATGGCGGCTTCCGCCGCAGCCAGTCGATCGCCTATCGGCCGGCCTGCGACAATTGCCGCGCCTGCGTCTCGGTGCGGGTAATCGCCAACGAGTTCCGCCCCTCCCGCAACTTCCGCAAGGTCCTGGCGCGCAACAGCGACATTGTCGGCGAGCTGCGGACAGCGGCGCCGACGTCCGAACAGTATTCGGTGTTCCGCGCCTACCTGGACGAGCGGCACCGCCATGGCGGCATGGCCGACATGACCGTGCTGGACTACGCCATGATGGTGGAGGACAGCCATGTCCAGACCCGCCTGATCGAATACCGCACCCGCGGCCTCGACAGCGGCATCACCGGCCGCGGCGACCGGCTGATCGCGGTCGCGCTGACCGACATCCTCAGCGACGGCCTGTCGATGGTGTACTCGTTCTTCGAACCCGACGAGCAGGACCGCTCGCTCGGCACCTTCATGATTCTCGACCACATCACGCGCGCACGGCGGATGGGGCTGCCCTACGTCTATCTCGGCTACTGGATCGAAGGCTCCAAGAAGATGGACTACAAGGGCCGCTTCCTGCCGCAGCAGCGGCTGGCGCCGAGTGGCTGGCTCCGGATCGACGCCACCGGCGCGATCGCGGAGCCCCAGGATTAACCTCTGAATTAATCTGCGGATTAACCTGCAAATCAATCAACGATTTAGCCGCGCCTGCTGATGCAAGTCGTCAGGATGTTACCGTGGCGTCTCAAGCAGCACGAAGGCTGGTCGCCGCCTGCAGCGCTGCGGAGAGCGCCTTCTCGCGCTGCTCGGGACCGATCTGGATTCCGTCGGCGCTGATGATTTCGAGATCACTGATGCCGATGAAGCCGAACACCCAGCGCAGATAGGTCTCCAGATGCTCGCCGGCCGCCATCGGCGTATCCGCGCCATAGAAGCCGCCGCGTGAAATGGCGACGATCACCCGCTTGCCGGCGGCCAACCCCTGCACGCCCTTCTCGGAATAACTGAAGGTCTTGCCCGCCACCAGGATGCGATCGATCCAGGCCTTGAGCTGGCTCGGGATGGTGAAGTTGTACATCGGCGCGCCGATCACCACGATGTCCGCGGCCAGGAACTCGTCCAGCACGGCCTGGCTGGCGGAGATGTCCTGCTCCAGGGCGGCGGTCTCCGGCACCGCCCCGTGGGCAGCCGCCAGATGGGCCCCGGACAGATGCGGCAGCGGTGCGGAGCCGATACTGTCTCTTATACACATCTAGATGTGTATAAGAGACAGGTCCTGCTCCAGGGCGGCGGTCTCCGGCACCGCCCCGTGGGCAGCCGCCAGATGGGCCCCGGACAGATGCGGCAGCGGTGCGGAGCCGATATCGCGATAGGTCACGTTCAGGCCCGGCGTGGCCTTGCGCAGGCGGTCCACGATCGCCCCCGAGAGCCGCCGGGAGACGGAGTTGCCGCCCAGGATGCTGGCGTCGATATGCAGAAGTTTGGTCCCACTCATTAGTCACCTTTTGGTGTTAGGTATAAAATTGTACCTTGGACTATATGAGTGACCGTGCTTACATCCCGCAAGAAGGCACATTTTTGAGACTCGGACAGGTCCCTTGAACCAACGCACATCAACCAACCCAGGTCACACCGGTGTTCCCGGCCTGACCGACGCACCCGAGCACAGCGACTGCCGGGCGGTCAGTTCGGTGCTCGCCCGCGTCGGCGACAAATGGAGCGTGCTGGTGATCATGCTGCTGGTCGAGGGCCCGCGGCGCTTCAACGAGCTCAAGCGCTTGATCGGCGGCATCTCGCAGCGGATGCTGACGCTCACCCGACCCTGACGCTGCGGGGCCTGGAGCGGGACGGTGTTGTCACCCGAACCGTCTTCCCGACGATCCCGCCCCGGGTCGACTACGAACTCACCGATCTCGGTCGGTCACTGGCCGAGCCGGTGAAGGCGCTGGGACAGTGGGCGTTTGCGAACATGCCGGACATCGAAGCTGCACGGCAGCGCTTTGACGCCAAAGGCGACTAAGTTCAGGACTCATTGATCAGAGCCAGAAGATGACGATGGCGGTGCCTTTTGCGCTGACATTGAATCGACCAATCGCCACCACCGAAAGCAGCTAAACCGGTCCGGAGCCCAGTTCGTCAGGACGCAGCGTCAGCACCGACACGCCGGAGGCCGTCACGGCAACGGTGTGCTCGAACTGTGCGGAAAGCGACCCGTCTCGGGTCACAACAGTCCAGCCGTCAGGCTCGGTTCTCACACTGCGCCGGCCGCGATTGAGCATCGGCTCGATCGTGAAGACCATGCCCTCGCGCAGCAGCACCTGTCTCTTATACACATCTAGATGTGTATAAGAGACAGGGTCACAACAGTCCAGCCGTCAGGCTCGGTTCTCACACTGCGCCGGCCGCGATTGAGCATCGGCTCGATGGTGAAAACCATGCCCTCACGCAGTGCAAGGCCAGTCCCCGGCTTTCCGAAGTGTAGAACCTGCGGCTCCTCATGCATCTCCCGGCCGATGCCGTGACCGCAATATTCACGCACCACCGAATAGCCGTTGCGCCTGGCGTGTCGTTCGATCGCCCAGCCGATGTCTCCGAGCCGCGCCCCCGGGCGAACCGCCCGGATGCCCATCCACATGGCTTCGTAGGTGGTCTGGACCAGCCGCCTCGCGGCTGGATGAACGTCGCCAACGAGATAAGTTTTGCTGGAATCCGCGATATAGCCGTTCTTCTCGAGCGTGATGTCGAAATTGACGATGTCGCCGTCCCGAAGCACGTTCGATTGCGATGGAATGCCGTGGCAAACCACATCGTTCACCGAGGAATTCAACACAAAATGATAGCCATACTGGCCCTTGCTCGCGGGCCGGGCCTGGAGATCACGAACGATGAAACGCTCGACCATGTCATCGACCTGAAGTGTCGACAGACCGGCGAGCGGGGTTCGATCCAGCAAGGCGAATACGGACGCCAGCAGCCGGCCGGATTCGGCCAGCAATGCCAGCTCCTCGGGCTGCTTCGTCATGCTTCGCTCAGGGACAGCGATTGAGCCGAAACGCCTGCGGACTGAAGCTCGCGTTCCATGATCTCGGTAAAACTGAGCGTCGGATTGGTTTCGCACAGCATGCCGACCCTGATCCAATAGGCGGCCTGCGCGTTGATCGAACGATACGAGACCTTGCTCGCTCTGCGCAGCTGATCGTGCAGATCATCATCTATGCTGACGATGCCCATTGAGAGCTCCATATACGATCCATATATGGTATGTATACGCATCGTATGCGGGAAAGCCAAGGGGCAGTGTTCGAAAGCACCTCAATGCGAAAGCACGGCGCGGCCACACAGCAGCCATAAACGCACGACGGGGCCGCGCGGCGTATCATGATCGCCGCCGAGGGCAACGCATTGATCGTGGCAACAGGGGAGCATGGCCATGCTGATCGGAGATCTGGCGCTCGCATCCGCTGCGGCGTTCGCGGCCACCGCATTCTACGTCAACATCGCCGAGCAACCGGCCCGCCTCGCGCTCGATGACCGTGCCCTGCTCGCGCAATGGAAGCCGAGCTATGCCAACGGCCTCAAGATGCAGGCGAGCCTCGCCATGATCTCCGGCCTGCTCGGACTGGCCACATGGTGGGGGACCGACGACGGGAGCTGGGTCATCGGCGCCGTGCTGATGCTCGCGAACTGGCCTTATACGCTGCTCGGCATCAAGCCGATCAACGAACGGCTCAATGCGATCCCCATTGAGCAGGCCGACGCCAACTCACGCGCGCTGATCGAGAACTGGGGGCGCCTGCATGCGGTGCGGACGGCGCTCGGTGGGCTGGGGACGCTGGCCTATCTGTGGGCGCTCAATTGAACCGCCATTTCCGGGCCTAAAGCAGGATGGGTTATGGTCGATCAACGCCATCTGTCGTGATCAGCTTGGGGTAAATCGTTGCGGCAATGGACAGCACGCTCCTTCTCCCCGCCTGCGGGGAGAAGGTTGGGATGAGGGGCGCTTTCCAGCCGCGGAGTTCATGGCGACGCCCCCTCACCCGCCGCGCAAGAGCGCGGCGACCTCTCCCCGCAAGCGGGGCGAGGTGAACTGCGGGCGCGGAAACACTGATTCAACCAAACTTCATCTCGCTTAGCCGGTCACGAAATCCAGCACCAGCTTGGCGTTCAGCACGATGATGATGGCGGCGATCAGCGCCGCCGCCATGGTCAGCCAGCGCGGCGCCACGAACACACCCATCTTGGCCCGGCTTGCGGTGAACATCACCAGCGGCACCACCGCGAACGGCAGTTGCAGGCTCAGCACCACCTGGCTGAGGATCAGAAGCTCGCCGGTGCCCTTCTCGCCGTACCAGACCGTCACCAGCGCGGCCGGCACGATGGCGATGATGCGGGTGATCATGCGGCGCAGCCAGGGCGCCACCTTGATGTTGATGAACCCCTCCATCACGATCTGGCCCGACAGCGTCGCCGTCACGGTCGAATTCAATCCGCAGCACAACAGCGCGATGCCAAACAGCGTCGGCGCCAGCGCCGATCCCAAGAGCGGCGCCAGGAACGCGTGGGCCTGATCGAGCTCGGCGACATCTGTCTTGCCCGCCTTGTTGAAGGTGGCGGCGGCGAGGATCAGGATCGAGGCGTTGATGGTCAGCGCGAGGCACAAAGCAATGGTGGAATCGATCACCGAGAGCTTGATGGCTTCGTGCTTGTCGGCGTCGCTGTCGCCGTAGCCCCGGGTCTGCACCAGTCCCGAATGCAGATAGAGATTGTGCGGCATCACGGTGGCGCCGAGAATGCCGAGCGCGAGATACAGCATGTCTTTGTTCGCGACGATATCCACCGTGGGCGCGAAGCCGCGGATCACCGCACCCCAATCCGGATCGGCCATTGCGATCTGCACCGCGAAACACGCGGCGATGACGCCGAGCAGCGCCACCACGAAGGCTTCGACCCAGCGGAACCCCAGCCATTGCAGGCCAAGGATGACGAACACGTCGACCGCCGTGATCAGCACGCCGATTTCCAGCGGAATCCCGAACAGCAGGTTGAGCCCGATCGCCGTGCCGATGATCTCGGCGAGGTCGGTCGCGGTGATGGCGATTTCGGCGAACAGCCACAGCGGCCAGGACACCCATTTCGGAAACGCGTCGCGGCAGGCCTGCGCCAGGTCGCGGCCGGAGCCGACGCCGAGCCGCGCGCACAGCGCCTGCAGCACGATCGCCATGATGTTGGAGATCAGCGCGACGGTGAGCAGCGCGTAACCGAACTTGGAGCCGCCGGCGAGCGAGGTCGCCCAGTTGCCCGGATCCATGTAGCCGACGGCGACGAGATAACCGGGGCCGAGGAAGGCCGCGAGCTTGCGCCAGAACGAGCCGCTTTTGACGACCCGCACCGAGCCGAACACGTTGGCCAGCGACGGCTCGCCGCGCGCGGCGCGCCAGCCCTTGCCTTGGGGGATTTGGCCCTGAGGGATTTGCGACGGCCCCGCCGCAGCGCGATCGGGCGGCAGAAAGGGAGTTTTTGCATCCATGATCGTATCAGAGCACACAACATTCCTTGTTGCAACTCATTTGCAACTGCATCTGCGTCGGAGCGCCTTACCGGCGCCGTCCGAAATCGGGTGGGTTGGCCCCTCGCCGGCTCCTAGTGTCGGACAAAGCCATCCAATCGAGACCTGACTCATGTCGACCAGCACCACCCCGAAACTGCCGTCCTCCTTCAATCGCCTGGCGTGGTCCAACCTCGCCGCGCAGTCGGCAGAGCAGATCGCGCTCGCCGCCGCCCCCATCGTCGCCGTGCTGCTGCTGGGGGTCGGCGAAGGCGAGACCGGCGCATTGCAGACCGCGCTGACGCTGCCCTTCATGCTGTTCGCGATCCCCGCCGGCCTGCTGGCCGACCGGATCTCGCGGCGCTGGCTGATGACGGCCGCCGAAGCGCTACGCGCGGGCGCGCTGTTCGTGATCCTCGCTTTGATCGCGCTGAAGCTGCTGACCATGCCGCTGCTCGCCCTGCTCGGCTTCGTCTCGGTCTGCGGCACCGTGGTGTACAGCGTCGCAGCGCCAGCGCTGGTGCCCGCGCTGGTGGGATCGGACGCACTGGCCGCAGCCAACGCGCGCATCGAACTGGCGCGGACCGTGGCGTTCGCGGCGGGTCCGGCGCTCGGCGGCGTGCTGGTGGGCTGGATCGGCGCCGCGGCGGCCTTCGGTTTTGCCGCGACGCTGTCAGTGATTGCAGTGATTGCACTCTCGGGTCTCGCGGAGCCGGCCCGCAAGCCGGTGACCCGGCGTCATCCGCTGCAGGAGATCAAGGAAGGCGCCATGTTCGTCTTCAGCCATACACTGCTGCGGCCGGTGTTCGTGACCCAGTTCATCTTCAACACCTCGTCGTTCCTGATCCTCGCGGTGTTCGTGCCGTACGCCGTGCGCCACCTGAACCTCTCGGCGTCCGGCGTCGGCACGACGCTCGCGATGTACGGCGTCGGCATGATCGTCGGCGCGCTGCTGGCGACACGTATCCTGCGGCGGCTGCCATTCGGCGTCGTGGTCGGGCTCGGGCCGATCTCCGGCTTCATCGCCGCCGCGATTCTCGCGCTGACCATCTACGCCCCCTTCCCGGCGCTCGCCGGCCTCGGCTTCTTCTTCCTCGGCGTCGGACCGATCCTGTGGGTGATCAGCACCACCACGCTGCGCCAGGCGGTGACACCCGCGCGGCTGCTCGGCCGCGTCTCCGCCATCAACATCATGAGCTATGGCGCCCGTCCGCTGGGGGCGGCGATCGGCGCAATCGTCGGCGCCAGCTATGGCGCGGAAGCCTGCCTCTATCTGGCGGTCGCCGGCTTCGGTGCGCAGGCGCTGGTGATCCTGCTCTCACCGGCCGTCGGGCTCGCCCGCCAGCCCGAGATGTTCAGTGAGAGCGAGATCGCCTGCCAGAAATCGTAATGACAGTTCGCACCATGCCGCCATTTGACGGCCGATCCCGTCATGGCAGCAGCCGGCTGTATGTCAAATCCAGCCGGCGCTGGTCCGAGGTTCGCACTGTGATGCTGCTGCGGACCGGAGCAAAATCCAGCATGTGGATGTCACGGTAGCCGAGATCGCGCGCGGGCCGCCCGCCGATCTCGACAATGCGATCGCCACGACGAAGCCCGGCGCGCTCGGCCGCGGTGCCCTTCAGAACGTCGAGCACCTCGAATCCCTCGTGATCGGGCTTGTCGAGAATCAACCCGACACCCTGGATGCTTTTCACCAGTGGCCGTGCAGCTACGGCCTGGAAATGGACGCGGCCGGCGGGAACATCGATCGTGACAATGAAATTGGAAAGAACGGCATTGCCGATGATGCCGGCAATACCGGTCAGCGCGGCGCCACCGTCATCAGGCCCCATCATCACCGGCGCCGCCAGTTCGAACGGCCCAATGCGCAGACGCTTGCCAAACCCCATCCGGACATTCAGGCGCCCCCCGATGCCACCGGGCGACAGGAAATGCAGCGTCGTGCCGGACTCCGTGAACGGCTTGTTCGCCTGCTCGAACCTGTCCGACAGAAAGAGCTGACCACCCGAACCGGTGTCGATGGAAAAATTTGCGGCAACACCGCCAAGTTCAGCCGCGATCGACGGATGACTGAGACCATCGGGGGACATCGCCAACCCGAGCGGCAGCGAGAACGTGATGGAAGACGGCCGAAATCCGGGAGAATTAAAGATCAGGAGATGGCGACCGTAATCGATCGTCACGACGTAGCGGCTCAGCAATTCCGAACCGATCAGGCCGGCGAGCCGCGGCCGCGCTCCGCGATCGACGATGATGTTGGGGATGTCGAGAACGCCGACGGTCGGCTCGTCGAGCGTCGCCGATCCGATGGCGATACGGCCGACCTTGATCATCTCGATCTGCGAAATCTTCGGACCGATACCGGCCGCGCGGGCCGTCCGGACAGCGGATGTCCTGGTGAGCAGCCGGGCGGTGTCCGGAGTGATCATGTGTCGCGCGCCCGTGTCGAACATGAACGGCTTCGGCGGCAAACCATCGATCGATGCATCAATGATGATGTGCCCGCCCTCGAACAGGAAGGGAATCTCGATCGGTGAACCAAGACCGTTGATCTTGTCCGGAGCGACGGCGGTTGCACGATCAGCGGGCGCCAATCCCAGTTCGCGCTCCAGCGCGCCCGGCGGAGGCGGCAGATCCTCAGGCCTGGTGTCGGCCATCGCGCGGGGATGCATACCAACGAGAAGCAGGAATAACGCGATGCCGGCAATCACGCCGCGGCTCCATCGCCGCTCGCCACACCGGTTTTGCTTTGCTCCCCCGGCTGCAAAAAGGCTGGGCCAGGTCAAACGCCCAGAGCCCACCCGGCCCCCCTCGGGTTTCCCAAACGCATCAATAAGAAACTCCCCCCGCTAGAATGTAGACGATTGAGGCAGAGCAAATCCGCAACTTTTACGAGACAAATTTTTCTGCCCTTGACGAAATCTGCTCTTGATCGTATTTAGATATATCTAAATACATCGGAGACTGAACTTATGAGACATCGATATGACGGCGAGCGATCCCACCGCTCTGGACGGGGACGTTTCGAAGACGGTTTAGAGCGCGGCCGCGGACGCCACGGCGAGGGCCACGGACGCGAGTTCGGCGGCCGGGGCCGGCGCGGCGGGCGCATGTTCGGCCACGGCGACCTGAAACTGCTGATCCTGCACCTGATCTCGCAAAAGCCGCGGCACGGCTACGAAGTGATCAAGGGCATCGAGGACGAACTGTCCGGCGCCTACAGCCCCAGCCCCGGCGTGGTCTATCCCACCCTGACCCTGCTGGAGGAAATGGGGCACGCCACGGTGAGTTCGCCGGACGGCACCCGGAAGCTTTATGAGATCACACCGGCGGGCACGGCCTTCCTGGAAGAAAACAAGGTGGCCGTCGACGGCGTGCTGGCCCGTCTCAAGGAAGCCAGCGCCTCTGAGCGATCGGGCCCCGCGCCGCAGATCGTCCGGGCGGTCGAGAACCTGAGGCTGTCGCTGCATCTGCGCCAGACACGCGGACCGCTGACAACCGAGCAGATCCGCACCATCGCGGCGGCACTGGATGCGGCGGCGGTTGCGATCGAGGAAAGCTGACGATTGACGAACTCATCGACTGACGAAGCCATCACCATGCACGAGAACCTGCAAGATGATCGCGAGACACCGCTGTCCCGCAACTACGCCACCATCGCAGCAGCGGTGCTGCTGTCGATGGGGCTGTCGTTCGTCGCCTCAGGCGTCGCCATCGCCATCGGCTTCGGGGTGCGCGACGGCTACCTGATCCGGTGGCTGGCGGCGTGGCTTGCTTCATGGACGATCGCGCTGCCGTTGCTGGTGATCGCGCTGCCTGCCGTGAAGCGCATGGTCGAGCATTTGGTCGACCCGGCAGATTCCGCGCATCTGCTGTGAGATCGCGGCCTCAGGTGTCGCCGACCTGAAAGTCACCGGGCTGCGGCGGCGCGATCGGGGTGAACGCACAACGATCCGGCTTCAGATCGACCAGCGGCGTGCCGTCGAGGCAATCTAATCCGCGCACCACCACCGTGGCGCCCTCGATGCCGACGAATTTGGCGATCGACGTCCCCAGCGGATTGGGCCGCACCGGGGAGCGCAGCGAAAACGTGCCGCGGGTGTTGGCGTCGCTGGCGGGACTCTGCAGCACCAGGTCACGGCGCGACTGGTGCAGCCAGTAGATCACCTCGACCTGCTGATACAGATCAAGGCCCTTGAGCGCCGGCACCCACGGATCGAAAATCTCGATACGACACAGCGGGCCATCCTGCCGGCCCTGCCGCGGCGTTTCCAGCCGCGATGTCCACGGCGTGCGGATGCGGCCGATGAAGATCAGCCCCGCATCGGTCGGCGGCGGCAATGCGACGGCCACCTCGCCTTCGCGGATTTCGTTTTCACGGACCATCCACATCCTCTCGTCTGCCAATAACGGCTGTCGTATTCACACATCTCCGCTCGGCAAAGACTCGTTCCCTCCCCCCTTGTGGGGGAGGGTTAGGGAGGGGGGTAGCTGCAAATCCGCAGCGCAACTGATCGGATGCCGTTACATCACGATGTCAGAGTGCGGAGGTACCCCCCTCCCCAGCCCTCCCCCACAAGGGGGGAGGGAGCCGCGCATCACATCGCCGCGACGTCAGCAATTTCAGATCGAGATGTGTGAAACCGATAGCCAATCACGGAGAGAGTGTAACGCGCGCCGCGCATCGCGCAAATCACGACGCGCGGATATCGAGCTTTTTGGTTTGACGCGTTTTCTCCGCGAAAACGCTACGCGATAGTCTTGCCGAACTTGTTGGACTTCGGAAAACCCTTCGGCGGCAGGCGGCCGGCGTCGGCGCGGTTGCCGCGCCAGTCGGCCAGTTCCTTGTTGGTCGCGCTGAACTCGCGATTGGCGGAATCGCGCCAGGTCAGGCCGTCCTTGGCAACGAAGGTGACGATGTCGGAGAGCCCGCCGTCCTTGTACTTCTGCAGCCGCACGCCACGCCCGCGCGCCATTTCCGGCACCTGCTCGAGCGGGAAGATCAGCATCTTGCGGTTGTCGCCGATCACGGCAACGGTATCACCGTCGACCGTGGTCACCGCCCGCGCTTCGTTGGGCATCGTGACGTTCAGCACCTGCTTGCCCTTGCGGGTGTTGCCGACGCAGTCGTCCTCGTTGACGATGAAGCCCTGCCCGTCATGGCTTGCGACCAGGAACTTGCGGCCGCCGGTGTTCACGAACAGCGAGACGATCGAGGCGTCCTGCTCCATGTCGATGAACATGCGTATCGGATCGCCGTGGCCGCGGCCGCCGGGCAGCTTGGCGGCGTCCAGGGTGTAGAACTTGCCGTTGGTCGCGAACAGCAGCAGCTTCGACGTGGTCTCGGCGAAGAACGTGGTGCCAAGGCTGTCGTCGGTCTTGAAGGTCAGGCCCGAGAGATCGGCGACCTGCCCCTTCAGGGTGCGCACCCAGCCCTTGTCGGAGACAACGATGGTGATCGGCTCGCGCTCAACCAGCGCCTCTTCGATCGCTGCGAGATCATGCTCGGGCGCGTCGGCGAACTGGGTGCGGCGCTTGCCGAGCGCCGTCTTGGGCCCGAACATGTCGCGCACGGTGCGAACCTGCTCGCCGACCTTGGCCCACTGCTCGGTTTCCGAGCCGAGGATCGACTTGATGCCTTTCAGCTCCGCGCGAAGATCCTTGTCCTCGCGGCGGATTTCCATTTCCTCCAGCTTGCGCAGGGAGCGCAGCCGCATGTTGAGGATGGCGTCGGCCTGGACTTCGGTGAGCGTGAAGGTCTTCATCAGCACCGGCTTGGGCTCGTCCTCGGTGCGGATGATCTTGATCACCTTGTCGAGGTTGAGATAGGCGATCAGATAGCCGCCGAGCACTTCCAGCCGGTGCTCGATCTGCTCCTTGCGATAGTTCGACCGGCGCAGCAGCACGTCGCGCAGATGATCGAGCCATTCGCGCAGCGCTTCCGCAAGGCTGATCACCTTGGGGATCCGGCCCTTCACCAGCACGTTGAGATTGAGCGAAATGCGGCTTTCCAGCTCGGTGAGCTTGAACAGCGATTCCATCAGCAGCGCCGGATCGACGGTGCGCGACTTCGGCTCGATGACGATGCGGACGTCTTCGGCGGATTCATCACGGATGTCGCCGACCAGCGGCAGCTTGCGCTCGTTCAGCAGCTCCGCGATCCGCTCGATCAGGCGCGACTTCTGCACCAGCCAGGGGATTTCGGTGATGACCACCACCCAGGTGCCGCGAGCGCCGTCTTCCTGGTGCCACTTGGCGCGGGTGCGGAACGCGCCGCGGCCGGTGGTGTAGGCCTCCGCGATGCTGTCCTTGGAATCGATGATGATGCCGCCGGTCGGGAAATCGGGGCCCTTGATCCAGCGCATCAGCGCCTTGGTCTTGGCGTCCGGCTTCTCGATCAGATGCAGCGCGGCATCACAGAGTTCGGCGGCATTGTGCGGCGGGATTGCAGTGGCCATGCCGACCGCGATGCCCTGCGCGCCGTTGGCCAGCAGGTTCGGAAAGCCGCCGGGCAGCACCGCCGGCTCTTTCGACTGGCCGTCATAATTGGGGCGAAACTCGACCGCGTCCTCGTCGATGCCCTCGAGCAGGAGGCGCGCGACCTCGGTCATCCGCGCTTCGGTATAGCGGTAGGCGGCGGGATTATCGCCGTCGATGTTGCCGAAATTGCCCTGCCCGTCCACCAGCGGGTAACGCGCCGCGAAATCCTGCGCCAGCCGTACCAGCGCGTCATAGATCGACTGGTCGCCGTGCGGATGAAAACTACCCATCACGTCGCCGACGATCTTGGCGGATTTCTTGAAGGTCGTGCCGGGATCAAGCCGCAGCAGCCGCATGCCGTAGAGGATGCGGCGGTGAACCGGCTTCAGGCCATCGCGGGCGTCCGGGAGCGCCCGGTGCATGATGGTCGACAGTGCATACGCGAGGTAGCGCTCCTCGAGCGCCTCGCGCAGAGCGACGTCCTCGATGTCCGCCGGCTCGGGTGGAATCAATCTCTTTCCCATGGGATGGGGTTAACCGCTGCGCCGTCAATGAACAAGGTGCGAATTTTATCGCTCTCCCCCTTGTTCTGGCCCAGCCTGCCATAATTCGGCATTTTCGGCAGATTACGGAACCGTTAGTGCAAGATTTGACGATTCCCGGCTAGTTTCCCGGCCGGCCCGGACCGGTGTCCCGGCAGGGTTTCAGGATATGGCTTCAGGATCATGAGGAGCAAAAAGACATGCGTCGTTTGATGTTTGCTGCCGCGGCGGTCGCGGCACTCGCCGGGGCCGGAATGCTGGGCGGCAGCCGCGCCGAGGCCATGCCGCTGGCCGGAGCCAGCCATCTCGCCGGCGCAACCTCAACCGCCGAGCAGGTCTATCTGCGTTGCAGGCGGGTCTGGAATGGCTGGACCTGGGTGCGCAGCTGCGTCGATATCGTGCCGGGCTACGGCTACGGTCCGGGTTACGGCTACGGCTATGGTTATGGCGGCGGCTATGGGTATTACGGCGGATGGCACCGCGGCCCGCGCTACTACGGCTATTATTGAGCCGGGTCTTAGCCAAACCATCCGGCGCAGCGCCCGGCTCGCGCCGTCGTCAGCCAAAGACGTCTGCCCTCTTCTCCCAGTCACCGGACATGCGTCCGATGACTGATGATGCATGATGCGGTCAGCCAGGCCGGCCCCGATCAGATTTTCATCCGAAGCCCGCCGTAGATTGCGAACGGCTGGCCGGGAACCTCCGTGCGCTGATCGGTCAGCATGATGGGGAGCCCCGCCTTGCTGGTCCCCTCCGGTTGGAAATAGGTGCCGAACAACGCGTACTTGTTGTTGAACAGGTTGCTGACGCTCGCGAACAGCGTGATGTTGGCGTTGATCTGATACGAGGTGTGAAGGTTGACCACGACATAGGCCGGCAGTTTCGGGTTCTGGTTGGCGTCGTCGCCAACGAAGTATTGCGATCCCACCGCGACCATGTCGGCGCCGACCTTCCACTCCGGTGTGACCAGATATTCCGCGCCCGCCTTGAACTGATGCTGCGGAATGCCGGGGATGTGGTTGCCCGGCACGACATGAACATTGCCGTTGGCGTCGGCGAGCGGATTGTTCGGCGAGGCAATATCGCCGGTGAACCGGTAGGTCGCGTCGATGTAGCTGTAGCCGCCATAGACCAGCCATCGGCTCGATTTGTATTCCGCCGACAGCTCGACACCCTGGCGCCGGGTTTGCGGCACGTTCTGGTAGTAGCCGCGGCCGGCGATCGCACTGGCCAGATTGATGATGTCGTCATCGGCATCGGTCCGGAAGAACCCGGCTTTCCATTCCAGATTGCCGCCCCACATCGCCGCGGTCCCGCGCAGGCCGGCCTCGTAGGTGTGCGCGACCACCTGCTTCAACGGCGGGTCGGACACCAGGAAGCTTTCGAGCAGGCATGGCTTGTTCGGATTGGAGCATCCAAGCTCGAGCGGCGTCGGCGCTCGATTGGCTTCCGAATAGCTGCCATAGACCGTAAGCCACGACGTCGCCTTGTAGGCGAGGCCGGCCATCGGATTGAGCCGCGAGAAGGTGGAGTCGCTGTTGAGATCGGGACTGGTCCCCAGCACGTCCGCCACCGCGATCCTGGCGATGTTGTAGCGCGCGCCGGCCGTCGCCGAGAGCTTGTCGGTGATGTCGAAGGTGTCGGTCGCATAGATCCCGTAATAGGTGTTCTTCGCGTTGATGGCGACGGGCGAGAAACCGATGTTGCCGAGGGTGTGAATGATCGAGCCCATGCCGGGGATCGAGGGATTGGAGCCGACCACGAGATCGGGGAAGATGTAGCCGAGCGTGCTGTTGGCGGCGAAATTGGAGTTGCCGCGATCGATGCTGCCGCCCACGACGAAGCGGTTGCCATGGTCGAACAGCCTCGCCTCGTTGACCGCCTGCAACGATCCGCCGATGGTGTTCGACTGGATATTGGTGCGGTCGATGGTCCCATAGGGAACCGGCGCGCAGGTGTTGCCGGCCCCGGGGGGACAGGGAATCGGCTGGTTGTTCGCATCCAGGACCACGAACTGGTTGCGGAATGCCAGCGCCGCGGCGCCGGTGAACGGCACCGGCCGCGGGAAGCCGTCGTCCTCGAGGCACAGGCGGTTGGGAAACGACGACGAGTTGCTGCAGCGCTCGAAGTCGCCATCATTGCCATCGACATGGGCCTGCTTGAACCAGCGCCCGTACACATTGCCCTGCAATGACCAATCATCGGTCAGCGCATATTTGCCGTTGAGGCCGATCATCGCCATCTGGTTTGTCGTGGTTTGCGGCGTCGTATAGACGGAGCTCCAGCTCTGCTGCAGCATCTGCAGCGGCGTTGCCGCCGCCACCCCGAACGAGCTCGACGCCACCGATCCGAACAGATGAACTTCGGCGCGATCGTCGCGCCAGCCGACGTCGCCATAGAAGCGGCCGAGCTCGGTCGGCGATGATTTGCGCCAGCCGTCGTCGCGGACGCCTTGCGCCGCCACGTAGGCGCTCCAGTTGCCGAATTCAGCGCCGTATTGCAGGGCTCCCTGCACACGCCCGAACGATCCGCCCTGAATCTCCTGCTCGAACCCCTTGTAGGTGAATCCGTTCTTCATCTGCAGGTTGACCGCACCGCCCAGCGCATTGAGGCCGAAGATCGGATTGCCGGTGGTGAGATCGGCGCGCTGGATCGCATTGGTCGGGATCAAGTCCCAGTTGACGGTATCGCCGAAGGCTTCGTTGATGCGGATGCCGTTCATGTAAACCGCAAGGCCCTGCGGCGTCCCCTGCAACGGCGACGCCGCGAAACCGCGATAACGGATCTCCTGCTGGGAATTATTGCCATTGGGATCGGAGAGCGAAACGCCGGGAATGCGCTGGAACAGCGTATCGGTGACGTTGGGCGAATAGGAGCGCTGGAAATCGTCGGGATTGACCGAATAGGTCATCGACGGGACCTTGTCCTGGTCGATGCCGCTCCCCTGCAGCGGCGTATTGGCGATCACGCGAATTTCGGGAAGCGTCTGTGTCTGGGCCGGGCTTGTTTGAGCAATGGCCGCCACCGGGATCATTCCGGCAGATATCGCGATCAGCGCGCCCACTGCGCGGGATCGTCCGGCACAACATTTCACATGCGCGCGGCCACACGCCGCCGCGCGTCCCCCCCGGAACTGCATTGCTCTCTCCCCATTATGAGAGCGCAATGGCCGAAGTCGAGGCGCCGTTGCGCTCTATCTTTTTGTTTATGAACAACCTTTTCGGAGGCAGCGTCCGCCACTCCGGCCGCGAGCTATTCCCCACAAGCGGCCCTGAAATATTGCTCGATGTTTCCCATCGCCCGCAAACGAAAAAGGCTTCACCGCGATGGGATTCTTTTCCGCGACCATCGGGAAAAATTCCCGAGCTTCATCACAATGGCACTGGTCGACCCGACCGTTGGTGTCGCTGAAATCGCCCGTGACGAGAGAAAAACCCTCCCGAAAGCGCGATGCCTGTCCCCTCAGGAACGGCGCTACCGGGCTCTCTTGCTCGCGAAAATGACTTCAGTCTCGGTCTGCTCGTTGAAAACACCGGTAGGATTCAAGCCGCGCAACGCCCGGGATAATTCCGCCTCGAAGGCCTCGGCGGCGTCGCCGAACAATGATCTCGTGGAGTTTGATTTCGAATAGATGCATCCGATGATCGAACGCGTGTCGCGCGTCATCATGTTCGGAAACTCATGAGCTGTGAAATCAGAGAAGCAGTCTGACCGGAGCAGCGCTGGTTCGTGTTCGGGCTCTTGCGGATTGGATTTCGGATGCCGAGCTTGCGGGCCAAGGAATTTGGCGACGAGACGATCGGCCACCGGCTCCCAGCTCTCTTGTGGCCGCCGCTTGCCCGGGTTCACCAGCGCCACCCCTCCTCCGTCCGCAATCAGGATCGCGAGTTTCCGGAGCACCGCGTCACGATCCATCCAGTGGAAAGCCTGCCCGATTGTGGCGACCTGAAACGGCCCCGCTTCAGGCGATAGGTCCTCCGCCGTCGACTGCAGCCACCGGATATTCCCTCGACCGGCGGACATGGCCAACCGCCGCCCCTCGGCGATCATGTCCGCATCCGGATCGACAGCAATAACCTCGGCAACGGTGCGGGACAGCGGGATTGCGATGGTGCCCGGCCCGCATCCCAGATCGAGAGCACGGACACCCTCGCCGAGTTTGCAGCGCGCGATGATGAATGCGATTGCCGACGGCGCGTAGGGCGCGCGGAAACGATCATAGAACTGCGCCGCGCCGGCAAACGCCGAGGCCTCCAGGAAAACTGGCATCCGCAACGGGACCACACATTTGCTGGCCGAACAAGCTGACGCAGCAATGTGATCCGTCATCCTGAGCGGAGCATGTAGACGAAGAGAGTCACGGGCTGTCGTCCTTCGAGGCGCGCAAGAGCGCGCACCTCAGGATGACGATCACGTGGGAAAGATCAAGCTGGACCGGGATGAGAGATGGTCGGTTAACGTAATCCGTCATCCTGAGGTGGCCGTGCGTAGCGCGGCCCTCGAAGGACGACGGCCAATGCTTCAATAGAATTGGCCGTGCATCCTTCGAGGCTCGCTACGCTCGCGCCTCAGGATGACGGAGTTGATTTAGCCTCAATTCATCCAGCCCCTAAGCCTGCCGAGGCGGCGGCAGCGATCGCCCGCGCCCCGCGTTGCGGGTCACCGCGGCAATGAAGCCCTCGCGTGCGTTGGAGTGCTGCTGCCCGCGCGGCTCCAGCACATGGCGCATCAGGAACAAACCGGTGAGCTGGAAGCCATCCAGCAGATCGCTCTGCGACCAGCCGACCTCCGGTGCGTCGTCCCGCAGGAACGGCGGCAGCCGCAGCAGTTTGTCCCGCCACGGCTCCCCCGCCTGGCGCGACACCGCATTGCCGGACTTCGGCGACACGTAGACGAGATCGTCGGTTGTGCCGGTGGCCGCGCAGTTGGCGAGATCAAGACCAAAACCGAGCTCGGTGAGCATCGCCAGTTCGAACCTCACCGTGTGAATCGCCGCATGCCCCGCATCATCGAAATCGTCGAGGATGCCCTCGAGCATCTCATAGATGTCCTCGTGCGGATCGCGCTCCGGCAACAGCCGCGCCAGCGACGCCAGGTGGGTGACGCCATAGACGGCATATGAGGAGGCCAGCATGGTCGCGGCGCGCAGCCGGACGCCGTCGATCTGATAGTAGCCGAGGTGTTCGTCGAGGCGCGCGCGCCACACCGCGCTCACCGTGTTTCCGGGCTGCAGCGTCGGGCGCATCCGCGATCCGCCGCCCCCGCGCACCATGCCGAGATGGCGGCCGTGCGTGCGTGTCAGCAGCTCGACGATGGCGTTGGCTTCGCCATGCCGCCGCACGCCCAGCACGATGCCCTCATCGATCCATTCCACGGCTGGTCCCGCATTCCGCCCGCCCCCGCGATCGCGGCGAGCAAATCAGTCCTTCGCTCATTCCTTGGGAAATTCCAGACCCATTTCACGGTAGCGCTCGGGATCGTCGCCCCAGCCGTCGCGCACCTTGACGAACAGGAACAGGTGCACCGGCTGGCCGACGATCTCGGCGATCTCCCTGCGCGCATCGGCGCCGATCGCCTTGATGGTGGCGCCGCCCTTGCCGAGCACGATCTTGCGCTGGCTTTCGCGCTCGACAAAAATTGTCTGTTCGATGCGAACGGACTTGTCCTTGCGTTCGGTCCAGGTGTCGGTTTCGACGGTCGACTGGTACGGCAGTTCCTGATGCAGCTTGCGATAGATCTTTTCGCGGGTGATCTCGGCCGCGAGATGCCTGATCGGAGCATCCGACATCTGGTCTTCGGGGTAATGAAACGGACCGGCGGGCACCGCCTGCGCCAGCGCACCGCGCAGGTCGTCGACGCCGTCGCCGGAGATGGCCGAGATCATGAAGGTCTGTTCGAACGGCAGCCGCGCGTTGGCGGCCTGCGCCAGCAGCAGCAGCTTCTCGCGCGCGACGAGATCGACCTTGTTGATCACCAGGATCTTGGGATGCGCCACGCTGCCGAGCTTGGTCAGGATCGCATCGGCTTCCTCATCGATGCCGGCGCGCGCATCCAGCAGCACGCACACCAGATCGGCGTCGTGCGCCCCGCTCCATGCGGTCGAGACCATGGCGCGGTCGAGCCGCCGCTTCGGTGCGAAGATGCCTGGCGTGTCGACCAGGATGATCTGCGACTGATCTTCCACGACAATGCCGCGGATCAGCGCCCGCGTGGTCTGCACCTTGCGCGACACGATCGTGACCTTGGAGCCGACCAGCGCATTGACCAGTGTCGATTTTCCGACATTGGGCGCGCCGATCAGGGCCACGAAACCGCAGCGCGTCGAGGTGGTATGGTCGGCCGTCTCAGCCATCATTGTTGCCGCTCGGCACGCCTTCCTGTTTCAACATTGCCAGCGCCGCGAGTTTCTCCGCCGCGCGCTTGCTGCCGCCGACGCCTTCGGCCGGCGTCAATCCGGGCAATTCGACCGACACGCGGAATTGCGGGTCGTGATGCGGGCCGGTGCGCTCGACCTCGCGATAGACCGGCGTCGGCAGGCCCTGCCCTTGCGCCCATTCCTGCAGCACGGTCTTGGCGCTGTCTCTTATACACATCTAGATGTGTATAAGAGACAGACCGTATATCGAGGCAGCGCCAAGCCCTGCCCTTGCGCCCATTCCTGCAGCACGGTCTTGGCGTCGCGCAGCGGCCGCACCGGCTTGCGCATGCGCTCGGTCCAGTTCGCCTCGACGAACTTCGCGGCAGCCGCGTAGCCGCCGTCAAGAAACACCGCGCCGATCACCGCTTCGCAGATGTCGCCGAGAACCGACTTGCGCAGCCGCTCGCCGACGCCGGCTCCGACGGTGCCGAGCTTGATCGCCTCGTGCAACCCCAGCGTCTTGGCGACGTCGGCGCAGGCTTCCTTGCGCACCAGATCGGCCAGCCGCTTCGACAGTTCGCCTTCGTCGGCCTTGGGAAAGGCGCGATACAGCATGTCGGAGACGATCAGGCCCAGCACGTGGTCGCCGAGAAACTCAAGCCGCTGATAGCTCTCGGTGCGGTTGCGCGACGACTTCAGCGCCGACACATGGGTGAACGCCGTGGCCAGCAGCGACGGATCCGTGAACGCGTGACCGATCCGCTGCTCGATGGCCTTGGCGGCGGTCTTGGTGCTGACGCGCCGGCGCGGCTTCTTGGCCGGCGCCGCCGCCGGTTGTTCAGCCGTCAGCTGGCCAGCGTTGTCGTCAGCATTGGGTGGTCGGGGAATGAGAGGTGTGTCGTCACTCATCGCACAATGGAGAAGATGCGATTCCAGCGCACAGCAACCGGCCAGCGCCAGATCTGCCATGCCTGCTCGCCTTCGGCGATCGAGAAGAAGATCATCTGGGCGCGGCCAACGATGTTCTCCAGCGGCACATACCCCACCGCGGACAGCACGCGGCTGTCGGTGGAGTTGTCGCGGTTGTCGCCCATCATGAAGAAATGGCCCGGGGGCACCGTGTAGACGGTGGTGTTGTCGTAGAAGCCGTTGTCGACGCAATCCAGCGTCTCATAGGACACGCCGTTGGGCAGCGTCTCTTTCCAGCGCTTGACGCGCGCGGTCGCATCGGATCCGCAAGGGTCCTCGCCGACGAAATCCGACAGCCGCTCGCGCGGCACCGGCTTCTCGTTGATGTAGAGCTGGCCTTCCTTGACCTGGATGCGATCGCCCGGCAGCCCGATCACGCGCTTGATGTAATCGGTGGTGTCGTCCTTCGGCAGCCGGAACACGACGATGTCGCCGCGCGCGGGATCGGAGCCGAAGATGCGTCCGGAAAACAGCGGCGGCGAAAGCGGAATGGAGTAGTGGCTGTAGCCGTAGGAGTATTTCGAGACGAACAGGTAATCGCCGACCAGCAGCGTTGCCTTCATCGACCCGGACGGAATGTTGAACGGCTGGAACAGGAAGGTTCGGATCACCAGCGCGATGATGAGCGCATGAATGACGACACGGATGGTTTCACCAACGCCGCCCTCGGTCTTGGTCCCAGATGTCACGCTCATTGCCGTTCTTGTTCCTGTGGGAGCCGCAAAACGGCCCAATCAAAGCGCCCGGGCGCGTTGTAGACGGTTGTCCGGGGGCGCGCAATCAAGCCTCCCGAAAAAACTTGCTAATGGTCTGACGAATCAGTGATTTTTAGTTTGGCTTGCGAATCAAAGCCGTCCGCCGCCTTGGGCACCGGGATGGATCAGGATTTGCCCGCCTCGACCGCCGAAATTATGACAAAAGCCTGCGCCAGCGGCCAATCGTCGGTGATCGTGAGGTCAATTCGCGCCTCGTGCCCCGGCGGCGTCAGCTGGTCCAGCCGGGCCTTGGCCCCGCCGGACAGTTTCATGGTCGGCCGCCCCCCGGGCAGATTGACCACCCCCATGTCCCGCCACCAGACCCCCAGCCGGATGCCGGTGCCGAGCGCCTTGCTGCAGGCCTCCTTGGCGGCGAATCGCTTGGCATAGGTGGCGGCGACCATTTTGGGCACTTTGGCCCGCCGCTCGGCCCGGGCGCGCTCGGCTTCGGTGAAAATGCGGTCGAGGAACCGCTCGCCGTGCCGCTCCATCACCTTCTCGATCCGGCGGATGTCGATCAGGTCGGAGCCGATGCCGATGATCATGCCGAAAGCCCCGCTTTGGCGCGGCCCCGCGTCATCGCCGCCCGCATCGCCCGGACCGTTTCACCGAGGCCGACGAACAGCGCCTCGCCCATCATGTAGTGGCCGATGTTGAGTTCGACGATCTGCGGCAGCCCCGCGATGGTTTCCGCGGTGGCGTAATCGAGCCCGTGGCCGGCGTGGACCTCGAGCCCGACGGACTGCGCCAGCGCGGCGCCCGCGACGATGCGCTGCCACTCGATCTCCGCCTTGTCCGGCTTGCCATCGATCACCGCATGGCACCAGGCGCCGGTGTGGATCTCGATCACGGGCGCCTTCAGCCTGGCCGCGGTTTCGATCTGGACGGGATCGGCGGCGATGAACAGCGAAACGCGGATGCCGGCATCGTTCAAGCGCGCGATGAACGGCGCCAGCACATTGTGTTGTGCGACCACGTCGAGCCCGCCTTCAGTGGTCACCTCCTCGCGCCGCTCGGGCACCAGGCACACCGCATGAGGCCTGGTCGCCAGCGATATCCGCAGCATCTCCTGGGTCGCGGCCATCTCGAAATTCAGCGGCTTGGAGATCTCGGCCTTGAGCCGCGCCATGTCGTCGTCGCGGATGTGCCGGCGATCCTCGCGCAGGTGCGCCGTGATGCCGTCGGCGCCGGCCTCGATCGCCAGCAGCGCCGCGCGCACCGGATCGGGCAAGGCGCCGCCGCGGGCGTTGCGCAGGGTTGCGACGTGATCGACATTAACTCCGAGACGCAGCGGAGGAGCTGAAGACATGGCTTACTCGCGAAAGACCTGAGAGACGGAAAAACCTGTGAGACAGACTGTGAAAGACGAACTGTGAAAGACGAGACGATCACCCGTTGACGCGCTCGACCCGCGCCACCACGGCCTTGGCCCGCAGTTGGGCGATGATAGCGCTGAGATGCTTGAGGTCATAGACCTCCAGATCGATGGTCAGCTCGGTGAAATCGGGCGAGCGGCGGCTCATCGAGATGTTGTCGATGTTGCCGTCGTGTTCGGCGATCACGGTGGCGATCTGCGCGAGACTGCCGGGCTCGTTGACATTCTGCACGAACAGCCGCGCCGGAAACCGCTGCGGCGTCGTCTCATCGACATCCCAGCGCACGTCGAGCCAGCGCTCCGGCATCTCCTCGAAATCCTTCAGCGCCGGCGACTGGATCGGATAGATGGTGATGCCCTCGCCCGGCGAGACGATGCCGACGATGCGGTCGCCCGGCACCGCGCCGCCGTTCGGCGCGAATTTCACCGGCAGGTCGCTGTTGATGCCGCGGATCGGGATCGCCGCCTTGCCGGTGCCTTCGCTCGCCGGCTTGGCCTTCGGCGCGCCGTCCTTCTTGGCGCCGAAGACGCCCAGCCGCTCTTCCTTGTAGTCGGGATACATCGCGCGGGCGACGTTGGAGGCTTTCATCTCGCCGCGGCCGACCGCGACCATCACATCCTCGATCGAGGTGCGGGCCAGGCGCGGCAGCGCGCCTTTCAGCTTGTCATCGTCGTAGGCAATCTTGGCGCGCAGGAACAGGCGTTCGACGATGCGGCGGCCGAGGCCGGCATACTGGTCACGCACCGCGGCGCGCGTGGCCCGCCGGATCGCGGCGCGCGCCTTGCCGGTCACCGCGAGCGATTCCCACGCCGACGGCGGCGCCGACTGCGCCCGCGAGGTCAGCACCTCGACCTCGTCGCCATTCTGCAATTCGGACGACAGCGGCGAGAACTTGCCGTTGATCTTGCAGCCGACCGCGCTGTTGCCGACGTCAGTATGCACCGCATAGGCGAAATCGATCACGTTCGCCTTGCGCGGCAAGGCGATCAGCTTGCCCTTCGGGGTGAAGCAGAACACCTGGTCGTGGAACAGTTCCAGCTTGGTGTGCTCGAGAAACTCTTCCGGATTTGCGCTCTCCGACAGCACCTCGATGGTGTGCCGCAACCATGCGAATGCATTCGACTCGCGGTTGAGCATCTCGGTCGGCGATCCCACGCCCTCCTTGTAGAAGGCGTGCGCGGCGATGCCGTACTCGGCGATGCGCTCCATCTCCTCGGTCCGGATCTGCAGCTCGACGCGCTGGTTGCCGGGACCGATCACGGTGGTGTGGATGGAGCGGTAATCGTTCTGCTTCGGCGTCGAGATGTAGTCCTTGAAGCGGCCCGGCACCACCGGCCACACCGTGTGGACGATGCCCAGCGCCCGGTAGCATTCCTCGACCGACTGCACGACGACACGGAAACCGAAAATATCCGACAACTGCTCGAAGCCGACGGATTTGCGCTCCATCTTGGTCCAGATCGAAAACGGCCGCTTGCGGCGCCCGACGACGCGGGCCGCGATGCCGTTCTTCTTGAGGTTGGCAGAGAGCTGGGTTTCGATTTCGCCGATCAGGTTGCGGTTGCGCTCGGCGAGCCCGCTGAGCCGTTCGTTGACGACGGCGTAGGCCTCCGGATCCAGCACACGGAACGACAGGTCCTCGAGCTCCTCGCGCATCTCGTGCATGCCCATGCGGCCGGCCAGCGGCGCATAGATGTCGATGGTCTCCTCGGCGATGCGGCGGCGCGATGCCGGCGGCACGAATTCCAGCGTGCGCATGTTGTGCAGGCGGTCGGCGAGCTTGACCAGCAGCACGCGAACATCGTTGGCGACGGCAAGCAGCAGCTTGCGGAGGTTTTCCGCCTGCTTGGCCTCGCGCGAGACCAGTTCGAGCCGCTTCAGTTTGGTGAGGCCGTCGACCAGCGCCCCGATCTCGTGACCGAACACCTGGTCGATCTCGGTGCGGGTGGCCTCGGTGTCCTCGATGGTGTCGTGGAGCAGCGCTGCAACGATGGTTGCATCGTCCAGCTTCAGGTCGGTGAGAATCGCCGCGACTTCGAGCGGGTGGGAGAAATAAGGGTCGCCCGACGCCCGGGTCTGCTCGCCATGGGCCATCATGGCGTACACATAGGCCCGATTGAGCAGCGCCTCGTCGGTGTTGGGATTATAGGCCCTGACCCGCTCGACCAGGTCATATTGCCGCATCATGCGGGTGGGCGAGCGTTTGGCTGGCTTTGCAACCGGCGCGGGTGCCGGCGCTGCGGCGGCGGCAGAGCCGGCCGCAGCTTCCATTTGACGGGGAGACCGGCGCCAGTACGCCATTTTCATTACCTCAATGGGTTCCGCCACTTAGCGGGAACCCGCATTCCCATTCTTACCGTTATCGAACCCTATCGCAACAAAACCTCAAAAAATGTCAATAAATGCAAAGGCCCGGATGAAATCCGGGCCTTGAACGAATTCGGCAACGCCCGGTCGGGCCAAAAGGGCTGACCCCAGGCTTATTCCTCTTCTTCGGGCTGCTCTTCCGGGGGCGCCAGGCCTTCGAGGCCCTTCAGCAGCTCTTCCTCGGTCATGCGTTCGACCGCGACCTCGGTGTCGTCGGCATCCACGCTGGCGCCGGCCGACCCGATCAGCGGAACGGTATCTGGTTCCGGCTCGTCGACTTCCACGAATTTCTGCAGCGAATGCACCAATTCTTCCCGCAAATCCTCGGGAGAAACGGTCTGCTCGGCAATCTCACGCAGCGAAACAACGGGATTTTTGTCGTTGTCGCGGTCGATCGTGAGCTGCGAGCCCGACGAAATCATCCGCGCGCGGTGCGCGGCCAGAAGTACCAGGTCGAACCGGTTGTCGACCTTGTCAATGCAGTCTTCCACGGTGACGCGCGCCATAGACTGTCGCTCCGTTAAATTGGGTCCGATGCTTCAGATTATGCACGCTAGGTATAGCGGACCCGGACAATCCGCAAGCAGCAATTTGCTTTTTCGGGCCCACAAGAGCCTAATGGCCTCCCCTGTGATTACAGCACTTTTTGGTGAGCGATTGGTCGCATGGACACCAAAAGGCTTCATTGCTTCACCAGACTTTCAGAGTCCGTTTATTTCGGTGACTCGGATTAGTTTGGACAAGTGAATTCAACTTCGAAGCTTTAAAACCACCACGGACGTGCGGCAGGATGGGCCGCGACAGCGTTCACAACAACAAAAATGCGGGACAACAACTGATGCCTTCTGCTGCCTCCAACAAGATTGCGCTTTTTATCGATGGGGCCAATCTCTACGCGACTGCCAAAACCCTGGGTTTTGACATCGACTACAAAAGATTGCTGCGCGAATTTCAGGGTCGGGGGACATTGGTCCGCGCATTCTACTACACCGCGATTATCGAGGATCAGGAATACTCGTCGATTCGTCCGCTGATCGACTGGCTCGACTACAACGGCTACACCGTGGTCACCAAGGCAACCAAGGAGTTCGTCGATCAGGCCGGCCGCCGCAAGGTGAAAGGCAACATGGACATCGAGCTCGCCGTCGACGCCATGGAGCTCGCCGAACATGTCGACCAGATCGTGCTGTTCTCCGGCGACGGCGATTTCCGCTCGCTGGTCGAAGCCGTGCAGCGCCGCGGCGTCCGCGTCACCGTGATTTCCACCATCGCCAGCCAGCCGCCGATGATCGCGGACGAGTTGCGCCGCCAGGCGGATGTGTTTACGGATCTGGTCGAACTGCAGTCCAAGCTGGGCCGCGATCCGGCGGAGCGCCCTGCTCCGCGCGATCATCGCGAACCGCGCCACACGCCGCAGTTCCTACAGCGCAGCACCAGCACGATAGCGCCCAGGGGCGATGAGGAAGAGTTCGACGACTGAAGTCACGCGAGAGAGCCGGCGGTTATCCGCCGGCCCCGTCTCCCGTTCCGTTGCCCGCGAATCCGAACCCGGCCGGGACTGCCCGCTGTGCCCGCGGCTGGCGGCGTTCCGGGAAGAGATTCGCGCGCGTGAACCGCACTGGTTCAATTCCCCCGTCCCGCCATTCGGCGATCGCGAGGCGGCGCTGCTGATCGTCGGGCTCGCGCCCGGCCTGCAGGGCGCCAACCGCACCGGCCGCCCCTTCACCGGCGACTATGCCGGCGATCTGCTGTACGGCACGCTGCTGGAGTATGGTTTCGCCGACGGCGTCTACCAGGCGCGGCCCGATGACGGATTGCGGCTGATCAATTGCCGGCTCGGCAATGCGGTGCACTGCGTGCCGCCGCAGAACAAGCCGCTGCCGATCGAGATCAAGACCTGCCGCCCCTTCCTCATCGCGACCCGCGACGAAATGCCGAAGCTTCGGGCCGTGGTGATCCTCGGCCGCGTCGCCCATGACACCACGCTGAAGGCGTTCGGCATTCGCGCGGCGGATGCGCCGTTCGGCCATGGCGCCGAACACCAGGCCGGCAATATCCGCCTGTTCGACAGCTATCACTGCTCCCGTTACAACACCAACACCGGCGTGCTGACACCTGCGATGTTCAAGGCGGTGTTCGCGCGGGTCAAGGCGTATCTCGCCGCGAGCTGACGCATGATCCGGACCCGCAGGGTGGCACTGGCGATGCTGGCCCGAGGGGCAGCCGCCGGATTGCTTCCCGGCATTGCCGCGGGACGCGCCGACGAAATCAAAAACACACTTTATCAATCGCGCACCGTCATCACCGGCCAGGATCCGGAGCGGCGCGGGCCCGGCCTGATCGCGTGCTTCAAGCTGGTGCTGGCGAAGGTGTCCGGCGATCGCCGCCTGCTGGACGACCCGGCCGCGGATCTCGGCGCCGATCAAATCCAGCCGCTGATCGCAGGCCTCACATTGCGTGACCAGAAGGCCGGCCGCCCCGTCCATGACGAGCAGGGCACGCGCGACCGCCCCTACGACCTGACGGTGACGTTCAAGCCGGACGCCATCGACGCCATCCTGCGCAAGCTCGGCCACAGACCCTGGACAGGCCCGCGCCCGACGGTGCTGGCGGTTGTCGCGGTGAAGCGCGGCGGCGCGGCGTTCGTGCTGTCGCGTGATGGCGGCCGCGGCCCCGGCATGGACGAAGCGCTGGCGAATGCGGCGGAGCGTTTCGGCCTCAGGGTCCTGTTGCCATCACAGGCGGATCTGCGCGCCGCCGCCGTCACCTCCGGAACGAAGGATCACGCGACGCCTGCGGCCCTTCGACGACTGACGCACAGGGCCGGAGCCGATGTTGCGTTGACCGGCCTGTTGCGATGGAGCGATGCGGCGCTCGGTTGGGTCGTCGACTGGCGGCTCACCAACGCCGGAAAGCCCGCGACGTGGTCGGCCCAAGGCCTCAACTTCGACGAGGCCTTTCGCATCGGCGTCGGCGTTGCGGCGCGTATTCTCTCCGGGAACGGTCTGCCTTAACGCGGCGCCTGCAACCACGCGAGCACATCGCCCGCGTTGCGATCCGGAGGAAACACCGGATAGAACACCCGCACGATGCGCGCCGCATCGATGACCAGCGCGAGACGCTTGATCAGGGTTTGGCCAGCGACCACCATGGTCGGCAACCTCATCGCGGTCGCGAGAGCGAGATGCGCGTCCGAAAGCACGGGAAACGGAACGTGCAGCCGCTCGACCATTTCGCGCTGATACGCCGGGCTCTGGCTCGACAGCCCGAACACATGATCCGCGCCGGCCGCCTTCAGGTCCGCAAAAAGATCGCGAAACGCGCAGGTCTGCGGCGTGCAGCCGCGCGCGCCCGGGATCATGTCCCAATCGTCCGTCAACCCGATCTTTCCGGGTTCGCCGGTGCGCGGATAGGCGAACAGCACGACGCGACCGGACAGCGCCGACAGATCGATCGAGGATCCATCGGTCGCCGGCAGGCTGACGGACGCCATCGTCATGCCCGGCAGATGCCGCGCGGCGCCGTCATCCTGTGGCGCCGGAATTTTGCTCCAGTCGACGTCGGTCAGGTTCGGCTGCGTCATGATCAGCCCCGCGCCCGCATCAGGCGGCCCTTCTCGCGGCTCCAGTCGCGCTTCTTCTCGGTCTCGCGCTTGTCGTGCAGCTTCTTGCCCTTGGCGAGCGCGAGTTCGAGTTTCGCCCGCCCCTGCTCGTTGAAGTACAGCTTCAGCGGAATCAGCGTCATGCCCTCGCGCTCCACCGCGCCGATCAGCTTGTTGATCTGGCGCTTGTGCAGCAGCAGTTTTCGCGGGCGTCGCGGCTCGTGGTTGAAACGGTTGGCCTGCAGGTATTCCGGAATGTTGGCGTTGACCAGCCAGATCTCGCCGGCCCGCGGATCCGCATAGGATTCCGCGATCGTGCCCTTGCCGGTGCGGATCGACTTGACCTCGGTGCCGGTCAGCGAAATGCCCGCCTCCAGCGTATCCTCGATCGCATAGTTGAAGCGCGCCTTGCGATTCTCCGCCACGACCTTGATCGCGCGCTTGGTCTTCTCACTCATGATATCAACGTCCTTCGAGCCCGATTGGAAAACCGGGCTCGCTGATGATCAACGGGGCCGATCCGGCGTTGGCTGATCAGCCCCCGCTTGGTTGTGGCAGCGAAAGTCAGGCTTTCTGCTTGAGGAGATCGCGGATCTCACCCAGCAGCACCTGGTCCTTGGTGGGAGCCGGCGGCGCAGCAGGCGCTTCCGCATCCTTCTTCTTCAGCTTGTTGATCAGGCGAATGACAATGAACAGCACGAAAGCGACGATCAGGAAGTTCAGCACCAGCGTCAGGAAATTGCCCCAAGCCAGCACCGCGCCTTGCTTTTTCGCATCCGCCAGGTTGGTCGCCGTGACCTTGGCCGACAGGGCTGTAAAGTAGTTCGAGAAATCGAGACCGCCAGTGATGGCGCCGACGATCGGCATAATAATGTCGCCCACCATCGAGGTGACGATGGAGCCGAATGCAGCGCCGATGATGACGCCGACCGCGAGGTCGACGACATTGCCCTTCATGGCGAATTCACGGAATTCCTTGAGCACGTGCAGCCCTCCCTTTCACTTGCAAGACCTGACACTTCCAAGACCGGAGCAGGCGAGATTCTGTCTCCACGGCTCAAAACCTAGAGCATGATCCGGCAAAGGGGAAACCGGTTTTCCACACGGAGCGAGCTCAGGAGGTGTGCTGGGCGCGATCCAGCATCGCCGGATCAGGCGATAACACCTTATGATACCTCAAGAAATCGGCTTGAAGCGACAGCGGCCAGACGTCCGCTGACCTAGTTCAGCAGACCGGCGTGAACCATCGCGCTGCGCACCGCCGCCTTGGTCGGCTCGGACACCGGCACCATCGGCAGGCGCACGTCTGCGCTCATCTTGCCGAGCAGCGAGAGCGCGTATTTCACCGGCGACGGATTGGTTTCCATGAACAGGTTGACGTGCAGCGGCATCAGCTTGTCCTGGAGCTTCAAGGCTTGCGCATAATCGCCGCGCTGGCACGCGCTCTGGAATTCCGAGCAGAGCCGCGGCGCCACATTGGACGTCACCGAAATGCAGCCGTGGCCGCCATGGGCGTTGAACGCCAGCGCCGTGCCGTCCTCACCCGACAGCTGGTTGAAGCCCTCGCCGAGCGCGGCGCGCTGCTGCGACACCCGCACCGGATTGGCGGTCGCGTCCTTCACCCCGGAGATGTTCTTCAGGTCATACAGCCGTTTCATGGTATCGACCGACATGTCGATCACCGAGCGTCCGGGGATGTTGTAGATGATGATCGGAATTCCGATCGCATCGTTGATCGCCTTGAAGTGGTGGTAGAGCCCTTCCTGGGTCGGCTTGTTGTAGTACGGCGTCACCACCAGCACCGCGGCAGCGCCGGCCTTCTCCGCATGCTGCGCCAGCCCGATCGCTTCGGCAGTCGAATTGGACCCCGCACCCGCGATCACCGGCACGCGGCCTTTCGCCTCATCGATGCACCACTCGACCACACGCTGATGCTCGTCGTGATTGACGGTCGGGCTCTCGCCGGTGGTTCCGACCGGCACCAGGCCATGAGTTCCCTCGGCAATCTGCCAGTTCACGAATGCCCGGAATCCCGCTTCGTCCAGCGCACCGTTTTTGAACGGCGTCACCAAGGCCGTGTAGGATCCCCGGAAATTCGTCTTGCCTGCCATGTTCGTGCTCCGACCGCTGACGCGGCTTTCCTCAATTGTGCCTTGAATTACCGCCCGAATTCGGACCGGGATTGATACCGGGTCTGGATCGTCGAGGAAAGTACCCTAGTGCCCCGCATCCGAAGTTCGTGAACCATCGCAGCAGTCTCTGACACGAACTTCGGATGCATTAGGGGCACTAGCAACTTTATGATTCTAGTACCGCTTTTCGATCTGAAGTTCCTGGGATGGGTTTGCGGCAAGTGCTGCAGGAACTTCAGATCGGCGGTACTGGAGCAAGACCCGCAAGGCCGTGATTCCGCCCTGCTGGCGAGCGATAACGACATGCTAACATATTTAATGTTTTGTCTAAAAACTCAATGAAATACAACCTGTTCACAGAGCAATGCGCGATTCGCCATCGAGGCCCAAGGTGACGCAGTCAGCCCGTGCATCCGCCATGCGATCGACCGCGCTTGCCGCTGGTCTTCTGGTCGCAGTTTGCGCGCTGGCGCCGCCCGCTGCCTCCGGAGTGCCACTGCCAAAGCCGCGGCCGATCTCGCGCAGCACGGTTCCCTCCTCTGCGCCGGCCAAGCTGATCGAGGCCAAGGCTGTCGCCGGCAAGGCGGCTCCGTCCGCGGCCGTCACACCGTCGCAGGCCGCCTCCCGTGCCGTGCCCGCCCCGCGCAAGCCGCATGTGCCGATGGCGATGTCGGCGAGTTCGTCGACGCCGCAGGCGGATGCCGACGCGGTCGAGCAGGTCATCGAAGCGATCCGCACCAAGAAGGATCCGGCCGGCGCGACACAGATCGCCGCCTCGATCGGCGATCCGGTCGCACGCAAGCTCGCCGAATGGATCATCCTGCGCAGCGACAACAACGGCGCGACCGTCGAGCGCTACCGCGCCTTCGTCAGCGCCAATCCGAGCTGGCCGAGCCTGACCTTCCTGCGCCGGCGCGGTGAAGCCGCACTGTGGGACGACAAGCGCGACGACGCCACGGTGCTGAACTGGTTCGGCAACGAGGAACCGGTGTCCGGCAAAGGCCGCCTGGTGCTGGCGCGCGCGCTGCTGAGCCGCGGCGACCGCCGCAATGCCGAGCGGCTTGTTCGCGAGGCCTGGCGCGGCGACGCGCTCTCCGGCGACACTGAAGCCGCGGCGCTCGACCAGTTCGGCGCACTGCTGAACGGCGGCGATCACAAGGCGCGGATGGATTTCGCGCTCTACGCCAATGACCGCGAGACGGCGATGCGCGCGGCGCAACGGCTCGGCTCCGGTTACGTCGCGCTGGCGAAGGCGCGGCTTGCGGCCAACGGCAAGGCCTCCAACCTGAAAGCGATGCTCGACGCGGTGCCGCGTGAGCTGCACAGCGATCCGAGCTTCATTTTCGGGCGGATCCAGCAGTACCGGCGCGACGAGAATTACGCCGAGGCGGCGCAACTGATGCTCAACGCGCCGCGTGATCCGGGGCGCCTGATCAATGTCGACGAATGGTGGATCGAGCGGCGCCTGCTCGCCCGCAAGCTGCTCGACGAAGGCGATATCCGCAACGCCTACCTGATCGCCCGCGACGCCGCCTTGCCGACGCGCGACATCTACAAGACCGAGCAGGAGTTCACCGCCGGCTGGATCGCACTGCGTTTCCTCAACGACCCCGCCACCGCCGCGCAGCACTTTGCGCGCATCGGCGTCGAGAGCAGCAACCCGACCGCGCTGGCACGCGCCGGCTACTGGCAGGGCCGTGCCGCGGAAGCGATGGGACGCAACCAGGAGGCACGCGCGGCCTATCAATCCGCAGCCGCGCAATCGACCAGCTATTACGGCCAGCTGGCGCGGGCAAAACTCGGCCTGCCGCAGCTCGGCCTGCGCGAAGCCCCCTCCCGCGCGCGCGGCAGCGAGCGGCTGGAGGTGGTACGCGCGGTGGAGCTCCTGTACGCGCTCGACGAAGGCGAGATCGCGGTCCCGATCCTCGCCGAAATGGGCGAGCGCGCCGATGATCCCGATGCGCTGGCGGCGCTGGGTGACCTGGCCCAGCGCAACAACGACGCGCGCGGCATGCTGCTGGTCGGCAAGGCGGCGCTCAACCGCGGCCTGCCGTTCGACCACTATGCCTACCCCGTCGAAGGCATCCCCCGCTACAAGACCGTCGGGCCGGAGGTCGAGCGCAGCGTCGTGTTCGCGATCGCGCGACAGGAAAGCGCCTTCAACCCGCGGGTGGTCTCCAGCGCCAATGCCATGGGCCTGCTGCAGGTGACACCGGCGGCCGGCAAGTACGTCACCAAGAAATACGGTGAAACCTTCGATCAGAAGCGGCTGCTGGCCGATCCGTCCTACAACGCCTCGCTGGGCGCGGCCGAACTCGGCGGCCTGATCGAGGACTATCGCGGCTCCTACATTCTGACCTTCGCCGGCTACAATGCCGGGCGCGGCAGTGTGAAGAAGTGGATCGAGCGTTATGGCGATCCGCGCGATCCCAAGGTCGACCCCGTCGACTGGGTCGAGAAAATCCCGTTCTCCGAAACCCGCAACTACGTCCAGCGGGTGATGGAAAACCTGCAAGTCTATCGGGCTCGTTTCGGCGGCGGATCGCGCCTGCAGATCGAAGCGGATTTGCACCGGGGAGCGTCGGTGGAATAGAGTTGCGGGACCAGCTCTTCCGCCTCACGCCCAGCCCGAGTCCGCCGACATGCCCGCCTCCTTTCACGATGTGTTTTGCGCGTCTGGCGACGGCCTGACGCTGCATGCCCGCGAGATCCATCCCGAAGGATCCGGCAACGCGCTGCCGGTGCTGTGCCTGCCCGGCCTGACCCGAACGACCGCCGACTTCGCGGTCCTGGCGCATGCGCTCGCCGACGATCCCGCGACACCGCGCCGCGTCGTCGCCATCGACTATCGCGGCCGCGGGCAATCCGGCTACGATCCCGATCCGACAAAATACGCCGTGCCGATCGAGATGGGGGACGTCATTGCGGTCGCGGCCCATCTCGGCATCAGCAAGGCCATCCTGGTCGGCACGTCGCGCGGCGGTCTGATCTCGATGGTCATGGCGGCCGCGAAGTCGCCCCTGCCGGCAGCGATCGTGCTGAACGATATCGGTCCGGCGCTCGAGATGGCGGGCTTGCTGAAGATCAAGGGGTATGTCGGGGTCCGGCCGCGACCGGCATCATGGGACGCCGCCGCGCACGCGATCAAGACCATGTTCGCGCGCGATTTCCCGAACCTCGACGACGCCGGCTGGCTGGCCTGGGCCCGGCGGTCCTGGCACGAAAGCAACGGACGCTTCGAGCAAACCTACGATCCGGCGCTGGCGCAAACACTGGCCGGGCTTGATCCGGACGCACCGCTGCCCGAACTGTGGGACGCGTTCGACGCCATGACGAACCTGCCGCTGATGCTGATCCATGGCGCGCTCTCCGACCTGCTCAGCCGTGCCAGCGTCGAGAAGATGGTGGCCCGCCGCCCCGATCTCGACCTGGTCACGGTGCCGGATCAGGGCCATGCGCCGCTGCTGGCGGATGCGCCGACCATCGCACGCATCGCCGCGTTCTGCGCGCGCTGCGACCGCACCGCATAAAGCCGCAGACAATGGCCGCAGCGGCAGAGCTGTTCAAACGCGCGATGTTCTCGTTCCAGCAGGGACGGCTCGACGAGGCAGAGCGCCAGTTCAAGCAGCTGCTGCGCAAGGAGCCGCGGCAGCCGGCTGCACTCAACATCCTGGCCGTGATCCTGATGAGCCAGAAGAGATACGGCGAAGCCGAACCCCATCTGCAAACCGCGGTGAAGGTCGGCGCCACCACCGATGCCACGTTCTACAATTACGGGCTGGTGCTGAAGGCGCTGGGCCGGCCCGACGAAGCACTGGAGCGCTTCACCCAGGCGATCACCCTCAATCCGGGCAATGCCGACAGCTGGAACAATCGCGGCACGGTGCTCAATGAACTCAAGGATCCCGGCCGCGCCATCGACGATTTCGATCGTGCGCTCGCGCTCAATCCCGCCTCTGCCGCGGCGCTCTTCAACAAGGCCCGGTCGTTGACGGAGCTCAAGCGGTATGACGAAGCGTTGACGGAGCTCAAGCGGTATGACGAAGCGCTGGCCGCGCACGACCAGGCGCTGGCGATCGATCCCAACCTGGCGGAAGCGTGGTACGGCCGCGGCTTCGTCTTTCATCAATTGCACCGCCATGACGACGCTGCGCGCGCCTATGTGCGGGCATTGCAGCTCGATCCGCATCTGCCTTTCCTGAAGGGCTCGCTCGTCCATGAGAAGATGCTGACATGCGACTGGAGCGAGATCGACGCGCTGGTCGCCGATGTCGCCGGTGATATCGCGGCCGGCAAGCTCGTCACCGAACCCTTCAGCTGGCAGGGCCTCGCGACATCGCCGCAAAGCCTCCAGCAATGCGCGCAACTGTTCAGCGCCGCGCGTTTTCCGGCCAATATCAAAAGTGTCCCTCGCCCCTCACCCTCCGCCAACGGCAAGATCCGGGTCGGTTATCTCTCCGGCGAATTCCGCCAGCAGGCCACGGCCCTGCTCATGGTCGGCGTTCTGGAGCAGCACGACCGCAGCCGTTTCGAGATCACGGCGATCGACAATGGCTGGGACGACGGCAGCGAGACCCGGCGGCGGATCGAGGCTGCCGTGCATCACGTGCTTCCGATCCGAGGCCTGGCCGATCCCGACGCCGTCGCGGCGATCCGCAACCGAGAGATCGACGTGCTGGTGAATCTGAACGGCTACTTCGGCGACGAGCGCACCCGCGTGTTCGCACGCCGCGCGGCCCCGATCCAGGTCAATTACCTCGGTTTTCCCGGAACGCTGGGCGCGAGCTACATGGACTACATCATCGCCGACCAGCACGTCCTGCCCGACGCTGACAAAGCATTCTACGCCGAAAAGGTGGCGTATCTTCCCAACAGCTATCAGGCCAACGACAACATCAGGCCGATCGCATCGCGGAGCTTCGATCGCGCGGACTGCGGCCTGCCCGCGCAAGGCGTGGTGTTCTGCTGCTTCAACAACGCCTACAAGATCACCCCCGACGTGTTTGAGCGCTGGATGCAAATCCTGCTGCGGGTGGACGGCAGCGTGCTGTGGCTATTGGCCGACGATCCGGTCGCCGCCGCGAACCTGAAACGCGAGGCCACGGAGCGCGGCGTCGATGGCGCTCGCATCGTCTTCGCCGAACGGATGCCGCCGGCCGAACACCTCGCCAGACATCGCTGCGCCGACATCTTTCTCGACACCCTGCCCTACAACGCCCACACCACCGCCAGCGACGCGCTCTGGGCCGGTGTCCCGCTCGTGACCTGCCGCGGCACAACATTCCCCGGTCGGGTTGCGGCCAGCCTGCTGCACGCCCTGCAACTCCCCGAACTGGTGGCCGACACCCCCGACGCCTATGTCGAACTGGCGATTGCGCTCGCGACGGATCCGGACAGGCTGGCAGCCATCAGGCAGAAGCTGACCGCCCATCGCCTCACCGCCCCGCTGTTCGACACGGCCTTGCTGACCCGGCATCTCGAAGCGGCCTTTGTCGCCATGGTCGAACGGCATCGCTCGGGTCGGCCACCCGATCACCTGATCGTCCCAAACTGACCGGACCTTATCGGGGAGACATCTCTCCCTTTCGACGAACGGCGCCAGCGGATCAATTCCGGGCGGGCATCGCACCGCGCTACCTCGCCTCACACCCGCTCACACGCGCAACGCTCGAGCCGCGGCCTCGCCACATCCGCGGACCGCGGCTGTGTCCGCGTCCCACCAAAGAAAAACCCCCGGCGGAGACCGCCGGGGGCTTGAGCTGAGATTGTTACCGTCGTCAGACGATAAGGATCAGAAGCTGCGCAGGATCTGGAGCGAACCGTTGTAGCGGTTTGCGTTGCCAGGCGTTGCGGTGTTGCCAGCCGGGGTACCCGGGGTGCCAGCGCCGAACGTGTAGACGCCGTTCTGGTGCTGTTCGATCCGGGTGTAGATGAACTCGGCCGAGAGCGTCAGGTTCTGAACCGGGGTCCAGGCCGTACGCGTACCGATCTGAGCGATGCCCAGGTCGAAGGTGCCGGTGTTCGTTCCGTTGAAGGAACCGGTGGTCACAGTCGCCGGAGCAGTGGCCGAGAGCAGACCGCCGCCGTTGGCAGCAGCGAGCAACGCAGCGTTGCCAGCCGAACCGTACGAGATGTGGCTGTACGATCCGAACACCGACGTACGCCAGGCCGGGTTCCAGTAATGCTCGTAGTAGGCGCTCACGTCCCAAGCATCGGTCTTCGAGATGCCGGAGCCGTTGCCCGCGTTGGTGCCGGTGTACACGCCATCGAGGATGTAACCGTAGGTCAGGCTGCCACCATTGAGGATGGCAAAGCGACCGCCGCCGGCCGAGTCGTAGGTGCCGCCGAAGACGTACTTGGCAGCGCCGTTGGCGAAGGTGGCTTCAACCTTCAAGCTGTCGCCCACGCCGGTCGGCAGGTTCTTCAGCTCGAAAGCGCCGCTGACCGCGAAGCCCCAGGTCGAGTCGGGATGACCCGAAGCGCTGTTGCTCGAGGTGTAGTAGGTGCCGTGGTTCTCGTGAGCCGCGGCAGCGAAGTGCAGCGAACCCCAAGCCTGATCGACACGGAGGTTGGCGACAACATCCGGAACGTGGTCGCCGGAGGCGACGTTGCCCAGGAAGGTGTTGGCGGTGGTGCCGTAGAAGCCGTTCTGCAGGCCGGTCGCGGCAACGTTGGCGCCGAACGGACCAAGGAAGCCCGCCGTGGCGTTGACGATACCCGCGGTGCGGTAGGGCTGGCCGTCTTCGAGCGAGATCGTCGCCGACACGCCGTTACCGAACGAAGCGGTGTAGGCCAACTGGTTGATACCGGTCGCGTTGTTCGAACCGGCGAGGAAGCCCGAGGTGATGTACGGCTTCGCGAGCGCCCACTGCGGATCGAACTGCGAAACAGCCTTACCGAAGGTGAACCCGGCGAACTGGATGAACAGGAAGTCGTTCTCCATGAAGCCGCCCGCGATGTTTTCGCGGCCTGCCGACCAGTCGAACTGCAGGTTGGCGTAGGTGCGGACAACGCCGTATTCAGTGGCGGTGCGCGTATCGACGAACAGGTTCAGACGCGAACGGGTGCTGAAGTAAGCCTTGTTATAGGTACCCGCGCCGTTAGCGCCACCCTGCCAATACGGGGTGTCGTAAATGGTGCCGTTGATCGAGGTGTCGATGCGCATCGCACCGCCGATGCGGATGCAGGTGTCGGTGCCCGGGATGTAATAGAAACCCGCGCCGTAGAGGGAGCAGATCTTCACGTACTCGACCGCTTTGGCCTTGACGGGAAGATCGGCTGCCTGTGCGCCGGTCAACGCGACGAAACCCGCCGCGGTGCCGAGCATAAGGCTCTTAACCATCTTCATGTAAACCTCCAAGTTTGCTCTCTAGGGAGAGTTCCAGTTCCGTCGTGCTAAAACGCACGCTGGGATGGTCCCCTTGTCCCCGCTAAACCGTCTTCGGTGCCTCGCGCTTTCGGACGCTCCCGCATAACGCGAGGGACTTCAGCGAAACATCTGAACGGGACGACCTCGGGATGCCCCCCTCCGTCGCACCACGACAATTACCCAACACCTCTGCACAGGCAACAAAGGACCGCCTTACAAACGCGCCAGTAGCGCCGTTTTCCGAGATGTGTTGCACAAATAACACGCATTCGTGATCGGCGCGACCCAACAAGTCATTGAAATTAAAAGAAAATTCAGATCATCAATTTTACCTCGGATGGAAAGCCACAATCCGGCCTCAACCGAGGCTGGAGCCCGAAACGCCGTGATTGCCCCCGAATCAAGCGGTGTCGACGCGCCATCGCGACCGATGACGGCATACACGCGCGCACGCTGTCCGATCGCCGGAACACCAGGAAAAACAGGGTTTTTACGGACATATCGGCAGCGCAGAATCGGCCACATCAGCCGGATCGGCGGCCAGCCACTCTATATAGAGCGACGGATCGCCGCCGAATCTCCGCCGCCCACCACCATCGATGGACACCGCGGACTTGATGACAGGAGATCGGAGCGCTGGAAACCGTGCGCGCCTTTGCAAAGGCCCGCTGATGTGCCGGCGGGCGCGAGAACATTCCAAAGCGCCGGCCAGAGGGTCAGCAATCGCACGACGATGACGCGATCCCGGGAACGCCGACCTCGACATCGTAGGCCGCACCAATCATGAGTTGCGCGCCAACATGGCCCTGCTCGGCCCCTTGAGAAACCAGACCATCGCTTTGTCTGGATCGCGCCAGGAATTTGATCATAACGGGCGCATGCTCAACATTCGGAACACGCGTCAGCGCGAAGCAGCGTTACCAAAGATGCTTGCCAGCGAATGCGTGGCCCTCCTTCGCGCTGCGCGCTTCGGAGGGCTATGGAGAGTCTGGAGGGACATGTCCTGCGAAGCGCCTTGGCGCGAAGCAGGATGGCGGAGAGGAAGGGATTCGAACCCTTGATACAACTTTCGCCGTATGGCGCTTTAGCAAAGCGCTGCCTTCAGCCACTCGGCCACCTCTCCGGTGCCGGTCTTATGACTCGAATCGCCCGGCGCGGTCAAACCCACAGGCATGCGTCACGCGCGACATATTTCGCCCGCGCACAGATGCAGGGAAAAGCCACACCCAATTGATTTCATTTACAGAATCGACGCACACAATCCGTTGCCTGCGCACGGCCGGGCGTCGTCCGCGGCAATTTCATGCAAGCTTATCTCGCGACCGGCACAAAACCGATCTTGTCGAACACGCGGCAATGGCAGGACGGAGAAGCGCACGATGGTCGCGCAGGGCCCGCTGCGTGGAGCGGATGGCCGCCATATCGTCCGAGCGCCGGGATCAGGTCGTCGTCACGCCGATGTCATGCCGGCATGTGTTTGGATCGGTCCATACCGATCCGCCTCACGCCGCGATCACGATGCATCAAGCGCGACGAGCTCTGCCGTCATGCGACGACATCGCACGCAGCGAAAGCAGGTTTCGAGATCAGTGCGCCGTCATCCAGACGCGGGCTTCGCGCTGGGCCATCGCGATTTCGGCATCCGACATCATCGCGGCGATCTCACGGCGCATCGGGATGGCATCCACCCTGCCCTTGAGCGCTGCGAGATTGAACCATTTGTGAGCCGCCACCAGGTCGACGATGCCCGAGCGTCCGCTCGAATAGATCATCCCCAGATCGAACAGCACGTCCGGGTTGGCGCTCGCCTCGATCGGCAGAGCGGTGTCGGTCTGAATATCAACTTGCAACATCTGACTTCCCCATCTTTGATGCCTGGCTGGTGCAACCGAACCGTCTTTCCAGTCGATGCACCGCCGCGGCTCCTGTCCAAACGTGTCCCGTGGCCTGTTATTCCCCACCGCCGTTTGCCGGCGTGTTGGGATGATCATGACCCATCAAATTTGAAGAGCAGTTTAAGTATCGCGATGAATCGAACGTGAACGCAGTCCGGCGCTTTATTCGCAGGAATGCAAGAAACCCCTGATTTTAGCCTGTTTCCGCCATGCGGCTAGAATCGGTTTACCTTCGTGTTTCGCGGACCGGTAACCATGGCGGCAAGCGGAGTTGTCGGGCTGTTTCGCCAGACTCAGCTTTGCACCAGCGACGCATGGGGATGACAGGAGTTGCGGACCATCAGTCGTCCCTGCAGCACCAGCCGACGCGGACCGTTGTCGACCTTGCCGGCGAGACGATCGAGCATGAGTTGCGCCGCCTGCTCGCCGATCGCGCGCACCGGCTGCGCGACAGTCGTCAGTTGCGGCCGAAACACATCGGCCCATGGAAAATCGTCGAAGCAGACCACCGATACGTCTTCAGGACACGACAATCCCATGTCGCGGATCGCCTTCATGACGCCGATCACCATCAGATTGTTGGCGGAGAAGATCGCGGTCGGCCGATCGGACAGCATCAACAACTGCATCGCCGCCTTGTAGGCGTCGGCTTCACGAAATTTGCCGTCGCGAACCAGTTCATCATCGAACGCGACACCTGCCGCATCCAGCGCGCCGTGGTAACCGGCCAGGCGGTCGCGACCGGTCGAAGTGTGCAGCGAGCCGGAAATATATCCGACGCGCCGATGACCGAGCCGCAGCATATAGCTCAGCGCATCCTGCACGGCCCGCTGGTTGTCGAGAACGACGGCATCCGCCTCGACGCCGTCACAGATGCGATCGATCAGGACCACCGGAATGGTGGTGCCCTCCAGGATCCGCTTCAGGTTCGCATCGTCACCGGCAGGCGAGATGATCAGGCCGTCGACCATGCGGTCGAGCAGCAACTGGATCTGCTCGTCCTGCGTGTCGATATCCTCGTCGTTGCTGCATAACATGACGGCGTAGCCGGCACGGTGCAGCACCTCCTGGATGACCGATACGACATCGGTGAAAAACGGGTTGGTGATATCAGCGACGGTCAATCCGATCGTTCGCGTCGTCCCCATTTTCAGACTGCGCGCGATCGCGTTGCGCTTGTAGCCGATGGCCTTGATCGCGGCCTCGATCCTTGCCGTCAGTTCAGGACTGACCACCGCCGTACGATTGACCACCGCCGAGACCGTCGCCACCGACACCCGCGCAGCCTCCGCGACCTGGAGCATGGTCGGAGCTGTCGATTTGCGTGGCCGTTTGCGTGTAGGCGCGGTCATTTTCGAAACGTTTCGATCACTCGTTGAGGCAGTAATTGCGCATTTTGTTCCGTGGTGCAACAATTATGGCCGCCCCTGCGCCCTGATGGCCCGGCAAACCTTGACATGATCTAAACGTTTAGGATTAGCTTCATCAGCCGGGGTTGATGTCGGGTCGGGAGGCCGCCATTGCCATGCGCGATCGCGATGCCACGTCCCTCACCCGGCAGGCCTCGTCGCCGATCCCACCAGGATCGGTGCTGACGGCGACGTCCATCTCCAAACGCTTCGGCGGTATCGCCGCGCTGTGTGATGTCGATTTCGACCTCAAGGCCGGCGAAATTCACGCGCTGATGGGCGAAAACGGCGCCGGTAAATCCACACTGATGAAAATCCTGTCGGGCGTGACCACCGACTATGACGGCACTATCAGTGTCGACGGCACGGCGCGCCGCTTCGCTGGCGTGCGCGACGCCGAAGCGGCAGGCATTGCCATCATCCACCAGGAACTCAATCTTGTTCCCGGGCTAAGCATTGCCGACAACATCTTCCTCGGCCGCGAGCCGCTGATTGCCGGGCTCATTGTCGATCGCAAGGCGAGCTTGACCGCAGCCGGCGCCCTGCTCGACCGACTCGGCATCGACCTCGATCCGACGGCGCTCATCGGCGCGCTTCGCGTCGGCGAACAGCAGCTGGTCGAGATCGCCAAGGCGCTGTCGATGGACGCGCGCATCCTGATCATGGATGAACCGACCTCGGCGCTTTCCCCGGTCGAATGCCAGCGCCTGTTCAAGATCATCCGCCAACTCGCCGCGGATGGCGTCGCCGTCGTCTATATCTCGCACCGGATCGATGAGGTCACCGCGCTTGCCGACCGCGTCAGCGTGCTCCGCGACGGACGGCACGTGCTCACCAAGGCCATGAGCGAGTTGACTGAATCCACCATCATCGCGGCGATGGTCGGCAGGACCTTGCTCGCGGCAACCCATGCCGACCACGTTGCGGAGCGCGACATCGTGCTCTCGGTGCGCGAACTCTCCTTATCCGTTCCACATCGGCGGAGCTGGCGGCAGGGCTCGGAGAGGCAGGTTCTGGAAAACGTGAGCTTTGACGTTCGCGCCGGTGAAATCCTCGGCATCGGCGGCCTGCTCGGCGCGGGCCGCACGGACATCCTCGAAACCATCTTCGGTTCGACAAGCGGCAGAGCCGGCGGCGAGATCCGCGTTGCCGGCCGGCCGGTCGAGATCCGATCGCCGCGTGATGCGCGGCGATTGGGCATCGCGCTGGTGACGGAAGACCGCAAGAGCCAGGGCCTGCACCTCGCTGCATCCATCACCGACAATGTGACGTTGCCGCTGGTGGGGCGGATGGCGAAATTCGGCCTGCGCTGGTTCTCGGCGGAAGCCGGCCTCGCACGGCATGCGGTGGCATCGCTGGGCGTGCGCTGTGACAGCATCGATCAGCCCGCGGGCACGCTGTCGGGCGGCAACCAGCAAAAAGTCGTAATCGGCAAATGGCTGGCGACGCAGCCGCGGATCCTGTTGCTCGACGAGCCGACCCGCGGCATCGACGTCGGCGCGAAACGCGACATCTACGATCTCATTTTCCGGTTGGCGCGCGACGGCCTTGCCATCGTGGTCGTCAGTTCGGAACTGCCCGAACTGCTGCATCTCGCGGACCGCCTGATCGTCATGTCCGAAGGTCGCCAGACCGGTATCCTCACCCGCGCGGAAGCAAGCGAGGAGCGCATCATGCGCCTCGCCGCGCCCCGCCAGCACCGCGGGAGGCCTGCGGCATGAGCGCACTGCGGCTGCTGTCCCGAACCAAACTCTACTGGGGCCTGATCACGATCTTCCTGATCGGCGTGCTGTCGTCGCCGATCACATCCTCCGGCCGGAACATTTTCCTGTCCTACGGCAATCTGCTGGACGTGCTCCGGCAGGTGTCGACCACCGGCCTGATCGGCACCGGGATGACGGCGGTCATCCTCACCGGCGGCATCGACCTCTCGGTCGGCTCGTTGATGGCGATCTGCTCGGTGGTCTGCGCCATGCTGTTGACGGTGCCGGGCGCCACACCGGCCGCGATCATGGGAGTGCCGCTGGTCGGGCTCACAGTGCTGCTGATCGGCGTCGCGCTCACCCGGTTTATCCTCCTCAATCTGGAGAAATCCCGCCACAGCCGGGTTGGCCGCGACATCCGGCTCGATCCGATCCGCGGCATCGTTGCGCCAGGGCTCGTCGGTATCATCCTCAGCGCTCTCGCGCTCGCCTTCCTGCTGCCGCAGATCCCAACCAGGTTAGGCGTCCTCGGCGTGCTGCTCGTCGTGCCCTGCGTCGGCCTGTTCTTCGGCGCGATCAACGGCGTCATCATTGTCGCCGGGCGGCTGCAACCCTTCATCGTGACGCTTGCCATGATGGTGACGGCGCTTGGCGTCGCCCGACTGGTCGCCGGACAGAACAATGCGGTGCTGCCGGTCTACACCGGATCCAACGCCGTTGCGGAGTTCGATCGGCTGCGCTCCCTGGTTTTCGACGTCATTCCGGTTCCCGGCCTGTTCTTTATCGCGGCGATCGTCGTCTACGGCGCAGTGCTGCGCTTCACGCCGTTTGGCCGTTACGTCTACGCCATCGGCGGCAACGAGGAAGCGGCGCGCCTGTCAGGGATCGCCACCGGCCGCGTCAAGGTCGTGACCTACGCGATCTCCGGCCTGCTCGCCGGCATCGCCGCCGTGCTCTATGTGGCGCAGTATCGCCAGGGCAAGCCGGACGCAGGCGCCGGTCTCGAACTCGATGCCATCGCCGCCGTCGTGATCGGCGGCACCAGCCTGATGGGCGGCCGCGGCGGCCTCGCCGGCACGTTCTGCGGCGTGCTGATCTTCGGCCTGCTGTCCAACATCCTGCAGCTCCACAACATCGATTCAAACCTTCAGCTAGTGCTGAAGGGGCTGATCATCATCGGCACCGTGCTGGTGCAGGAGCGCAACGCCACCGAACTTCTCACCTATCTGCGCCTGCCGCGGCGTCGGCCGGCGCCGCAAGAAATGGCCGCCAAAGAGCGGACATCGGAGGAAACCCAGCCCCAAAACCTCGGAGGAAATGCCCATGAAACGCCGTGAATTCACTAGCCTTGCCGCTTTCGCCGCAACCATGGCCCTGCTGCCGGGCGGCCATGCCATTGCCCAGACCAAGAAACTCAGGATCGGCTTCTCGCAGGCCACGACCATCGAACCGTGGCGCGCGCAATTCAACAAGGACATCATCGCGGAAGCCGCCAAGCACCCGGAGGTGCAGTTGATCATCACCGACGGCGAGGACAAGACGGAGAAACAGGTCGCCGACGTCGAAAACCTGATCCGCCAGGAGGTCGACGCGCTCCTGATCTCGCCGAAGGAGTCAGCCGGCCTCACCGGCGTCGTGCTGCGCGCGATCGACGCCAAGATCCCGGTGTTCGTGCTCGATCGCAATGTCGACACGGACAAGTACGTCCAGTTCGTCGGGGGCGACAACAAGCTGATCGGCCGCGCTGCCGGCGAATACGCCGTCGAGGTCCTTGGCGGTCCCGGCAAGGCCGCCGGCAACGTGGTCGAGATCTGGGGCGGCATGGGCACGCAACCGGCGCACGACCGTCACGACGGCTTCCATGAGAAAACCGACAAGGAAGGTGGCATCAAGTATCTGCTGAACCAGCAGTCCGGCGACTGGAAGCAGGACCAAGCCTACAACATCATGGCGACGGCGCTGCGCAACAACGACAAGATCGATCTCGTCTACGGCCACAACGACCCGATGGCCTACGGCGCCTATCTCGCCGCCAAGGATGTCGGCCGCGAGAAAGCCATCAAGTTCATCGGCATCGATGCGTTGCCGGCCGAAGGCGTCACCTGGGTCAGCAAGGGCGAACTGACCGCGACCTTCCTCTACGCCACACCGGGCGCAGAAGGCCTGCGTCAGGCCCTCAAATATCTGAAGGGAGAGAAGGTCGACAAGACCATCACACTCGCCACCATGAGGGTAACAAAGGACAACGCCGCCGAAATCCTGAAGAGCAAGGGCCTGTAACAGGCCAAAGCGGCCGGGCGGCCTGGCGCCGTCCGGTCATCGTCGCCGGATGCTGCTGCCGATTGTCACGGATCGCCAAACGAGGCGATCGGGATCGAAACGGTCGACCCAGCAGGCGCACAGCGGCCATCGGTCGGCGCGGAAACGATCGAAACTGTCGGGGTTTATCGGGGAACCCCGGCGGCCTGGCCCGGCCGGGAAAGAACGAGGGCGTCGGTGAACACGTCAGGATCAGATCTCACGCAGACGAAGCCGCCGGTGAAATTGCGGACCACTGATCCGCAACGATTGAAGATCGTTTTGCTCTTCTACCAGATCGGCTTTCATCCGAGCGAGCTCCGATGAAAGGTACGATCTGGCCGCCTGACCTGATGTCTCGCCGACACCCTCTTTCGTCGTTCAGAGCTTTCCGGTCGAACTCCGCGTCGCGGATATCTGCGGGGCTCTTATGACGATGCCGGCAAAGACTGCCGGCAATTCATAAGGCGATGCCTTACTTCTTCTTCTTGGCGACCTTGCGGGTCTTCTTCGCAGTCTTCTTCACTGCGGACTTCGCCTTCTTCGCCTTCTTCGCTTTCTTGGCCATGTTGCCCTCCGTTAGATGTGAGATGGCTTAATCGCTGTGTGCACTCGGGAATCGAAATGCACTTCTCTTGGATTACACCAACACATGGAAAAAAACAGTGTCTCGCTTAAGGAAGTGTTGACGCTTGCGGCACGCAGGCCGTTGCGATCATTCGACTTCAGCGACGCGACGAACACGCCGCGCGATCCGCGCGACGTGCGAGAAACCCAGACGCCATCGTGTCAACCGCAAAGAAATGCCTTTATTTAAGATGTATTCGTCAGTCGCGCCGACGTCGCCGTTGATTTTTCCGACATAGCTCCGACTCACCGCGGGACAAAAAAACACCTCGCGCGGACTCTGAGTCGCAAAAGTTGGCAACAAAATTATTTTCACTGCTGTGGATGTAATACGTCATCCCTGCTGGCCAAAGCGGTCGATTTCGGCGAATCGCCGACGGCGATTCGCGCTCGGGGTTCGGCACGCTCGTCGTCTCGCGGACCGTTTTCGCTCGCGCGCGTGCATTCGATTTTTGAAAATTCGCGGCACGATGACGTGCCGCCGGGAGCGACGTCAGCCGAACGCAGACACCGGGTTTGCGCCCGAGCGCCGTCCGGACATCGCCGAGCGCGCGTCGTCAGTCGGTCAAAGGCCGAGCTTCGACTGCAGGAGGTCGTTCACCGCCTGCGGATTGGCTTTGCCGCCCGACGACTTCATCACCTGGCCGACAAACCAGCCGACCATTGCCGGCTTCGCCTTCACCTGCGCCACTTTGTCCGGATTGGCGGCGATGATGTCGTCCACCACCTTCTCGATGGCGCCGAGATCGGTGACCTGCTTCATGCCGCGGGCCTCGACGATTTCGCGCGGGTCGCCGCCTTCGGTCCAGACGATCTCGAACAAGTCCTTTGCGATCTTGCCGGAGATGGTTCCTTCTCCGATCAGGTCGACAATCGCGCCGAGTTGCTGAGACGATACCGGCGACGAGGCAATATCCTTGCCTTCCTTGTTCAGGCGTCCGAACAGCTCGTTGATGACCCAGTTCGCGGCAAGCTTGCCGTCGCGCTTGCTGTCGGCGAGCGTCGCCAGCACCGCTTCGTAGAAATTGGCGCTTTCGCGTTCGCTGACCAGCACGCCCGCATCGTAAGGCGACAGAGCGAAGTCACTGATAAATCGCGCCTTCTTTTCATCCGGCAGTTCCGGCAACTGTACCTTCAGCTGATCGACGAAGGCCTGCGTGAATTCCAGCGGCAACAAATCCGGATCCGGGAAGTAGCGGTAGTCGTGCGCCTCTTCCTTGGTGCGCATCGACCGCGTCTCGCCTTTGACGGCATCGAACAACCGGGTTTCCTGATCGATGCTGCCGCCGTCCTCCAGGATTTCGATCTGGCGGCGGGCCTCGTACTCGATGGCCTGGCCGATGAACCGGATCGAATTGACGTTCTTGATCTCGCAGCGTGTTCCGAACGGCTCGCCCGGCCGGCGCACCGAGACGTTGACGTCGGCGCGCAGGCTGCCCTTCTCCATGTCGCCGTCGCACGTTCCGAGATAGCGCAGGATCGAGCGCAACTTGGTGACGTAGGCGCGGGCCTGTTCGGAGGAGCGCAGGTCCGGCTTCGAGACGATCTCCATCAGCGCCACGCCGGACCGGTTCAGGTCGACCAACGTCATGGTCGGCTGCTGGTCGTGCAGCAATTTGCCGGCGTCCTGCTCCAGATGCAGGCGCTCGATGCCGACGCTGAAGCTTTCGCCGTCCTCGGTCTCGGCGATGACGGTGCCCTCGCCGACGATCGGCGACTTGTATTGGCTGATCTGGTAGCCCTGAGGCAGGTCGGGATAGAAATAGTTCTTGCGGTCGAAGGTCGAGCGCAGGTTGATCTGCGCCTTGAGGCCGAGGCCGGTGCGAACCGCCTGCGTGACACACTCCTCGTTGATCACCGGCAGCATACCCGGCATCGCCGCGTCGACCAGCGACACATGCGCGTTGGGCGCACCGCCGAACTCGGTCGAAGAGCCAGAAAACAGTTTGGAATTGGACGTCACCTGGGCATGGATCTCCAGCCCGATCACAACTTCCCAGTCGCCGGTGGCGCCCTTGATCAGTTTCGACGGTTTCACGGGTGCGTTCATGACGGTATCCAATAACAGCGGCGTTCGACAATTTTCGGGCAGAGGACCATCGCTTCGCGCAACGGCGAGGAGCAGTCAAGCCCGGGGCGTCGCCGTCCGCCGCCCGAATTACAGCCCGCGGCGGAACGACTGAAAGGCCGAACTGCTGCGCAAGGCATCCGCCCCGCCCTCGATCAGCAGATCGACCTGCTCTGCCGGCAGCGTCAGCCGCGTCGGCACCGCCTCCAGAATGCCGGCCCGCGACGCGCCGAGGCGGTCGAAGCCGATCCGATCGACGAACGCCGACACGTCACCGCATTTCCAGCCTGCCGGCAGGCCGAGCCGGGTTCGATCGGCGGCCGACAGTCCGCAACGCCAGCGGCGCACCTTGACGGTCCAGTCGTTGATCAGCGCATTGAAGGCCGCATAGCTCGAGCGCACGCTGGCGTCGATCGCGGTATCGGCGGCGGCCGCCACCAGTTCAGGACCCGACGGCCCCTCGAGACGATTGGCCCAGTCGCCGGACGGGCCCCGCCCGGCATCGACCACCAAAAACATAATCCGCCGCACGCGGGCAGCCTGGCGTTCGGTCATGGGCTCAAACGGACGCTGCGCAGCCAGCATGCCAATGCTGAGGCCGGAGAGACCGTAATTGTCGACCAGGCCGCCGTCGAGCAACTTGACGTATTTCATCGAGCCGTCGTGATAGCGCCCGAGCGCCTCCGCATACGAGCGCAGCAGCGGCTGGACGTCCGGATTGTTGCGGGCCTTCTCCACCCACGCCGGCAGACGCGCACCGCATCCGCCCGGAAAGGTTTCGAGCACGATCGGCGCGAACGCCACTGGTACCGCGGCTGACGCCGCCACCGCATCGGAGAGCTTGTAGGAGCTGATATCGCTGCACAGCGCGTCGAATGTCGGCTTGCCGAACACGAAGGGGACGCGATTGTAGATGTCGGAGGCGTTGATCAGGATCTGCGGACTGCGGTCTTCGCGGAACGATCCGAACGTCGCCCCGGCGAACAGGTTCTGATCGAGCCAGCGCGGGAACTCACCGCTATTGACGCCGCCGCCGAGCGCGCGGCCGAGATTGCCGAGGCTGATCTTGGTGTTCAGCCCCTCCTCCGCATTGCGCAGCAGGAAACGTTCGCGAAAATCATCGAGCGCCGCGCGTCGCTTCAGACCGAAATAGGCCGCGGTGATCGAGCCGCCGGAGACGCCCGACACGAAATCGACGCGATCGATCAGCGACCCCGACCCGGTGCGGGAGCGTTCCAGTTCGTTGAGCACCCCGAACGAGAACGCCGCGGCCCTTGTGCCGCCGCCGGAGAACGACAGCGCCAGCAGTACATCGCCGGTGAACACGGGATCCATCGCGCCGATGGTGTTGACCGGCTGGGCCGCAGACAGCGGCTGATTGGACGGCAGATTATAGACCGATGCGCAGCCGGCCACCGCCAGCACGCAGGCCGTCAAGACAGACGCCAAACCCCACGACCGCACACCACGCTCCCGACGACACGTCCCCGTGCCCATAATGTACCGCACTCCGACGCCGATCAGCCGGCGGCAACGGCAGCGATACCTAATAAGGTTAATTGGGTCGGGATTACGGTCGCGCCCACCATCTCGCCGGCGTGAACGAGCCAGCAGCCTGCTCGACGACCTCGCCGAGGGAGAACAGCGTCTCTTCGTCGAAGGGACGGCCGATCAGCTGCAGGCCGAGCGGCAGCCCCTGGACGTCCTTGCCCGCTGGAACCGCGATCCCCGGCAAGCCCGCCATATTCACAGTCACCGTGAAGATGTCGTTGAGATACATTTCGACGGGATCGGCGCCGTCCTTCTCGCCGATACCGAAAGCCGCCGACGGCGTCGCCGGTGTCAGGATCGCGTTCACGCCCTTGGCGAAGCAGTCCTCGAAATCCTTCTTGATCAGGGTGCGAACCTTCTGCGCACGCAGATAATAAGCGTCGTAGTAACCCGCCGAGAGCACGTAGGTGCCGATCAGGACGCGGCGCCGCACTTCCGGCCCGAACCCCGCGGCGCGGGTATTTTCATACATCTCGATGATGTTGCGGCCCTGCTCCCGCAGGCCATAACGCACGCCGTCATAGCGAGCGAGATTGGACGAGGCCTCGGCCGGTGCGACAATATAGTACGCCGGCAGCGCATATTTGGTGTGCGGCAGCGACACCTCGACGAGTTCGGCGCCCGCGGCCTTCAGCCACTCGGCACCCTGCGTCCACAGCTTCTCGATTTCCGCCGGCATGCCGTCGATGCGGTACTCCCTGGGGATGCCGATCTTCATGCCCTTCACGGATCGTCCGACCGCCGCCTCATAATCCGGCACCGGACGGTCGACCGATGTGGTGTCCTTCGGGTCATGGCCCGCCATCGAGCGCATCAGGATCGCGGTGTCGCGCACGGTGCGGGCGAACGGGCCGGCCTGATCCAGCGAGGACGCGAACGCCACGACGCCCCAGCGCGAGCAGCGGCCATAGGTCGGCTTGATCCCGACAATACCGGTGAACGCGGCCGGCTGGCGGATCGAGCCGCCGGTGTCGGTGCCGGTGGCGCCGAGACAGAGATTGGCGGCCACGGCCGCAGCCGACCCGCCCGACGAGCCGCCGGGCACCAGCCTGGTGTCCGAACCCTCGCGGCGCCATGGGTTGACCACCGATCCGAATGCCGAGGTTTCGTTCGACGAGCCCATGGCGAACTCGTCATTGTTGAGCTTGCCGAGCATCACCGCACCGTCGCGCCACAGTTGCGAGGTGATGGTGGACTCGTAGGGCGGCACGAAATTGCCGAGGATCTTCGAACAGGCCGTGGTTCGCACGCCCTTGGTCGCGAACAGATCCTTGACGCCGAGCGGAATGCCGCCAAGCGGGCCGCCCTCACCCTTGCCGATCCTGATATCGGCGGCGCGCGCCATCATGCGCGCTTCCTCCGGCGTCTCCAGCACGAAGGCGTTGAGGGCCCGCGCCTGCTCGATCGCCTTGAGATGGGCATCGGTCAGTTCCAGCGCGGTAAAGGATTTGGCTTTGAGGCCGTCGCGGGCATCGGCCAGCGTCAGCGAAGTCAGGTCAGTCATTCATCAACCGGATCACAGGAGAAGGGAGAGCGAGGAGCGGCAGGCGCCGACACCCCCGGCGTATGGGTGGAGAGCGTGGTGTCGGCGATCTTGTTCGACGAGGTCAGCACCGAGAGGGCCGCATCCATCGCCTTGTCCGGATCGGCGCCCTTGCCCTGGCGCTGCATGTCGTCCAGGTAGACCATGTAGGCCTGATAGGCCTTCTCGTCATCGCAGAGCAGACACATTGTGGTTTTCTCGGCGGGTTCTCGGCGGGTTTCTCGGCAATGTCCCGGTGGCTCGCGCCAGGATTACTCGACGACTTTCGGCACCATGAAGAAGTGATCTTCGGCCGCCGGCGCGTTGGCGACCACGACATCGGCAATTTCGCCGTCATTGATCACGTCGTGACGCTTTTTCATCTCCATGGGCGTGACCGAGGTCATGGGTTCGACGCCGTCGACATTGACCTCGGACAGTTGCTCGACAAAGGCCAGCATCGCGTTCAGTTCGCCTTGCAGATGCGGCACCTCGTCATCCCTGACCGCGATCCGCGCGAGGTGCGCGATCCGCCGCACGGTGGCTGCATCGACTGACATGACGTTGGTCCTCGGTCCAGGAGCGCCGGTCGGTCCATTCCGGACCGGTTCGGCGCCCTCACGGGTTAAAACCGGCGGCAAACGCCGCATTCAGCCGCCGTATAGAGCATTTTCGGCCGGATCGCCAACGTCAATTGGGCCCGGATCGGATCGGCATTGACTGCAAAGCCCCGGCACAATTGAGCCGACGATCGCATACCTCAACTGGATTGCGGGACTGCATTCCTCATGGTCTCGAACGGCGACTGGTTCTCCTCGGCGAACAGGGTGATCACGCTATAGATATGGTCCACGCCCTGCCCGGATCGGGTGAAGGGAAGCAGCAGGCGCTCATAATTCACGGTCCGCCCCTCATGATCCCGGATCGGCGTCGCATTGAACGCCGGAATCCGGCAATCGACCACATGCCGGTAGGTTTTCAAACCGCGCTCCCGGATCGCCGGCGCCATGATGTCGTTCAGGAACTTGCCGCTACAGTTGCGGCCGTGCGAGCGATCGAAATCCGGGCCGTGAAAGCGGATCCGGAAGTAGGGTTCGCCGCCACGCCACTCCACGTCGCACATCATCAGCTTGTCCCGCAACCGCTCGATATCTTCGCCCCGAACGCGGGATTCCTGCGGCATCTCGGCCGATCCCCTCAACCGCTCCCAAAGCCTCAGCATGCCAAGTTGCTGAATGCAGCGGATCTCGGTGCGGCCTTCAAAATCGATCGGCTGACGGGTATTCAATTTGAAATCCTGCGGCGTTGCGGTCCAGCCTCGACTAGAGGCCGGACCTTTTCATGGACACAAGTCTAGACTTCCGCACGAGGCAGATTATTCCCAAGAGGATACGACCTTCCTGAATCATCCGGATATCCGACGCGCAAGACGAGAAAATTCAGGTAAGATTGACCCCGACCAGACATTGCCGCACGCTGGCTGGGACAGAACCAGCGAACGAGAAAATGGCAGGATCAAGCGAAACCGACTTCAGGGAGGCGGTCGTCTCGTTTCGAGCGGGCCGGCTGGCGGATGCGGAACGGTTGTTCAGGAAGGTCTTGCGGCATCATCCGAGACATCCCGCGACGTTGAACCTGCTTGGCGCGCTTTTGACCCACCTGGAACGGTTTGTCGAAGCCGAACGACACCTCAAGGCGGCGCTGGAGGTCGATGCGTCCTCGGATGCGACTTTCTATAATTATGGGATCGCACTGAAGGCCCTGAAACGACCGGCCGAAGCGCTCAAACACTTCGATCGGGCCCTCGCCCTCAATCCGGCTGTTGCGGAAACATGGAACAACAGCGGCACCGTACTGAACGATCTCGGTCAGTACGATGAGGCTCTCGCCAGATTCGACCGAGCCGCCGCGCTCAAGCCCGGCTACACGGATGCTTTTTACAACAAGGGCAAGTCATTATTGATTCTCGGTCGCCACGACGAGGCGGCCGCCGTGCTGGACCAGGTGCTGAAGCTGAAGCCGGCCATGGCCGAGGCATGGCTTGCTCGCGGCATTGCCTTGTCGAACCTCGCCCGCGACGAGGAGGCGCTGATCGCTTTCTGGCATGCCCACCGCCTCAAACCGGATCTGTTCGATATTGAAGCAAAGCAATCGGTGGGGCTTTATCTTTGCTCGCCGCACCTGCACCTCGGCCTCGGCGATCTGCGGAATTTGCTGACAGAGGCGCTCCTGGAATCGTGGGCACAGCCGGCGCAACTCGCCCCCGCCTGCACACTGTTCCTGGGACTGAACCCCTCGCTGCGTGACAGCATTCTGCGCGCCACCACGGCCTGGCCGGCATTGCTGACGGCTGACGCATTGGCCGGTCCATCAGGCGTCGCGGCATTCGCCGAGGATCCTCTGTTGCGGGCCGTGCTGGAGTCGGTGCCTGTTTTCGGGCGAGACCTCGAGCGGTTTGCGACCGAGCTGCGTTTCTGCCTGTTGACGATCGCCATGTCCGATGCAGGGAACACACCAGCCACGCCGGTGCTGAATCTGTACTGCTCGCTGGCACGGCAGTGCTTCATCAACAACTATGTCTTCGCGCAGTCCGATCAGGAAATCGAGCTCGTGAAGGGACTACACGACGCGGTCGTCGCGGCACTTGCGTCCGGGGCCGCCATTTCAACGGTTACCCTCGTTGCCCTCGCAGCCTATCTGCCATTGCACAGCCTGCCGGGCGCCCCCACCCTGCTCGACCAACCATGGCCGCCGGCAATCGAAGCTGTGCTGGCGCAGCAGGTCAGCGCCCCGATCGAGGAACAGCGCTTGCGCGCGGCGATGCCTGTGCTGACTCCGGTCGACGATGCGGTGACGACACTGGTGCGCGGCCAATACGAAGAGAGCCCCTACCCGCAGTGGGCCAAAGCAGACCCCGCGGGCACCCCCAAGACCATTCATGCGCTGATGCGCGAAAAATTCCCGGCATCCTCCTTTGTGGAGCTGCATGCGGACGGTGAGTTGGCTGTCCTGGTCGCCGGGTGCGGCACCGGACGACATGCCATCGGCGCTGCGCGGCGATTTTCGGCCGCGCAGGTGCTCGCGATCGACATCAGCCTGGCGTCGCTGGGTTACGCGCAAAGAAAGGCCCGCTCGCTGGGCCTGACCAACATCCAATATGCCCAGGCCGATATCATGAGGCTGGCTTCGATCGGCCGGACCTTCGACGTTATCGAGTGCTGCGGTGTCCTGCATCATCTCGCCGACCCGTTCGCCGGCTGGCGCGTCCTGCTCTCGCTGTTGCGCCCCGGAGGCATCATGCTGCTCGGCTTCTACAGCGAGATCGCACGGCGCGACATCGTGGCTGCGCGCGACTTTATCGCAGCGGGCGGTTACCCCTCGACGCCGGCCGGCATCCGGCGATGCCGCCAGGATCTGTTCGAGACCGCGGACGATGCACCGCTGAAGAAGGTGACGTTGATGGCGGATTTCTTCAGCCTCAGCGGATGTCGCGATCTGCTATTCCATGTGCAGGAGCATCGCCTGACGCTGGGCCAGATCGAAACGTTCCTGGCCGAACACGGCCTGCAGTTGCTCGGCTTCGAGATCGATCCGCAGACCCGCCAAGCCTATGCAACACAATTCCCGGACGATCCCGCCATGACGGATCTGGCCCGGTGGCACCGCTACGAGCTCGACAACCCCTACACGTTTCTGGGGATGTACAATTTCTGGGTGCAGAAGAGAATCCACCCACCCGGCCAATAGCCCGCGACTCCGTCGGAGTTACCCGCCAGAGCCAGGAGAAAGACGCGCCAGCTCGCTCCACCATCGCCGCAGCGCCACCAGCGCCCAGACCGCCTCGACCACGCCGAATGGCCATGCCCCCTGCAGGAAGCCGTAGATCGAGCCGAGGGCGCAGGAGAAAGCGAACGCCAGGATGAACCAGGCGCTGCGATGCTCCATCGCATAGCAGACCAGCATCGCTGATACGGCGAACAGTCCAAACCAGGTCAAGGCATCCATCGTCAGTCGCTTTCTCTCGCTTTGCGTCAATCGTATCCCGCGTGTTAAGCGATGACGATGCCCGCGCAAATCCTTCCTTTTATCGACGCACTCGCTCACTGGCCGGACCGTGGGCCGCTGATCGGCCTTGATCTCGGCACCAAGACCATCGGCGTTGCGGTGTCCGACCCCGATCGCCGACTCGCGACTGGCGTGGAGACCGTCCAGCGCAAGGCCTTTACGGCGGATGCGGCGCGCCTGCTGGCGCTTGCGGCGGAAAGGAAAGTCGTGGGGTTCGTGCTGGGACTGCCGATCAACATGGACGGCAGCGAAGGCCCCCGCGCCCAGTCGACCCGCGCCTTTGCCCGCAATTTCGCCCGCCTCACCGATCTTGCGATCGGGCTGTGGGACGAACGGCTATCCACCGCGGCGGTCGAGCGCGAACTGATCGCCGCCGACGCCAGCCGCGCCAAGCGTGCCAAGGTGATCGACGAGCATGCGGCGATTTTCATTCTCCAGGGCGCGCTCGACCGGCTGATCGCGCTGCGCCGATCGGACGAGACCCGCTGACCATGCTGGTGGTGCTGACGGCGCTTCTGCCGATCTTCATGCTGATCGTGCTTGGCTATGGGTTGAGCCGCACACTGCTGTCGAATCCCGACCAGTGGGTCGGCATCGAGCAGTTGAGCTACTACGTGCTGTTTCCGGCGCTGCTGATCTACACCCTTGCCCGCGCCGATCTCTCGTCGGTGCCGGTGCTCGGCGTCGGCGGGGCATTGTTGCTGGCGGTGCTGGTGATGTCGGCGCTGTGCCTCGCCTTGCGCCCGTTGCTCGCGTCCCGCCTGGGCATGGACGGGCCGGCGTTCTCGTCAGTGTTCCAGGGAGCAACGCGCTGGCAGACCTATATCGCGCTGGCGATCGCCGGCAATCTGTTCGGCTATCGCGGCCTTGCGCTGGCCTCCGTCGCCATGGTGGCGATGATCCCGATCCTGAATGTGATGTGCGTCTCGGTCCTCGCACATTATGCGTCACCCCGCCGGCTGCCGCCGATGGCGCTGCTCAAGGCAGTATCGGGCAATCCGCTGACCTGGGCTTGTGTGGTCGGTCTCGCGATCAACCTGTCGCGGATACCGATCCCCGCCGCACTCAATGACTTCGTCGATGCGCTGGGCCGCGCATCGCTGGCGACGGGACTGCTGACGGTCGGCGCGGGGCTCGATCCGAAGGCCCTGCTACGCCCGACCGGCGCGGCGACGCTCGCCGTCGCGCTCAAGCTCGTGGTGATGCCGGCGATCGCGATCCCTCTCGCTTTGCTGTTCGGCGTCAGCGGCGCGGGTCTCGTGGTGGTGGCCTGCTGTTCATCGGTGCCGACGGCCTCGTCAGCCTATCTCCTGGCCAAGCAGATGGGCGGCGATGCGCCGCTAATCGCTGAGATCGTCACGCTGCAGACGGCGGTTGCCGCCATCACCATGCCGATCGCGCTGGCGCTGGTGCAGTAATCCGCGCCCTTTGCGATCAGATCTCCGGCAGAGCCCGTGCGAGCAAACCGCAGCTCTGGTCGGTGGAGATATCCGCTGCACCGTAGAAGTCGCCCGCCCCGCTCGTGAGCCGGGTGGCCGCGAACAGGTCGGCATGTTTGGGATGGACCGCGTTCAGCGCCGCGGCGGCCGTGACCAGCGCCAGCTTCTCGACCGCGGCCCGCGCCAGCCGCTCCGAGTCTCCCCCGCGCAACGCCTTGGCCACGAACGCCACCGCATCGGCCGCACCGGGAAGTCCCCGGGTTTCAGCGGCGAGCGCCTGCATCACGGCCTGCGCCGCCTCCGGCTCCCGCCCCAGTGCCCGCAACACATCCAGGCACATCACATTGCCGGAGCCTTCCCAGATCGCGTTCACCGGCGCCTCGCGATAATGCCGCGCCAGGATGCCCTCCTCGACGTATCCGTTGCCGCCGAGGCACTCCATCGCTTCATAGAGAAAGCCCGGCGCGCTCTTGCAGGTCCAGTATTTGACCACCGGGGTCAGCAGCCGCATCCGCGCGGCTTCGCCCGCATCCGCCGGTGCCCGATCGAACGAATGGCACAGGCGCATCACCAGTGCGGTCGAGGCCTCGACGTGCAGCGCCATGTCCGCAAGCACGCTGCGCATCAGCGGCTGATCCACCAGATGTTTCTGGAACACGCTGCGATGGCGGGTGTGATGCAGCGCATGCGCCAACCCGGACCGCATCAGGCCGGCGGAGGCGATCGCGCAATCCTGCCGCGTCAGCGACACCATCTGGATGATGGTGGGCACGCCGCGCCCCTCTTCGCCGAGACGCACCGCATAGGCGCCGGTGAATTCCACCTCCGACGAGGCATTGGAGCGGTTGCCGAGCTTGTCCTTCAGGCGCTGGAAATGGATCGCGTTGACTTTGCCGTCCGGCGTGAAACGCGGCATGACAAAGCACGTCAGTCCGCCCGCGGCCTGCGCCAGCACCAGGAAGGCATCGCACATCGGGGCCGACATGAACCATTTGTGCCCGGTGATGCGATAGGCCCCGCTGCCATCCGGTTCGGCCCGCGTCATATTGGCGCGCACGTCGGTGCCGCCCTGTTTCTCGGTCATGCCCATGCCGACGGTCATGCCGCGCTTGGCCGGCCATGGCGCGAAACTCGGATCATAGGCGCGGGTACCTAGCACCGGCATGATGTGCTTCAGCAGCCCCGCATCGGTGGCGAGCGCGCCGACCGCCGCACGTGTCATGGTGATCGGGCACAGATGCCCGGTCTCAACCTGAGCGGCCATGAAGAATCTTGCGGCACGGATCACCTCGGCGCCGTCGCCAGCCAGGGCGCCCTCGGCCGTCCAGGTCGAATTGTGCAGGCCGGCATGCGCGCTGTGCGCCATCAGTTCGTGATAGGCCGGATGAAATTCGACCTCGTCGCGTCGGAACCCCTTGGCGTCAAACAGCCGCAGCTTCGGGGTGTTTTCATTCGCGACGCGGCCGCGCTGCGCCATGGCCGCCGAGCCCCAATGGCCACCGAAGGTGGCAAGATCGTCGCTCGCCGCCAGACCCGCCGTCACCGTCACCGCATCCATCAGCGGCTGATCCAGCGTGAACAGGTTGACGTCCTCAAACGCCGGCGACTGGTTGAGGACATCATGGGTGGCGAACGTCTGCGGCATCTGCGGCACCTTCAAGGGAACGCGACTCTCTCGCACGTCGCGCGTGTTCATCAGTTTACGCCGAACCGCCGGCGATTTCACGTCGGGGATTCGGCGATCACGGCTTTGGCGACCTGCACGAAACTGCGCGAGGCCTTCGACAGCGAACGCCCGGCGCGGGAGATCAGCGACAGATTGCGATGCACCACCGGTTCGATCAACGGCACGGAGACGAGGGCAGGAAATTGCAGCAGCGGCACCAGATAGGCCGGCAGCACCGAGACGCCGAGCCCGTGTGCGGTCATCGACAGCGCGGTGTTCAGCAGCGAGGTTTCCAGCGTCGGCGTGAACGTCTTGCCGGCGACGCCGAGTGCGGAATCGATCAGCCGCCGGATGCTGGTGCCGGTGGGCACCGAGATGGTCGTAAAGCCGTGCAGCTCATCCCAACTGATCTCGGTGCGCCGTTCGAACGTGCCGTCGCGCGGGGCCGTCGCGCTCAGGCGGTCGCGGATCAGGGTTTCGAGTGCGATATCGGGATTGTCGTCCTCGACAGTGCCGATGCTGAACTCCGCCTCGCCGGACAGAATTTTCGGGATCAGCTGATCGGCGGAGACATCGAGCATCTGGATCCTGATGTCCGGATAAGCCCCGCGAAACGACTTCAGGATACGTGGCATCAAGGCCGAGGCGACACCGGCGGTGACTGCGAAGGTGACACGCCCCACCGTTTTGTCCTCCAGACCGCGCATGTGATTGGCGATGCTCTTCACCTCGCCGAGAATGCGCTCCACGGCGGCAATGGCCTCCGCCGCGGCATGGGTGGGATTGAGTGCACGCGTGGTGCGGTCGAACAGCCGCGTCTGCCAGACCTCTTCGAGCTGGCGCACCAGCAGGCTGACCGCGGACTGCGTCAAATGCATCTCGGCCGCCGCCCGTGTGAGGCTGCCGAGCCGGTAGGCGTGCGCGAAAGCTTCCAGCTGCCGTAGCGTGATATTCATGAGATTAACTTTTGAATATATGAGAATTATCCATCTTATCCTGATCAATCCGAAGCGGATAGGGTCAAAAACGAACAAACAGGCGGACGACTCGACCAGCGGAAGCCCAACGGCTCCGAAGGCGAACGAGCCGCCGCGGTCGATGGGATGGACTCAATGGGGAACTCTTCGAAACTGGACGCCGACGTTCTGGTGGTCGGCGCGGGGCCGGTCGGCCTGACACTGGCGCTGGATCTGGCGTGGCGCGGCATCCGCGTGGTGGTGCTGGAAACGCGCCATCGCGGCGAGCGTCCCAGCGTCAAGTCCAACCATGTCGCGGCGCGCTCGATGGAGATGTTTCGCAGGCTGGGTGTCGCCGCCAAGGTGCGCGACGCCGGACTGCCGGCGGACTATCCCAATGACGTCGCCTATCGCACCTCGTTTCTCGGCCAGGAATTTGCGCGCATTCCAATCCCCTGCCGCACCGATCGCTATACCGCGACCGATGGTCCCGACACCTGGTGGCCGACCCCGGAGCCACCGCACCGGATCAACCAGATCTATCTCGAGCCGGTGCTGTTTGCCCATCTCGAAGCGCAGCCGGGCGTGCGCATCCTCAACCGCACCTCGCTGCAGGAGTTCTTGCAAGGCCCCGACGGCGTCATCGCGCGCGCAGATCAACTCGACGGCGATGGCGAGGTCGAGATCGCCTGCAAGTTCATGGTCGGCTGCGACGGCGGCGGGTCGCTGGTGCGCAAGACCATCGGCGCGAAACTGAGCGGCGATCCGGTGCTGCAGCGGGTGCAGTCGAGTTACATCCGTGCTCCCCGCCTGCTCGAGATGCTGCGCGCAAAAGGCGGAACACCGGCCTGGGGGTCGTTCGCGATGAATCCGCGCCGCTCGGGCAATGTCTATGCCATCGACGGACACGAGATGTGGCTGGTGCATTCCTACATGCAGGACGACGAAACCGAATTCGAGCGGGTCGATCGCGATGCCGGCATCTGCGCGCTGCTCGGGGTCGACGCTGACTTCGAGTACGAGCTGGTGAGCAAGGAAGACTGGATCGGCCGCCGCCTGATCGCCGACAAGTTCCGCGAGGGTCGGGTTTTCATCTGCGGCGATGCCTGCCATCTCTGGGTGCCGTTCGCCGGCTATGGCATGAACGCCGGCATTGCGGACGCCACCAACCTGTCCTGGCTGCTCGCCGCCCACCTGGACGGCTGGGCCGACGCCGCCATTCTCGATGCCTATGAGGCCGAGCGGCTGCCGATCACCGAACAGGTGTCGCATTTCGCCATGAACCACGCCCAGGCCATGAGCAAGGCGCGCAAGTCGATCCCGCCGGAGATCGAAGCGGACAGTGCCGAGGGTGAGCGCGTGCGCGCCGCGATCGGACGATCCGCCTACGATCTCAACGTGCAGCAGTATTGCTGCGCCGGCCTCAATTTCGGCTACTACTATCAGGGCTCGCCGATCATCGCCTACGACGGCGAGACCGCCCCGCCCTACACCATGGGCGACTTCACACCTTCGACGGCACCGGGCGCGCGCGTGCCGCACCTTTGGCTGGCGCCGGGCCGCTCGCTCTATGACGCGATGGGACCTTATTACACATTGCTGCGGTTCGATCGCGGCATCGATGTCGCTGACCTTGTTGCAGCGGCGGTCGCGGCCGGAGTGCCGCTCACCGTGCTTGATATCACCGTCGAGGACCCATCCGGCGTCTACCGGCACAAGCTCGTGCTGGCGCGGCCCGACCAGCACGTGGCTTGGCGCGGCGATACGCTGCCCGCCGAACCACGCGCCCTGATCGATCTCGTGCGCGGCGCCGGACAATCCGCCGCCCGCGCCGCCGCATAAGCCTTCGACTGCGAAATGCCCTCGCCGGACGGCGGTGGCGAAACACAATAACAGCCGGATCAAAGCAATCCGGGATCATGGGAAGGATGCGGAATGACCGAAGCCGGGTTGCAGGCCACAGGCGCATTCATCGTCGCGGACACCGAGCACAGCCGGGTGATGGCGAAGGTGTTTCGCCGGCTGATCGGCTTCCTGTTCGTCGCGTACTTCTTCTCCTATCTCGACCGCATCAATATCGGCTTCGCCGCGCTGTCGATGAACAAGGACCTGGCGCTGACCGCCACCATGTTCGGCTTCGCCAACACATTATTCTATCTCACCTACATGATCTTCGAGGTGCCGAGCAATCTGCTGCTGGCCCGCTTCGGCGCACGGATCTGGATCGCGCGGATCATGGTGACCTGGGGCATCGCCTCCACCGCCACAATGTTCGCGACGGGCCCTTACAGCCTTTATTTTACCCGCGCGCTGGTCGGCCTCGCCGAAGCCGGCTTCGTTCCCGGGGTTATCCTCTATCTCAGCTACTGGTTTCCCACGGCCCACCGAGCCCGGGCCATGGCGCTATTGATGATGGCGATGCCCGCCACCTTCATGCTGGGCTCGCCGATGTCAGGGCTGATCCTGCAGCTTCACGGCGCGCTCGGCATCGCCGGCTGGCGCTGGCTGTTCCTGCTGGAGGGCCTGCCCTCGATCGTTCTCGGCGTGGTGACGTATTTCTATCTCACCGACCGGCCGAAGGATGCGAACTGGCTCACCCCCGTGGAGCGCAGCATCGTTCAGCAGGCCCTCGACAGCGAAAGCAAGGCCGCGCCGGTTGCGCAGGCCGGCAGCATGTGGCGCGAACTCCTGGGCGCAAGGGTGCTGCTGCTGTCACTGGCCTACTTCTGCCTGGTCACCTCGCTCAACACCTACGCCACCTGGACGCCGCAGATCATCCGGGAGTTTCTCGGCGGCGCGCAGGACTTCGCCACCATCGGACTGCTCGGCGCAATCCCGTCGTTCTTCACCTTGCTGGCCATGCCGCTGGTGAGCTTCAGTTCGGACCGCCGCAACGAGCGGCTCTGGCACACCTGCGCCCTGTTCGGCCTCACAGCCCTGGGCTGGGTTGCGGTGCTGATGTTCGGCGCCGCGCAATGGCGGCTCGCCGGGCTGGTGCTGGTGTCGATCGGCGCGTTCAGCGGCATGGCGATCTTCTGGGCCTTCGCCACGCCCCTGCTCTCGATCAGGAACCGGCCCGGAAGCATCGGCCTGATCAGTTCGGCCGGCATCCTGGGATCGGCGACCAGCCCCACCATTGTCGGCCTGTTGCGCGACTGGACCGCAAGCTTCAACAGCGGCATCTGGTATGCGGTCGTGCTGCTGGTGCTCGGCATCGTGGCGTTGCTGGCGGCCCAGGCGTTTGCCCGGCGGGAACAGGCGATCACGGCGGATGGAAGTGCGGTCCGCGCGTGATGTCCGCCGAAGGCTCTGTTTATCGATTGCGGATAATCGGGAAATCAAACGCGGCGCCGCCTGCGCCGGGCAGCGAAAAATGCCACCACTCTTTCGAGTAATTGACGAACCCCTGTTTCGCCATGACCGCGACCAACCGCTGTCGCCATTGCCGCTGGGCCGGGGTGATCGTCATGGCGGCAGTGTGCGCCTTGCTGTCGGAACAATCGTAGCCGGTGCCCATGTCCACGGAATCGTCGGGCGCCCGTAACCGCAGGTCGGCGATGCAATCCGCATAAGTCTTGCCGGAATCGAAGGCCGCCGCCTTTGGCGCCGCCAGTTCGACCAGGGTCAGGTCGACCGCCGCCCCGGTCGAATGCTGGGAATGCTCGGCAATATATCCGAGGCGGAACAGGTCTGATTTGCGGAGCTTCGGATTGTAATTGTGCTGGGCCGGCGTCTCCCGGCCGTCCTGCGCCCAGATCACCATCTCGTGCACGGCCCGCGCCGGGCGGTAGCAATCGTACATCTTTAATGTCAGGCGCCGCGGCGCCAGGTCCCGCTGCACCCGCGCCAGCGCCTGGGCGACCTGCCGCGTCACGACGCATTCGGCGGCTTCGTAGCCGGGCAGCCTGCGGCCGACGAAATTGTTCACCCCGGCGTAGCGGATGTCCTGCCGGATGGTCGGATCGATATCGCGCAGGAACACGAAATCTCCCGGCAACGTCTGGGCCGCGGCACTGGAACCCGCGATCAAGGCCAGCAGCAGACACCCCAATCCGGCGGCGGCGATACGGCTGAGTTCAGGCATTTCAAGTTTGAACCTCATTGGACTGGCCCGGGCACCAAGCGCATCGATTTGACCACTTCAAGACGTTACGAAATCTGGCGCCCTCGACCGTACTGAGCGGGGGATAAGTCGATGGGGGGCAAATCCGTCTTGCCCTCCCCGGCAAGTCTCCCTATAGCTCTTGCTTTAATGACCTCCGCAACAAAATCCTCCTTCGTGTTCGCCCATCGCCATCTGCTGGGGATCGAAGGCCTTTCCCATCACGATATTTCCGGCCTGCTCGACCTGTCGGAAGAATATGTCGAGCTCAACCGCCAGGTCGACAAGAAGCGCTCCGATCTGCGCGGGCGCACTCAGGTCAACCTGTTCTTCGAGGCCTCCACCCGCACCCAGTCGTCGTTCGAGATCGCAGGCAAGCGGCTCGGCGCCGACGTCATGAACATGTCGGTGTCATCGTCCTCCATGCGCAAGGGCGAGACGCTGATGGACACAGCCGTGACACTGAATGCCATGCACCCGGACATCCTGGTGGTGCGGCATCACGCCTCCGGCGCGGTGGAACTCCTGGCCCGCAAGGTCGACGGCTCGGTGATCAACGCCGGCGACGGCGCCCATGAGCATCCCACGCAAGCCCTGCTCGATGCCCTCACGATCCGCCGCAACAAGGGCCGGCTCGAAGGCCTCCTGATCGCGATCTGCGGCGACGTGATGCATTCACGCGTGGCGCGCTCCAACATCATCCTGCTCACCACCATGGGCGCGCGGGTGCGCGTGGTGGCGCCATCGACGCTGCTGCCGCCCGGCATTGAGAAAATGGGCGTGGAGGTCGCGCGCGACATGCGCGAGGGCCTCAACGGTGCCGACATCGTGATGATGCTGCGGCTGCAGCGCGAACGCATGAATGGGTCGCTGATCCCCTCCAGCGGCGAATACTTTCATTATTATGGGCTCGACCAGAAGAAGCTCGCCTACGCCAAGCCCGACGCGCTGGTGATGCACCCGGGCCCGATGAACCGCGGCGTCGAAATCGACTCCATCGTGGCCGACGGCGCACAATCGCTGATCCGCGAACAGGTCGAGATGGGTGTGGCGGTGCGCATGGCGGTGCTGGAAGCGCTCGCCCGCAACCTGCCGAACGCGTGATCACATGCTGACTGACCGCCGCCCCATCCTGCTCGCCAACGCCCACATCATCGACCCGTCGCGTGATCTCGACGGCCCCGGCGACGTGCTGATCGCCGATGGCGTGATCCGTGACGCCCGACGCGGCATCGGCGCCGCGGGCGTTCCCGAAGGCACCGATATCGTCAATTGCGCTGGCAAGGTCGTCGCGCCCGGCCTGATCGACATGCGCGCTTTTGTCGGCGAACCCGGCGCCAGCCATCGCGAGACCTTTGCTTCCGCCAGCCGCGCTGCTGCGGCCGGCGGCATCACCACCATCGTCTGCCAGCCGGACACCTCGCCGGTGATCGACAATTCGGCGACGGTGGACTTCGTGCTGCGCCGCTCCCGCGATACCGCCATTGTCAACATCCATCCGATGGCGGCGCTGACCAAGGGCATGCGCGGCGAAGAGATGACCGAGTTCGGCCTGCTGAAGGCCGCCGGCGCGGTCGCCTTCACCGACGGCGCCCACAGCGTAATGAACTCGCAGGTGATGCGGCGCGCGCTGACCTACGCCCGCGATTTCGACGCGCTGATCGTACATCACACTGAAGATCCGAACCTGGTCGGCGAAGGCGTGATGAACGAAGGCGAGTTTGCGTCGCGCCTCGGCCTGCTCGGCATTCCCAATGCGGCCGAGGCCGTGGTGCTGGAGCGCGACATGCGCCTGGTGGCGCTGAGCGGCGGCCGCTACCACGCCGCCTCGCTGAGCTGCATCGAGTCACTGGAGATCCTGTCTCTTATACACATCTAGATGTGTATAAGAGACAGGCCCAAATCTGGTCGGCGAAGGTGTGATGAACGAAGGCGAGTTCGCGTCGCGCCTCGGCCTGCTCGGCATTCCCAATGCGGCCGAGGCCGTGGTGCTGGAGCGCGACATGCGCCTGGTGGCGCTGAGCGGCGGCCGCTACCACGCCGCCTCGCTGAGCTGCATCGAGTCACTGGAGATCCTGAAGCGCGCGCGCGACGCCGGGTTGAAGGTCAGCGCCTCGGTGTCCATCAACCACCTGACGCTCAACGAAAACGATATCGGCCCCTACCGCACCTTCCTCAAGCTGTCGCCGCCGCTGCGCACCGAAGACCATCGGCTGGCGCTCGCCACCGCCGTGACCTCCGGCCTGATCGACGTTGTCATGTCGGACCACAATCCACAGGACGTCGAAACCAAGCGCCTGCCGTTCGCGGAAGCCGCCGCCGGCGCCATCGGGCTGGAGACCATGCTGCCGGCCGCGCTGCGGCTGGTGCACAATGACGGTCTCAAGCTCAGGGACCTGATCCGCGCGATGTCGACCCGACCGGCCGAACTGCTCGGCCTGCCCGGCGGCACGCTGCGGCCGGGTGCGCCCGCGGACCTGATCGTGATTGACACCGAGGTGCCGTGGGTGCTCGATCCGTCGGACCTGAAGTCGCCGTGCAAGAACACGCCGTTCGACGAGGCCAAGTTCTCCGGCCGGGTCGAGCGCACCATCATTGGCGGTCGCACGGTCTACGAACACGTCTGATAAAGAGACGGTTGGGTGGGGAAGGAACGTCGATGTCGCCTGAACTGATGCTGTTGCCGGCGTTTGTCATCGGCTACCTGTGCGGCTCGATCCCGTTCGGCCTGATCCTGACGAAACTCGCAGGCACCGGCGACATCCGCGCCATCGGCTCCGGCAACATCGGCGCGACCAACGTGCTGCGCACCGGCCGCAAGGGCCTCGCCGCCGCGACCCTGATCGGCGACATGCTGAAAGGCACCGTCGCTGTCACCATCGCGGGCTTGGCGCTGGGCGGCTCGCAAGCCGCCATGATCGCCGCGCTCGGCGCCTTCCTCGGACACCTGTTTCCGATCTGGCTGAAATTCAAGGGCGGCAAAGGCGTCGCCACCTATATCGGGGTGCTGCTCGGCCTGTTCTGGCCGGCGGCGATCGGATTCTGCATCGTCTGGCTCGCAACCGCCTTCGCGTCCCGCTACTCGTCGCTGTCGGCGCTGGTGGCGAGCGCGGTGACGCCGATCTCGCTGTGGTGGTTCGGCTATTATCCGATGGCCGTGCTGTTCCTGGTGCTCACCGCACTGCTCTGGTACATGCATCGGCCCAACATCCAGCGCCTGATGAACGGCACCGAGGGACGGATCGGCGCAAAGGGCTGACCACAGTCGCCGCCGCGCCACGCGACACAGCTCGCCCCGAGGATTCGTCGGTTGTTGCCGACAGCATCCTATGACACCATTTCGGTATTAGGTTTCATGATTTATGGATGCCGATGCCAAGTCGGAAACATACCTGGGAGAAGATGACCGATGAGCAGTTGCTCGGGCAGCGCCTCAGCAGCCTGAGGGTTCAGGTCAAGGGTACGTGGCTCGAGGATTGTCTCGCCACTCTGAATGAAGAACTCAAGGCGCGAGACATCCGGCTGCGGCCGCACGTCTGGATGTCGAGCGAATGGTTCAGTCCCGCGGATGTGCCCGGCATTGCCATTCCGTTCTATCTTGCCCATCCTCGCCTGATAAAGCTCGAGAAGAAGATGATGCTCGAGGTTGAGGGCGGCACCTGGTCGGAGTGCATGGCCATTCTCCGTCACGAGACAGGCCATGCCGTGCAGCATGCTTACCAGTTGCAGCGACGTCGGCGGTGGCAGCAATTGTTCGGTCCGTCTTCTAAACATTATCCGCAATACTACCGACCCAATCCTGCCAGCCGGCGTTATGTCCAGCATCTTCGGCGCTGGTACGCCCAGAGCCATCCGGACGAGGATTTCGCCGAAACCTTTGCGGTGTGGTTGCGGCCGCGGTCGAAGTGGCGGGCACGCTATGCCGGCTGGCCGGCGCTGAAAAAACTCGAATATGTCGACGAACTGATGGGCGAGATTGCAGGCCAGCGGCCGCCCAATATGTCACGCGAGCGTGTCGATCCGCTGTCCAGCCTCAGCCAGACGCTTGGCGAGCACTACCAGAAGAAGCAGGCGTTCTACGCGTTCGAACCACCGAAGACGTATGACCGCGACCTCTCCCGCCTGTTCTCCGCCGATCCGCGACATCGGCGAGCGCAGCCGGCGGCGTCGTTCATCAGGCGGCACCGCGCGCAAGTCAGGGAGCTGGTCGCGCGATGGACAGGCGAGAACCAGCTCACGCTCGATGCCGTTCTGGATGATATGATCTTGCGCTGCCGCGAGCTCGATCTCCGGGCACCGGGCTCCGAACGAAGGCTTGTGATCAACTTCACCATTCTGTTGACCTCCAAGACCATGCACGCGCTGTTCGGCCCGTCACGGCGAAAATGGATCGCATTATGAGGCGCCTGCGCGTTCTCGTGTTGATGCACCCGGACTTTTTGCCGCCGGACTCGACCGATGGATACAGCGCGCAGGACATCAACCGATGGAAAACCGAATTCGACGTCGTGAGCACCTTGCGTGCATCCGGCCATGACGTTCGTCCGCTCGGCGTGCAGGAGGAAATCAAGCCGGTGCGCGAGGCGATCGAGGATTTCAAGCCGCACGTGGTGTACACATTGCTGGAGGAATTCCACTACACGTCCGGGTATGACCAGCATATCGCGAGCTTTCTCGAACTGATGAAGGTCCCATATACCGGCTGCAACCCGCGCGGCCTGCTCCTGGCGCGCGGCAAAGACCTGTCCAAGACGCTGGCGCACCATCGCCGGGTCCCCGTGCCGGCCTTTGCCGTGTTCCCGATGCGCCGCAAGGTTAAACGGCCCTCGCGCCTCGCCTTGCCACTCATCGTCAAGAGCCTGAGCGAGGATGGTTCTTTTGGAATATCGCAGGCATCCATCGTCGATACGGACGAAAAACTGGCCGAGCGCGTCGCGTTCGTTCACGACCGGCTCGGGACCGCCGCCATCGCCGAGCAATTCATCGAGGGGCGCGAGCTTTATGTCGGCGTGCTCGGCAATAATCGGCTGCGGGTGCTCCCGGTTTGGGAATTGAAGTTTGGTCGTATGGGGAGACGGGGCGCACGGCAAATCGCCACCGAAAAGGCCAAGCACGATACCGGGTACCAGGAGCGTGTCGGAATTGAAGACGGGCCGGCCAAGGACCTCGCGCCGGAACTGTCGGCCTTCATCCAGCGAACCGCGAAACGCATCTACCGGGCACTGGGGCTCGATGGGTATGCGCGCATCGACTTTCGCCTGTCGGCAGACGGCACTCCGTATTTTATCGAAGCAAATCCAAATCCCGAAATCGCGAAAAGCCAGGAGTTCGCGACGGCAGCCCGGCATATCGGACTTGAATATCCGGACCTGCTGCATCGCATCCTGAACCTCGGAATAAGCCGGGCGAAAGCCGGGGCATCCGTAGGCTAAGGCCGCCGCGAAAAGGACAGGCCCAAGGGATCAGTGCATCAAGCAGCGCGTGTCCCGTCATCGCGCAAATCCAAATCGCGAAGTGACCGGAACGGCGGAAAGTAAGTTGTCCATCCCGATCAAGCCAACTTATACTTAACTTGTACTTGGCGACCTTGCGACTTTATCGAGGGTTTTGCATCTTGCCGATTGAGGGGCTGCGTGGACACGAGGTCTCCTGACACACACGACCTGACCGACACCGAGCGTCTCGACCGGCTGCGGCTGATCCGCAGCGAGAATGTCGGCCCGCGCACGTTTTACTCGCTGATGAAACACTTCGGCAGCGCCCGGGCCGCGCTCGCTGCCCTGCCAGACCTGGCCCGTCGCGGCGGTGCATCGCGCATTGGCCGGACCTGCGGCGTGGCCGATGCCGAACGGGAAATCGCCGACAGCGCGAGAATCGGCGTCCGCCTGATCGCGCCCGGCGAGCCCGGCTATCCGGAACGGCTGGCCGAGATCGATGATGCGCCGCCCCTGCTCGGCATCCGCGGCACGGCGGACACCCTATTGCGGCCGACCATCGCCATTGTCGGCTCGCGCAATGCCTCGGGCGCCGGACTGAAGTTCGCACAGACCTTGGCGCACGATCTCGGCGACGCCGGCTTCGTGATCGCATCGGGACTGGCGCGCGGGATCGATCAGGCCGCACACCGCGCCACGCTGCAGAGCGGTACGATCGCGGTGCTCGCCGGCGGTCACGACCGGATCTATCCGCCCGAACACCAGGACCTGCTGGCGGCGATCGTGTCATCGCCGGGCTCGGCGATTTCGGAAATGCCGCTCGGGCATGTGCCGCGTGCGCATGATTTTCCGCGGCGCAACCGGCTGATCTCCGGCCTCGCGCTCGGCGTCGTGGTGATCGAGGCGGCGCATCGCTCCGGCTCGCTGATCACCGCCCGCTTCGCCAACGAACAGGGGCGCGAGGTGTTCGCCGTGCCGGGATCGCCGATGGATCCGCGCTGCGCCGGCACCAACGCCCTGATCAAGCAAGGCGCGACGCTGACCACCGAAGCGGCCGACATCATCGATGCGGTGCGGCCGATCATGGGACGCCCTGTCGCCTCTCCGCTGGGCGAGCCGGACGATCTGCCGCCCTTCGGCGCCGATCCTGCCCACAATGAGCGCGCCGGCATTGCCGCCTTGCTCGGCCCCTCGCCGATCAGCATCGACGACATCATCCGCATGGCCGGCGTGTCGCCTGCCATCGTGCGCATGGTTCTGCTCGAGCTCGAACTCGCCGGACGGCTGGAGCGGCACGGCGGCGGACTGGTGTCGCTGATCTAGCTGCAGCTCGACCACGCCAAACGCTGTGGGAAGACATTGCCGAAATCATTTCGGAGCATTTCGCGCGGCAGCACTTTTTGCCGATGGCGGCCTTGCGCGGCTCCAACCTCGGCATTTGCCGGGGTTTTCGATCTGGCCCGCGTCTTGCTCATCCAACACCAGTTGTTCGCGTGCTGGAGATGTCAAACCCCGGAGAACGAAACCATGTCCCGTCACCACGTGACGCTGCCCCCGCTGATCTACACACCGGTTCCGAAACCAAAGACAACACGGCGCCGCGTCGGCGTCGGACGGCTGCAGGCCGATGGCGAGATCGACGAGACGGAGGAGACCGGCGACGTCCAGGCGATCGGCCGACACGTCACCCCCATCACCGGCCGGTCCCAGGACGATCCCGACGGTTCCGATCAACGGCGCGGCAAGCCCGGCCCGATGGGACGGCTAAGCGAAACCACCCTCAGGACCCTGCTGCAGGTGCAGGAGCGCGGGCGCTAGCGCGGTTCGCTGGAACGCCAGAAGTGCGGGTGCCATGCCTGATCCCGGATCAATTGCAAGAAACAACTATAAGTTGCATAATATAATATTTTCCCTCATTTAGACGCATAAAAACTGCGGAAAACTCGGCTGTTTCTTGCCCTCCCGTTAAGCGATCACCGCTTGTCCATTTGACAGCGGGGGTCGATTTACCCATGTATCCGCCAAAGCAGCCGGCGCGACTCCCGCTGAATCGGCTCGCCTTCTCCCCATAAGTTATTGGAAAGACATGAATATCGTTATTGTCGAGTCGCCCGCAAAGGCCAAGACGATCAATAAGTATTTGGGCTCCTCGTACGAGGTTCTGGCCTCTTTCGGCCATGTTCGGGACCTTCCGGCCAAGAATGGATCGGTCGATCCGGAGTCGAATTTCAAGATGATCTGGGAGGTCGACCCCAAGGCGGCCAGCCGGCTCAACGACATCGCCAAAGCCGTCAAGGGTGCCGACAAACTGATCCTGGCCACCGACCCTGATCGTGAGGGTGAAGCCATCTCCTGGCACGTGCTGGAGGTTCTGAAGGAAAAGCGGGCGCTGAAGGACCAGACCATCGAGCGTGTGGTCTTCAACGCCATCACCAAGCAGGCCGTCACCGACGCCATGAAGCACCCGCGCCAGATCGACGGCGCCCTGGTCGACGCCTACATGGCGCGCCGCGCGCTGGACTATCTGGTCGGCTTCAATCTCTCCCCCGTGCTCTGGCGCAAGCTGCCGGGCGCCCGCTCCGCCGGCCGCGTGCAATCGGTGGCGCTGCGGCTGGTCTGCGACCGCGAACTCGAAATCGAAAAATTCGTGCCGCGCGAATACTGGTCGCTGATCGCAACACTGCAGACGCCGCGCGGCGACAATTTCGAGGCGCGCCTGGTCGGCGCCGACGGCAAGAAGATCCAGCGCCTGGATATCGGGACCGGCGCGGAAGCCGAGGATTTCAAAAAGGCGATCGAGGCCGCGAACTTCACCGTCACCACGGTCGAAGCCAAGCCGGCGCGCCGCAATCCCTACGCCCCCTTCACCACCTCGACGCTGCAGCAGGAGGCGAGCCGCAAGCTCGGCTTTGCGCCGGCGATCACCATGCGCATTGCGCAGCGTCTTTATGAAGGCGTCAATCTCGGCGGCGAAACCACCGGTCTCATTACCTATATGCGAACCGACGGCGTGCAGATCGCCAATGAGGCGATTACCGAAGCGCGCAAGGTGATCGGCGAAGACTACGGCAAGAACTACGTGCCGGAGCAGCCGCGCCAGTACCAGACCAAGGCCAAGAACGCCCAGGAAGCCCACGAAGCCATCCGCCCGACCGACCTCACGCGCCGCCCGCGCGACATGGCCTCGAAGCTCGATTCCGACCAGGCCAAGCTTTACGAACTGATCTGGCTGCGAACCATCGCGAGCCAGATGGAATCCGCCGAGCTCGAACGCACCACCGTCGACATCGCGGCCAAGGCAGGCGCGCGCACGCTGGAATTGCGCGCCACCGGCCAGGTGGTGAAATTCGACGGCTTCCTTGCGCTGTATCAGGAAGGCACCGACGACGCCGGTGACGACGACGACGGCCGCCGCCTGCCCGCCATGAGCGAGGGCGAAGCGCTCAAGCGCGAGGCGCTGGCCGTGAACCAGCATTTCACCGAGCCGCCGCCGCGCTTCTCGGARGCCTCGCTGGTCAAGCGCATGGAAGAGCTCGGCATCGGCCGTCCCTCGACCTATGCCTCAATCCTTCAGGTGCTCAAGGACCGCGGTTATGTGAAGCTCGACAAGAAGCGGCTGTACGGCGAGGACAAGGGCCGCGTCGTCATCGCCTTCCTGGAGAACTTCTTCGCCCGCTACGTCGAATTCGATTTCACCGCCAACCTCGAAGAGCAACTCGACCGGGTCTCCAACAACGAGATTTCCTGGCAGCAGGTGCTGAAGGATTTCTGGGTCGACTTCGTCGGCGCCGTCAACGATATCAAGGATGTCCGTGTCTCCGAAGTGCTCGACGTGCTCGACGAGATGCTGGGACCGCACATCTATGCGCCGCGCGAGGACGGCGGCGATCCGCGCCAGTGCCCGACCTGCGGCACCGGCAAACTCAATCTCAAGGCCGGCAAGTTCGGGGCCTTCGTCGGCTGCTCGAATTATCCGGAGTGCCGCTACACTCGTCCCCTCGCCTCCGGCGGCGAAGGCGGTGGCGACCGTGTGCTGGGCCAGGATCCGGAGACCGGGTTCGATGTCGCGGTGAAGTCCGGCCGCTTCGGCCCCTACATCCAGCTCGGCGAACCGAAGAACTACGGCGAGGACGAGAAACCGAAGCGCGCCGGCATCCCCAAGGGCATGTCGCCCGGCGATGTCGAGTTCGAACTGGCACTGAAGCTGCTGTCGCTGCCGCGCGACGTTGGCCTGCATCCGGAGGATGGCGAGCCGATCAAGGCCGGCATCGGCCGGTTCGGTCCCTACGTCCAGCATCTCAAGACCTATGCGAGCCTGGAGGCCGGCGACGAGGTCTACACCATCGGCCTCAACCGCGCGGTTGCGCTGATCGCCGACAAGATCGCCAAGGGCCCGAGCAAGCGCCGATTCGGCGCCGACCCGGGCAAGCCGCTGGGCGAGCACCCCGAGCACGGCACCGTCAGCGTCAAGAGCGGACGCTACGGCGCCTATGTCACCGCCAACGGCATCAACGCCACCATCCCCAGCGACAAGACCCAGGACACAATCACCCTGGGTGAAGCCATCGCGCTGATCGATGAACGCGCGGCCAAGGGCGGCGGCGGCAAGGCCAAGCGCGTGGCGCCGAAGAAGGCCGCGAAGCCGAAAAAGGCTGCGGCGACTGAGACCTCCGCAGACGAACCGAAGAAGGCTGCCGCCAAGAAGCCCGCCGCGAAACCGGCAGCGAAAGCCGCCAAGCCGCGGGCGACGGCAGCCCCCAAGGCCGTGAAAACAGCTCCCAAACCTGTTGCAAAGAAAGCCGCCGGCAAGGCCCGCGGTTAGCACAAAATGAGGCATGATCCGACAATCGGGAATCGGTTGTCGGGGTCATGTCCAAACAGAAGAAAGACAAAGACTCATTGAAGAAACCACATGGCGCTGACGATGCGTTTCCCGATCGGGACAGCATTGTCGCGTTTATTCGCGCACAGCCCGGCAAGGTCGGGACCCGCGAAATCGCCCGGGAATTCGGCCTCAAGAACGCCGCCCGTGTCGAACTGAAACGTATCCTGCGCGAACTGCGCGAGGCTGGCATCATCGCCAAAAAGGGCAAGGCCCTTCACGACAACGCCACGCTGCCCCCCACCATCGTCGCCGACGTCACCGGCAAGGACGAGGACGGCGATCTCCTCGCCTCTCCCGCCGAATGGGACGAGGCCGACGGCGAACCACCGAAAATCCGGCTCTATCTGCCGCGCCACCCGCAACCCGGCACCGCCGTTGGTGTCGGCGACCGCGCGCTGATGCGGATCGACAAGCTCGACGATGACGATGAGGCGGCCTACCGCGGCCGCGTCATCAAGGTTCTCGATCACGCCAAATACCGCGTGCTGGGCATCTATCGCGCCAATCCGAGCGAAAGCCGCGAAGGAAAATCACAGGGCGGCGGCCGCCTCATTCCGGTCGACAAAAAGCAGGCCGGCCGTGAACTCGTGATCGCGGAAGCCGATCGCGGCGGTGCGCAGGACGGCGACCTCGTCAGTGTCGACCTGCTGCGCGGGCGCGGCTACGGCCTGCCCGCGGGCCGCGTCAAGGAACGGCTGGGATCGCTGAAGAGCGAAAAGGCCGTCAGCCTGATCGCAATCCACGCCCACGAGATTCCGCAGGAGTTTCCCGCCGACGCGCTGCGCGAAGCGGAGGATGCCAAGCCCGCAACCCTCGAAGGCCGCGAGGACTGGCGCGACGTCCCCCTCGTCACCATCGATCCGCCGGACGCCAAGGACCACGACGACGCCGTGCATGCGGAGCCGGACAGCGATCCCAACAACCGCGGCGGCTTCATCGTCAATGTCGCCATCGCCGACGTGGCGTTCTATGTCCGGCCGGGCTCGGCGCTCGACCGCGAAGCGCTCAAGCGTGGCAACTCGGTGTACTTCCCCGACCGGGTGGTGCCGATGCTGCCGGAACGCATCTCCAACGATCTGTGTTCGCTGCGGCCCTCCGAGCCGCGCGGCGCGCTCGCGGTGCGCATGGTGATCGCGCCCGACGGGCGCAAGAAGTCCCACACCTTCCATCGCGTGCTGATGCACTCCGCGGCGAAGCTCAGCTACGCCCAGGCGCAGGCGGCGATCGACGGCCGCCTCGACGACATCACTGGTCCGCTGCTCAAGCCGATCCTGGAGCCGCTCTACGCGGCCTATGCCTGTGTGAAGCGTGCGCGCGACGAGCGCGATCCGCTCGATCTCGATCTGCCCGAGCGCAAGATCCTGCTGAAACCGGACGGCACGGTCGATCGCGTGGTGACGCCGGAGCGTTTGGACGCGCACCGGCTGATCGAGGAGTTCATGATCCTCGCCAACGTAGCGGCGGCGGAGACGCTGGAGAAAAAAGCGTTGCCGCTGATTTACCGCGTGCACGACGAGCCGACCACCGAGAAGGTTCACAACCTCCAGGAGTTTTTGAAAACCCTGGACATGAACTTCGCCAAGTCAGGCGCGTTGCGCCCGTCGATGTTCAACCGTGTGCTGGCACAGGTCAAAGGCCACGACACCGAACCGCTGGTGAACGAGGTGGTGCTGCGCTCGCAATCGCAGGCCGAATACGCCTCGGAAAACTACGGTCACTTCGGATTGAACCTGCGGCGCTACGCGCATTTCACGTCGCCGATCCGCCGCTACGCCGATCTCGTGGTGCATCGCGGCCTGATCCGGGCGCTCGGCCTCGGCGCCGGCGCGCTGCCGGAGACCGAGACAGTCGAGACCTTGAGTGAAATTGCCGCAGGCATTTCCCTGACCGAGCGCCGCGCCATGAAGGCGGAACGGGAAACCGCCGACCGGCTGATCGCGCATTTTCTCGCCGATCGCGTCGGGGCGACGTTCGAGGGGCGGATTTCGGGGGTTACGCGCGCCGGATTGTTTGTAAAATTGACTGGCACCGGTGCCGACGGCCTCATTCCCATCCGCACGCTCGGCAGCGAATACTACAATTATGACGAGACCCGCCACGCTCTCATCGGTTCACGCAGCGGAGCCATGCACCGTCTGGGTGACGTCGTGGAAGTCCGTCTGGTAGAAGCTGCACCTGTTGCCGGTGCGCTGCGCTTTGAACTGCTGTCCGAAGGGACTATATCTTCGAAGGGCCGCTTCTCGAAAGGCAGCCGGCGACCGGATCACGGTCGCAAGGCGGACACCGCAAGCGGCGCGTTTCGCAAGGATGGTCCTCACAGGGACGCGCCTTACCGGGATAAAGCAAAGCGCAAAGGCAAACCCGGCCGACATCCTTCGCGCAAGGGTAAGCCGAAGAAAGGCAAGAAGGGATAAGTCATGGTCCAGGAAATATTGGCTCAGGACGCAGTGAGGACTTCGCAGCCGACCACGAACTGGACTCAGGGCGACGCCGTGCAGCCGAAGCGCGACGCGTGGCAGGCGATCAAGCGCGGCTTCCGCGGCCGCTGCCCGCGCTGCGGCGAAGGCAAGGTGTTTCGTGCCTTCCTCAAGGTCGCCGACAACTGCTCGGTCTGCGGACAGGATTTCAGCCACCATCGCGCCGACGACCTGCCGGCCTATCTCGTCATTGTCATTGTCGGCCACATCATCGTGCCGCTGGCGCTGTGGATCGAAACCGATTATGCGCCGCCGGTCGCCCTGCAACTCGCCGTCTATCTGCCATTGACCCTTGTGGCCTCGCTTGCTCTGCTGCAGCCTGTGAAAGGCGCGGTGGTCGCGCTGCAATGGGCGTTCCGGATGCACGGCTTCGATGGCGAGGCCGACGGAAACTCCGGCGCAGGTGCGACGCCGACATAATTCCGCGAGACAAAAAAACGACAAGGCAAGAAAAACGACAAGGTGAGGGATGAACGCACCAACATCTTTCTTCAAGGGTGAAAAAGAAGACGACAGTCATCCCTACTTCCGGCCGAAGGACGCAGCGACGCTGATCCTGATCGACCGCAGCGGTGCCAAGCCGAAGGTCCTGGTCGGCCGGCGTCACGACAAGGTCGTGTTCATGCCCGGCAAGTATGTCTTCCCCGGCGGGCGTGTCGACAAGTCCGACAACCGGATTCCGGTCGCAGCACCCATTCCCGCTGCGCTCGAAGCTAGCCTGCTGCGTGGCAGCCCGAAAATCGCCTCCTCCCGTGCGCGTTCGCTGGCGGTGGCAGCCATTCGCGAAGCCTGTGAAGAGACCGGGCTGTGCCTCGGCCGCAAAAGCGACGCCGCAAAACCCGCGAAACTCGACGGCGCCTGGAAGCCGTTCGCCGATCAAGGCCTCCTGCCCGATCCGTCCGGCCTGTTCCTGATCGCCCGCGCCATCACACCGCCAGGCCGTGTGCGGCGTTTCGATACGCGCTTCTTTTCGGCCGAGGCGTCCGCCATCACCCATCGCGTGCCCGACGTCATCCATGCGGACGCCGAGCTTGTTGAACTGGTGTGGGTCGAAATCGGATCGGAGCCGCTGGCAGCCGCGCACAACATGACCAAGGCCGTGCTGCACCAGCTCGACAAACGGCTGGCCACCGGCCCGCTGCGCCACGACGCACCGATCCCGTTCTTCCACTGGTACGGCGGCGCGATGCAGATGGACACCCTTGCGCCGGACGCCTGACGCCCTAGATCAATCCCTCAGCTATTCAGCTTTGCCTGTGGGGGAATTGATCGATGGCCGAAAAAAAGCAGCTGCGCCTCGGCGCATTCATGCGTCCCGTCAGTCTTCACACCGGCGCCTGGCGTTACCCCGGCGCGTTTCCTGACGCGAATTTCAACCTGACGCACCTCAAACGTTTCATCCAGACGCTGGAACGTGGAAAATTTGACGCGTTCTTCATGGCCGACCATCTCGCCGTGCTGAACATGCCGATCAACGCGCTGAAGCGCAGCCACACCGTCACCTCGTTCGAACCGTTCACCCTGCTCTCAGCGCTCTCCGCCGTGACCGAGCGGATCGGCCTGGTCGCCACCGCCTCTACGACTTTCGACGAGCCCTATCACATCGCCCGCCGCTTCGCCTCGCTGGACCATATCAGCGGCGGCCGCGCCGGCTGGAACATCGTCACCACCTCGAACCCGGAYGCGGCGCTGAATTTCGGCCTCGACGACCACATGGAGCATGACGAGCGATATGCCCGTGCGCGGGAATTCTATGACGTCGTCACTGGGCTCTGGGATTCCTTCGCCGACGACGCCTTCGTGCGTGATGTCGAGAGCGGGCTGTTCGTCGATCCCGCAAAGATGCACACCCTCAACCACAAGGGCAAATATCTCTCGGTCCGCGGCCCGCTGAACATCGCCCGCCCGGTGCAGGGCTGGCCGGTGATCGTGCAGGCCGGCGCCTCGGAGGCCGGGCGTCAGCTCGCGGCCGAAACCGCCGAAGTCATTTTCGGCGCATCTCCCAACATCGCCGCCGGCCAAGAATTCTTTGCCGACGTCAAGGGGCGCCTCGATAAGCTGGGCCGCAACCGCGATCACCTGAAGATCCTGCCCGGCGCGTTCGTGATCGTCGGCGACAGCGAGGAGCAGGCGCGCGAAAAGCTCGCGGTGCTCGACAGCAAGGTGCACTACGAATCCGGTCTTGCGTCGCTGTCGATCGCGCTTGGACACGATGCCTCCGGCTTCGATCCCGACGGCCCGCTGCCCGAGATTCCGGAAACCAACGCCAGCCAGACCAGCCGCGCCCGCGTGGTGGATGCGGCACGGCGCGGCAATCTCACCGTGCGCCAGCTCGCTCAGCGCCTGGGCGGCTATTCCGGACTGAAGTTCCTGGGCACGCCCAAGGGCATCGCCGACCAGATGGAAGAATGGCTGGTCACCGAGGCCAGCGATGGCTTCAACATGATGTTCCCTTACTTGCCGGAAGGCCTCGACGATTTCGTCAACAAGGTGATCCCGGAATTGCAGCGGCGCGGAATCTTCCGCCGCGAATATGAAGGCGTGACGTTGCGCGAGCACCTCGGATTGCCGCGACCGAAGAACCAGTTCTTCCGTTGAACACGCGAGCTCCCATGCAAGCACAGTTCGTGTCACCCGATCCGCGATGCATGCCGTTGCTGCAAGGCGCCGACTTCGCTGACGCCTATCGTCTCGAGACCGCCGAGCCCGGGCTCGATGCATTCACGGCGGCCGAGCGTGTGATGCATCGCGTCCCACGCTGGGTGTTGGCGCTGATAGCGTTGCGCGACCTGCTGGTGGCGCCGTTCGGCCTCAAGGGCTCCGGCAACGCTCTGCCCGGCGGCGTTTCGCGGCTCGGCCTGTTCCCGCTGATCAGCAGGACACCGGAGCAAGTCGTGCTCGGCATGGATGACAAGCACCTGGACTTTCGCCTGGTGATCGATGCCACCGCAACCGGGGATATCACCGGAACAACCCTGGTGCGGACCCATAATCTGTTCGGCCGGACCTATCTGCGGCTGATCATGCCGTTCCACCGCCTCATCGTCCCCCACATGATACGAGGCGCATTGTCGAGGCACGTCTGACGAGACCTGCAACCGCGCCGCTCAGGTGCCTTTGCGCGTTTCTCACTGCGCGGTGAGATTGTTTCTCTCCTCGTCGGTCAGGGCCCGTTTCTGCTCATCCGACAGCGTGCCGTTGCCGACAAGCTGGAGCACGCTGTTGGTGTTGTAGCTCTGCCGGTCCTGGCCCGAGCGATGTCCATCCTTGTCGTCGCTGCTCGGTGCGCCACCATCGCCGCCACCATAGCCGAGTATTTCGACGATGATCACCGACGGCTGGTTGCTGGTGTTCGGCTGCGCCGGGCCAGTGGCCTGCTGCGAAGCTCCCGCGACGTTGTTGGCACTGGTCAAAGCGGCGATCGGCGGGCCCGAGACCACGGGCAGACCGCTCGTCGTGCCCTGCACCTGAATATTCGCCGCGTTGATGACTTGCAGCGCCGCGAGGTTGATGTTGCCGGAGACGCGGACGCCCGCCTCGCCGACGTCGATGGTGCCGAGCGGCGCGATCAGGTCGATGTTGCCCGGGTTCACCGCGGGCAACTGCTGGATGGTGGCGATGCCGGCGCCCGACACCGGCACCACCGGCGACAATTGCACGTTGCCATAGAGATCGTAGACCCGTTGCGGCGGCGTGTAGATCGTTGTCGTCTTCGAGCCGCGACCGGCGTTGATGTCGCCGGTGGCCGACCATGCGGTGATGTTGCCGCCATAGGTGGTCATGATCCGGCTCTGTCCCAGCAGGATGCTGCCGAGCGAATAGATGCCGATGTCGCCGCCCTGTCCGAGGGTGATGAGACCCGCATTGGCGCCGGGAGACAGTCCCTCCGTACCCAACGCCACCTGGCCGCCGGGCGCCATCAGCTCGATGGCGCCGCCGTCGCTGCCATTGCTCGACCCGGTCCGGACAAAGCCGCTGAAAACATTGTTCCGGCTGTCGAGCGCGCTGAACATGGTGATGTCGCCCCTGTAGCCGAGCGGCTGGCCGCTTGCACTTTGGCTCGGGAACAGCGCGGCGATCGCATCACGGCCGCGCAGATAGCTGCCGGCGCGAGGGCCGCTGCTGTCGGTGTATTCCCGGCCGCTGGCGGTCAGCTCCGCGAAATACACCATGCGGTCGAACACCGCCTGCTGCTGCAGCGACAGGTTGCCCCTGAAGAAGCCGAGCGCACCGGTCTGATTGCCGGTGTAGCCGTAGTTGACCTGCAGCCACGCCGTGAGCATGGCATTGTAGGTGTAGTGCTGCTGCAGATCGGGGCTGCCGAGGAACGCGGCGATCGCATCGCCCTGGTTGCCGGTGTAGCCGTTGCTCTTCAGCCAGCCGTAGAGCAGCGCGTTGGTCGGATACAGCGCCCGCTGGGGCGCCGGCAGCGCATTGAAGAACGCCAGCGCACCCGCGCTGTCGCCGGTGTAGCCGGCGGTGCTCTTCAGCCAACCGGTGAGGTCGTTCAGCGTCGCCGCGGTATCGGCGGTCTGCATCGCCTTGCCGGGCTGGTCGGCGAGCGGCTTCGACGGATCGGCAGCATTCGCCGGATCGAGATAACGCGCGGCGAACCCGGTGTAGTCGATCTGGCCCACACCGGGGGTGCCGGAGCCGACGCCCGCCTGCAGCGAGATGGTCGCAACCGGCGCCGTGCTGCCTGGGACAAGGGACGACAGCGCCTCGATGCTCGCGGTCGAGCCCTGGTAGATGCTCTTGCCGGCGACCACCGCCAGCGTGCCCGGCCCGGCGATCTGCAGCCCGGACATCGAGGAGCCGTAGCCGCGCAGACCGGCGTAGATGATGTTGCCGGAGGCGCCGATCACCGACACGTCGGTGGGGCTGCCTTGCATGATCATCCCCTTGAGATCGACGATGTCGCCACCGGCCAGGATCTGCACCGGCTTCACCGCCCGATAGAAATTCGTGAAGACCGTCTGGCCGCCGATGAACTGACTGCCGACAAAGACCTCGCCGTAGACCAGGTTGATGATGTCGCCATTGACCGCATAGATGCGGGACATCGTCCCGGCGCCGAAGGCGCTCATGTCGGTGACGGTGGTGGCGCCGAACGTGAACAGCGGAAAGGCGCCTCCCAAGGCCATGCCGTCGAACGGATTGCCGCCGTTGAAATTGTCCCAATAGTTCGACGCCAGGATCTTGGTGTTGCCGTTGACGTCGAGCCCTCTCCACCACCAGCCCGGATCGAGCGGCGTCGCGACGGCCGACAGCGAGGTCGCCAGCGGACCGTACCCGTTCCCGTTGACGGGAGTGACGACCATGCCCCTGGCCAGCAGGTCCAGTTCCCCCGAAGGCGACGGCGCCATATAGCTCGTGCCGTTGTTGCCCTGCAGCAGATAGATGCTGCCGCCAGCGGCCGTCGCCCGCAGGATCGACGGCAGGACCGCAGTGGATGTGCTGCCGAGGCCTGCCGACCCCTGGTTCGGCGAAAGCGGCGCGAGATCGCCGCCCGCCGCGAACATGTCGACCGCGGTATTGCCCGTCCACAAGGTGAACCACGCCGCCTGCGTCACGCCCGCGGTCCCGCTGTCGGTCCCCTGGTTCAGCGCGACCCGGCCGGGATCGTCGATGGTGCCCATGGCAAGGTCGCCGCGCGCCCGCACCGTAACGCTACCGTCTCCTGGCGCGAAGGAGCCCCCGGCGATGGCCGTGGCGCCATAGGGAATCAACGGATTGAGCGGCCGCGGATCCCCGTTGACGTAACCGAAGTTGGCCGAGGTCATGGTGCCGAACGATCCCGCATCGACGCTGGTATTGCCGCGCAGGTTGACGAACTGGTTGCCGCCGGTGCCAACATTGCGCCCCGCCGTGACCGTCAACGTGCCGCCGCCGGTCGTTATGATGTTTCCGTTATCCAGCACGCGGCCGCTGCCGCCGACAGCGACGACGATGCCCTGGCCGGCATTGCCGATGTCGCGGCCCGCCGTCAGCGTGACGTTGCCGCCGCCCAGCGTCCCGACGCCGACGAACCCGGACACGCCGCCGACCCCCGGAGCCGTATTGTAGCCTTGGAGCTGGATGGCGCTGTTGAAGGCGTAGCTGCCGTAATTGATGCCCCATGCGGTGGCCTGGCCGGGCCCACCTTGACGCAGCAACCAGTCCGCAACGCCGTTGGAGCCCGCCAGATAGCCGCCGATGTCGCCCTGCGCCGTCAGCAGCAGATCGCCGCCATTGTCGGCGTAATAGATGCGCTGCGGGTTGAGCGTCAGCTCGTAGGCCGTGTTCAATGCACCAAGCACGGTGCCGTCGGATTGTATCGTCCGTCCCGCATTGTAGGGATTGGCGGTCTGCGTGACACCGCTCGTCGATCCGTTCGCGGCAATGGCCGGCGTCTGCGTGCCAGCGGTATAGACGCCGTACAGCGTGCTTTCGCTGAAGCTGCCGCCCGCCACGATGTCGAGATTGCCGGTTCCGGTGCGCACCACGCTCGGCACCGGGCCGACGGTCGTCGAGAACGGGATCAGCGTGCAGCCATAGGTGCGGCAGCCCCAGTCGTTCAGGTTGTACTTGTAGTACTTGTTGCCGTAGTTATCGATGTAGAAATACTTGGGAATGTTGCTCGTCGACACATGGCTGTCGGTCAGCGTCAGGTTGCCGCTGACGCCCGACGCCTTGAGCACGCTGGCCGGCTGCACCGCGCGGGTGTCGGCGGCCGCGAGGTCGGCGCCGCTCACGAGCCGCATCGACCAGGATTGCGAGCCCGGCGCCAGCGGCGGCGCGATGGCGGCCAGCGATCCCTGCGTGCCCGAGGTGGCATTGGAGGGACGCGTGGGCGCCGTCGCCGTGCCCATCTGCACATTGGTGCCGCTCGGAATCATCCCCTCGAACGGCACGGTGGCGTTGCCGCTGAGCGTAACGGCGCCGGTGAAGACACCAAGCGAAGCACCGGCCGGCCAGAGCAGCGCCTGGATGTTGACGTTACCCGGCAGCAGCGAGCCGGCGCCGAGCTGGCTGCCCGCCGGCAGCACGGTGGCCGACGTCAACAGCGTGCCCGCAGGATACAGCAGATTGCCGCTGGCGTCCGAGACGGCGCCGGTGAGCCGCGTGCCGGCGGGCACCGTGTAGGCGGCGGACAGGGAGACCTGCGTGGGGATCACCGCATAGGCGGCGATGGTCGCCCCATAGATCGGAATATCGTAGCGCAGCGACACGCCGGCCGTGTTGGGGAATGTGGTGCCGCCGCTGAGCACGATCGGCAGCAGCGTGATGATGTTGCCGGTCTGAACTCCGGTCTGCAGCAGCCAGCCATTGTCGTCGGGGGTCGCCGGCGCGGGCTTGAAGCCGTCGCTGATGCTGCCGACGATATCGAGATTGCCGCTGGCGCGGATCACCAGGGCGCCGGGTTCGCCGGCGCCGTAAGTCGGAGACAGCACATTGCGGTCGGCGTTGGGACCATAGCGGAAGCCGGACAGATCGAGATCGCCCGCCACAGTCAGCGTGCCGGTCGGATTGGCCGCGGTCGGCGTGCCGTCGATCTCCACGCCGGGGCGCAGGTGGAACGCCGCGCCATAGGCCGTCAATCCGGCGAGCCGGCCCTGTAGGTCGCTGTTCGCCAAGGCGGCATTGATGAACGTCAGGCTGCGCTGATCGACCTGGTTCATGCCGAGCCAGCCATTGGCGGCCGACACCGGCGAACCGTTCGTCCCCTCACCGTTATCCTGCACGATGGTGCCGTAGGCATCGGTCGGAGAGTAGATCCAGAACGCATTGACCGCGACGCTCTGCGCACCCCGGATCGCAAGCGGTCCGACGGCATTGATCTTGACGTCGCCGCTGGTCTCTCCCGTGCGCGGCGCGTTGAGGGTGATCTGGCCGAGCGAGGCCAGCAGCTTGCCCTGCGGCGAAGTCACGCTGACGTCGATGCGGGCGCCGCTGTCGAGCAGCAAGGTGCCCTGGCTCGTGGTGAGTTCGACGGTGCCGCGGTTGTTGGCGATGATCGGCTGGCCGTAGCTGTCGACCTGCAGCACCGTGCCGTGGGCATCGAGCACGGCCGAACCGGCGAGTTCGAGGTTGTCGCGCGCCGCCAGGCGAATGGCGCCCGGCGTGGAACCGCTGGCGTCGATCGTGCCTTTGACGGTGAGCGAGCCGCCGTCGACGGAGATGGTGACGCTGTGGGCCTTGACCTCGCTGCCGACGACGAGATCGCCCTGCCTGATGTCGAAGGCGCGCGATCCGAACACGCCGCCGGCGTTCAGCATGCCGTTGAGGGCGGCGAAGTCGCCAAGCGTCTGTGCCGTTGCCGAGAACGACCCGCTGGCGTAGCCACCGGTACTGCCGCCGAGCACAGAGCCGTTGAACAGGGTCGTGCCGTTGATGGCGTTGGCGCTGATGCTGCCGGCCGCGTTGTTCACCGCGGAGACGTCGATGAGCGAGCCTGCGTCCTGGGTGATGCCGCCATTGGCGCTCTGCATCACCAGGCTGCCGCCCCAGCTGTTCTTGGTGACATCGAAGAAGGTGATGCTGCGGCCGGCGAGATCGATGGTGGCGTTGCTCCCCAGTTCGACGGCATTGGTGGCGCTGAGTGTCAGCTTGCCGCTCGGCAACGCCACCGCGGTGTCGACGAACACGCTGTCGCCCTTGAACGACACGGTGCCGCCGAGATCGGTCACGCCCGCGGTCACCGCCGGCGCCATGCCGATGGGTGCGGTCACCGACACCGCGCCGCCGGCCTTGTAACCCAGTGACGCGCCGTTGGTTGCCGTCACGAGTGGCGTCACCAGATTGAGCGCCCCGCCCTGCAGCGCTCCCGTCGCGTCGCGGCTGAGGCCGACGGAGAGCGTGCCGTCGCTGTTGGCGGTGATCTGCTGGGTGGCGTTGAGATTGACCGCCGAGAAACCGAGCGCCAGGCGATCGAGGCTGGCGCCGTCGGTCGGGCGGCTGTTGACGCCATAGCCGAACAGGATCGTATTCGCCTGGATGGTGAGCTGGCCCGAACCGGTGCCGGCACCGCCGTATTGCACCACCGGCGGCGGCAGGCTCGCATAGGTCGCCGGGCTGCTGCCGGTTGCACCACGGCCGGTGCGGATGCCGTTCCAGATCAGCTTGTCGGTGATGATGGTGGCGGTGTCACCGGCGCCGCCGAGGCCGTAGATCGCCGGCGTGTTGATAACGAGCTGGACGCCTTGGCCGCCGCCGCGTCCCGTGGTGTCGAGCGTGGCAGTGCCGAAGAAATTCAATTCATTGGTCGTCAGCGCCAATTGCTGGAGCGAAGCGGCACCGGCCGTGGTCGATGGTCGCAGCAGCTTGTCGAGGGTCGCCTGATCCAGCGTCCAGCCGGCCGGGAGCACGCCGGCAGCTTGCGCCGCAGCCAGCGCCGACGCACTGCCGACGTTGATCTGGTTCTGGCTGACGGTGAGATACTTCGCGCCCAAATTGACATCGCCCATGGTGAGCGAGCCGGGTGCGGCGAGCACCACGCTGCCGTCGGTCAGCAGCGACGCGCCGCTGGCGATGGTCATGCTGGCGGTGCCGACAACAGGCAGGAAGTTCAGCCAGCCATTGGCCACCGCCAGCACCGACGGACCGCTGCTGACGGCCGCTTCCGAATAGGTGTTGCTGAAGAGATAGCCGAGCGTCGAATCCAGCACGCTGCCGCCGCGGCCGCGCGTATCGATGGTCGCACCGCCGGCGACATTGATGTTGAGGCCAGTGACGAACACCTGACCGGCATTCAGCACCGCACCGTCGAGAATATTGACATTGGAATTCCCGTTGAAGAACACCCGCGGGCCGGTGCCGTTGCTGGTGTCGGTGTAATAGGAATAGGTGCCGCCGACCACGAGGGTGCCGGCATTGAAGGCGTTGAGGTCGGAACTCGCAACCGAGATATGGCCGGCCACCGGCGCCGCGCCCGGCGCGGTGATGTCGAGGATGCCGCCGCTGTTCGAGCTGCTCGACTGCACCATGAGCGTGCCGGCAATGCCGCCGGCGGCGCCGTTGAACAGTGCGGTGCCGTTGAACGACAGCGCCTGGCCGCTGCCGGTCGATGGTGCGAGGTTCAACAGCAGCACGCCCGCATCCATGGGCAGGCGCGGCCGCATGCCGCCGAACACCGCGGCCTGGCTGATGGCGAAAGCGCTGTAGCCCATCTCGTTGTATTGCGAGAGGCTGCGCACCGCCTGGCCAGGGGTGATGACGAGCTGCGAGGCCAGCGCGTTACGGATGCCGGTGTTGGCGACGCCGAGCACGCCCGCCGCCACGTAGGAGCCGTTGTTCAGGCTGACGGCGCCGGTGAGCGCCGGATTGGTGGCGCCGATCTCGACGCGATATGCACCAGGCAGCAGAGCGTAGCTCGAGGGCAACAGCGTGTAGGTGCCGGCCGGCAGACCGGGCACGCCAGCGCCGATGGTCACCTGTTGGCCGATGCCGGGATTGCCGGCGCCGTTGCTGGCGATCAGCGGCGCATAGGCGGACGCGTAGCCGGGCACGATGGCGTAAACCTTGTTGCCGGCGGCGGAGTAGGTGTTGGCGGGATTGGCGTTGATGAGCGGCGTGGCCAGCGCGTCGACCGAGCCGCCGCGACCGGAGATAAAACCGGCGCCGGTGAGGTTGCCGCCGCCGGCGAGATCCAGCACCGCCCCCGCCTCGCCCACCATGGTGTTCGCGGTAATCATGAGACCGGTCGTCACATGGCTGCCGTCGAACGATATCGCCGCGCCGAGATCGTTGAAGGTGCCCGCCCCCTGATAGGTGACGCCGTCGGCGGTGCCGCCGAACGGCATCGTCAGGCCGTCGGCGCTGGTCGAGGTGATGCTGCCGGCACGGAAGATCACGGTGCTGGTGGCCGGCGAGACTGCATAGAGGCGCACCGGCGATACATTGAACGCGATGATGCCGAGCGGCGCGCGCACCACGCCGCCCTGATCGATGGTTGTCGAGAACAGAGTAAGCTGGCCGAACGCCGAAGCCGGCACGGCCGGCGCCGGACCACCATTGCCGCGGATGGTCAGGAGCGCATCCGACCTCATCCCGGGCGTCGGCCGGATAAGCCCTCCAGTGGTCGGGTCGATCTGGGCGTAAAGACCGGCATAGAGCGTGGCGGACGCGCCGCTGAGCGGATAGACCTGCGCGGCCTGGATGGTCAGGTTGCCGGAGCCGTAGACGTTGCCGGAAGCCAGGCGAACATCGCCGGCGCTCTGCAGCATGATCTGGCCGAAGCCCGGCGCATTGACGACGTTCGGTCCGGTCGGGCTGTTGTTGAAGGACGGAACCGGGACATTCACACCGCCGGCCGGAAGATAAAGCAGCCCGCCGCTACCATGGCTGCCGAATGCGCCGAAGCGCAGATCGCCACCGATGTCGATCAGGTCGGCGCTCACGCTGAAGCTGTTGCCGTCGCCGCCCAGGCCCGGCACATTGGTGCCGATGCCCGGCGTGTACTGACTGAGCTGGGCCTGGGTCTGGACCGAGCCGCCGAGGCTGACATAGGGCGCGGACAGCGCGACGGTAATGCCGGGCGTGTCGGGTGAAGCGGTCATGATGCCGCCGGACAACACCAGGCTGCGGCCCATGGCCAGATTGACGTCGCCCTTGAACACAAACAAGTCGGAGGTGCGCAGCGACAGCGCATCGAAGCCGCCGGCATGGACCTGGTCGACGCCAAGCACCGCGGTGCCGACCTGCAGCGCCGGGTCCGCCGCGCCCGGCGCGAGGTCCGCAGCGAGGCCACTCGGCTGACCGGTTTGCACGATGGTGATGTTGCGCAACTGCTGCAGCGCGACCGGCACCTGGCCAATGCCGTTCGGGACCGTAAATGTCGCTGCTTGCGGCGAATACAAGCGGCTGACCAGGTCGAGCATCAGCGTGCCGCCGGACGCTCCCGGGCCCCCGGCCGCGGCATGCATGATGCCGTCGAGGATCATGCCGTTGTTGGAGTAAAGCCCGATGCTGCCGCCGTTGCTGGCCACAAGCGTGGGACGCGATGGGGCCGTCGGCGACAATCCGGCCGAGAGATCGATCATCGCCGATGCGCCGGACGCTTCGAGCCGTGCTCCGGGCCGGATCACGATGAAGGCGTCGCTCGCCTGATCGTTGACGCCGGTGCCGCCCAGCATGATCGAACCGCCGTCGGTGGCGGTGCCGTAGCTGCGGCCGAGCATATCGGTGGCCACCACCGCACGGCCGGAGACGTCGAGCACGGCGTTCTCGCCGATCCACACCGAGCGCGTCAGCGAGAAGTTGCCGGTGCCGCCGGCGACCTGCGCCTGTCCGGCCGCGTCGATCACGCTGTTGACCGTGATCGCGCCGCCCGGCGCGGTGATGTTTCCGTCGATGGTGGTCTGCCCGTTGGCGAGGATGGTGACCGACTGCCCGGCATCAACGGTGATCGCCGCGGTCGGCTGCAGCGTGAAATCGGCGAGGCTCGCCAGCGTCAGATCGGCGCCGGCGCGCCGGGTCAACGTGGCCGTCAGCGGATTCGCGATGGTGGCCGGCGGCAACCACAAGTCCGTGGCGGCCGATGGCGCACTCCCGGTGGGCGCCGTGTAGCTCGCGTTGGTGAAGCGATAGACCGGCACCACCGGCGACAGGTCGACACCGCTGCCGACGGCGAGGCCCGAACCGCCGCTGATCGCGTAGTGGCTGAAGCCCGATGCAAACAGGTCGGGCGACAGCGTCAACACCGGCTGCACCGCCACTGCGGTTGCGAACGTGGCGCCAGCCGGCACCAGCGTGCCTTGCGGCAGCGTCAGCGGCGCACGCGCCACGTCACCGGCAGCGTAGGACGCCGTGACCACGGTGTTGCCGGACGTGCCCAATCCTTGCGTGAACACGGCCGAGGGCAGCACGGTGCCGACCGGCACTGTGCCGTAGAACTGCGTGATCGTCGTGCCGGCCGGCACGGTCTGTCCCGCCTGATAGGTCGGTCCAGAACTCAGGACGGAGAGACCCGCCGGGACCACCCAACTGGCGCCGGTGGTGATCGTCGCGTACCCCTGCAAGACCACGCTCAGCGCGGCCGTCGTCGGGATATCGAGCGGCACGCTCGCGACTTGCGTGGAATAGTTTGCCGGGATGATGCCGCCGGTAGGAATCACCACGGCCTGGCTGAGCCGCAGGCTGGTCACGGCCGGGGTGTTGGCGCTGAGCGTGCCGCCGGCGAGCGACGCATCGGCACCGATGAGCACGCTCTGGCCGGCATTGATGGTGAGCGTGCCGCCGCCGTTGAAGCCGTAGGCGCGCACGCTGCCGTCGAACACCAGCGGCGCGGAGCGGTCGGTGGTGAAGTAGTTGGTGGCGCCGAGATGCGAGTAGTCGTTGGAGATCAGGCTAACGCTGCCGCCGGTGCCGCCCTGGGTCTTGCCATTGGCGAGGATGGCGCCTCCGGAGGAGACGTCGACCAGGCTGCCGCTCGCCAAGGTGATGCCGCCGGTGGTGGATACGGTGAGACGGCCGCCATTGAGATAAGCGAGGCCGGACAGATCATCGGGACCAGTCAGCGCGTTGGTCCATAGCCCGCTGAGGTCGACGGTGACGCCGGAGCCGATGCTCACCGAGGCCGGGATGCCGGCTGCCGTGAGCGCCCACCACTGCGCCGGCTGGCCGCTCGCCAGCACCGCCGACATGATGTTGCCCAGCGTGATGCTGCCGCCATGGGCGGTGACGTCGGCATTGAGCGCGATCGCAGGCGCGGCGAAAGTGATCTGCCCACCAGCGGCCAGAGTCAGCGGCGCATCGACCGAGATCTTGCCGGCGGTGGCAACGTTCAAGCCGCCGAGGCCGAAGCCGGTGAGCGATGGCGCATCGAACCAGGCGGTGTTGCTGCGATTGGTCGGCAACGCATCGGTCACACCAAGGCCGCCGGTGACCGGAGCCACGTCCCCGAACTTCACGTCGGTGCCGTAGGCGCCGGTGAGGCCGAATCCGCTGTACTGCCCGAGCGCCAGCGTGCCGGCGAGCGGCGCCGTGTTCTGGGTGAGCTTGTAGCCATCGGTGACGCCGATGGGCCGCGCGGAGACCTGGCGCTCGCCGTCGATCACGGTGGCGAGAATGCTGCCTTCGAAGATCGCCGTCGGCGTGGACAGGATCAGGCTGCCGGCATCGCGGCCAACGGTGTAGCCGTCCTGCCATTGCACGCTCTGGTGCCCGAACGGACTGAGGTAGACTTGCGTGAGTTTCGGATCGACCTTGCCGCCCTGGCTGTGGGTCACCACGAAACCGTTGGCCACCGCCAGATAGGTCAGATTTGTCGGCGCGTTGTTGACGTTGTAGATGCGGCCGTCGCTGCCCAGCAGATAAGTCTGCGGCACGTAGCCGCCCTGGTACCGCACCGAACCACCGGAGATGTTGAAGGTCGAGCCCTGCTGCGCCACAACCTGCGGCGCCGCCAGCGTGATGGTGCCGCCGACCGCGGTCCACTCCCCGATGGTGTGGCCGGTGTTGTTAAGATAACCGGAGACCTCCAGCAGGCCGCCAGCGGTATAGTAGCGGTTGGTGGCATAACCGCCGGTGCCGGCCGGCACCAGAATCAGGTTGCGCACGTCGATCCAGACGTTCTGATTGAACAGGTTCCCGTTGTCGCGGTTCTGCGGGCTGTCGCGCAGCTCGTTGCCCTGGATGTTGACCAGGACGTCGTTGGCGGACATCGGCAGCACCGTGCCGGTGGTGCCGGAGACGTCGATCACCGATCCGCTTTCGGCAAACACCCGCTTGCCGGCGGAGACCGCCACCTGGCCGCCCTGCGCCATGGTCAGTGAGCCGCTCTTGAAGTCGACGAGACCACCGGTGACGATCTCGACCCGGGACTGATCCTGGCGGTCGGCGAGCGTCGAGAGATTATCGAACTGGCCATTGGCGAGACCGTTCGCACCGGACGCCGCGATCAGGGCGTCGCGCTTCGAGTTCAGGGCGGTGGCGCCGGAGCCGAGCTCCGGCAGGATCAGGCTGATGCTGTCGGCGGTCAGCGTCACGCTGCCGGTCGCATCGCCTGCCGAATTGAGCAAATGGATGGTGCCGCGCTGGTTGACCGAGGTGGTGGAGACCAGAATGCCGTCCTGGATAACGGCATGCCCCGCGAGGGTGATGTCACCCTGCTGGGCGAACATCAGACCGGTGTTGCTGACCGTGCCGCTGCTGCTGCTGCCGGCATACAGCACGGGCACCACCTCGTTGCCGCGGGTGGTGGAATATTGATTGACGTTGGTGCCGTACCCCGGCCGCAGGATGAAATCGTCGCCGGCCGCAAGCATGGCCTGCCCACTGGGCGTGGTGATGGAGCCGGCATTGTCGACCTCGGTACCCAGCAAGGCCACGAAGCCGCCGCCGGACGTCACCGACGCCGGCGCATTGGTGGTGATCAGCGCGCCGTTCTCGACGATGATCTTGCCCCCCGCCCCGGTAAAGCTCGGCAGATAGCTGCTGCCGCTTTGGGTCGAATAGATGCCCTTGGTCAGGAACTGCTGGTCGGTGATGTTTGCGCTGGACGCAATCAGCGAGCCGACATTGATCTGGCTGGCGCCGCCGAAGATGATGCCGTTCTGGTTGATCACCAGCACCTGACCGTCGGCCTTGATATTGCCGAGGATCTCGCTCGGACCGAGATTGCCGATCACACGGTTCAGCGCGGTCCAGCTGGCATTGCCCTGCTGGTTGAACGTCAGCGTGGTCTGGGCGCCGACATTGAAGGTCTGCCAGTTGAGGATCGCCTGGGGTGCGGTCTGGTTGACGGTGACACTGGTCTGGCCACCGCTGGTCGACTGGGTGGGCGCATTCGCGCCACTCCACACAGCACCCGGCGCGACCTGGAGTCCCCCCGGCGCCAGGCCATTCGGCACGGTGACTTGCGGCAGCGTGACCGAGCGCTGTGTTGCGGCAGCGGCGCCGCGCGCTGCGGCCTGCACAGCTTGCAGCGCCTGGATCGCCTGCGTCGCCCGTGTCAGCGCACTCTGGCTCTGTCTTGCGACCGCAATCGCCTGCTGCGCGGCCGCCGTCGCCGCATCGCTGGCGATCGTTGGCGCGCCGACCACTGCCGTGGACATTCCGAACGGTCGCGCCTGCGCGCCGTCGGCACCGATCAGCATCAGTGCAATCATGCTCGTGCCTGCAAGCAGCGCTCCACGGGACACGAAGCCCGACCGCGACGCAGTGTGGATCGGCGACCTGCCGTGCACGTCCCGGCGATACAAGCTCTGGCGCGAGCGGCGACGGCGCGTTGCCTTGTCAGGAATCGGCATGGAATTTCCTTTGGCCAAGATGGCCGTCGTTGCGATCAGGGACGCGCGAGGACTTTGCCCGGCGCATTCGCTGGGGAAACGGATTGTCGGGAAGGTTCTTGAGAGCTCTGTTGCGATGGTTCGAGCCAAAGACCGACGTCAGGCATGTCAACCGCCATCGCCTGGGCATCGCTGTCGTAGCCGCTGATGCCGAGACGGCGCACACCCGCCATCACCTGAAGATCATGGATCTCGGTGCAGCCGCCAGTGTAGCGCAGCGTGCCCACCACCTGCCCGGTCGCCAGCTCGATCGCGACAACCCCGCAGATCACTTCCTTGCCGCCATGCTCGACGGGCAAGCCCTCGAACGGACGGCTGCCCCGCATCAGCGACAGACCGACGAACAGATAGCCGCCGTGTTCAGCGAGACCGCGCGCGAACCCCGGCAGCCCGACGACGACAGGCGTGCGTGCGCCGCTGCTGCGGTCGATCTTGAACAGCGTTCCGGTGCCGGCTTCGACCAGATAGAGATCGCCACCGATCAGCCGCGGCGAATGCGGCATGCACAGGCCGTGGGAGACGATACGCCCGCTGGGAACGTCGATCAGCACGCCGCCATCGAGCTTGCGCTCGGTCCATCCGCGCGGAACGTCGGTGGTGCCAAGCGAGGTTGCGTAGCGGATTTCACCATTCTCGACGGCCATGCCGTTGAGATGGCAGCGGTCGCCCGGCCTGATCTCGCTGATCCAGGGCGGTTGCCACACCGGCACGAAATTGTGGAAACCGTCGATCCGGCAGATGCACGAATACTCGGTGTTGACGGCGAGAATGCCCGCCGGATCGAACACCATGTCGTGCAGCGCGCACTCGCCGACCGTATAGCGGACCCGCGGCACGAAATAGCCATCGAACAGGCCCGGAAATTTCGGCAGGCCCGGCGCCAATTTGCGGATGTTGGACAGCACGATCACTTCGCTTAGTCCGGCGACGGCGAGCCGATCACCCTCGAGCGCCAGCCCCATCGCCGCTGGAAAAGCGGCGAACATCTGCACCGGCCGGCCATCGCCCAGGCTGGAGAAGGTCATCACCGTGCTCGACTGGTAATTCGTGATCACCAGCGAGCACCCAAGCTTCTCGAGCAAAGCCACGAACGACGGCGTCACCTGATAGTCGATCGCCTCCGCCTGGTTGACGTGCGGCTTTGGCGTCGGCTCACCGGGCGCCGTCAATCTCGCTGACATCGTCATGGTTTTGCCTCGCAAACCTGGCCCGCGCACACGGCATCGACTGGCCCGCGAGACCACTCCGGACAAAACACGGCATTCCCGACAGACATGAGACGCTTTCTTCAGCCTTTGGCGAGCACGGCGGAGCGCGACCGCCACCGATCGCGCGCCCTCACTGCTGAGATGCTTGCAGACCGGCAAACCCTCAAAGGAATTTTGTGAAAGTTAGATATTCCCGTGAACGCGGCCCCGCGCAGCTCCAAGCGGCGTGATGCTCGCGTCGGAGCCTCAAATCATGACAGCAGGACGACACCACCGGGCAATGTGCGGTGACGAACACCGAAAGCCCGTTCGATCTGCGCCAGGGCTTCGTCGGGCTGATCGATCCTGAAGCGGCCGTTGACCGGGTTGCGCCCGAGTTCCGCGTTGAGCAGCACGATGCGGCCGGGCCGRTATCGATTCAGTTCCTCGATCACGTCSGCCAGCGGCTTCATGTTGCAGATGATCAGGCCCTGCTGCCAGGCCGAGACGATCACCGGATCAATGACGACCACGGCCCCCAGTCCCCGGTCGTCATAGACCACCTGCTGGCGCGATGTCAGTTTGACAGTGCGGGCCTGGTGTTCGACCTCGACGTCATCAGCAAGGCATGTCACGCACGCCGTGGAGCCGGACACCCGAACATCGAACCGCGCGCCACGTGCGGTGGTTCTGCCGCCCGCCGCCAGCACGCTGAAGGGCCGGGTTGGATTGGGTTGCATCCTGAACGAGGCTTCGCCGGAGATCAGTTCCACAGCGGCTGTGCCGGCTCCTGCTCCAACCGACATGCTGGTGCGGGTGTTCATCTGAACGGAAACGCCTTCAGTCGCCGCAATCTCGCGTTGCTCGCCCGTTCCCGTGCGGTAATCGGCGCGAAGCTCGGACAATGACGGCCACAACCCCATGGGCGGCCGCACGACCATCACCCCGGCCACCGATGCGGCCAAGGCCCCTCCGATAAACCCGCGCCGTCCGATCACGGAACGGCGTGTGGCCAGTCGCCCAGCCTCCTGCGATGCCTTCTCGTCCCGGCGCAGGTTTTCGCCGGCAACACCGAACGCATCCCACAACCGGCTCGCCTCCGAGAATGCCGCCGCATGGGCCGGGCTAAGCTTGCACCACCGCCGCAACGCCGCCGCGTCGGCGGCATTGGCCTCCCCGGAGGTGAGGCGCCTGACCCAGGCGTGGGCCTCGCCCTCGAGCGGCGTGAGCCCGGCGTTATCGTTGTCGATCATGATCATGGCGTGCCGTGCGCCGCATTACGGCTCCTGTTCCGGAGCCGCCATCGACAGCCCCTCCTATGGAACAGATGCTCCTCGATGACCGGAACCGCACACCTTTGTTGCAGGTTCATGACTTTTCCCGGTTCTGGCGGAAACGCGCGGCGCAAAACTCCTGCGCCCGTTTCAGTTCCTTCTCGACAAGGCTGACTGAGATGCCGAAACGGTCGGCGATCTGTTGCCGGGAGAGCCCGTCCAACCGCGCCGCCAGCAGAATGTCCCTGGTCCGGCGAGGCAGTTCCGCCATGATCCGCTGCAGCTTCGCGATATCGGAACGGCTCTCGATGATACGCAACGCGTCAGGCGCGTCGTCGGCAATGTAAAGAAGATCATCGACCTCCCCCGCACTCAGGCGGCGGCTCTCGGCCCGCCTTCGACTGAGCGCCATGTTGAAGGCGATCTGGAACAGATAGGCCGCGGGATTTCGAACCTGCCCGACCGCCTCCGCCCTGTCGAGGCGCAGGAATGTATCCTGCAACGCGTCCTCCGCCCAATCCGGCGAGCCGAGCCGGCGCGCCAGGCGAAGCTTGAGATCGGCGTAGCGATCGACCAGCAGCGCCCGCAGCGCCGGTAAACCGTCACTCGCCTCTGGCGCAGGTTGGCCTGGCGCATTGAGGTTCTGCGGGCCTTGCCGGGCTTGCAGATCCGGGTCCTGGGGATCCCGCACGTCCTCGGGGCGTGCGCGGCTGGCCTGGTTCTTATCCATGTTGTCTGCGGCCTTCGACCGGACAATCGATGGTGCCTCCCGAGGACTGCGGCAGCACGACCATCGTGAACGGCTGCGCCATGCGCGCGGGCGGCGGCTCACCAACGGACGCGCGACCGGCGACATCGAGGATCGCGGCATCGCGCTGCTGATCGCCGGTCGAGCTCAGGAGTTTGACTCGCAACATCTCGCCGCCGGCGCCGATCCAGAAACTGATCGCGGCCCGGTAGGAGCCGGGCCTGGTCAGCGGCTGCGCACACAACGCATCGGTCACGCTGTCCTGCATCATCGCGGAGTAGCGCCGCTCGATCGCATCCTGTCGTGCGATCGCCGCCGATGCGATGGCCGAGGGCAACTTGATCAAGGACTCATCGAGGCCCGGCACCACGACAAAGGCTTCCGAACTCGTGTACTCCGCCACCAGCCCGGTGCCCTTCAGCAGCAGCGGCAGTGCGGCCTGCGGCGTCAGCCGCCCCCTGATGGCGTTGGACAGCCGTCCTGCTGCCAGGTTGCCGTTATAGACAGCCATGAGTCCGGTCGTCGCGCTGTAGGCATCGAGCGCCGACGCCAGTGGCTGGGCGGGAATATCGAACAGGATCTGAGGCGGCTGCTGCGCCAGCGCACGCCCGTTCACCGTGAGAGCCAGCGGCGCCATCAAAAGGCAGGCGGCGAATCGCGCGCGGCCCAATGCGAGACCGGACGCACTCGCCGCACATGGCCACACCGATCCGAAATGCACGAACTCTTCCCCAGCGCAGCCCAATCGATCCATCGCTCAAGGGGACCCGAGGGCCTTCAGATGGAGGTATGCGTCGCCACCTTATTCCCCGGGTTGACGAAGGATTCGTGACACTCTCCCGGCTGATCCCCTGCCCAGCTCTCCGYAAAGCCGGGAMCRGMGGAYCRGGGGCCYGAAAAYSCGTCCRGRAGGYCRATTTTGRGGGTTTTGGCGGCCAAAATGCCGGTTATTTCCCCCTCAAAAGCTTGACTTTGCGGCATTCCCGGCTAGTTTGCGGCCCAAACGCGGGTCCGGCGTGGCTGGCCCGCTTTTCTCATTTTCAGACATCCACGTTCAGGATTCGAGGGTTTCGCCATGGCCAAAGCGGTCACCATCAAGGTCAAGCTGGTTTCCAGCGCCGACACCGGCTTCTATTACGTGGCCAAGAAGAACTCGCGCACGATGACCGACAAGCTCGTGAAGAAGAAGTACGACCCGGTCGCGAAGAAGCACGTCGAGTTCCGGGAAGCCAAGATCAAGTAAGTCATCGCACCGCAGGTATCTGCGCGCGGTTTGACGGGGCCCTCGGGGCCCCGTTTTCGTTTGCGTCTTTCATTTTGCGAGTTGGCAACACGATGATGCGGATGCGCACCTGATGATCAGGTCGCGGTTACCAGCGGCGGCTGCGACGGCCGGATCAACGCATAGGTCACCTGGATGATTCCCGCCGCCAATCCCGTCGCCACGCCGATGCGCCAGGCCAGAGTGTAGGAGCCCATCGAATCATAGATCAGCCCTCCTCCATACGCGCCGAGGAAGCTGCCGATCTGATGACTCATGAAGGCGAGCCCCTGGATCATCGCCTGCCAGCGCAGCCCGAACATCTCGGCGACCGCGCCAGCAACCAGCGGCCCGACGCCGAGCCACAGGAAGCCCATCATCGCAGCGAACAGCAATGTCGTGGTCGGGCTCGGCGGCAGCATGAAGTACCACGCCAGCACCAGCGATCGGGTGATATAGATCATCCCCAGCAGCACCAGCTTGTTCCAGCGGCCGCCGGCCCAGCCGAAAAACAGGCTGCCCAGCACGTTGAAACCGCCGATCACCCCGAGCGTCTCGGCGCTGAGCATCGGGTCCATCCCGCAGATCGCCAGATATGACGGCAGATGCGTGGTGATGAAGACCAACTGCATGCCGCAGACAAAGTATGCGCAGGTCATCACCACGAACGATGCATTGCCGAACGCCTTGCCCACCGCCACCCGCGCCGAGGTATTGCCGATCTCATCGCCCGCCAGCTTCGGCAGCGGAACGCTGTCGACCCGGCCGGCAAGCCAGGTGGCCGGAAGCAGTGCCAGCGCCAACACCACAAACCCGAGCAGCCCGATCCGCCAGCCATATTCCTGATTCAGGATCTGGCCGAGCGGCGCTGCCAGCAGCGAGCCGAGCGAGCCCGCCGCCGAGATCATGCCCAGCACTGTGCTGCGCACCGTCGTCGGGACTGCGCGCGCGGCCACCGACATCGCAATCGCCGACGCGGTACATGCCAGCGACATGCCGATCAGCACGCCGGCGCCGATCAGAATGCTGACGAATCCATGCGCGCTCGCCATCAGTGCAAGCCCCGCGATGTAAAGCGACGCTCCCACCATCATGATGGCGCGAAAGCCGAGCCGCACCGTGAGCGCGCCGGCGAACGGTTGCAGAAATCCCCAGGCCAGGTTCTGCACGGCAACCGCGAGGGTGAAATCCGACACCGAAATGCCGACATCATGGGTGAGAGGTTGCAGGAAGATGCCGAGGCTCTGCCGCAATCCCATGCTGAGACTGAGCATCAGCGACGCGCCGATCAGGATCGGAAACGCGGGACGCAAGGTCTGCAGAATGGGCGCTCGCAACGTGCTCATTGTTCTTGTTCTCCTGTTGCCGCCGACCTGGTCGCAATCGCCGCGCGGCGGTGGGCCGCACCCGGCTTGATTACACAGATCGGTGTAATTAACGTATGCTACAGCTTCGCCGTCAAGTGAAAAGAATACAGGTCTGTGCAATGGCGCTCACCCCTGCGAAATCGACCATGAAAGAGCGGATTCTGGAAACCGCGGACCGCCTGTTCTATCTGCAGGGCATCCGCGCCGTGGGCGTCGACACCATCGCCGCCGAAGTCGGCATCAGCAAGCGCACGCTCTACAATCACTTTCCGTCGAAGGACGAGCTGATCGCCGCCTACCTCGCCGGCCGTTCAACGCCGCTCCCGCCGTCCGACAAGCCGCCGATCGACCAGATCCTCGGCAGCTTCGACCGGCTGGCGCGCAATTCCGGGCGCACCGATTTCCGCGGCTGTCCGTTCGTCAACGCGGTGGCAGAGCTCGGCACCGAGGACCACGCCGCGCGCAAGATCGCACTTACCTTCAAGGAAAGCCGCCGGCTGTGGTTTCGCGGACTGCTGCAGCAGCTCGGCGCCACCGATGCCGACGGCGTCGCGACACAGCTTCAGCTGCTGGTCGACGGGGCGATCGCCGCGGATCTCGTGCGCAATGACCCGGCCATGGCGCGCGCGGCCAAAGCCGCGGCGCGCGTGTTGCTCACCAATGCGGGCGTGAATGTCGAGGGGGCCGCGGCCGATCCGCCGCCGCAGCCGATCAAGGCCGTGAGGAAACGGCGTTAAGCCGCGTCGGAGACGACGCGGTTGCGGCCATCATGCTTGGCGCGGTACAGCGCCTGGTCGGCGCGCTTCATCACATCGGCCAGCGGTTCGCCCTTGCGATCTAGCACCGAGAGCCCGATGGAAATGGTGACGTCGATCCGCCGCGTGCCCTTTTCGATCGAGAACGGTTCGCCGGCGATCGAGCGCCGCAGCCGCTCGGCCACCATGCCGGCGACATGCAGATCGGTTTCCGGCATCACGATCACAAATTCCTCGCCGCCGTAGCGGCAGGCGAGATCGATGCCGCGGATCGACTTGCGGATGCGCACGGCGAATTCCCTGAGCACGTCGTCGCCGGCATCATGTCCGTAGCTGTCATTGATCGACTTGAAGAAGTCGATGTCGAGCATCATCAGCGACAGCGGCTTGCCCCGCGAGGCCGCCTGCTCCGCCAGCGTCACCAGGTGGCTTTCCATGTAGCGGCGATTGTGCAGCCCGGTGAGCGCGTCGGTGATCGCCATCTCGATCGAATTCTGCACGTTGTCGCGCAGATGATCGGTATAGCGCCGCCGGCGGATCTGGGTGCGCGCGCGCGCCAAGAGCTCGTTCTTGTCGACCGGGCGCAGCAGGTAGTCATTGACGCCGATCTCGAGGCCGCGCAGCAGCCGCGCATTGTTGTCGGCATCCGCAATCGCCAGGATCGGCACCTGGCGGGTGCGTTCCAGTGAGCGCGCCTGGCTGCACAGCCGCAGCCCGTCGAAATTCTCCAACCCGAGCGAGACGATCAGGAGATCGTAGTTGCCCTCGGCGGCATGAAACAGCGCTTCCGCAGGATCGGTTTCCACATCCACGCTATGCTCGGCGCTGAGCACCGGAGCCAGCCGCTGATAGGACGAGGGACGATCGTCGACCAAGAGAATCCGTCCACCCTTGCCGATATCGGCAACGGCTTCGCGTTCCGGGCTCTGGATGCCGATCTCGAACGAGGTCAGCGCGCGCATGCGCAACTCGTCGGTCATCATCTTCAGCCGCGTCAACGAGCGCACCCGCGCGATCAGCACGACGTCAGAGACCGGCTTGGTGAGGAAATCGTCAGCGCCCGCTTCCAGCCCCCGCACGCGATCGGAGGGATTGTCGAGCGCCGTCACCATCACCACCGGGATGAAATGCGTCTTTGGATTGGATTTCAGCCGCCGGCACACTTCGAAGCCGTCCATGTCCGGCATCATGACGTCGAGCAGCACGATGTCGCACTCGGCGCGTTCGCAGATCTCCAGCGCCTGGGCGCCGCAATTGGCGGTCGACACGTCGAAGTATTCCGCCGACAGCCGGGCTTCCAGCAGCTTCACATTGGCTGGAATATCATCGACGACCAGAACACGCGCGGACATCGTCTTTCACCTTACCCGATAAACTGCCGGACCGTTTCGATGAACTTCCCGACCGAAATCGGTTTCGACAGATAAGCTTCGCAACCGCCCTCTCGAATCCGCTCCTCGTCGCCCTTCATGGCGAACGCCGTCACGGCGACGACCGGAATGGACCGCAGATCCGGATCGCCCTTGATCCAGCGCGTCACATCGAGACCGGAGACTTCAGGAAGCTGGATATCCATCAGAATCAGGTCCGGCCGGTGCCTGCGGACAAGGTCGAGCGCATCAGTGCCCCTGTTCGTTCCAATGGTCTGGTAGCCATGAGCCTCCAGCAGATCGCGGAAGAGCTTCATGTTCAGCTCGTTGTCTTCCACGATCAGGACGGTCTTGGTCATCCCGCCCCTCCAATCCCGTTCAAGGTCCAGATCCTCGCCCAGCGTCCCGTTGCACCGTAGTGTTGCACTGATTCTGCCAACGCAGTCAGTGCGGTCACGGCACGAACCGGATTCCGCTTCGCTTGATAAGGCTCCGGTGACTCGGGCATGATGGCTCAAAATAGAGACGATAAGTTACGGAAAGGCAAATGGAGCCGATGACAAAGCGGTCTTACAACCCCCGGGAAACCGCTGAAATCGTGGCGATTCAGGCGCTTTCCTTCGTCGCGGGCGACGCCGAAAGATTGGGACTGTTCCTGGCCGAAACCGGCCTCGGGCCGGAGACCCTGCGCTCCGCCTCGAAGGACCCCGGGTTCCTTGTCGGCGTGCTCGATTTCCTGCTGCGCGACGAGGCCATGATCAAGGCCTTTTCCGAATCATCGCACCTTGATCCAAAGATCGTATCCAATGCCCGCGAAGCGCTGGGCGACCCGAGCTGGGAGAGCGATGTTCCGTGAACCAATGTTCCGTGGGCGATGGCCCGCTGTGCTTTTGCCGGGACTGCCTGACTGACCTGCCCAAATCCGCCGTGCGCTGCGCGCACTGCGGCTCGCCGCGCCTTGTGCGACATACCGCCCTGCCCAGCCTGACGCTGGCGCACATCGATTGCGATGCGTTCTATGCTACCGTCGAGAAGCGCGACAATCCGGACATCGCCGACAGACCGGTGATCGTCGGCGGCGGCAAGCGCGGCGTGGTGTCCGCGGCCTGCTACATCGCGCGCACGTATGGCGTGCGTTCCGCCATGCCGATGTTCAAGGCGCTCGATCTCTGTCCATCTGCGGTCGTGATCACGCCCGACATGGCGAAATATGTTCGTGTCGGCCGCGAGGTGCGCAGCGCCATGCTGGCCCTGACGCCGCTGGTCGAGCCGCTGTCGATCGACGAAGCGTTTCTCGATCTCGGCGGCACCCAGCGTCTGCACGGCATGGTCCCGGCCAAGGTGCTGGCGCGATTTGCACGGGATGTCGAACGCGACATCGGCATCACCGTCTCGGTCGGGCTCTCGGTCAACAAATTCCTTGCCAAAATCGCGTCCGACCTCGACAAGCCCCGCGGCTTCGCCACCCTCGACCAGGCCGATGCCGGCGCCTTGCTGGCACCAAAGCCGGTGAGCTTCATCTTCGGTGTGGGTCCCGCGACCGAAAACAGGCTCAAGCAACACGGCTTTCGCCTGATCAGTGACCTGCAAAAAGCCGATGAAATCGAACTGATGAAACAGTTCGGCCCCGAGGGCCGGCGGCTGTGGCGGCTGGCGCGCGGCCAGGACGACCGGCGGGTGGTGGCGGACCGCGACGCCAAGACGATCTCCAGCGAAACCACCTTCGACGTCGATCCCCGGGATTTCCAGACACTCGAAAAAGTGCTGTGGCGGCTATGCGAAAAGGTCTCCGCGCGGCTCAAGAGCGGAGAGCTCGCAGGATCGACCATCACGTTGAAACTGAAGACCGCCGATTTCCGCCAGCGCACCCGCTCGCAATCGATCAGTGCTCCGACCCAGCTGGCGGGACGGATTTTCGCCACCGCGCGCGACCTGCTGGCGAAGGAGATCGACGGCACTGCATTTCGCCTGATCGGCGCCGGCGTCAGCGCGCTGAAGCCGGGATCGATGGCGACCGACGATGCCGACATGATCGATCGCCGCAACGCCCATGCCGAGCGCGCCATGGATGATCTGCGCAAGAAGTTCGGCAACGCCGCAGTGATCCGCGGCATCGCCTATGGCGGGCCGGCCAAGCAGGAGTGATAGCCAACGCCCCCGACGAGCGGCAAGCTCCGCCGCGCCCGCATGAGCCTTAGGGTTTACAGGGCTTGGTGTCCTTGACGTCGATCTTGCCCATCGCGCCGGCAATCACGAAGTCGTTGTAGTCCAGCACCAGGGCGCGGGAAACGCCGTTTTCATAGAGCTCGAACGACATTGCATAAACCGGGGTCTGCTCGCCGGTTTCCGACTTCGCGGCACGATCGTAATAACTCACCGTCACCGGCCAGCGCGTCAGGCTTTTCAGGGCGTCGCTGCTGGTCGACGCGTCGGGCTGCGCCGGCTTGCGATCGCCGGGGATCGGCTGGCCGATCACGGTCAGCGTGTTGTAGACCTTTTCGCCGTCGTCCGACCCGTCATAGACCACGAGCTCGAGCACCGACTTGCCCTCCTTGGCGGCGGCAATGATGCGCTTGACCTGCTCGGTCGGAAACACCGTCCCCTCGTCGAGGGTAAACGTCTTCTGCTTCGGCTGCTTCAGCTTGACCGTGATGGTGCCGCCGGCCCGCTCCGCGATGCCGTCGACGGCCGAGGGCGCGCCGTCGTTCATGCGGGTTTCGATCTTGAAGCGATAGCTCTTGCCGTCGGCGTCCTCCCAACTGGTGGAGCGCAGGTCGCTCATGGTCGTCTTGTTCTCGCCGCTCTCGAGCTCCGACACCTGGCGGAAGTCGGTGGTGTAGCCCTCGCAGGTCGAACCGGAGAAACTGTAGAGAATGCGTCCGCGCGCGTTGTTGACGGCGTTGCCGCGGGCCTTGCGCAGGCTGAGGTCATAGACCGCCTGATGCGCCAGGAACGGCACGCTGGTCGCCGCGCTTGGCGCCGCGGCGGCCGGCAGGCCCGAGCTGACAACCAGCGCGGTCGCGGCAACCGCTGCCGCCAGACTGTGGGACACGACACGGGACGCCGAAAAGAGCTGCAAGCGACGCATGCCGCCTCCTTGAATGGACGAATCGAACCATAATTGCCGCCTCAGCGTGCCGCAATCGAAACGGAGGCGGAAACTGCGTGAATAAGCGTCATAAATCCCCCATTTGCGGGGTTTGTGAGGCGCTTGCATGCGAACGCTTGATGGGCGAAATAAGGCCGGCCCGGTCACATCGGCTTGACCTTGGACGCAGCGACCGGCGCCATCGCTTCAGACATCTACGACTTCAGACATCTAAGACAGAGATCGAGGACAGGACAATGGCCGGAACGGTTGAGCAGAAACTCGCGACTTTGGGCATCACCTTGCATACGCCGAACGCGCCGGTGGCGAACTATGTCGGCTTCGTGCGCACCGGCAACCTGCTGATCGTCTCCGGCCAGGTTTGTTACGGTCAGGACGGCAAGCTGGTCGCCAAGGGCAAGCTCGGCGCCGGCGTCTCCCTCGAACAGGGCGCTGCGGCGGCGCGCGCCTGCGCGATCAACCTGCTGGCCCAGGTCAAGGCCGCGCTCGGCGACCTCGACAAGGTCGCCCGCGTGGTGCGGCTCGGCGGCTTCGTCAATTCGGCGCCGGATTTCCTTGACGGGCCCAAGGTGCTGAACGGCGCATCGGACCTGATGGTCGAGGTCTTCGGCGACAAGGGGCGCCACGCCCGCACCACGGTCGGCGTCGCCGCGTTGCCCTCCGACGCCGCCGTCGAGGTCGAAGCGATCTTCGAAGTCGCCTGACGGATCGCCGGCATGCGCGCGCCCGATTGGCTGACGGCACGGCCCGTGGCCCATCGGGGGCTGCATGACCGCGCACATGGCATCATCGAGAACATGCCCGCCGCCGTGGCCGCGGCCGCGGCGCGCGGCTTCAGCATCGAGGTCGACCTGCAGCTCACCGCCGACGGCGAGGCGATGGTGCATCATGACGACCAGCTGGGGCGGCTGACCAATGGCAGCGGCGCACTGATCGACATGACAGCGGCGCAACTGAAACAGGTGGCGTTCCGCGACACCACCGAGCGGATGATGACACTCGGTGACCTCTGCACGCTGGTAGCCGGACGCGTGCCGCTGGTGCTGGAAGTGAAGAGCCAGTTCATGGGCGACCGCAAGCTGGTGACGCGGATGGCGGAGGTGCTTCAATCATACAGCGGCCCGGTGGTGGCAATGTCGTTCGATCCGGACCAGCTGCAGGCCGTGCGCGACCTCGCACCCGCCCTGCCTCGCGGCATCGTCGCCCAGCGCACCTACGACGACGCCGAGTGGTCCTCCCTGTCGGCAGCGCAGCGCCGCGGCATGGTCGCCCTGCGCCACGGCTTCCAGACCCAGCCGCATTTTGTCGCCTACTGGATCGAGCAATTGCCGGCACCGGCGCCCTGGATCGCACGCAACATCTTCGGCTGTCCGCTGCTGACATGGACGGTCCGCACGCCACAACAGCGCAACCGCGCAGCGCGCCTCGCCGACCAGATCATTTTCGAAGGTTTCGTGCCGGAGGCCTGATCCGCAGACGAACTTGCAAAACAGCGCCGCCGTCCCGATCTATGGTAGAGATACTGCCGTATCGAGCGGCGTCGCGAACAGCCTCATCGTCTGAATGCCCGAACCCGAAATCTCCCTGGAAGCCGTCCCCTCCGTTGCCCGGATTCCGGCCGCGGATTGGGATGCCTGTGCCAATCCCGCCGATGGCCCATTCAATCCGTTCATCTCGCACGCCTTCTTTTCGGCGCTGGAATCCTCCGGTTCCGCCAGCGCGAAGACCGGCTGGGGTCCGCATCATCTGGTGGCGCGGATCGATGGCAGGCTGGCCGGAATCGTGCCCTGCTATCTCAAGTCGCACTCCCAGGGCGAATACGTCTTCGACCATGGCTGGGCCGATGCCTACGAGCGGGCCGGCGGCCGCTATTACCCGAAGCTGCAGGCCACGGTGCCGTTCACGCCGGCGACCGGGCCGCGCCTGCTGATCCGCCAGGATGCCGATCGCGACGCGGTCACCTCCGTGCTGGCCAAGGGCTTGATCGCGCTGTGCGGCGCGACCAAGGCCTCATCGGTGCACGTCACCTTCGCGCGCGAGCAGGAATCGGCCTGCCTCGCCGAACAGGGTTTCCTGCAACGAACCGACCAGCAATTCCACTGGCACAATGACGGCTATGCGACGTTCGAGGATTTTCTCGCGACGCTCGCCTCGCGGCACCGCAAGGCCATCCGCCGCGAACGCCGCGATGCGCTGTCCAACGGCATCACCATTCATCGGCTCACAGGCGACGCCATCACCGAGGACGCCTGGGATGCCTATTTCGAATTCTACATGGAGACGGGGTCGCGCAAATGGGGGCGCCCCTATCTCAATCGCAAGTTCTACGCGCTGGTCGGCGAGACCATGCGCGACCATGTGCTGCTGGTGATGGCGCAGCGCGAGGGACGCTGGATTGCGGGAGCCATCAATTTCATCGGCTCGGAGACGCTGTTCGGACGCAACTGGGGGGCGATCGAGCATCATCCGTTCCTGCACTTCGAGGTCTGTTATTATCAGGCGATCGATTACGCGATCAGCAACGGCCTGCAATGGGTCGAAGCCGGCGCGCAGGGGCAGCACAAGATCGCCCGCGGCTACCTGCCGCAAACGACGTATTCCGCGCATTACATTCCGGATCCCGGCTTCCGCCGCGCGGTGCGCGACTATCTCAAGCATGAGCGCGCCCATGTCGCCGAAGCGGTGCGCGAATTGACCGACGCCGGGCCGTTCCGGAAGTCCACCGAAGACGATTGAACGGCTTGACCGATTCGGGACCGGCGGCGACAGTGGCTGATCTGTGCGGGCGAGATCTGCGCGGCCGGCGGTCGCGACGAGGTCAAAGTGAAGAGGTCAAAATGACAACTTACGACACCAACAACATCTTCGCGAAAATCCTGCGCGGCGAGATCCCCTGCTACAAGGTCTATGAGGACGACCACACCCTCGCCTTCCTCGACATCATGCCGCGTTCGCCCGGCCATGTTCTGGTGATTCCGAAATCCCCGGCCCGCAATATTCTCGACATTTCGGCTGACGACTTCGCCCATGTCGCGCGCACCGCGCACAAGATCGCAGGCGCCGCGCGCAGAGCCTTCAACGCCGACGGCATCACCGTGCAGCAATTCAACGAGCAGGCCGGCGGCCAGGCGGTGTTTCACCTGCACATGCACGTCATGCCGCGCAGCGCCGGCGTCGCGCTGCTGCCGCCGATGAGCAACAAGGAATCGCCGAAGGTGCTTGAGGACAACGCCACGCGGCTGATCGCGGCGCTGGCCGCGGGCTGACGGCATTCGGCTTCGTATCCGCGCTCACATTCGTGTGAGATCGCGCCTTCGACCCCTAAGAATTTACCTCGGCGTTTTTGCAAACCGAGGTCCCCACAAATGCATACGCGTGAAAACTTTGCCGCGACAGGACGCCGCAGAAATTTCCGTTCGGCAACGTCGTGCTATTTCCGCGTGTATTTTCAGAACGTTGTTGGCGAAGACTGAAACCCCAGGAACGATCATTGCGCCGGTGTGAACGGCGAAAATGGCGGAACCTGGAACGGTTCCAGCAAATTTGGAAAATTCATGACTTTTTCAAGGAGTTAGTAGTTCCCGCCTCACACACGAAGCGCGCGTGTGTTGCCGTGGCGTCACAGCTTTCTTAAGGGAATCCCTGTATCACCCGGCCATTCAAGCGCACGAGTTCAATGCGCGCTGGGGATGTAGTGGAGAATACCAAATGAAGAAGATTTTGCTGGGTACCGTGGCGCTGATCGCGCTCGGCACGGCATCGGCCTTCGCGGCTGACTTGCCGGCACGCACCTACACCAAGGCTCCGGCCTATGTGCCTGCTCCGATCTACAACTGGACCGGGTTCTACATCGGTGGCCACGTCGGCGGCGCCTTCGCCGGCAGCAACGACTTCGGCAACAACGATGGCCGTTTCCTCGGCGGTGTGCAGGTCGGCGCTGACTACCAGTTCGCTCCGAACTGGGTGCTCGGCATCGAAGGCCAGTACTCCTGGACCGGTCGTGACACCCGCTCGGCGGCGTTCGTCCCGGGTGGCTTCACGATCAACGATCGTACCAGCAACCTCGGTTCGGTCACTGGCCGTCTCGGCTACACCTGGGGTCCGGCCCTGCTGTACGCCAAGGGCGGTGTTGCCTTCCGCGAGAAGGACAAGGTTTTCGTGACCAACACGGCGACTGGCCTGGCGACTCCGTTCACCTCGAGCAGCGACGATGTCGGCTACACCGTGGGTGCGGGCCTGGAATACCTGTTCGCTCCGAGCTGGTCGGCCAAGGTTGAGTACCAGTACTACAACTTCGGCAAGACCAACGTGACCGACCTCGTGTCGGGCACTGCGGTCAGCTTCACCAACGACGTCCACACCGTGAAGGCTGGTATCAACTACCACTTCAACTGGGGTGGCCCGGTCGTCGCGAAGTACTGAGATCGACCAGATCAGTTTCTGATCCCGTCCTGATCTCTCAGGACAGCGAAAGCCCGGCCCGAAAGGCCGGGCTTTTTGCTGTGGCCTTGAATGCGAAGCTCCCACACCCACCCCCGCTCCGGGCCAAAACATAACGGAAGGAACGATGCGATGACCGAGACTGTTCGCGACATCAACGGCGTGAGGGTGCTGTTCTGCGCCGCCGACGGCGCGCCGCTCTCGGGCGAACGCGATGCCAACGACATCTTGAGCACAGCCTGGAGAGAGGAGACGACAATGGTCGCCATTCCGGTGCAACGGCTGGATCCCGGCTTCTTCCGTCTCAGCACCCGCATCGCCGGCGAGGTGCTGCAGAAATTCGTGACCTACCGCTTGTGGCCGGTGATCGTCGGGGATGTGTCGGCGTGGACCACTCAGAGCGAGGCGTTGCGCGACTTCATCTATGAATCCAACCGCGGACGCTCGGTGTGGTTTGTCGGCGATGCTGATGAACTGGAACGACGGCTCGCTGATATCGGACGATGACCGATCTACAATTCGCGTCGAAAAGTCAGTCCGACCTTCCGCAAACGCGCAACGATCATCCGGTGGCGGATCAATGTACCGAACATCCCGGGACATTGAGGTTAACAAACAGTTTCCGGTGCGCTCGGCTTTCTCCGCACGGCCCCGTCGGCTAGCGTCGTCATCGTTAGCCGGACGTTAACGCGGAGAGATCGCGGAGGAAGGCATGACGGAGCGACGCAGGGAGACGCGCCAGCGGGTGATCTACGGTGGCGCCATCGCCTTCGACAACCACCGCTCGACGGTGGAGTGCGCCGTTCGCGACTTTTCGCCCAACGGGGCGCGAGTCACGTTCGCCGGCAACGTCACGATCCCCGATCACTTCTGCCTCGTGCTCCCGAAAAAAGACCAGACGTTTGCGGCGCGGCTGGTGTGGTGCAATGCGCACGAGGCCGGGCTTTCGTTCACCGGGACAGCTTAAGGACAAGTCCGTGCCGTGGTTGGGTGCATTGCTCAACCGGGCTTGGCTGGATTACGCAGCACCATGCACGCCTGCCCGGCGCGCCGGATGCGACCGCAGAGATCATCGGCAACCGCCCGCGTCTCCACACCCACCCGGACCTGATAGAATGTCCGCGTGCCCCTGCTCCGCAACAAGGAGCCGAGCAGATTGGCATCACGGTCGCCGATCACCGCCCCGAGGCGCGACATGGCCCGGGCATACATGGCGAGCGCACGGTCACGGGAGAAGCCTGCCGCCAATTGCACGCCCCAGGGACTGTCGGCCCCGAGTTTGACCCGTTGCGCGAGTTCGGTAACGAACGGGTTCGGCGCCCGCGTCAGCAGCGCCATCAGGTCGCGGCATCCCGGCGCCGGCCCCTGTGGCGCGATCTCCTTGGTCCCGCTGTCCCGCCAGTCCTCCACCGACGAACCGGTGATGGCGAAAACATAGTGCCGCGTTTCCGACGGCATCGGTCCGGTACCGGCGAGCCATTCCTGCACCCGCCGCGGCCCGGCATTGTAGGCAGCAGCCGCAAGCCCCAGGTTGCCGAACTGGCCGCGCAGCTCGGCGAGGAATTCGGCGGATTTCGGCAGCGCCTGCACCGGATCGAACGGATCGAGCAATTGCCGCTCGCTGGCCGTGCCCGGCATGAACTGCGCAATGCCTTGCGCGCGCTCGCCGCTGCGCGTCACCGGCCCGACCGCGTCGGACTGGAAACGGCTCTCCTGCCAGATCACGCGGGCAAAGAACTCCAGCGGCAGATCATGGGACCGCGCCGCCGACTCGATCATCAGGCACATCGCTTCGCGGGTATCGGTGTCGGGCTGGGCCGCGGCCAGCTTCTGCTCCGGCGCTGGAGCGGCCGGCGCCGGCGGTCCAATCATGTCCGGTTTCACCTCGGCAGCGCCCGGCGCGGGCTGATCCTGGGCCGAAACCGTTGCTGGCCCGCCGCACCAGATCGCCAGCACGACAGCGACCCGACCCCACGCCATGATGTGGCTGCGTATCGCCATGCCGGTCCGTCAGGTCCCTTTATCGATGGCTGCAGCCACACTACCTCATTATCATGTGGCAAATATCCGCCTCACGGCGCCGTGAGACCGGTCGGAACCACAAGGCCCCCATGAGATCTTCCCAGAGATCCACCTCCCAGAGACCCGCCCATGACCGTCGACAATCGCCCGGCCTTCGCCCCGGATCTGGACGAGCCGATCCGCTACATGCAGCGCACGCGCGACTACTACCAGGCGATCGGTTACGACGCCCCCTACCGATGGGCGCACCACGACGACACCCCATTCCAGCGGCCCCCCAAGCCGCTGGCGCAGTCGCGCGTCACCATCATCACCACCGCCGCGCGCTTCGATCCGGCGAAGGGCGATCAGGGGCCTGGCGCGGCCTACAATTCCGCGGCGAAATTCTATCAGGTCTACGACGGCGACACGGCGCAGGAACATGACCTGCGAATCTCGCACATCGCCTACGACCGCGCCCACACCACCGCGACCGACAGCAACAGCTGGTTTCCCCTCACCCAGCTCCGGCGGCTCGCCGCCGCGCGGCGCATCAGCGAGATCGGCCCGCGCTTCTTCGGCGCACCAACCAATCGCAGCCACCGCGTGACCAGCGAAACCGATGCGCCGGACATCCTGGCCCGTTGCCGGACCGATGGCATCGATGCCGCCGTGCTGGTGCCGAACTGCCCGGTCTGCCACCAGAGCGTCAGCCTGATCGCGCGACACCTGGAAGCCCACGGCATCGCAACCGTCATCATGGGATGCGCGAAAGACATCGTCGAATACGCCGGCGTGCCGCGCTTCCTGTTCAGCGACTTCCCGCTCGGCAACTCCGCCGGCCGGCCGCACGACACGGCCTCGCAGGCGCTGACACTGGAGCTCGCCTTGACGCTGCTGGAGTCGGCCTCAGGCCCGCGCACCACCATGCAGTCGCCGCTGCGCTGGAGCGACGATGCCTCGTGGAAGCTCGACTACAACAATGTCGCGCGCATCAGTCCTGAGGAGCTCGACCGGCGGCGGCGCGAGTTCGAGGCGCAGAAAGTCATTGCCAGGCAGGTGCGCGACACGGCGGCGTAGATTCATCCCGCCGTCGCGCCCTCGACCGAAGCAGCTTCGAGATCCACTGCGTTCAGCATGCCGGTCTGCGCGTGGCAGTTGAGATATTCGAAGTATTGCTCATCGGCACGCGCGACCGTCACCTCGTGATAGAGCCGCAACTTGGCGGCAGGACCGAGCGTCGACAGATATTTCATCGCGGCACCGAAGATCCTGACATGGGTCGGGTGAGATTCCGCCCACCGCTCCAGCGCAGCCAGGCTTTTCCACCAGCTCATGCCGTAGGATTTTTCGGTCAGACCGTCATCGGCGGCAAGCACGTTCACATAACGATTGGCGAAGCATCCGATCGCCACGCCCTCGTCGCGCAGGAAATCCATGCCGGCCCTCAGCACCGGCTCGACGTCGTCGAGATACATCGCCCGCTCGGTGGTCTCGGTATCGCTCCAGTCCTGGCCCGAGCGGATCAGGCAGAGATTGTCATGAGCCAGCACGCGGATGCGCGGACCGTCACGGAGAACGCGCGGTGATCCCTGCGGGGCCATCTCGCTGGTCTGCGACAGCGGAATCCGGTCGCGCATGCCGCCCCAATATGCGTGCTCCTGAACTTCATCACTCATGCCCTCTGCCAGCACCGCGACACCTTCCGGACGTCCCAGCGACGAAAACAGCGTCTCGTAGGTTTCGACAGCAGGACGGATGACCTCGATGAAGAATCCGGCGGCCTCGCCGGCGCGATGATCGCCGGTCCAGCCGTCGCGCGCGGACGCGAACCAGCGGTCGAAGCGCGCCACGTCGTCCCAATAGGCTACGGAGATCACGTTCGAATACCCCGCCCGGTCCTCGCATCGCGCACGATCCCAATGGGATGGACCATCGGGTCCGGCGAAGCGTTGCGCGATCCCGGTCAGAGCTGCGGTCACCGCCGCCGATGGCTCGCCGCGGTACTGCACCCCGAAATACGCCATCACCACACGGGCGACGCTCGGTTTGTGCCGGGCGACAAACGACGGATATGGCGGCTGATAGTCGTCGGGCACCCGCTTGTGCCGCGTGCGCGTGGTTCGAAGGTGGAGCGGAATGGCTGACTCCATGACGATGCTCCCTGCGAGTTGTCTCAGCCGGCCGCTACGATTGCGCTCGTTGCTTCGCCATCGACCGGCAAGGCAAGATGCTCGACACGGCGGGCGGGCTTGTTGTTGAACAGCAGCCGCGTCACGTCCGGGCGCGAATAGTGCCCCGCCGGATCGGCTGCGTTCTTGGCGACGCCGATCGCACCGAGATCGATGTCGGCGTAGAGAATGCCTTCCTGGTCCGGCGCGAGCTTCTCCGCGAGAGAACTGCCGTCGGGCCCATAGATCGCGGCAAAGCCTCCGCCGGCATGCAGCAGCGCATGCTTGTCGGGCCGGTCGCAGACCTCCTCCACCATGGCCTGCGACACCGTCGCGCACGGCGCCAGCACGAAGCAGGAGCCCTCCACCGCGTAGACGCGCGAGGCCGCGTTGTTGACCTCCGCGCCCAGCGCGAAGGCGAACGGGTCATACAGCGAGAAACTCGGCCACGCCGCCACATGCACCTGTTCGTTCTGGGCGTACATCGCGTATTTCGACAGCGGCTGCAGGTGCTCCCAGCAGCACAGCGCGCCCAGACGCCCGATGCCGGGGCGATCGTGAACAGCGAGATCGCTGCCGTCGCCTTCGCCATACACCGTACGTTCGCAGTGGGTCGGCCGCAGCTTACGGCGCCTGGCGATGGTCTCGCCATCGGGGCCGAGCAGCCATTGCGCGAGATAGAGGCTGCCGCCATCCCGCTCCGACAGCCCGAGCACCGCGGTCATGCCTGTCCGCTTGACGGTGCTGCGCAGCTTCTCGGCCTGCGGACTGTCGTAGGCGAGCGAATTGTCGAAATAGCGCTGCACGAAGCCGCGGCCGATCGCCCAGGCCGGTGAATCCATCCAGATGTACCAGGGATAGCCGGGGATGAAGGCTTCCGGAAAAGCAATGAGTTTGGCCCCCTTTGCAGCCGCCTCCTCGATCAACCGAACCGTCTTGTCGACGGTGCCGTCGAGGTCGAGCCAGACCGGCGCGGCCTGGACCACGGCGACCTTGTATTTCGGATGTTCGATGCCCATGCGTGGCTCCCCTTGCCCAAAATGTCAGCGCTACTGGCCGATCAGCTCTGTTGATCTCAAGGCCTGCTCCATGACAGTTTCGCCGGGGGCCGGCCCGCGGGCTCGTCCCACAGGGAAGAAAAACTCGACTGCACGATCGGCCACTCAGTTGCATGAGGGATCGAGGCCATGCCGGTTCAACTCTCCACGGACAGTGCGCCGCAGCATCGCAAGCTCGCGTTCTGGCAAGACATCGTCTGCGACGTGTTCGTTGGGCTGGACTGCAAGTCCGACCTCGGCGACCGATTTCGCGGCTCGGTCAGCCGGTCGATGCTGGGAGCGGTGGCGTGCACGCAAGTAAGCTCCGATGCGCAGCACGTGTTTCGTACGCCCTCGCGCATCGCACGCGCCCACGAGGATTTTATCCTGGTGGCCCTGGGACGGCAGGGCATCGGCGGCGTGCTGCAGGATGGCCGCGAGACCACGATCCATCCCGGTGAATTCGCGTTCTACGACACGACGCGCCCCTATGAACTGCTGTTCAAGGACGACTTCACGCAAACGATTTTCCAGATTCCGCGCAACGCCTTGCAGAAGCGGATCGCCGGCCTCGAAACCCTGACCGCCGTCAGCTTCGACCGGCAGCGGCCGCTGGACCGGCTGGCGCTGGAATTCCTGACCGCGCTGTCCGGCCTGGTCGATCAGGTCGACGATATCACCGGGGACCGGCTGTCCGATCAGGCGCTGGACCTGCTTGCGCTGGCGATGAGCGAGCGGCTGGCCACCGCCACCCACTTGCCGTCGACCCATCGCGCCGCGCTGCTGTACCGCCTGAAAGCGTATATCCGGGCCCACCTCTCGGATCCGGACCTGTCGCTGTCCGACGCAGCGGCGGCGCTGGGCATCTCGTCACGTTATGTCAACAACCTGCTGGCGGACGAGCAGACCTCGTTTCAGCGCTACCTGCTGGGCCAGCGGCTGGAGCAGTGCCATCGCGCCCTCGCGGCCACAGCCCATGCCCACCGGCATGTCGGCGAAATCGCATTCGCCTGGGGCTTCAACGATCTCTCGCATTTCGGCCGGGCGTTCCGGGAGCAGTACGGGATGTCACCCCGCGAATGGCGACGCAGCCGGTCCTGACTCCGGGATGAGATGTTCGCGTTGGCATGCGCGGACCACAAAATGAAACGGCCGGATCGCGAGATCCGGCCGTTTCGTCATTCCCTGTGAAAACCGCTCAGGCCTTGACCAGCGGGCCTTTGCTCGCGCCCTTCGGACCATCATCGTCCGAGCCGCCCTTCGGCTTGCGCGGCGCCGAGCGCTTGCGCGCGCCGGGCAGCTTTTCCGGCTTCGGCGTGACCGGTCCTTCGACGAAGTCGAACCCGATCTTGTCCTCGTCCTTCTCGTCCTTGACGATGACGACACGGACGTGACCGCCGCCTTTCAGCTTGCCGAACAGCACTTCGTCGGCCAGCGGCTTCTTGATGTGCTCCTGGATTACGCGGGCCATCGGCCGCGCGCCCATCTGCTCGTCATAGCCCTGCTTCACCAGCCACGCCTTGGCGGGCTCGGACAGCTCGATGGTGACGTCGCGATCGGCGAGCTGCGCCTCGAGCTGAAGCACGAACTTCTCGACAACCATGCCGATGACATCGGCGTTCAGATGGCTGAACGATACGATCGCATCGAGGCGGTTGCGGAATTCCGGCGCGAACTGGCGGTTGATGGCTTCATGGTCGTCGCCTTCCCGCTTGTTGCGGGTGAAGCCGAACGCCTGCCGCGCCAGATCCGCCGCACCGGCGTTCGTGGTCATGATCAGGATGACGTTGCGGAAGTTGACCTGCTTGCCGTTGTGATCGGTGAGCCGGCCATGATCCATGATCTGCAACAGCACGTTGTAGAGATCCGGATGCGCCTTCTCGATCTCGTCCAGCAGCACCACGCAATGCGGATGCTGGTCGACRCCGTCGGTGAGCAGWCCGCCCTGGTCGAAGCCGACATAGCCSGGAGGCGCGCCGATCAGGCGCGACACCGTATGCCGCTCCATGTACTCCGACATGTCGAAGCGCTGGAGCGGGATGCCGAGCAGCTCGGCGAGCTGCTTCGCCACCTCGGTCTTGCCGACGCCGGTCGGYCCCGAGAACARRTAGGACCCGATCGGYTTTTCCGGTTCGCGCAGGCCCGCACGYGCSAGCTTGATCGMKGCSGTCAGCGCCTCGATCGCCTTGTCCTGGCCGAACACCACCCGCTTGAGCGTGGTCTCCAGGTGCTTGAGCACCTCGGCATCGTCCTTCGACACGCTCTTGGGCGGGATCCGCGCCATGGTCGCGATCGTGGTCTCGATCTCCTTGAGACCGATGGTCTTCTTGCGCTTGTTCTCCGGCACCAGCATCTGCGCCGCGCCGGATTCGTCGATCACGTCGATCGCCTTGTCCGGCAGCTTGCGGTCATGGATGTAGCGCGCCGACAGGTTCACCGCGGCTTCGATCGCCTCGGCGGTGTACTTCAGCTTGTGGTAGTCCTCGAAATAGGGCTTCAGCCCCTTCAGGATACCGATCGCGTCCTCGACCGACGGCTCATTGACGTCGATCTTCTGGAACCGGCGCACCAGCGCACGGTCCTTCTCGAAGTGCTGGCGGTATTCCTTGTAAGTGGTCGAGCCCATGCAGCGGATGGTGCCCGAGGCCAGCGCCGGCTTCAGCAGATTGGACGCATCCATCGCGCCGCCCGACGTGGCCCCCGCACCAATGACGGTGTGGATCTCGTCGATGAACAGGATCGCATTCGGGTGCGCCTCCAGTTCCTTGATGACCTGTTTCAACCGCTCCTCGAAATCACCGCGATAACGGGTGCCGGCGAGCAGCGTTCCCATGTCGAGCGAGAACACCGTTGCCGCACTCAGCACATCCGGCACATCGCTCTCGACGATACGCTTGGCGAGGCCCTCGGCGATCGCCGTCTTGCCGACGCCGGCTTCGCCGACGAACAGCGGATTGTTCTTCTGCCGGCGGCACAGCACCTGGATGGCACGATTGATCTCGGCGGTCCGCCCGATCACCGGGTCGATCTTGCCGTCACGCGCCTTCTTGTTGAGGTTGACGCAATAGGTTTCGAGCGCATCACCCTTCTTCTTGGTGTCGCCGTCGCCCTTGTGTTCGGTTTCCTCGTCGACCCCGCGCACCGGCCGCGACTCCGAGACACCCGGACGCTTGGCGATGCCATGGCTGATGTAGTTCACCGCGTCGTACCGCGTCATGTCCTGCTCCTGCAGGAAATACGCAGCGTGGCTTTCGCGCTCAGCGAAAATCGCGATCAGCACGTTGGCGCCGGTCACCTCTTCGCGTCCGGACGACTGCACGTGGATGACGGCGCGCTGGATCACGCGCTGGAAGCCGGCGGTCGGCTTGGCATCGTCGCTGCCCTCCGCCACCAGGTTCTCGAATTCGGTTTCAAGGTAATTGACGAGACTGCCGCGCAGCTTGTCCAGATCCACGTTGCAGGCGCGCATCACGGCGGCGGCGTCCGAATCGTCGATCAGCGAGAGCAGGAGATGTTCAAGCGTCGCATACTGATGATGGCGCTCGTTGGCGATCGCCAGCGCACGATGCAGGGATTGTTCGAGACTCTGAGAAAAAGTCGGCATTCGCGTCCTCTGTGGCCCCCACAGTCGTAAGCTCACGTCGCAAGCTCGGTTTGGCAAGCTCAGTTTGTCGTAAGCTTAACTTGTTGTCTCGCTCGTCGTATTCAAGCTCTTGCTGCTCAAGCTCTCGCAGGTTCTCGATGGTGCCGGAACTGCAATCCGACGTCCGATCATGCTACTTCTTTTCCATCACGCATTGCAAAGGATGTTGGTGCTTGCGCGCAAAATCCATCACCTGCGTCACCTTGGTTTCGGCGATTTCGTAGGTGAACACACCGCACTCGCCGATCCCATGGTGATGAACATGCAGCATGATCTGGGTCGCGGCTTCAACGTCCTTGTTAAAGAACCGCTCTAAAACGTGAACGACGAATTCCATCGGGGTGTAATCGTCGTTGAGAATCAACACCCGATAGAGACTGGGACGTTTTGTCCGCGGCTTGACCTTGGTGATGACGGAGATGCCCGGCGCGTTCGGGCCGCCGGGGCGACCCTCGTCGCCGCCGCTCATACGCTCACCGCCGGTGCGAGAGACTGACGCGTCGGACGACGCCGCCGCGGTTCCAGAATGTCCAAATAGATGCAGCATGGCTTAACGTTCGAAATTCCCCTTATACGACCAGACCACCACGACCAGAGCAGCGGTGCCCGAACAGCCCACAGGAAGAACCCGGCTGCGGAAACCCGCGTTGTGGCCGTTTTCGGGTCCGCCCGTCCCTTGGCGGACTCGGATTGGCGGACTCGGAAAGGTCATCCCCGCAGCGTTGCGAGATTGACGTGCCCCGTCAACACCGTCGCTGCCCCCGATCCGAATTATTACCGATATGGGTCGGCCGCCGCCCTGCTGCAAGTATGCGAAAAGTGGGCCATTTCAGGAGCCCGGCCGCCGAACTCCCCGGCCAGGGTCTCACTCCCCCGGGCATTTCACCCCCGGTTCGCGCCCCCCTGGGCATCTGGCCACGTCATGCCGAAAGTTAACAAATGGCTCCGCTATTGGCGACAAATCGCCAAAGACGTTGAGACGGCATTGAGGATAAGAGAACAAGAACAGTTAAAATTGCAGCTTTGTGCGGACCTCTACCGACATTCAGAGCATCACTTTACCCACTGTTCACCCCCACGGCCTCAGGAAGATACCCACATTTTTCGGTGAAAAACCGTAGCCGGTGGGAACCATGGCCGTTTTGTCTGTCTTTGCCCGCGCCAAACGCTCGATCGTCCGTTTTGGCCGATCGCAGGACGGTAGTATCGTCCCTCTGTTTGCATTTTCGCTGGTAACGCTGCTCTCGCTCGTCGGCGCCGCGACCGACTATGCCCGCATGAACAACGCGCGCACCGCGATGCAGGCCGCGCTCGACTCGGCCTCTTTGATGATTTCCAAGGATGCCGCGGCCGCGAACCCCGCCATGACCCAGGCGGACATTCAGACCAGGGCGCAGGCCTATTTCAACGCCCTCTTTAACAACGGCTATACGAGCACAAGCCCCATCACGGCCATCTACACGCCGCCGACCTCGGGATCCACCGCGACCATCCAGCTGACGGTCACGGGAACGATGCAAACCGAGTTGCTGAGGCTCGCGAACATCAAGAAATTTGATTTCTACCTCAGTTCCACCGCGACGTGGGGCAGCGCCCGTATGCGGGTTGCGCTTGCCCTCGATAACACCGGGTCGATGCAGAACGCGGGAAAAATGACCGCGCTAAAGACCGCCGCCAAAGCGCTTATCGATCAACTGAGCGCAACCGCCAAAGTCAACGGCGACGTCTATATTTCGATCGTCCCGTTCGCGACCGACGTCAACATCGGCACTGGTTTCAGGACCAGCTCGACAATGGATTGGAGCAACTGGTCGCCGACAGGCAGCATCGAGGACGTCAACAACAACTGGAAGTGCGGCGCCAAGTACCAGGCGCCGAGCTGGTCGAACAATTACTCCGGCACGATGGTCTGCGGCAGTGCGGCGAACGACACAAGCAAGTGGAACGGATGTGTCATGGACCGGGCTCAAAATTACGACACCACGAACGATGCGCCGGCGACCGGGGTAACCGGGACATGGCTCGCGGCCGACCAATCGCCGTGGTGCCCGACGCAGATGATGCCGCTCAGCTATAACTGGACGAACCTCAAGGCAAAGATCGACGCCATGTCACCCAGCGGAGCCACCAATCAACCCATCGGACTGCAATGGGCATGGTTCTCGCTCTCGCAGACCGCACCGCTGAACGCTCCGGCTCAGGATCCAAACTACAAGTACAACAACATTCTGATCCTGATGTCCGACGGCCTCAACACGCTGGATCGCTGGTACGGTGACGGCTCGACGCCAAACACAAGCGTCGACGCCCGGCAGAAAATTCTGTGCGACAACATCAAAAAGGCAGGCGTGACGATCTACACCATCCTGGTCAATACCGATGGAGATCCTCCATCGACTGTGATGCCGTATTGCGCAAGCGGACAGAGCAACTATTTTCCGACAACGTCTGCCACCGATATGCAGACGGCTTTTGCGACGATCGGCGCATCGCTGACGAAATTGCGCATCGCTCAATAATTCCGAAACGCCCCTGTCAACAAAAAGCCCGGCGCGAGCCGGGCTTTTCGTATCTGAAAGATGTGATTTCTAATCGAAGAAGCGCGATCAGTGCGTCGTCGGCGGGGTGAACTTGGCGACGTAGCCTTCGAACGGCTTGTAGGCTTCCTTGGCGAGATCGGCATAGAGTTCGCTGATCTTCTTGGATTCCGCGACGAAGGTCTCGTAGGCCGACTTGGTGAACTCGGTCTGCAACTCGACCACCTTCTCGAACGACTTCACGCCCGACAGCTTCTCGACGAACGCGCTGGTGTCTTCGAACGACTTCTTGGAGTAGTCGGCATAGGCGGTGGCGATCGCCTGATAGCCCTTGGTGAAGCTATTCACCGACGCAAGTGCGGCCTCGTACTGCTCTTTGCCGAAACTCTGGAAGTCCTCAACTTTAAAAACCATTTTGGATCCTCTCCCGGACTGCTGCTGCTGAAGTTGCCGGATTGTCCCGGCTCCCTGCGACCACCTCCGGTATATAGTGCACCGCACAAAAATAGTCAACGAAGTTGTGCGTCGCACAAGGTTTTCTCAAATTGTGAGAAAACTTGGGGGGCGTCGGCAACAGTTGCTTAACCTTTTGGAAACTCCGTCCCCCTAATTTGAGTCTCTGCGTTGCTAACGTTCCGGAAGAACTCCGAAAAGACGTTCAGGCACAGTCTCTTAGCCAGAATGGCAGCCCCGCGGCCACCTGTCTTTTTCGAGATTTGCCCAGACGTCCGCAGTGCAGGGTCAGCGATTTCCGGACTTGCGGGCACAATTTCGCCTCACGGACCGGTGATCAAAGTGTCTTCGAGCGAAGTGGATTCCAATTCGCAAGAAGACGTCATGCGATTTGGAAAATGGGGAGCGTCTCCGGGAAAGAAGCGGGTTTTCCAGGATGCGCTGTCGCTGGAAATCGGACGGGGTAGTCTATGTTTCGTGCAACCTCGGCGTCTTCGCGGACGCTACGCTTTTGCATCCTCGGTCTTGCGACCGTTACCGCAGCCGTCCTCTTCACCAACGACACAGCTGATGCCCGAAAGCGGCATCACCACCGCTCGCGCCATCAGGTCCGGGTGTCGTCGAGCTACGCACCGCCGTTCTCCTCGATCATCGTCGACGGCAATTCCGGCAACGTCCTGCAAGCCAACAGCCCCGACGGCCCGCGCCATCCGGCGTCACTCACCAAGATCATGACGCTCTATCTGCTGTTCGAGCGGCTCGAGAGCGGCAAGATGACGCTCGACACCGAGATGGACGTCTCCCAGCATGCATCCGAGCAAGCGCCGACCAAGCTCGGCCTGCGCCCGGGCCAGAGCATCCGTGTCGAAGACGCAATCAAGGGCCTGGTCACCCGCTCCGCCAACGATGCCGCCGTGGTGATCTCCGAAGCCATCGCCGGCGACGAAGACGACTTCGCCAAGCTGATGACGCGCAAGGCGCGCGCGCTGGGCATGAACCGCACCACCTACAAGAACGCCTCTGGCCTGCCGGACGACGATCAGGTGACCACCGCACGCGATCAGGCCACCCTCGGCCGCGCCATCCAGGACCGCTTCCCGCGCTATTATCGCTTCTTCTCCACCAACGACTTCCACTACCGCGGCAACGTCATCCGCAATCACAACCACCTGCTCGGCCGCGTCGAAGGCGTCGACGGCATCAAGACCGGCTATACCCGCGCGTCCGGCTTCAACCTCGTCACCTCGATGCGCCGTGGCAACCGCCACCTGGTCGGCGTCGTGCTGGGCGGCCGCTCCGGCGGCTCGCGTGATGCGATCATGCGCAACCTGCTGGCCGAAAACCTGGAGCGCGGCGCCACCAAACGCACCGTCGCCGCCATCACCGAGCGCAACCCGGCCGACTACAAGGTTGCCAGCGCCGACGCCGACGATACGCCGGATGCGGCGCCGGAGCCCAAGGCCGCCCGCCCAAGCATGGCATCGACGGCACAACCGGCGATGCAGGTCCAGGGCGCGATCCAGGCCGCAGCCACCGATGTCGATGACACTGCCCGCTCCGCAATGCCGCTGCCGACGCCCAAGCCCGCTGCTGCAGCTTCCCTTGCCGCTCCGCAGCCGACGGCCACTCAAACCGCACAGGCCAAGCCGGCCCCCGCCCCCCTGACCTCCGGCGTGATCTCGCCGCCGATGCCGATCATTCCGGGTTCCGCCGAGCCGATGACACCGGTGCGGGTGAAGACGGTTCAGATCAAATCCGGCCAGACTCGCGTCGCATCCGCAGCAGGAGCCGTGCCGGCGCCTGCCGCCACCGCATCGATCCCGGCTCGCTCCGAAGTCGCCGAGACCTCCAACTCCATCGTCGCCAAGGCGGCGGAATTGCCGCCGCAGAACCCGAAATACGGTACCGGTCAGGGCATTCTCGGCACCCTTCCCGCCTCGGCCCTACAGCAGCACTCCTCGGCCATGGCCTATGCGGAGCCGACCCGCGTGCCGCAGCAACAGGTCGCTCTCGCTACACCGAGCCCGTCGGCGCAGGAGAACGGCGCCATCAAGGCCGTGGCGCGTTCCGGTTGGATCATCCAGGTCGGCGCCCTCGGAAGCGAAGGCGAGGCCAAGCAGCGCCTGGACGCCGCCCGCAGCAGCGCCGGCGGCCTGCTGGGCAAAGCCGATCCGTTCACCGAAACCGTAACCTCGAAGGGCGGCAGGAGCTTCTACCGCGCCCGTTTCGCCGGCCTCGACAAGGACAGCGCCGAAGCCGCCTGCCGCACCCTGAAGCGCAACGAGATTTCCTGCATCGCCATCAAGAACTGAGCGCAGCTTCAATCATCTTCTCCGAAAAGCCCGGCCTTACGGCCGGGCTTTTTCGTTGCCGGATGCACGCCTTCCCCCAACGGGTTGGACCCGGTCGAGAGCAATGCCTGACGGCGGGGCGCCTACAAAGACAGCCGCATGATCGGCCGCTCACGCGACGGCGAAGGCACCCGCTTGAATCCCAGCCGCTCAAAGGTGGTCACGAAGCCGGTGCTGGACGAGCTCGGCGATATCGATCGGTCGACGGGGTACGCTTCGATGGCCAAAGCCCCGTTTGTTCTGGCGAGATCGATGGCCGCTTCAGTCAGCCGGAAAGCTATGCCGTGCCGCCGGAAATCCTTCCGTATGTAGAAGCAGGACATCACCCAGACCGGAACGTCATCCGGGGAACGCAAACGCCAGGCGCGCTGCATGTATGGTAAGACATCGCGACGGCCGATCTGGCACCAACCGACAGGCCGCCCTTCGACATAGGCGAGAAGTCCCGGCGGGGGTCCTTGACCGACAAGCCGCCTGAAGGCTGATTTGTTCGCCGACGCCTGTTGGTGGCGATATTGGGGCCCGGTTCGCCAATACATGCACCAGCAACGCCGGGTGACGGCCCCCTCACGAAACAGGTCATCGATATCGGGCCATCGGTCCGGCGTCAGCGTCGCGACGGAAACATCCATGGCAATCTCGTCCGCCTCACCCGCCACTCCCCGGCATTTGAAACTTCTCGTCAACACTTGGTCGGTAAAAATAAACCATAAGAGAGGCCCCGCCGTTAAGGCGGGCCGGCGCCGATGTCGGAGCAATCCACACAGACCGGGCGCATGACGATCGGGTGCGAACCACGCACCCAGGGGCATCGATCAGAGAGACGGCCAGCTGCTCGCAGTCGAGTTGCGTAGCGTTGCGTGCTGGAGTTAGCTGGGATGAGTGCGAAGCAAGGTCTCCTTGGCCTCGTTGACACGGGCCGCCAGGTACGTCGACCCCCCTTGGTCGGGATGCAGTTTCTTCATGAGCGACCGGTGCGCACGCCCGATCTCGTCACGGCTCGCCCCCGGCTGCAGGCCAAGGATCTGATAAGCCTCCTCCGCCGTCATTTTGCCGCTCGCCGCCTGGCTGCGCTGCCCCGCTGCCCCTGCGCCCTGCGCGTTCTGACGCCAACCGGGAAACCGGCGGTCAAGATAGCTTTCAAGTAGCGCCCCGCTTTCGGCATCGAGGGTCGGCATCAGCGCTGCGAGCTGCGGCAGGTCGAAGGCGTCCAGCGATTGCCCGGCATGGGTGCCAGCGATGACGGTACCCTTCAATTCGCCGGTGTCGTGATCGAGCGTCATGTCGAGGAACGCGGAGCGGACGTTCGAGGTCTGGCCGCTGGATTTTGCACCCCGCCCCCAACCACCGAAGCCGCTCCAGTTGCCGAACGCGGACGCGGCCGGCGACCAGCCAAGCAGTCCTGCCCCGAACAGGCCGAGCGGAATGGCGACCGCGAGTTCGCCCTTGACGCCGGTGAACGCCGCCACCGCGAGGCAGACGATGCCGCCGGCGAGCTTGATGGCGCGCGCGAGCAGCGCCGGGTTCGCCGCACGGAACATCTGCAGCAGCGTGTAGAGGACGAAGACGGCGATGGCGCCCGCAATCAGTGTCGGCATGAGGCGATAGATAGTCGGTTGCGTGCGCGGGCGGAAGGCAGCCCGATCCGACCGGCACAGGCCGTCCACGGCCGATTTGACGCCACCCTCAAATTTGAACCGGGAGCCTAGCGGAGCTGCCCGAGGAGCGCCGCCGCGCCGCTCGCGGTCGCCGACAGGCGCTGTAGGGCCTCGCGACCGCCGGCCGCATAGGCCGCCACCGCCCGCAGCAGGTCGCGCAGCTGCGCGGCCGCGCCTGGATCGAACCGACAGTAGGCGCCGCCGGACAGCCGCGCCATTTCGCGGAACGCCTGTTCGGTCGCGGCGTCCTGCCCTTCCTGGAACATGAACAGCGGCACCTTCAGGAGCCCGAGCTCGCCGGCCTTGGCGCAGAGGTCGTCGACGCTCTCTTCCATCGCATCCCCGACGAAGACCAGCGCACGAACGCCATGGGCCACCGCCTCACGCCGGGTTTCGGAGAGCACCTTGTGGATCTGGGTATGACCGCCCTCCACCGTGATCCGGCTCATCAGCCGCGCCAGCCGCTCCGTATCGGAAATCCACGGACTCGCACGGCACTCGCTCACGCCGCGGAAGTACACCAGCCGCACGTCGAGACCGCCGATGCTCCCGGCCTCGCGAAACATCTCGGCCTGCAGCTGGCAGGCCATGTCCCATGTCGGCTGCCGGCTCATGGTGGCATCGAGCGCGAAGATCAGCCGACCCCGGTTGCCGGCCGCATGCGGGGCCATCGCTCTGGCCTTGGCGACGAACGCCGCAATGTCCGCGGAGGTCGAGGCTCTGTCCGGCAGCGAATCGCTCCTGGGCGAATCGGTTGTGCCAGTTGCAGGTCTTTGGACGTTTTCTGGTCGCGTTGGTTCGCGGGACATTGTGGCTCGCTGAAGGTGCAAGCCCTATGTGGCGAGCGGCCGAAAGAGGGTCAATGGGAGACTTGATCGCAGGAGACGCTGCAGGTCCCCGGCAGGGCCTTGGTTACGGCATCGCCATCTCAGGAAGCGACAGGGCCGCGGCTCGCTGGGCGTTGTCGTGCGGCCTGACGTCGGGCGCCTTCTTGAAGTCAGGCGCCTTGGAGATGGTCAGCTTGTCGGTCTGGGCAGGACGCAGATCGCTGTCCTCGTTGAGGAACTGATCGAGCGCGTTCTGGATCTTTTCCTTTACGACCTCGGGACCACGGTCGCTCATGTCGGTGTGCTGGGCACCGGTCTTGATCACCTCGATACCGGTCTTCGCGCACTCCTCGTCATCCGGCACGACACCGGGATCGGGAACGAAATTCGGATCCTTCGAACGGAACGAGAGGATCTTGAACTTCGCCTCGGTGAGGAACGGCACGCGCAGGTTATCCAGGGTGACGACGCGCTTGATCATTTCAGGATGCTCTTTCGCGAAGAACATCGAGATATCGCCGCCGTTGGAATGACCGACCATCATCAGCTTGCTGTAGTCGGCATACGCCATGCGCTTCTTCATCTCGCCGACGGCAAACATGATGTTGGCAACGCCGCGCTCGTACACCGGCAGCCGGCCCACATAGAGCTCGCCGACCTTGGTCACCAGCGGCGCGTCGGTCTCGAGATCATGCTGGATGCTCAGGACCAGATAGCCGCGCAGCGCGAGTACGTTGGCGAGGAACGAGTATTCGGTGTTCTTGACGGTGTTGCCGTGATTGACGATCGCGACCGGCAGCGTCTTCATGCCAGCCATTGCGCGCATTTCTGAATCGCGGCGCACGGCGACATCGACGGCAACCACACGACTGCGCGACGCATCATAAAGCTCAACGGTCTCGTGCCGGACGGCCCATTTGCTGAACGAGAAATAGGCGGCCGCGACAAAGGCGACGGCAGCAACAGCAATGATCAGGCCACGTTTCATTCAGTCCTCGGCAAGCAATCGCTCTATCAGGCGGTAAGCGGGTCGGGATCGATGGTCGGTATTCGGCGCTCAATTTCTCGTTGGTCAGTGAAAGATAGTCGTAACGACGGTGTGACAACAGCCGAAATGTTGGGAGGTTTCCGTCTTTTAATTGTGCAAAGCACTATAAGATTGTGCATTCGCACAAGAAACGAAGCCGCTGACCACCCCGCCATCGCTAGCAGGAAAGCGTCGCCGCGGGCTTAAAACACAGGATGAAACGAGCGTTGGCGACTTCGACCGCATTTTCATAAAATTGAAAAATGCTTGTATGGCAGTCCGTTACAGCGCTCACATGCTGTCTTTCTGAAAACAAAGTGAGATAATTCTCAAGCGAATACGGATTCATTTTTCTGTCATAAAAGACAGCGATTCATTTGTTGCGGCGCATCAAGCGCTGATGATGTCGTCGACAACCAGCGGCTTGTCGACCTGTGCAAACCACTCGGCACGCGCGGCGGCACGGCGACGGCCGCGCTCATCCAGCGGCAGCTTCAATTGCCGCAGCAGCCCGATCACCTCCTCGCGCGCGGTGACATGGCCCATGCTCGGCCGGGCGCCAAGCGTCGCCTCGTCGAGATTGTCGAGGGCCGTCAAACCACGCGGAAAGAATTCGCGATACACCACCCGCTCGGCAAAGCCATCGAGCGCACGGAAACCCAGCCGCAGCGACAGCTGCTTCAGCCCCTGCGCCACCAGTTGCTTGTTGCGCGACCCGAGCATCGACAGGCGGTTGCGCACCACGATCCAGTCGGTGGTCGCGCCGTCGAGCTGGCGACGCTGTTTGCGCGCCTCGCGAACCATCGTGGCGTAGTGGCTCTCGCCGGTGCAGGCATAGGTTTGCGGATCGACGGTGCCGAGCACGTCGAAGTCGAGAAAGCTGTCGTTGATCGGCGTCACCAGGGTATCGGCCATCGAATGCGCGAGCCGCATCAGGTAGCTGTCGGTGCCGGGCGTATCGATGACGACGAAGTCGAACGCGCGCTCGACAGCGCTCACCACTGACGAAAATTGCGCGAGCTCCGACGCTTCGTTCTCCGCCACCATCATGCTGGTGCCAAGTTCGATGCAGCGGTGATGCGGCACCTCGAGATCCAATCCGGTGCGGCGCGCCCAGGCGACGCGGTTGGCGATGTAGCGGCTGAAGCTCTGCTGCCGGCAATCCAGATCGATGGTGGCGACACGCTGGCCCGCCTTCAGCAGGGCGACGGCGATATGCAGGCCGGTCGTGGACTTGCCCGACCCGCCTTTCTCGTTGCCGAGCACGATGACATGCGCCGTGCCGGACTGTCGCTGACTAGCCTGCAGCAGCATCTCGAAGTCCCCTCGCATTATTCTCAAATTGCATGAAGGTGGGGTCAAGCGAAATGCGATGTCGGCCGTCATTCATCATGAACGCCGGAATGAACATCGGCACCATGTGGCAAAGCGCCGGCACGTGGCGCTGCGCGACCGGCTTTACTCCTCACGCGATCCCGCGCTACGAGGACCTCCCGCTCCTCGCCGGTTCCGCTCCGTCAACGCCTCGAGTGCAAATGCCCCAAGCTCCCCTGATCGCCCACACGATTCCGTCCCTGCACCGTGCCCTCGACCGCCTGCGCGCCCGCAACGCGACGGTCGCGCTTGTCCCGACCATGGGCGCGCTCCATGACGGCCATATCTCGCTGGTTCGGCTGGCCAAACGACGGGCCAAGAAGGTGGCGGTGTCGATCTTCGTCAACCCGACCCAGTTCGCGCCCCACGAAGACCTCGGCTCCTATCCGCGCACCTGGAAGGCCGATATCGCCAAACTGACGGCGGAAGGTACCGATCTTGTCTGGAACCCGGATGCCGGGCTGATGTATCCGCCCGAATTCGCCAGCCGCGTCGCCGTCGAGGGGCCGGCCACCGTCAGCCTGGAGGATCGCTTCCGGCCGCATTTCTTCGGCGGCGTGGCCACCGTTGTGGCCAAGCTGTTCACCCAGGTGCGACCGGACGTGGCGATCTTCGGCGAGAAGGATTTCCAGCAGCTCAAGGTGGTCACCCGCATGGCGCGCGACCTCGACCTCGGCGTCAGGATCGTCGGCGCGGCGATCGTGCGCGAGCGTGATGGCCTCGCGATGTCGTCGCGCAACGTCTATCTGTCGGCGGCGGAACGCGCGACCGCGCCCGTGCTCTGTCGCGTGCTGAAGGACACCGCCAAGCGCCTGCGCGACGGCGCCCCCCTCTCTGCCGCCCTCGCCACTGGCGCCGACAGCATCAGCGCGGCGGGTTTTGTGCTCGACTATCTCGAGGCGAGGCACGCCGAAACGCTGGCGCCGATCGACAGCGTGAAGGATGGACCGACACGGCTGCTGGTTGCAGCCAAGATCGGCACCACGCGGCTGATCGACAACGTGCGGGTCTAGACTCTGCGGATCTGGCGTTCGGGCATGATTTGAAGGCCTGAGCGCCGTCGAGGCTGCAGCGTCAAAGCAGCCCGAGTTCGCGCAGTTCCTTCCGCAACGGCTCCGGCATCGCGGCTATGCCCTCGCTGGCGCGTTTGCCGAGATCGGCCGGGGCGTCCTTGGGCGTCAGGTAACGCCATCCCTGGAACGCGCGCATCGGTCGCGGCACCACCGGAATGAGCTTCGGCTCCATCACGAGCCGGCAACGGCCGATGCCGTCCTTGTCGCGGAACGGCTCGATGCCGATCAGCTTTTCGCGCACCAGGATTTCGCCCTTGATCACCCAGAAGATCGAGCCGCCGTCGAGCAGTTCCGCGTCGCGCTTCGGCGTCATCCGGGTGATATGGATGTGGCGGTTCGTCTTGGCCTTCTTCAGGCGTTCCTTGATCCAGCCGTCGAGATCCTTGATGGACTCGGCGCCGACGCTCAGCTTGATGAGATGAAGCGGCATGACGTGAGGGTATGGCGCGAAACGTTCGAGGTCAGGTCCCCGTCTGCGAAACCGGAGCGGCTTGCGCGGCGGCGATCCAATGATCGTCAGTTATCCTCGCTCTGGGCGGAGGGCGCAAGCGGAACGGGTGCAGGCTGCTGTGGAGGAACGGCCGCATTCTTTTTCGGCGCCTGCTTCCTGGCGGCAGCGGGCGGCGGTGCGGCCGCGGTTCGCGGCACGGCGGCCTGGGCGGCATTTGCCGGCGCTGCGGCGGCCCGTGGTGCGGCCGCCGGTGCCGGCGACTTCGGCGCCGCTGCCGTCGCGGCAGGCTTTGGCGCCCCACCGGAGGGCTCAGGTGTCATGATGCTGACGGCAGGAATCGACGACGACGTCGGGAAGTCCCCCGACAGTGGCTTGCCGGTCGGCACCGACGGCGGCATTGCGGCCAACCCCATCCCCGCATTCGCCGGCGCGCCCGGCGCGTTCCAGGCGAGCGCATAGCGTCCAATCAGGTTTTCGTAGGTCCGCTCGGTCATGTTCCCTGCGATCTGGCTGTGATCGGACAGGGATTTGTAGATGGCGCAATCCGACGTCGAACACCCGTCACGCACGCTCAGCACGTGCGCGACCAGACCATAGCGGTCACGTTCAACGGCGCGACGCAACGCGGACAGTTCGGGCGTCATGACTTTGTCGGCGGTGGCCTGGTCACCAAAGCTCGCGAGCCGCGTGATCTGCGCCGCCGTGTAGGACACCGCGGCGGCCGAGGATTCGGCAGACGAAAACAGCGCCCGCTCACAGGCGGTCGCGACTGCGTCGCCGGCAAGATCATCCAGGCAGGACAATGCGGGAAGCAACGCGACAGGCCGCGGCGAGCGTCCGTCTGCGGTCCCCTCCGCTCCGGCGCCGTCGAAGCTTCGCACGGTCGCCGCCACAGCAATGGCGATCGCGAGCAGTGTAATTACCGTCAGTGCACCGTTCGCCACCGACTTCTCGGCGCGCAGAATCGTGACCAGCAGGACCAGTGCAAAGAATACGGCCGCCGCGAGCGTCACCCACATGGGCAATGCCGGCGAGCGCCAGAGCTGATCAAGCGACGTGGCCCAGGCCCAGTTCATGTCAGACGTCCCCAAGAATCTTCAACGGTCCCCAAGACGGACGATGAACGCGAGCGCGTCCCGATCTGGAGATGATTCGATCCCGGTACGCCCGCGCAGCTGGTCTTCAGTGACCGATCGATGCGACATGAATAGGGCGAGTGGTCAGCTCAGGACGTTTTTAGGTAATCCGCTCAAGCCGCTGCGAGCTGGCTTTCCTTGGCGACGCGCTCGAAGGCTTCGGTCGCACTCTTGATGCGATACTGGCAGTCGTCACCATCCGTCGGAAGCTGACGGATCACCTCATAGGTTCCGCTGGCCGCAGGACGCGCCACATTGCTGGCCGTGAAATAGACCGTCTCTCCGACGACGAATTTGTGCTTCAACACCCTCTCCATCACGCGATACGAGAAGCCGGCCTCAATGTCCCAAAAAGGCCTGACTGAATGCCCGCCAAGGCTATAGCACGCGGGCAGCCCGTTTGGCCAGCCATTTAACAAGATGGCAAACGCACAAATTTTTCATATTTATCAATAAGATAGATCGATTTTTTGACACTCGGAAAGGGGTCTGGAGAGCCTAAAACGCGTGCAGCGCGGCAGATCGGCATTGCCGCCGCGAAACCACTCGGGAATCACGAAAATGCCGCTGTTGATCTCAGGCCGTGGGCGGCAGCGTTCCGCTGGGGCTGGCGTGATCCACGGTGGTCGGAAGCTGCTTGGCCAGCGCGTCAAGCACCTGGTCTATCGGGATGCCGAACCGGGCCGCGAGCTGCTTCACCTGATCGCTGCTGAGCACCTGCTTGAGCTGGTCCGCGGAGATCGGAAGGTTCTGGCCATTGCCGAGCCATGACTTGACCTGATCGCCGAGGCCGGCCTGCTGCAGCTTGGCGAGGATGGTGGACAGGCCGCCCTGCCCGCCATTGCCGAGAACTTCGCCGAGGACGGCCGGCAGAACAGCCGCTTCCAACTGTCCCAAGACGCCCTTGAGTGCGGGCGAATTGCCCAGATCATCGAGAATTCCCATTGGTCGAACTCCTGGTTGATGGTCAGCCTGGTGGATGGACGAAGGGTTGACGAATATTGGCAGGCATATCACCCGCGTCTGCTGACATTAGCGTGAATTCGACCGCAAGGTCTCGATCCCAGAGTTTTTTGTTTTGACGCGTTTTCTCCGCGCAAACGCGTCGCGTTTGTCGCGAGGGAACCGGCATCCACTTCGCTGGAAAACGCTCCAACGGCTCAATCATTCTCGAACCGCTCGATCACGATCGTCTCGGCGAGCCCAGCCTCGGTCCATTGCCGGAACGCCGGCAGCGCCTGCATGGTGTCCATATAGGCGCGCACCGGCGGCGTGACCGGGATCGCATAGGTGAGCAACCGGTGCACCACCGGAGCATACATGGCGTCGGCGCCGCTGAACGCGCCGAACAGGAACGGTCCCTGCGCACCGTAGCGGGCACGGCAGTCGGTCCAGATCTCCTGGATCCGCGCGATGTCGGCCTGAGCCCCATCGGAGAGCTGCTTGGCCGCGACCTTCCGATGCAGGTTCATGCCGCACTCCCGGCGCAAGGCGCCGAACGACGAGTGCATCTCCGCCGAGACCGAGCGTGCATGCGCGCGTGCCGCGCGGTCCTGCGGCCAGATCTTCGCGTCGGGAAACCGTTCGGCCGCATATTCGATAATGGCCAGCGAATCCCAGACGGTCAGATCGCCGTCCCTGAGCGCCGGCACTTTGCCGGACTTCGTGACGTCGAGAATGCGCTGCTTGTCGGCATCTCCGGTGTAAAGCGGGATCATGATCTCGTCGAAAGGGATACCGGCGGCACGCAACGCCACCCAAGGCCGCATCGACCATGACGAATAGTTCTTGTTGCCGATGACAAGCGTCAGGCTCATTTCCGATACCGCCGATCTGAAGTTCTTCCGCGCCACCTTGCACGCGAGAGGCGATTCAATCAATCGGGCGGCCCGGCGACCTCATCGCTTGCGGCGCCGTGAGGGATGCGTCATGGCAGAGACATGAACGCTTCCGATTCGACGCCTTCCTCCGCGCAGCTCGACGACGCCATCCTGAAAACGCTGACGCAGGCGCATGGAAAGACCCTCAGCCCGCCGGAGATTGCCCACGCCATCGCCGGCGACGGCGACTGGCACAGCCTGCTGGTGCCGATCCGGCGCTCCGCGGTGAGCCTCGCGCAGGCCGGACGCCTTGTCATCTACCGCAAGGGGAAGCCGGCGGATCCGAACGATTTTCGCGGCGTCTATCGGCTCGGCCTGCCGCGGCACGACTGAACCGTTTTATTTGACCGGCCCCGGAAACAGCTCCCTGCTCTTTCCCGTCAGCCAGTAGGCTATCAGGCCGGTCCACTCATGCACGGCAACATCGGCGCGCGCCAATCCGCGCGCCAGCGTATCGACCGGGTATGCCGCATCGCTCCATCCCCGTGTCCGCCAGTCGACCGGATAGGCCTCGACATCGAAGCCAGCGGCCCGGAACACGCCGATCGAGCGCGGCATGTGAAACGCAGATGTCACCAGCAGCCAGCGCTGGCCAGGCTTGGGTGCCACCAGGTCGCGGGTGAACACCGCGTTCTCGTAGGTGGTGCGCGAGCGGCTCTCAAGGGTTACGCGATCGCGCGGGACGCCGAAACTGTCCAGCAATTGTCCCGCCAGCGGCGCTTCAGGCACCGGAGCCGTGGTCAGGTTCGCGCTGCCGCCGCTGAAGACGATGCGGGCCTTGGGGAATTGCCGCGCCAGCTCCAGCATCGCGAGGGCCCGGTCCCCCGACGCATCGAGCTCGACCCTGCCGCGCGCCGCCGACACGTCGGGATCGATGGCGCCGCCGAGCACGATGATACCCTCGGGATCATGACCATCGGACTGCCAGGCTGGAAAGCGTTCGGTGAGCGGCAGCAAGGCGAGGTTGCTCAGGGGCCAGTATCCAACCGCCAGCAGCAACACGATCGACACTGCGATCAAACGCCGCGCGCCGCGGTGCCAGCCGACCAGGTACAGCAACGCGCTGAGCACGAACAGCGACGCGAGCGCATTGGACGGCATCGCGAAGAAACCCAGGAGCTTGGAGGCAATGAAAAACATCGATCGGTCCGGCATGATCCAGCACAAGTCTAGTGTGCTGAATGTGAAGTTCGTGCGATTTCGCGGCAGGCGCTTTCACGAACTTCGCATTCATAAAGCACACTAGAATCATATGTTTGCTAGTGTCCTTATCGAATCCGAAGTTCGCTCCGAAGGTGCGGTCAAGTGATGCGAACTTCGGATTCGGGACACTAGCCTGCATGACCGATCGGCCGCACAAGATCAACCGGGGCCAATCACGCACCTGAACCCCGCCCCCTATGCCGGAGGAGCCGGCACCAGTCCGTGACGCAGCATCGTCTCCTTCATTTTCGCTGGGTCCGGGGCGCCGGATGTCAGCAATGCCGCCATCTCCCGGAAGTATCCGGAATCAAGTACCGCGGGGCTCAGGATGCAAAGACAGCTCGCCGGCGACTGGGTGTCGTTGCGAAAGCCGTGGACAATCCCACGCTTGATGAAGAGGCTCTCGCCCGGTGAGAGCGTCACGTTGCAACCACCGAGCCGCCAAGTCGTCGCGCCGGCCAGCCCATAGATGGTTTCATCCCAGCTCTCGTGATGATGCGCGATCGGCATCCGGGCATTCGGCTGCACGGTCATCTCGAACAGGCCAAGGCTGCCGTCGGTGTCGCCGCCGCTCAGCAGGAATCGCAATTCCAGGCCGCCGATGCGTATGACTTCCGGGATTGTCATCTCTCGTTCCCCGCTCACGCTTATGAATGCGAAGTTCGTGAAAGCGTCTGCCGCGAAATTGCACGAACTTCGCATTCAGCACACTAGCGAAGAACAGCACGCTGGTCGAATGCTGTCGATCTCAATCCCACTTCGGCGCGAAGGCGAAATTCGTCAGCCGGCCTTTGCCCGACGCCATCGCGAAGATCGCGTCCATGTCGCGGTCAGACAATTCGAAATCGAAGATCGCGAGATTTTCGGACAGCCGTTCGACCCGCGAGGTGCGAGGGATCGCCGCCACACCCTGCTGCACCAGCCAGCGCAGGCACACCTGCGCGGCGGTCTTGCCGTAGGTCGCGCCGATCTGCTCCAGCGTTCGTTCGCCCCTCACCCGGCCCTTGGCAATCGGACTGTAGGCGACCAGCGCCATGCCGTGGCGCCGGCACGCGTCGAGCACCTTCGACTGACTGAGGTAGGGATGATATTCGACCTGGTCGCACACCAGCGGCTCCGGACAAGCGGCGACCGCCTGCTCGATCAACGCGACCGTGAAGTTCGACACGCCGATGTGCCTGGCGAGTCCGAGCCGCTTCATGTGAGCCAGCGCGCCGATGGTTTCGTTCAAGGGCACTTGCGGGTTGGGCCAGTGCAGCAGCAGCAGATCGACTTCGGTCATGCGCAGGCGCGCAAGACTTTCCCGGGTCGATCGCTCCAGATCATTGGGCGCGAAATGAGTGGTCCACACCTTGGTGGTGACGAAGATGTCCTCGCGCCTGATACCGGAGGCATGCACGCCCTCGCCGACCTCGCGTTCGTTGTCGTAGATCTGCGCGGTATCGATGTGACGATAACCAAGCTTGATGGCCTGCTCGACCAGGCGCGCGCAGGCCCGGCCGCGCAACTCCCAGGTGCCGAGGCCGAGCGCGGGAATGCTCGCCCCATTCGCGTCGATCATCTGCATGGCGGTCTCCAGACCATACGGGAGCGACAGGCCGCCGGAACGCAGGCGAACTGCAGCGGCATCGCAGCGAAAGCAAAACCGTTGCGCAACCGACGGTCAAGGCCGCCGCGCCGGATCTGAGGAAAGATCAGGCCGGAACGCTCGTGCCAGCCAGCGCAGCGAACACGGTCTCCGGCGCATGGGCGATCACGGCGAGCAGCGCCCGCGCCGGGCCACGCGGGGAGCGCTTGCCCTGTTCCCAATTGCGAATGGTCTCGATGGGCACGCCGAGCTTGGCGGCAAATTCGGCCTGCGTCAGTTGCGCGCGTCGGCGCAGATCGCGCACCGCGGGGATCGTCGCGCCGGCACGTGCCGCTGGCGTCGTCTGCGTCAGCGGCATCTCGCAGCCGTCACGCAACTCCACAATCCGTCCGTCGGCTTTCAATCTCACGCGCATCTTCAAACCATACTCAGGCACGGTATTCCGAGCACATCATCGGACATCCGCGTTAAAGTCTGATGAAGATGCCTTGGCCGATCGGTTGCGCCCCTACTTGAGGCCGAACCAGAGCGTCGCAATGCCGAGGAACGAGAAGAAGCCGACGACATCGGTGATGGTGGTGACGAACACGCCCGACGCCACCGCCGGATCGCCCCGCACCCGTTCGATGGCGAGCGGGATCAGGATGCCTCCGAGCGCACCGGCAACGAGGTTGCACACCATCGCGAGTCCGATCACGACGCCAAGACCCGGGATCTTGAACCAGGCCACCGCCACCACGCCGGTGATGACGGCAAAGCCGAGGCCGTTGAGCAGACCGACCAGCCCCTCGCGGATCACCACTCGCATCGCATTGGTGGCGCTGAGATCGCGGGTCGCAAGTGCGCGCACCGCGACCGTCATGGTCTGGGTCGCGGCATTGCCGCCCTGGCTCGCCACGATCGGCGCCAGCACCGCAAGCGCCACCATCTTCTCGAGCTGGCCTTCGAACAGGCCCAGTACCGATGACGCCAGGAATGCGGTCGCGAGATTGACCAGGAGCCAGTTGAAGCGGCCCTTGACGATGGTCCAGAACGTATCCGACAGCTCTTCGTCGCTGGTGACGCCGCCGAGCGCCTTGATGTCTTCTTCCGCCTCCTGCTCGATGACGTCGACCACGTCGTCGATGGTGATGACGCCGACCAGCTTGCCGGCATCGTCGACCACCGGCGCCGCCACGAGATTGTACTTGCCGAACAGCCGCGCCACCTCGCTCTGATCATCGGTCGGCGCGACGTGCCGGGTGTCCTCGTGCATCAGGTCCGCGATGCCGACAGGACGGCGGGCGCGCAACAGGGTGTCCAGCGCAACCACCCCGGTCCACAGGCCTGCGCTGTCCACCACGTAGATTTCGTAGAACCGGTCCGGCAGGTCCGGGGTCTCGCGCATGTAGTCGATGGCCTGTCCCACCGTCCAATCCGGCGGCACCGCAATGAATGCGGTCTGCATGCGCCGGCCGGCTGAGTTTTCCGGGTACTCGAGGATATGCTCGAGCGCGGCGCGCTCCGAGACCGGCAGCTTCTCGAGGATCTCCGCCTGGTCTTCCTCGGGCAGGTCCTGCAGCAGTTCGACGGCGTCGTCGGATTCGAGTTCGCGAACACCTTCGGCAACGGTTTCCGGCTCGAGCTCTTCGAGGATCTCCTCGCGAACGGTGTCGTCGACCTCGTTCAGCGCGGAGAAGTCGAAATCCGCACCGGTGAGCTCGACCAACCGCGGGCGCAAATCGGGCTCCAGCGCCTCGATCAGGTTGCCGAGGTCGGCCTCATGGAGTTCGGCCACCAGTTCGCGCAGGAACGCGGAATCCGCTTCCTCGACCGCCTCCGCGACGCGTTCAACGAATTCGGAGCGGACGGCTCCGTCCTCATCGCGCATCGGGAAACGATCGAGCAAGGATTGCTCGCCATCGGCGGCAGGCTCGGCCAGTTCCAGATCCTCAGCCATGCCGCGCCTCACATTTCGAGAGATTGCTCGATCCCGGTAATGCGTCGGCTTACCCAATCGCCGAGGGATCGCGCAATGACAATCTGGTTCGATTGTCGTAAACCGCTGGAAACCCGGACCACATCATGTCGCTGTTACGAACCGCACTCATCGCACTCGCCACCCTCTCCGCTTCGGCCGCGCGCGCCGAGACAGCGGACTGTCCACGCAAAGACACGCTGGGCACATCGCGCGTGCTCGAGGTGGATGCGAAGACATGGCCGCGGGTCGGCACCAAGAGCTACCCGCAGACGCTGCCGCTCGCCGACAAGGAGGTGGTTCTGACCTTCGATGACGGCCCGAATCCACCGACCACCAAGAAGATCCTGGCGGCGCTCGCCCGCGAATGCGTCCGGGCCACGTTCTTCCAGATCGGCCAGAGCGCGGCCGCCCACCCGGACCTGGTGAAGGCGATGGCCGCGGCCGGCCATACCCTCGGGCATCATTCGTGGTCACACCCCTACATGGCCAGGATCAGCGAGGCCGAGGCCCGCGACAACATCAACCGCGGCATCGCGGCCGACGAGATGGCGCTCTATGGCAAGGCCACGGACAAGCCGACCACGCCGTTCTTCCGCTTCCCCTATTTCGAGACCACGCCGGCGCTGCTCGATGAGCTGGAGGCCCGCGGCATTGTCGTGTTCGGCGCAGATCTTTGGCCCGGCGACTGGAACGAGATCACGCCCCAGCAAGAACTCAATCTCGCCACCGAGCGGCTTCAATCCGCCCGCAAAGGGATCATCCTGTTCCACGATACCAAGGCCCGGACCGCGGCCATGATGCCGGATTTCCTGCGCTATCTGCGCACCAACGGCTATCACGTCGTTCATATTGTGCCCGGGCAGCCGGACAAGGATGTCAGCGCAAGACGCTGAACCGACACCGCCCCTGTATCGACCCAGGAGTGCCGGCTGGTTAAGGCATCGTTCATTGGCGGAGCGCTATTTTGCTCCGCTGTCTGGAATTTATGGTGTGATGATGAAGTTTGCGGTCGGCCATCGGGCGAGACCATTGTCTGTAATGCCCGTGTTGGCCAAAGGTCTGCGAGCGGCCCTGCTGGCCTCCCTGCTCTCGACCTCCTTTCTGGCGTCGACCCTGACCACGGCCCGCGCCGAAAGTTGCCCGGGCAATCCCGACGCGCTCGGCACATCGCGCACACTGGTGGTCGACCCGACGGAACACACCAAGATCGGCACCATGCAGTACGGCGAGACCCTGCCGCTGAAGGATCATGAAGTCGTCCTCACGTTCGACGACGGCCCGCTGCCGCCGCACAGCAACCAGGTGCTGCAGACGCTGGCCTCCGAATGCGTCAAGGCGACGTTCTTCATCATCGGCCGGATGGCGCACCAGTTTCCCGACGGCGTCCGTCGCCTCCGCGAGGCCGGCCATACCATCGGAACGCATAGCGAAAACCATCCGCTGAGCTTCAACCGCATGCCGATCGAACGCGCGATGCAAGAGATCAACGACGGCATCGACCACACCACCGCCGCGCTCGGCGACCCCAATGCGGTGGCGCCGTTCTTCCGCATTCCCGGGCTGCTGCGCGCCGAAGGCGTCGAGGAGTATCTGGCCTCCAGGGGCATCATGACCTGGAGCGCCGATTTCCCGGCCGACGACTGGCGCCATATCTCGTCTGCCCAGGTGCTGCACCTCGCCCTCACCCGGATCGAAGCCAAGGGCAAAGGCGTTCTGCTGCTTCACGATATCCAGGGCCGCACGGCAGCGATGCTGCCGACGCTGCTGCGCGAGCTGAAGGCGCGTGGCTACCGGATCGTCCATGTGGTGCCGGCGACGCCGGACCGGCCGAAGACGCCGACCGAGCCGCGCGACTGGCTGATGCATCCCGATGCGCATCCCGCCCTGGTTGCGAGCTGGCCCGCCGTTCCCCGCTTCGTGTTCGCGCAGACCGCCATGATGGCAGCACCCGGCCTGGAAGACACCCGCTACGACGACGACATGACGATCTTCCACAAGCCGCGCGACCGGATCTTCCGGCCCGGCCGCTTTGCCGCCGACACCGTGCCGTTGCCGCCCGAGCCGTTGTGGCCGCGCTCGCTGCAGCGGGCGGTGGCGCCGGTCAACGATCTGCCGGCGCCGGACCGAACGGTGTTTCGCGCACCGCAGATGCCGCGTGCCGAACTCAAGCAGATGGCGGCGCACAGCACCCAGCACGCGGAGCGGACATTGCCGGCCAGAGCCGACACGTCGGCCGACGTCACAGGTTCAATCGCGGTTCAGGCCAACACGGCCCGTCGGCAATTGCCGGGGAGCTGGCCGGTGACCCCGATCGGGCTTCATCGCGGGCCCCTGACGCTGCATTAGATCGGCAAAGAAGATCGGAAAGACGTGATTTAGCTGCTGATGATCTTCGTCAGGCACAGCAGTACGATCAGGCACAGAAACAGCAGATCCATATACGCCTTCACCTCGCCGTGACGGCGAAGCAACGCGACCTCGGCGATGACCGGCTGGCGCGTCGTGTTGGCCGGCTTGAGGGCGGCTACGAGCTTGCGGGCTTCGATCTCCAGCCGCTCGATCCGCTGATAGAAATAGAACGAGCGCAGCGCCGAGACGGTGCGCATCGACGCGTAGACCAGCACCAGGACCGCGACGATCGCCTTCTGCTGATACGTCTCCATGAAGTTCAGGCTGAAATAGACCATCGCCATGAAAAGGAAGTTCGAGACGAAGCGATAGGCGTAGCTCAATAAAGTCATTTCGTTGTCCCGGCCTCCGGTCGCGACACCAGCGCACGAGCGCAGCGCCAATCGATGGAATCGTCATGTTTCAAGATGTTTCCATCGACCGGGCGGCCGACGGACATTCCACATCAGACGCAAATCACATCGGCGTCACGCACATACACGTTTTCGCGCTTCACGCCGTCTTCACAACCTACGCACGAAAAGTTCAATGGCGACATCATCCTCAGATGCATGGCACGGGCGTATGAATCTTTGCGCAAATTGGGGCAATCATGCCTGATTTGTGTTTAGGAAACATGAGACACATCATGATCAAAAATCTCAGCAAAAATCTTTTAGGCGTGGTTGCGCTCTCCACGCTCGTCTTCGCGGCCGCTCCGGCGTCCGCTGCCCACAGGATGGCGGGCTGCGGCGGGGATCACATGGCCAAGGTCAACGATTATGTCTCGGGCCTGCCCGATGCCGATCCGAACAAGTGGGCCGCGGTGAAGGAAATCGCGCTGGCGAATACCGCGCTCAGCGAGTCGCGGGACGGCGAGTGCGCGGTGCACCTCAGCCGCGCCGAGCGCATCGAGCCGATGCACTAAACCGGCCCTAACTATCCGACACAGGGGCCGACGGCCGATCCGGTCATCGGCCCCCTTGTCACGACGAGCGCTTCAAGAACGAGGCGACCTCCGGACGGCGACCACAAGAAAAAGGGCACCCCTTGAGAACCCTGGCGGTTCTCAAGGGGTGCCCTTTTTCAGTCAGGCTGGTGCGGTCGAAAGGACTCGAACCTTCACGATTTTACTCACTGCCACCTCAAGGCAGCGCGTCTACCAATTCCGCCACGACCGCATGGGATGGGCGCCGAAATCTTGAATCGGCACCGGATCAACCGGCGCTCCTGTAACAAATCAAAACTGCAGGGACAAGGCCCGAACCACTATCTATGGTCGGGAGTGCGGGGCAACATTTGCTTGACTTCGACCGCGATCTTGTTGCGATTGACCACAACCACCCCACTTGCAATCGGCAGGTTGTTGGCCAGGACCTTGACCTCGTCCTGTTCCGTGGCGTCGAGCTCGATGATCGCGCCGCGACTCAGTCGCATGACCTGATGGATGGGCATGGTGGTCGTTCCGAGGACGACCATCAGATCGATCGAGACTTTATCGAGGGTCGGCACTGGGCACCCGGACTCACGCTGCTGTCGATRATCGAGAACAACACARYTATGGTTAGYTAATGGTTAACAGCCGCCAACAGCTTGATTTGACGCAGTTTCGTGCCCCAAGCGGCGCCGGCGTCGAATGGCTGATTTCGGACGCCCCGGTGGCCTATCCAGAGGCGCTCGCCGCCATGGAACAACGGGCCGCCCAGATCGCCCTYAACGAGGCGCCCGARCAGGTCTGGCTGCTCGARCACCCGCCCCTYTACACCTCYGGAACCAGCGCCCAGSCSGCCGACCTGCTCGATCCRCGTTTYCCAGTGTTTTCAACAGGTCGCGGCGGACARTTCACCTATCATGGSCCCGGCCAGCGGGTGGCCTACYTGATGCTGGACCTGAARCGGCGGCGYCCGGAYGTSCGSGCYTATGTSGCGAGCCTGGAGGAAYTGATCATCCGGACGCTGGCCGCCTTCAATGTGCGCGGCGAGCGGCGYGAGGACCGGGTCGGYGTCTGGGTSGCCCGGCCGGACAAGGGCSYCGGCCACGAGGACAARATCGCCGCCATCGGGGTCCGCCTGCGGCGCTGGGTGGCCTTCCACGGCATCGCCATCAATGTGGARCCGGAYCTCGGCCATTTCGCCGGGATCGTCCCCTGCGGGGTCGAGGACCCSCGCTATGGCGTYACCAGCCTGGTCGATCTCGGSCTGCCGGTGACCATGGCCGAYGTSGAYATCGCGCTCCGGCARGCGTTCGAGGAGATTTTCGGCCCCTCGACGGTYCGCCTGCCCGAGACTGYCTGAGAAGAGACYGTCTGAATAGGCTCAAGCCGCCTTCYTGRCCCCAGCCGCCAGCTTGCCKGCGATRTAGCGCCGCTCCTGGGTCAGWCCGCCRTAGCCATAGGCATCGCCGCGGACATCATTGACGTGGACRTAGGTCTCGTTGTGCAGYGGSCCSAGCAGSTCGCCCATGCGCCTGAACGCCTCGGCGACGAAGTCGGCCTTCTCGTCCTTGGTGTTGGTGCCGTCGGTGATGCGGATGTCGAGCCAGAAACTGGCAAGCTTCTGCTCGGCGAGCGAAACCCCGCCGGCGAACCATATCGCCGGATCCGCCGCATCCACGATCACGGCGGTGACCTTGGGATCCTTGTGCAGGATCTCGGCGGCCAGGCTGCTGGCGAGAGCTGCGACGTCGGCCTTCAGCGTCGGCGAGGTCTTCGAGGTGGCATAACGGACAGTGATCAGGGGCATGGTCGGTCTCCTTGGAATGACGCGATCGATCGCGTTGACAGCAACCTAGTTCTGACCTCATCATTCCGATAGCTTATGTTTATTGATATCAATCATAAATAATTGTGATGATGAGATGACCTCGCTCGATATCCCCTCGGTTCACGCCTTCCTACTGGTCGCGGAATTGCACAGTTTCACCCGGGCTGCGGAAGCGCTCGGCACCACCCAGGCCGCCGTCAGCATGAAACTGCAGCGGCTGGAGGCGCTGCTCGGCCAGCGCCTGGTCGAGCGCTCGCCCCGCTCGGTGCGGCTGACCGCCGACGGCACGGCGTTTCGCGATAATGCACGGATCCTGATGGAGGCGCACGACCGCGCGCTGGCCGGCAGCCAGCCGGTGCGGCAGCAACTGACCCTCGGCATCAGCGATCACGCGGCCGGCCCCGAACTGGTGCCGCTGCTGGAAAAGCTGAAGACCGTAGCGGCAACGCTGACGCTATCGGTCAGCATCGGCTTCTCCCGCGACCTGCTCGACGCGCTCGACGCCGGCAAGCTCGATGCAGTGATCGTGCGCCAGGAAGCCACCCGCCGCGGCGGCGAGGCCCTGGCCGAGGATGAATTCGGCTGGTTCGCAACGCCTGGCTTTCAACTGTCGCGACAGGACAAGCTGCCGCTGGCCACCCTGGCCGCGCCGTGCGGCGTCCGCGCCATGGCGATTCGCTCGCTCGACAAGGCAGACGTCGAATGGACCGAGGCCTTCATCGGCGGCGGCGTCAGTGCGGTGGTTGCGGCTGCCCAGGCCGGCCTGGCCGTCGCGCCACTCGCACGGCGCATCGCGCCGCCGGGGTTGGTCGACATCGGCCCCGCCCACAAACTCCCTCGCATCGGCCCCTCGAAGGTGATGCTGCACTCGCGTGTCAGCGACGCCGGCAAGCTCGGGGCGCTGCGCATGCTGGCGGCGACGTTTCGCAAGGTGGTGACGGCGGGGTAGCCCCCGACTTCAGATCGCCTCATGCCTCCGCTATGCGCGTCGCATCAATGCTTCGATGTTGCCCCGATCGATTTGTCCGCGGATCGCGTCCGGCAGTTCGAGGTCATCGAGCGCGCGGATGGTCTCGCGCACCAGGTAGCTGCCGCCCTCGGCATCAAACGGAAAATCGCTGGCGAAGAGGACCTTGTCGGCGCCGAAGAAATCGAGCCCGCAACGGGTCGCCGAAGCGGAGCCCGACAACGCGGTGTCGGCGAAGAACATCTTGAAATAGTCCTGCGGCTTGCGCGCCAGCGGCCCCGGAAGCAGATGCGCGTCGGCGGGCGGCGTGCGCGCGCCCATCTCCAGCCCCCATCCCTGCTCGATACGCCCCGCGAAATAAGGAATCATCGCCCCCATGTGATGGGTGATGATTTTCAGGTGGGGATGCCGGTCGAACAAACCGGACAACGCCAGGCGCGCCATGGCCACGCTGCTTTCATAAGGCCAGCCGAAACACCACCAGATTTCGTAGCGTGACCGCGTTTCGCCTGGGTAATCGGGCAGCGGACCGCGGACCGGATGCAGCCAGATCGCAAGATCGTGCCGCGCGATCGCGTCGAACACCGGCGCGAATTTGGGATCGTCGAGRGCRACGCCYCGSACATGGGTGCAGATCTGAAATCCGATGGCGCCGAGCGCGCGTGCGCGGTCCACCTCGGCCACGGCCGCGTCCGGATCGAGCAGCGACAGCCCGCCGGCAAAGGCCGGAAAGCGGTCGGGATGCCGCGTCACCAGTGCGGCCAGGCCGTCGTTCATCAGCCGCATCAGATCCACCGCCGCCTGGCCTTCGGCGATATCCTCGATCGGCGGCATCGACGGTGTCAGAATCTGGCTGTAGCCGTCGAAAGCGTCCATCAGCCGGAACCGCTGCTCGAGATCGTAGAGCGATGTGAGCTCCATCCAGCGTTTCAATGGCCCAGCGGCCGAGGCGATGGTCTGCAGCCGGGCGAAATAGGCCGGCGGGAAAATGTGGGTCCATGCGTCGATGCGAGAGGTCATGGGCAAGCTCCGGGTCTGGATGAACGTCCAATGGCGTGGTCGATGCGACGATCAGGGCGACAACGTTTCAAGCGGCTGTCCGGCGGTCTCGATCGCAAACAAAGCCGTGACCAGTGCACCGACGGCAAGTACGCCGGCGAAAACGGCGAATACGGTTCCGATGCCGGAGTCCGTGACCACGACACCGATCACGAACGGACCGGCCGACGAGCCCAGTCTCAGCCAGCCACTGCCGCACCCGGTGCCAAGCGCCCGCAACCGCGTCGGGTAAAGTTCCGCCGAATACAGGTAGAGTGAAAAAGCGATGGTCTGGACGATCGCATACGCAGTCGTCGCCAGCACCAGCACATGCGTCGGGGCATCGGCCCCAAGCCACGCCAGCACCAGCAGCGGCAGCATGCCAAGGAGGAAGGCGGAGATGTACCAGCGCTTGCGGCCAACCTTGTCGATCAGGAAGGCACACACGATCGATGCGACGACGCCGCAGGCCGACGTCGTGAAGCCGTAGGCAAGACTGGTCTGCAGGGGCAGCTTGAAGACTTCGCGGTAGAGCGTCGGCAGCCAGGTGACGAGACCATTGGCGACCATGTAGACGCAGAACCATAGCGCCCAGATCGTCAGGGTGCGCCGCCGATAGATGCCCTGGAACAGTTCGCGCCAGTTACTGTCGCGCCGCCCTCCAGCCTGCACCGTGACGGCCACCGGCGGCGCCAGGGGCTTGCCCTCCGCCTGCGCTGCACGCTCCAGCTCGGCCACGATGGCATCGGCCTCGCCCAACCGCCCCTTGGACGCAAGCCAGCGCGGCGATTCCGACATGAACCAGCGCAATGGGATCATCAGGACCGCCGGAACGAGGCCGACGATGAACATCGCCTTCCAGCCATACGTCGGAACGAAAAAAGTGCCGACAATGCCTGCGAACATCAGGCCGATCGGAAAGATCACCTCGTAGAGCAGGAAGAAACGTCCGCGGCGCCGGGAGCCGATCAACTCGTTGACATAAGCGCTCGCCACCGGCACTTCGCCACCGGTGCCGATGCCCTGCAGGAAACGGCACACGATCATCGACGTCGCACTCCAGGCAAACAGGCAGGCGATATCCATGGCGACGAACACGACGATGGTCAGCAGCAGCACGCGCAGCCGTCCGATCCGCTCCGCCAGCCAGCCGAAGAAGATCGCGCCGATCAACTGCCCGAGGTAGCCGAAGGACAGGATCATTCCGACTTCAGCCGGCGTCAGCTTCCATTCCCGCACCAGTACAGGCATCGCGAACGCAATGGCGAGAACCGTATAGGCATCGAAGAAGGTTGCGGCGCCGATGATCAGCCGGGTCACCGACAGCCTGCGGGTGATCGGCAACCGTTCGAGGCGCGCGCTGATATCGGCCGCGCTCAGTTGCCTCTCCTGCGACATCGTCGGATTCAACATGCCATCCCTCCGCACAGCTTGGCGCTGTCTGTTTGTCCCGCGGCATTGCGACGACGTTCGCCGCCCCGTTTGTTGCTGTTCACGATGCAATAGCGAGCTAGGAGCTGCTGCCGATGCTGCCGCCGGCTTCCAGCGCTCGTGCGATATCCCGCGCCGCCGCGCGCAGCGGATCGAGGGCGCGGGCGCGGAAGTCGTCGGACGAAATCCGGCCCGCCGGCGCGGCGATGCTGATGGCCCCGATCGCGAGATTGTCGGGATCCAGCACCGGCACCGCCAGAATGCGCAGGCCTTCACTGAGCGTGGAATCCCGCAACGCATAGCCGTCGCGACGGATGGCCGCGAGCGAGGGCCCGATATCTTCCCACCCGATCTTCCGGATCGCCGCGAGGGTCTCGCGCGGCGGGATGGCCGCCAGCCGTTCCAGGTGCTCGGGCGGCAGATAGGCCAGCATGCTGTGGCCGATGACGCTCTGGTGCGCCGGCACAGTGGTGCCGATTCGGATATCGACGCCGAGACGAGCAATGCCGGCGCGAACACGCTCGATGTAAAGCGCCTCGGCGCCGTTGAGGATTGCAAAGCTCGCCGCCTCATTGACGTCATTGACCAGTGCCCGCAGCACCGGGCGCACCACCGCCCGCAGATCCTTGCGCGCGATGGCATGGAAGCCGAGATCGAGGGTCTTGAGCGTCAGCGCAAAGCGGCGGCTGTCCGGAACGCGGGCGACGTAGCCAAGATCGACCAGTGTATTGAGCATGCGAAAGGTGGTGCCGGGATCGAGAACCGCCTCCGCTGCAATCTCGCTCAGCGTCATCTCATGATTCTCGGCGGTAAACGCCTCCAGGATCTTGAAGCCCTTGGCGAGCGACTGAACCGTGCTGCGCAGCCCGTCGGCCTTCGACGCACGGTCAGCGCTGCGACGCGCCGCGAGCGCCTTGTCCGCTCTCTTTGCCTTCGCCCGAGGCCGGGTCTCCGCCATGGCTGAACCTCCCGTCTTCCGAACGCCACCAATTGGTAGCTACACATTTTTCGGATTGCGAAAATTTTTTCGCATATTGAAGAGCAATATAGGCGGCCGGGCAGCGCTGTCAACGCGGCCTCACGGACGATCAGAGCGTTGGGAGAAAGGCGAACCCCGTGCCGGATGGACGCAGCTTCAGCGTGTCCAAGGTTCCGGGCTGATCCGCGATGTCGTCGACCCGCGCCAGCGTCGGGCCGCGGCGGCAGTCGGAAATCATCTGCGCCACATCGCCAGCAGGCCCGGCAAACACCGCCTCGACCGAACCGTCGCGCCGGTTGCGCACCCAGCCCTCGAGCTTGCGCTGGCGCGCGGTGTGGTCGACCCATGCCCGGTAACCGACGCCCTGAACACGGCCGCGGATGACGACATGACGAATGACATGACCGGCTTGGCTCATTGAAAAATCCCCGGCCGGAGAGCTGCGATGTCGGCGAACAAAATTATCGTTTCAACCCGAGCATGTCGGCGATGCGCTGCTTCATGACGCTCTCGCGCATCACCCGTGTCGTCAATTCGCCAGACGGCAATCCCTGCAGCTCTTTCGGACGCGTACCATCGCGCAACGCCTTCAGCGTGGCATAGACCGCTTGCGTTGCGGCAGCGATCGGCGCATGGCCCTGGTTGGCAATCCGCACCCGCTGGCTGGCCAGGAACGCATCATCATCGAGATCGCCGTCGACCGTGCCGAGCATGATCGGAAGTTTGGTGACAGCCGCGATCGCCTGCACCTCGGCGCGGGTCTTGATGCCGGTGAAGAACAGTGCATCGACGCCCGCCGTCTCATAGGCCTTCGCCCGTGCGACCGTATCATCGATGCCGCTGATCGACGCGGCGCCGGTGCGTCCGAAGATCACCAGCGACAGATCGTTGCGACCGTCGCGCGCCGCTTTCATCTTGCCGACGCCCTCTTCGATCGAGATCAGTTGCGGCTTGGCCTCGCCATAGGCTTGCGGCAGCAGCGTATCCTCGATGGTCAGTGCCGCGGCGCCCGCGGCCTCCAGCTCCTGCACGGTACGGCGTACGTTCAGCGCATTGCCGTAGCCGTGGTCCGCATCCACCAGCACAGGCAGGCGTCCCGCGCGGGTGATACGCCGCACCTGCTCGGCGAGTTCGGTCAGCGTGATCAGCACCAGGTCCGGATCGCCCAGGATCGCCAGCGACGCCGCAGAGCCACCGAGAATGCCGATCTCGAAGCCGAGGTCTTCGGCGATGCGCGCCGACACGGCATCGTAGACCGAGCCGGGCCGGATCACCTTCTGTCCCGACAGCACCGCGCGGAAGGCCTCGCGCCGCTCCTGAGCAATCATCGCCGCCTCACGCGAACTCGAGGATCAGGGCGTCCACCGCAAGCGTCGCGCCCGCCTTGGCGTGGATCGATTTGACCGTGCCGTCCCGCTCCGCGCGCAGCACATTCTGCATCTTCATCGCCTCGACCACGGCAAGCGTTTCGCCGGCCTTGATCTCCTGTCCCTCCGTGACGTCGATCGAAATCACGAGGCCCGGCATCGGACACAAAAGCTTCTTGCCGCTGTCGGCACTGGTGTTCACCGGCATCAGCCGCGCGGCCCTGGCCTCGCTTTCAGTGAAGACGCTGACCGGCACGTCGTAACCCTGATGCGCCAACCGGAAACCGTTCGGCTTGGTGCGGACCTGCACGGCGATTGCCAGCCCATCGAGGGTCCCGTGCCAGACGCCCTCGCCGGGCTTCCAGTCGGAAACGAGATGATGCGGCTGGCCAAGCGTCCCGTCGGCCTCGACAAAACGCACCGCGATCGCCTCGCCGTCGCGGGCGATCTCCAGCAGGATCTCCTGCTCGCCGAGCCACACTGCACGCCGGCGCTCGCGCGACACCGCGCGGCCGTTCATCTGTCCGGAGATCTGCCGCTTGCGTTCGCCCAGCACATGATCGACCGCAGCCCCGACTGCGGCAATGCAGCGCGCGGCATTGCCTTCCGGCGCACGGGCGCTGAACCCCTGCGGAAACTCCTCGGCGATGAAGCCAGTTGACAGGTCGCCCTTGCGCCAGCGCGGATGATGCATCAGCGCCGACAGAAACGGAATGTTGTGGCGGATGCCGTCGATATAGAACGCGTCGAGCGCGCTCGACTGGGCCTCGATCGCGGCTGCCCGCGACGGGCCGTGGGTGACGAGCTTGGCGATCATCGGATCATAGAAGATCGAGATCTCGCCGCCTTCCTCGACGCCGGTGTCGTTGCGCACCGTGATGCCGTCATGGCTCGCTTCCGCCGGCGGACGGTATTTCACCAGGCGTCCGATCGAGGGTAGGAAATTGCGGAACGGATCCTCGGCATAGACGCGGGATTCCACCGCCCATCCCTTCAGCGTCACGTCCTTTTGCGCGATGGCCAGCTTTTCGCCGGCGGCGACGCGGATCATCTGCTCGACCAGATCGATGCCGGTGACAAGCTCGGTGACCGGATGCTCGACCTGCAAGCGCGTATTCATCTCAAGGAAATAGAAACTCTTGTCCTGGCCGGCGACGAATTCCACCGTGCCGGCGGAGTCGTAATTCACGGCCTTGGCCAGCGCCACCGCCTGTTCGCCCATCTTGCGGCGGGTGGCTTCGTCGAGCAGCGGCGACGGCGCCTCTTCGATGACCTTCTGGTTGCGCCGCTGCACCGAGCACTCGCGTTCGCCGAGATAGATCACGTTGCCATGCTTGTCGCCCAGCACCTGGATTTCGATGTGCCGGGGATCGACGATGAACTTCTCGATGAACACCCGGTCGTCGCCGAACGATGCCTTTGCCTCAGCGCGCGCCAGCTTGAAGCCCTCCGCGACCTCGCTTTTGCTGTGGGCGATGCGCATGCCCTTGCCGCCACCGCCGGCGGAGGCCTTGATCATCACCGGATAGCCGATCTCGTCGGCGATGGTCACCGCATGGCTATCATCCTCGATGATGCCGAGATGACCGGGCACCGTCGAGACGTTGGCCTTTGCCGCCGCCTTCTTGGATTCGATCTTGTCGCCCATCGCCGCGATTGCGCCGGGATTGGGACCGATGAAGACCACCCCCGCCGCCGCCAGCGCCCGCGGGAATGCCTCGCGCTCGGACAGGAAGCCGTATCCCGGATGCACCGCCTCGGCCCCGGTCTTGCGGCAGGCCTCGACGATCTTCTCGATCACCAGATAACTTTCCGCCGCGGCTGGCGGGCCGATCAGGACCGCTTCGTCGGCCATTTCCACATGAACCGCATCCTTGTCCGCCTCGGAATAGACGGCGACGGTCTCGATCCCCATCCGGCGAGCAGTTTTGATGACGCGACAGGCGATCTCGCCGCGATTGGCGATCAGGATTCGTTTGAACATGAGCTGTTTCTTATGACCCGGTCTGTGGATAACTCTTGGCAGAACCGTCAATCTGGCACGGGGCCGCGCCTGTAACAATTCCGTCGCACTGGAAATTTATACCCTGAAACGCTTTCAACCGGAAAAGAGATTTTGATGCGCACCTTGATCACGGCCCTTTCCGTGGGGTTTTTGGCGTTGTCTGCGACCGCCGCCCTCGCTGAGAATAACCAGCCCCGAAACGTCATTTTGTTCGTTCCGGACGGCCTGCGGGCGCTGAAAGTCACCTCTGAGACCGCGCCGACCATGGCCGCGATCCGTGACAAGGGCATCAACTTCACCAATTCGCACTCGTTGTTCCCCACCTTCACCATGCCGAACGCGTCGGGCATGTCGACCGGGCACTATCTCGGCGACACCGGCATCTTCAGCAACACCATCAACACCGGTTATCCGGTCGGCCCGGCTGCCGGCAGCACCACGCCGTTCATCGAAAACGATCCGGTGCTCGGCGACATCGACGATCATTTCGGCGGCAACTATCTCAACGAAGAGACCATCCTGAAGATGGCGCGCGGCGCCGGCTACTCGACCGCGGCGGTCGGCAAGCTCGGCCCGACGCTGATGTTCGATCACAACGAGCGCACCGGCAAGACCATCATCATCGACGACCAGACCGGCAGCGCCTCGGGCGTACCGCTGACCGACGATATGAAGAAGGCGCTGACCGACGCCGGCCTTCCGACGACAGCCCCCTCGCGTGGCGACAACGGCAAGGCGGGCGATTTCAAGACCGCGGGCACCACGGTCGCCAACGTTACCCAAGGCAAGTTCTTCGCCGACGCGGTCACCAAGGTGATCCTGCCGATGTTCAAGGCCCGCAACAAGCCGTTCATCATCGTGCTATGGTCGCGCGATCCGGATGGCTCGCAGCACAACCAGGGCGACAGCCTCAACAGCGTGACGCCCGGCATCAACGGCCCGACCTCGCTCGCGGCGATCAAGAATGCCGACGACAATCTCGGCCAGGTGCGCCAGGCGTTGAAGGATCTCGGCCTGGAGAATTCGACCAACATCATCGTCTCGGCCGACCATGGCTTCTCGACCATCTCGAAGGAGAGTTCGACCAGCCCGGCGGCGAAGGGCAAATATGCCGACGTCAAGGAAGGCTCGCTGCCGCCCGGGTTCCTCGCGCTCGATCTCGCCAAGGCGCTCGACCTGCCGCTGTTCGATCCCGACAGCAAGAACGCCGCAGTGGCTGCCGCAGACGCCTATCCGCGCCTCGGCAACGGCCTGATCGGCAAGGATCCCGCCAAGCCGGAGATCATCATCGCAGCCAACGGCGGATCCGACCTGATCTATCTCCCCAAGAACGACCGCAAGCTGGCGCGGCGCGTGGTCGATGCGCTGCTGGCGCAGGACTATGTCAGCGGCATCTTCGTCAATGACGAACTGGCGCCGATCCGCGGCACGCTCCGCCTCTCCTCGGTCGGCCTCAACGGCAAGGCGCTGACGCCGCATCCCTCCATCGTGGTGAACTTCCGCTCCTATGCGACAGGCTGCGACCAGCCGGTGCTCTGCACCGTGGAAGTCGCCGACACCCGCCTGCAGCAGGGCCAGGGCATGCACGGCAACTTCGCCCGTTCCGACACCCAGAACTTCATGGCGGCGATCGGACCGGACTTCAAGGCGGGTTATGTCAACGCGCTGCCAGTGAGCAACGCCGACGTCGGCATGACCATTGCCCGCCTCATGGACCTGAAGACGGCCCCGAAAGGCAAGCTGCTCGGACGGGTGATGACGGAAACCATGCCGAACGGCACGACGCCGAAAGCCTACACCGGCACCCTCGCCTCGCCGGCGAGCTCGAACGGCCTGCGCACGGTGCTGCGTTTCCAGCGCGTGCTGGAACAGCGCTACTTCGATGTCGCAGGCTTTCCCGGACGCACCGTCGGCCTCGACCCGGACAAGACCGCCAAGCAGTAAACGCGACACTGCAAAAACAACGGGCCTCGGTTGGATCAACCGAGGCCCGTTTGCTTTCAGTCTCGCCGCTCAAAAAGCGGTGGCGAATATCGTCGGATCCTACATGCCGAGGTCGAGCAGCCCCGGCAGCGAATGCGCCAGCGGCAGCGTGGTGGCCGCGCCGATCAGGGTGGCAACCACCGACATCAGCAAGCGGTTGTGGCGACGCTTGCCGCGCATCTGGGCGGCGATCCATTCCAGCACTTCGATGTTGACGCCGATCGCCTGGGTCGGCGCCCAGCTCTCGATCGCGGTCTGCGGCGACAGCGCCACTGCGCGCGGCGGCACCGGCAGGCCCGAGGACGAAGCAGCATGATGCACGATGGCCTTGGCGAACAGGTCGTCGAAGCGGCCGTCGTCCATCCGCTCGGTCGCGGCGTCATTGATCTGGAACAGGGCTTCGGCTTCGGCGCGGCTGACCGGCTGATGGTCCAGCGCCGCGGCGGTGAGGATACGGGCACACCATTCGGCATCGTCAAGATCGAGCGAACGGGAGAAATGAACACGCCCGGCTGCGGTGGGTCCCTCTCCGGTGAGCACGCCATCGCGGACAAAAGCCAAGGCCTGCGCCGTTGTGTCGCGATCGACAATCGGCGAGGTTTCGATGGTACGGATCAGGTCGGTCAGAGTTCCAGCAGGGGCAGACATCACACTTCTCGTTGGTTGGTCAGAGACCAGCATTTTCATGCGGCCGTGAATCAAAAGTTAATAAAGCGTGTTTTCAATCGCTTCATTTGGACATGGTGTATATTGGTCGCGTTCTCTGCGGCCAAGGTTCATCACCGACCGATCCCATCGCAATGACGCCCGGCGGCGGTAGGGCGTGGATGCGGTGAAATCGGGGCATCGCAAAAAGGTTTGTGAAGGGGATGAATTTCTGTTCATCGGAGCCGTAACGGCGGCCTGATGCTGCCAAACTGCCGCAGGCCGATAAGGATTTTGTCCTTTTTTCGAAGCCGTTCCGCGCATCACCCGCGCGGCTTATACCAAGTTCTGAGATTCGGTCCACACAGAAGGAGGCGGACATGACACTGCAAATCGGCGCAACCGCGCCGGATTTCGAGGCTGAAACCACTGACGGACACATCCGGTTTCATGACTGGCTCGACGGTAGCTGGGCACTGCTGTTTTCGCACCCAAAAGACTTCACGCCGGTGTGCACGACGGAGCTCGGCACCCTCGCCCGGCTGAAAGGCGAGTTCGACAAGCGCGGCGTCAAGCTGATCGGCCTCAGCGTCGATCCCGTCGCCAGGCACACGCTGTGGTCCGAGGACATCCGCGAGACCCAGGGCGCGGCGCCGAACTACCCCATGATCGGCGACACCGATCTCAAGGTTTCGAAACTCTACAACATGCTGCCAGCGGAGACGGCGGGCGATGCCAGCAATCGCACCGCCGCCGACAACGCCACCGTGCGCACCGTGTTCGTGATCGGCCCCGACAAGAAGATCAAGCTGGCGCTCGCCTATCCCATGACGACCGGCCGCAACTTCGATGAAATCCTGCGGGCGATCGATTCACTGCAACTGACCGCCAAGCACCGCGTCGCCACGCCGGCGAACTGGAAACAGGGCGAGGACGTCATCATCGCCGGCTCCGTCAGCGACGACGAAGCCAAGACGATCTATCCGCAGGGATGGAAATCGCCGAAACCCTACATCCGGATCGTGCCGCAGCCGAAGTGACACCGGCCCTTTGGCATTGAACCGAGCAAAGGCCGCGACGGCGGCCTTTGTTTTGCTCTGATTGTTTTTGATTGTCCTTCCAGCGCGCTCTATCGTCCGGCCAACGTGATCCCTCACGCGGCAGCCCCCATGCAGACCAGAACCATCGGCTTGATCGGCGGCATGAGCTGGGAAAGCTCGGCGCAGTACTACCGCATCATCAACCAGGAGATGCGCGCACGCCTTGGCGGAGTGCATTCCGCTCGCAGCCTGATGTACTCCGTCGATTTCGGCGACATCGAGCGTCTTCAGCATGCTGGAGACTGGACCGAGCTGACCGTGCAGATGATCGAGGCAGCACAACGGCTCGAGCGCGGTGGCGCAGACTTCGCTGTCATCTGCACCAACACCATGCACCGGATGGCCGATGCAGTCGCCGCCGGCATCGGCATCCCCTTGCTCCACATCGCCGATCCGACCGGTGAGACCATCGCGGCTACGGGATATCGCCGCGTCGGCCTGCTCGGCACCGCCTTCACCATGGAACAGGATTTCTACAAGGCGCGTCTGACCGACAAATTCGGGCTCGATGTGATCGTTCCCGACAGCGCCGATCGCTCCGTCGTGCATGAGATCATCTACCGGGAACTGGTGGCCGGCGACGTGCGGTCAAGCTCGCGCGCCGCCTATCGCGAGATCATGACCCGCTTGGTCGCGCGAGGCGCGGAGGCCATCATCCTCGGCTGCACGGAAATCATGCTGCTGGTCAGCGCGGAAGACAGCACCGTTCCGCTGTTCGACACCACCACCCTCCACGCCCAGGCCGCCGTCGATTGGGCGCTGGGGAGATAGGCTCCTCTCTTACGCGCGCGGCGCGATCCAGTCGGCAATCAGCAGCCCCAGCGTCGCCGCCACCGCGGTGACCAACGTTCCCCAGGAGATATCGACCAGCACCACCGGCCAGGTCCAGTGCTTCAACAGCGATAGCGCCGTCAGTTCGAACGTCGCGTAACAGAACAATCCGAACAAGGCGCCATACAGCAAGCTCGATTGTATCGTTGCAGCCGGCGGCGCGCTGACGAAGATCAGGATGCCCACGGCATAAAGCAGATAGAACAGAACAGCCGGAGCCAAACGAATGGTTCCAAGCATGTCGCCGACCTGCGAGGTGAAAAACCCCTTGGCGACCAAACCCAGGAACAGAAAATCGATCGGCACCAGCACAACCAGGGTGGCGAGATAGAGAATAACGTAACGCTTCAAGATTGCCTCCCGCGGCCGCGGCTGCTGGTTCCAGCACCATCCAACATCATACGTCAAACCCCACTGCCGGGTTTCAAAGCCCTTCGTCCCATCGACAGATGGCAGGAGCTGTCGGAAGACGGGCAGCCGGACCCGGGTTGCCTTTTGTCCATCCCTCTTCCACCCTGCCGTCCCTCACGCATGGATTCCGTCATTGGCAATTGCTCCTCCCCAACCCATCCTCGTCTGGTTTCGCGACGATCTCCGCCTGTCGGATCATCCGGCACTGACTGCGGCTGCCGCAGAAGGCGCGCCGGTGGTCTGCCTCTATGTGCTGGATGAAGCGAGCACGGCACTTCGTTCGTCACAGGCCCGGCCGCTCGGCGGCGCCGCGCGCTGGTGGCTTGCGCAGGCGTTGCGCAGCCTCGGCCAAAGCCTCGCCGCGCGCGGACTGCAACTGGTGCTGCGCAAAGGCGCCGCGGCCGGGATCGTGGCCGATGTCGCCCGCGAGGCCGGCGCGAGCGAAGTGTACTGGAACGAAATCGACATCGCCCCGCATGCGCGGGTGGCCGGCGACGTCGCCCGGGAGATCGAGGACGCAGGACTGGCTTGGAAAAGCTTTCGTGGCGACGTTCTGGTACGCCCGGCGCAGCTGCGCAACAAGGAAGGCCGCGGGCTGCGGGTGTTCACGCCGTTCTGGAAGCGGGTGCTAAGCCTCGGCGATCCGCCGAAACCGTTGCCCGTGCCGAAGAGCCTGCGCGCCGGGCCTGTGCTCGCAACCGACGACATCGCGACGTGGACGCTCGAACCGACACGTCCGGACTGGGCCAGCGGCCTGCGCGAGACCTGGACGCCGGGAGAAACCGCAGCACAGCAGCGGCTCCAAACATTTCTCGCAGATGACATCGCCGGCTACGCCACCGGCCGCGACCACCCCGACCGTGATGTGACCTCGGGCCTCTCGCCATACCTGCGCTTTGGCGAAATCAGCCCGCGCCAGGTCTGGTACGCGGCGCGCTTTGCCGCGGCCGAGCGCCCCGCCATCATCAGCGACATCGACAAATTCCTGAGCGAGCTCGGCTGGCGCGAGTTCTGCCGCCACCTGCTCTACGATCATCCCGACCTGGCGGAACGGAATCTCCAGGCGTCGTTCGACGCGTTCGCATGGCGCCACGACGCGCGCGCACTGGCCGCCTGGCAGCGCGGACAGACCGGTTACCCCATTGTCGACGCCGGCATGCGGGAGCTTTGGCACACCGGTGTGATGCACAACCGCGTCCGCATGGTGGTGGCCTCGTTCCTGATCAAGCATCTGCTGATCGACTGGCGCAAGGGCGAAGCCTGGTTCTGGGACACGCTGGTGGACGCCGATCCCGGCAGCAATCCGGCGAACTGGCAGTGGGTCGCGGGCTGCGGAGCGGATGCGGCGCCCTACTTCCGGATCTTCAATCCGGTGCTGCAGGGTGAGAAGTTCGATCCAGACGGAGCATATGTCGGCAAGTGGGTGCCGGAGCTCGCGCAGTTGCCGCCGAAACTGATCCATCAACCGTGGACCGCCACGCCGCTGGAACTAGCCAGCGCCGGCGTCACGCTCGGCAAGACCTATCCCGAGCCGATCGTCGATCACCCAGCGGCGCGCGCACGCGCACTTGCCGCCTACGCCAAGACACGCCCCTAGACTGGCGTCTCGATTCGACCGGGAGTCGCCAAATCCGCGATCTTGTGCCGGCCACCGGAAGTTCCTAGGCTGCTGCCATGCTTGACCGCCGCACCCTCCTGAAAACCACCGTGATGGGGCTGTCAATGATTGCCGGACCAGCATCGTCCGCCACACAACAGGATCGCGACCAGGACAACGGCTCAGCACGTCGCCTCGGCTTTCGAATGCCGCTTGAGGCCGAGCGGCACGCGCGAACTTTCATGCAATGGCCCTCACGTGCTGCGATTTACGGCAGCAGGAAAGAACTGGAGACCGTTCGCACGTCCATCGCATTGATCGCCTCGACAATCGCGCGGTTCGAGCCGGTGGTGATGCTGGCCGGCCCCGACCAAGTGGCAGCCGTGCAACAGACACTCGGCGCACACATCGAAGTCTGGCCGATCAAGACTGAAGACCTGTGGTGTCGCGATTCCGGGCCAACGTTCGTGCGTTCGGCCGACGGTGCGCTCGCAATCTCGGAGCTGAACTTCAACGGTTGGGGCAACAAGCAACCGCATGCGGACGACCAGCGCATCGCCCGGCGGGTCGCCGAGAAGCTCGGTCTGCGCGTGTTCGACAACGGCGTCGTCGGTGAAGGCGGCGGCGTCGAGACCGACGGCGCCGGAACGTTGCTCGCTCATGAAAGCAGTTGGGTGATCCCCAGCCGCAACCGGCGCACCAAGGCGGAAGTTGAAGGCCTGTTGCTGGAGGCTTTGGGCGCCGAACGCATGATCTGGGCGCCCGGCGTCAAGGGGGCCGACATTACTGACTATCACATCGACGCCCTCGCCCGTTTTGTGAAGCCAGGTCAGGTCCTGATACAATTACCTCGCAAAAAGAGCACGAGCGACCCCTGGAGCCTATCGGCGTTCGAGACCTATGAGATCCTCAAGCGGGCGAAGGATGCATCCGGCCGGCCGCTCGATATTGTCGTGATACCCGAGCCAGACCCCGAAGAGATTCGTTCCCTCTCGGACGATTTCGTCTCGAGCTACGTCAACTATTACGTCTGCAACGGCGCCGTGATCGGTGCCGAATTCGGCGATGACAAGGCCGACGCCGCCGCAAAAGACATTCTTCGGCAGTTGTATCCGGATCGCGAAATCGTCAGCCTCAATATCGATCCGATCGGTGAAGCCGGCGGTGGCATTCACTGCGCCACCCAGCAGCAGCCGGCCGAATCACCGTAGCAGGATCGAGCGGTCAAAACCCGATCGTACTCTAATTCAGCGTCTCGAAGTGACGCAGGATCCAGACTGACTGATAGATCAGCGTGCCGATCACAAAAACGATGTGAAAACGGCGATTGGGTGTGGCCATCGCCACTCCGCAAAGCACGAAATAGAGCGCCGTGCGCACGAGATATTCGACTCCAAACCGATCGAGATGCGCCGCTCCTTTGAGCAGCGTATCGGCAAAATCGAAGATGAAGGCCAGCGCCAGAAGGCCGAAGAACCATTTCCGCCGCGAGAAGAAATAGTCCTCATACCCGCCATACTCCTTGATATCGTCAGGGAACAGCAAGGTGCAAAGCAGATAGAGCACGATCGTGTAGCCGAACAGCGCCAGGTAGATTTCGAAAGTCCACTGCTTGATGATGGACAGCCAGAACTCCCACCACCAGAAATGCACCAGCGAGACCAGCATGAACACCACCCAGCCGAAGTGGATCCATGACACCTTCGCGCCGGACGGATGCTGGATGAAGCGGGACGCACCGCTGAGCAACCGTGCAATGCTCAGAGCGACGACGACGCCCATGATGATACGGACGTGTAGAAATATTTCCCAGGTGTTGTCAGTTGCTGCCATGATCGCGCCCCACGCCCGATCATTCAGAATTCACCCGATTCGGACCAGCATTTTTGCACGGCACCGCGGATGCCGTTTGGCGACGGCTTCTAGCTGGCTATCGCATTTCTCAGCGCGTCCTGACCAGGCGCATTTCTCCACGCCATGATGATCGCCGCGACTTCGGTCACAGGAACCGGAGGGCTGAACAGGAAGCCCTGGGCTTCGTTGCAGCCCTCGGCCTTCATTTGATTGAGCTGATCGATCGTCTCGACACCCTCGGCGATGGTGCGCATGCCCAGCCCCTTTCCGAGACCGATGATGGCCCGGACGATCAGCTTGGAGCCATCGGCTGTCGCGTCCCGGACGAACGACTGGTCGATCTTGAGCTTGTCGAAAGGAAAGCCGCGCAGGTAGCTCAGCGACGAATAGCCGGTGCCGAAATCGTCGAGCGCGATGCACACGCCGAGCTGCCGCAATTTGTGCAGCGTCGCCAGCGTCTCGGCGCTGTTGGTCAGCAACACCGATTCGGTGATCTCAAGCTCGAGCCGAGGCGCCGGAAGCTGCGAGGCCTCGAGCGCGCTTATGACCGACTTGACCAGGCTCTGACTGCGGAATTGCGTCGCGGAGACATTGATTGCGATCTTGAGGCCGTTCGGCCATGTGGCCGCCTGTTCGCAAGCACGACGAAGGACCCATTCTCCCAGGGGAACGATCAGCCCTATTTCTTCGGCGATGGGGATGAACTGGTCGGGCGCGACCAGCCCCCGCGTGGGATGGCGCCAGCGCAGCAGCGCTTCGAAGCCGCTGATCCGATTCAGGCGCAGATCGTAGAACGGCTGGTAGAACAGCTCGAACTCTTCCTTGTCGATCGCTTCGCGCAGGTCGAGTTCAAGCGCCCGGCGCTTCTGCAGGATCGCATCCATCGCCGGCTCGAAGAACCGCCATGTCCCCCGGCCGTCCATCTTGGCCCGGTACAGGGCCACATCGGCGTTCTTCAGAAGCTTTTCGCCGCTGGTGCCGTCACCCGGTGCCAGCGAAATGCCCACGCTGCAGCCGATCACCGCGCGCTGTCCGTTGAATTCGTAGGGCGCTCCCACGCACTCCACCAACCGCCGCGACAGCCGCTCGGCATCCTCGGAGCTCTGGATATCGGATTGGATGATGGCAAACTCGTCGCCGCCGAGGCGAGCGACGGTATCGATCTCACGAACACAGGATCGCAGCCTGTCTGCCACCGCGCAGAGCAGTTCATCGCCGACCGGATGCCCCAGGGTGTCATTGACCTGCTTGAAATTGTCGAGATCCAGGCAAAGCACCGCAAAACGCGAACCACGCCCGGCCTGCGCAATGGCCTGCTCGATTCGTTCCGCCAGCAGCGAGCGATTGGGAAGCTTGGTCAGGGCGTCGTGGCGCGCCATGAACGCGATCTGGGACTCGGCGCGCCGCTGCTCGGTGACGTCTTCGCAGGTGAAAAGCCACCCACCATCGGATGTGGGCCGATGCGCAATCGAAATGATGCGCCCGTCGTTGAAGTGCTGGAAATAATTGCCGCTCTCGTGCGGGGTCAGGAACCTGTCCCGCTCCACCAGCAAATCATCGACCGTCTGGTCGCCGTGGTTGCCGGCAGCGACACTCAGCGCAAGGATGTCGTGGAAGGTCATCCCCGGCAAAACCAGCCTCGGAGACAGGTTGAAGATCTCGCAGAAGCGGCGGTTGACGACCTGCAGCCGCGCTTCGCTGTCATATAAGCACAACCCCTGCGACATGTTCTTCAGCGCGGCATCGAGCCTGAGGTTTGTCGCGTGCAGCTCGGCTTCCTGCTGCTTGAGCGCGCTGATGTCGCTGTAGACGACAATAACGCCCCCTTCCTGGGTTGCGCTCCGGCTGACGCGCAACCATCGGCCGTCCGGCAGTCGGGCTTCGCTGGCCAGATCGCCATAACCACCGTCGCTCGTTGCCGGAGAGACAGCCCGCGGCAACAGCGAACCGGACTGCAGAAGCTGCGGCGAGCTGTCGATGAATTCGCTGGCACGGGAGTTCGCCAATGCAATCCTGCCGTCGGCATCGAGCAGCACCACCCCTTCGCGCGATCCCTCGAGCGCATCGGTCAGCCGTGCCTGCGCGGACCGCCGCTGCGCCACTTCGCGCTCCATCATCATGCGGATGTTGTCCCGCATCGTCCCCATGGCGGTGAGCAGTGTGCCCAGTTCGTCGTCGCTTCCCTCGGGGATATTGGTTTTCAGATCCCCGCTGGCGATGCCTCGCGCCGCCCTGGATGCGATCGCCACCGGGCCGATGATCCGGCGCGCCAGCAGCCATGAGAAAAGCACCGAGAGCAGCAGCGCGACGGCCAGTCCCGATATCGTGAGCCGTAGATCCCTGTTGATCGTCGACAGCGCCCGCTGCCGAAACAGAAACCCATCCCCGGCGGTATAATTGACAAGCAGATCAATCTGTTGGTTCACGATCTTGGCGTACTGGTCGACGTCTCCGATCAGCGCCCGCCGTCTGCTTGCCCCGTCCTCCACGGCGCCGCCACCGGCGACCTCGATCGCGCGATGATGAAGCGCCCGCCAGGCGTTGGCGGCTTCCTGGACCTTAGCGGCCGCTTGTGACGCCCGCTCCGACTGCGACCGCTCCGCTGCGACGGCCAGATCCTCCGACAGGGTTTTTGCCAGCGCGTCGATTTCGTCGTCAAGGCCCGCGCGGATGGAGACATCACCGGTTGCGAGTCGTTGCGCAGATGCCACCCGCATCGCCGCAAAATCGGCGGCCGCCGCGCGCGCGTAATTGATCGACATCAACGACTCGTCGAACGTCCGAACCACCAGGTCGCCGGCATGGCGAATTCCGAGCGTGGCATAACCACCGAGCGCCGCCGCGATGGCGCTCATGGCAAGGCAAAAGATCAGGATCTGCGTGCGAATGGTGCCCCGGATCAACGCCAGGCGCGAAAACCCATCGGCCACGAAGCGAATTGCCGCGCCCCTCCACGTCCCTCGATCTGCAAAGAAACCCATTTCGACGCTATTCGCTATGATATGCTGGCCGAGCATGGTTTACGGCGCGCAACAGACTGCCACCGGATGATATCGCCGATCTTAAGTTGCTGAGGTAAATCACTGCAATCGATACAGACATCGTTAAGATTATCTTTCGCCGTCGGCGAGTGATCAGACCTCGGTGTTTTCACGCCAGCCGTGCGTGGTGCTGAACTTTCAAACGGAGCTTGAGATGCGCTCACGGATATCGCGCTATGTGCGCCTCGGCCAGTCCGCCGCGATCCCAGTAATGGCGGCGGTGGTCGCGGGATTGCTTGCCGGAGCTGCCCTGGGCGCCGGCCCCTATTCCATTTCGCAAAAAGACCGGGAATTCAAGCCGCGGGAGATTTCGATCAAGCGCGGCGAGGCGTTACGATTTATTAACGATGACGGCGAGCTGCTGCATCACGCCTATCTGAGTTCGGACGCCTTCAGTTTCGATTCCGGGGACCAGCAACCCGGCAGCAAATTCGAGGTCGCGTTTCCTGCAGCCGGGAATTTCACCGTGCTGTGCGCCATTCATCCCAAGATGAGGCTGCTGGTTCACGTCGCCAATTGATCAGGATGGAGGCCTAGAGAATCGTCGTGTTGAAAAGCATGGCGTGGCCAACATAATAGACGAACAGCGTCACGGTCAGTGCCGCGCAGAGGCCGACGGGACCCAGCCAGGGACGACGCCGGTCATTGTCCGCCCGAGCCCTGTTATCGCCGACGATCGCGAACAACACCGCAATGATCGCGGAATGCCCGATGGCGTCGATCTTGCCGAATTCGAAGCAAGCACTGATGAACATTCCCGCCAGCACCGCAGCCGCGCAACGTCGCACCAGTGGCGTCCAGAGCAAGGCAAACGCCAGCGTGAATTCGACGACGCCAGCCGCGCGCATGTAGAACTCGGTGTCAAACCCGAAGGTGATGCCGGGATGCTCAATGAAAATCGGCCAACTCCACTCCGGAAGATGTGTATAAGAGACAGGGTTAATGCCGAGCGTGATGCGCTCGTGCTGGGCGAGCAGCGGCAGCGTCCAGGACGCATAGGCCCATTTCTCCACCGAAGCCCACATCAGAGTGACCGCGGTCGCATAGCGAACGACGTCGAGCGGCGGGATGCCGAACAGGTCCTTCTGCAGCCCGACAAGCACGAGGTAGGCCGCAACGCCCAGAAAAATCGGATAGTCGGCGAGATGAAAGACGCCATAGTCCCGCACCCCGATCCCGAACAGAACCGCGATCCCGAGCCCCGAGATCGGCATCGTGCGACGCGACAGAACCCCGGCGGCGATCACGAGTTGCAGAATTCCCACGAGCGGTGACGTGGTCTTCAGTTCGGGGGTCAACAGAATACCGCCCATCGCCCAAATCGAAATGAAGAAAAAGCCGCAGACTGCCCGCATCATGGTTTCGGTGTGCAAGCGCAGACCGACGGTGACACGGTCAATGGACCGGGTCATCGCCTCGCCGAGCACCGAGCGGTCAACCAGGCAGCCGAAGAAAAGCCAGAACAACGCGAGAGCGACGAGCAGCTCGAAATCCTGGCACAGGACGTTCTCGAGGCCTCGCGGCTGCCCGGCAACGTCATAGGCGCAGAACCATTTGACGTGCGCGCTGGCACTCCGCGCACCCAGCACGGACAAGAAGAATGCCAGCATGTATTTGGAAACAAAAGAGATTCCACGGGATTGAGAGAAATCCCGCTCGCGACGGCCAGTCATCGAACCATCTGCCTTTTAAGAGTTTATTCAACTTACCTTAATTTTTAGCGTTTTTCGACGCATCGCTGCCGCGGTGCAAGGCCGAGTTGTTTCCGTAGTTAACCGCCGCCCCAAGCGCCCGCATCCACGCGACAAAACCGCGAATGCCTCCAATTTTAACGACTTGAACGATGGGTTCTCAAACCGATTGCCGTACCCAAGGCAGACAGTCGGTGTTGGAGAGAACCAGTGATCGGAGCATTGAGCGTTGTGAGCATGGTCGCGGGATCCGCACTGGCGTTCGGAGCGAAATGGCATCAGTCACGCCAGGAAACTCTGGAAACCTGCGCCGGGGCGCTTTTGGTCATCAGTTGCGGCCTGCTCGGCTGGGCCTTACCCAATCTCTGACCCTGCTGTCGCCTCAGGCCAGCCCGCGCCCCTATTTATCGCGGCAGGATCGGAACCCTGGCTGTCGGTGATGAGGCCGTCAGTGTCTGCAGGAATGCGATCAGGTCCGCTTTCTCGTCCACGGTCAGGGACAGTGGCTTGATCAGCGGGGAGCGGCTGGGCCGATCGATGCCCCCCTTGTCATAGAGATCGATCACCGCCTGCAGCGTCGGCACGGAACCATCGTGCATGTAGGGGGCGCGGCGAGCCACATCACGCAATGTCGGGGTCTTGAACGCGTAGCGCAGCTTTTCCGACTTCGGAAAAAAAACGCCACGCCCGATATCGTCGCCCTTCGCCGTTCCGATATCCTGAAACGACCCATCGGTGAAAGACGGGCCGCTGTGGCATTCCGAGCAGTGCGCCTTGCCGTTGAACAGTTGAAAACCGCGCTTGGCCGCAGCGCCGATCGCGGCGTTGTCGCCCATGATCCAGCGATCGAAGGGGGCCTCCCCGGCCACGATGGTGCGCTCGTAGGTCGCCAGCGCCAGTTCGATCCTTGGCCGGGTGATCGCGCCATCGCCAAAAGCCCGTGCAAAGGCGTCGACATAGCCCGCCGTCGCCGACAAACGCGCGATCAATTCGCGCTCCGGCAGGTTCATGTTGGCAAGATTGGTGATCGGCCCGAACGCAACGGATTCCAGATCCTTGAACTTGCCGTCCCATCCGAGTGGCTCGCTGAAGGCCGCGTCGATCAGCGTCGGCGAACGCAGCGCCATGCCGCTTGGATCCTCGCCGACCGCATGCGCCAATCCGTCGCCCCAGGACAGGGACGGATTGTGGCACGACGCACAGGAGCGCGTCCGCGATCCGGACAGCATAGGATCGAAGAACAACATCTCTCCGAGCGATGACTTCGCCTTGGAGTACGGGTTGCTGGCGGGAAACGGAATGCTCGCCGGTCGGCGATAGCTGGCACGGATCTGCGCAGGGGTATCCGGCGCCGCGGCTCGGACGGTCCAGGCATACGGCAAACCGAACAGCAAAACAGCCGCAGGCAATGCGAAGCTGAGCCAAAACTTCATCGCGGCTCCTCGAAGAAAGACTGGCCCGATAAACTTAAGGAAACTCTAAAATTTGGTGTATTTTCGCCCGGCCTGGCCACCGTGAACCGGACCCACGACGTCCGGTTTCGCGTCTTACTGCGGCGCCGCGCGATTGACCACCACAACGCCGATGGCGCACAGCACCATGCCGCCGATGGCAACGGGATCCAGCTGCTCGCCGAACAGCGCATAGGCAAACACCGCCGTCACCGCCGGGGACAGGTAGAACAGGCTCGCAACTTCAGTGGCGCCGGAGCGGCGGATCAGCCAGTACAGCAACGAGACCGATCCCACCGACAGCACCAGAGTGGCCCACGAAACCGCAAGCACGAATTCCGGATGCCAGTGAATGGTGCGGGTTTCGAACATCAGCGCGCCGAAACTGAAGCAAAGTCCCGCGGCGACGTACTGGACGATATTGCCGGTTCTCCAGTCGATGTGGCCGGAAAAGCGCTTCTGATAGAGCGTGCCCAGGGTGATACCAATCAGCGATGAGATCGAGGCGACCCAGCCCCACCCCGCCTGCCCGGTCAGCGAGCGATTGTGCAGCACGAGTGCGACGCCCACGAGGCCCAGCAGCAAACCGCCCCATTGCAGCGGTGTGACACGCTCGCCAAGGAAGCGGCTGGCCAGTGTCGAGGTCAGGATCGGCTGCAACCCCGGAATCAGCGCCGACAGTCCGGCCGGGATCGACAGGCCCATCGCAATGGTCACGCCCGCCAGATAGACCCCATGCACCAGGAGGCCCGCCACGACGCTGTGAAAAATCTGGCTGCCCTTCGGCCATGCCGGCCGGGTGATGGCGACGATGACCAGCAGCAGGCAGATGGTGATCGCCATGCGCAGCGACAGCCAGGTCAGCGGCTCCGCGCCGGTCAAGGCCATCTTGGTCGAGATGAAGCCGGTGCTCCAGAGCACGACAAAAAACGCCGGCGCCGCGCGCACGGCGAAATTTGCGATCGAGGGCTTCATGATGCGGCCCTGATAGCGCCTTGATGCAGCGGCCCGCAATCGGCAATCCCGCAGGCCCGCCCGGACGAAAATGCTTGGCTGATGCCGGCAACTGGATTGCACCGGGAGCAATGTTGATGTTGCGCCCGGCCGACATCATCGGTCATTGATGGCGGAATCGACCAGCCGAGGCGCGCCGCCATGCCGAAACGCTTGAACTTCACCACCGTCGACGTGTTCACCTCCGAACAATTCAGCGGCAACCCGCTGGCCGTGGTGCGCGACGCCGAGGGGCTCTCAACCACGCAGATGCAGGCGATCGCCGCCGAATTCAATCTGTCGGAAACCACTTTCGTCCTGCCGCCCCAGGATCCGGCGCACACCGCGGAGATCCGGATCTTCACACCGCGCGCCGAAATGCCGTTCGCCGGCCACCCGAATGTCGGCACGGCGTTCGTGCTGGGACGCCTTGGAGAGAGCTATGGCCGGCCCATCTCCGGCGATCGCCTGATCTTCGAAGAGAAGGCCGGGCTGGTGCCGATCGATCTGATCAGGGATGGCACGAGCGTCGCGGGGGCGCGCCTGGCCGCGCCGCAGCCGCTCTCCGTGGGCGAGGAGATCGCCCCGGACGTGATCGCCGATGCCTGTGCGCTTCCGGTCGCGGCCATCGAGCTCGGCAACCACCGCCCCTGCGTTGCATCCTGCGGCGCCCTCTTCATGTTCGCCGAGGTCAGCGATCGCGAGGTTCTTGCGACGGCGGCGCCGCGCACCGACGCCTTCAGCCGGCATTTTTCGACAGGCCGCACCAACAGTGTTTTCCTCTACACCCGCGTCGACGATGGCGGCATCGATATCCGATGCCGGATGTTCGCGCCGCTGCACGGCATTGCGGAAGACCCCGCCACCGGATCGGCCAATGTGGCGCTGGTCGGCCTGCTGGCCCAGCTTCGCCCCGAAGCGGACCTGACACTCTCACTCACCATCATGCAGGGCGTCGAGATGGGGCGCCCGAGCCGCCTCGAAGCTCAGGCGGTCAAGCAGAACGGCCGGGTGATACAGACCTCAATCGGCGGCCGCTGCGTGCCAGTGATGACGGGATCGTTGCAGCGCGTGTAAATCACACGCGTAACCGCCATGGCTGGATGACGGGGAAGCAGGCGGACCACGCTCGCGGCGCGCACGGACGCGTCAGAAATCTTCCGGACAGGGGTCGACGATCTTCCAGAGATCGATGCCGTTCTTGATCTTCTTCATCTCGGTGGTGAGGCCACCATTGCGGCGGATCCAGTCCTTCACCGTGCTCGGATAGTAGGACATCAGGTCCGATGTGCCCTCGTAGCTCGTCACCTTGATACCGAAAGTGAAGGCTTTGTCGTAATAGGCCTGGTGGAAGCCCAGGCTGGCGCGCGGGGTCACGCAGATCTTGTTGATCGGCACGATGCCGAACACCAGGGTGCAGGCCGAATTGCAGATGCCGTCGATAATGACACGCTCGCCGTTCTTGCGAATCTGCTCGTACTTCGCCTTGTACTCCTCGACATAGCCGCCGTGGTCGCGGGTGATGCGCAAATTCGCGTGCGCGCTGGTCGCAACGAGCAACGAGATCAGGAGGACGGCAAATCGCATGGGCTGTTCGGCAACCGGATGGGTGATGCGGCCAGAACGTCGACAAGCGACGTCTTTCGGACCTTAGCCAAGAGTCTGGCGTTAGTGTGTTTGAAATTCGTTAAGCATGCCGGCGCGAGATGCCGATTTATGATCCCAGCGCAAGATATTGATTTTTATGACATATTATCGAGCAATAAGCACCCGCCCCCGGCGCTTGTCCAGCCGATCGGAGTTAATTTTGACGTTGTTGCCGGCGACGCGGCGAATCTCGTCGAGCGGCGCGGCAACGGGCTATTTCTTTGGTCGGATCGCGTCCGCCGTCCCCTGGATGAACGCGATGATCTTGGTCACGTCGCTCTCCGACAGCTTGCCGGTAAAGTCCGGCATGCCCCTGTCCTTGAACGGGCCGTTGAATACGATGTCCTTGAGGTTGGCGATCTCTTCAGCGGGGACATAACCGAGATTGCGGACGTTACCGCCCTTGTCGACACCCGGCACGCCGTGGCAGGTCGCGCAGCTTGAGACGTAGAGCAAGGTGCCGGGACCGACGTCTGCAGGATCGTATTTCACCCCCTGCAGCAGCCCCGACATCTGGTACTTGGTGAAGGCCGGTAGCGGCGCCTTGCCGCCCACGGCGAACGTGTACACCGTGCCCGGATTGTCTGATTCAGTGGCGCGCTGGGTGATGCCGAACACCCCGCCCCACCCGACCGCGACCGACACGTACTGGACGCCGTCAACCAGATAGGTCGATGCCGCCGCCACCACGCCGGTGCCGGTGGGCGTTTCCCAGAGCTTTTCGCCGGTGGTAGCGTTGTAGGCGATAAAACGGCCGTCGGCGGTGCCCTGGAACACCAGGTTGCCGGCGGTGGTCAGCGTTCCGCCATTCCACGGCGCAACATACTCCTGGCGCCAGACTTCCTTCTGCTTCACCGGATCCCACGCGATCAGGCGGCCGAACGGCAGGCTCTTCGGCGGCGCCACATTCAGTGAGAAACCGAGATTCCAACCGGTGTTGCCACCGAACTCGCCGGGCTTGTTGTCGTTATGCGACCACTTCGGCTCGCCGGTCAGGTTGAGCGGCACGTTCTGAGCCGGCAGATAGACAAGGCCCGTGTTCGGATTGAAGGACATCGGATGCCAGTTGTGGGCGCCGAACGGCCCCGGGATGCTGTCGAACGATTTGTCCGGCGAACGCGCCGCTGCCACCTCGATCGGCCGGCCGCTGGCGTCGTAGCCGGTGGCCCAGTTCACATCGACAAAGTTCTTTGCCGAAATGAACTTGCCGTTGGTGCGGTCGATCACGAAGAAGAAGCCGTTCTTCGGCGCGTGCAGGATGACCTTGCGCGGCGCACCGTCGATGGTCAGGTCGGCCAGGATCATCGGCTGGGTGGAGGTGTAGTCCCAGTTGTCGCCGGGTGTCTCCTGATAGTGCCACTGGAATTTTCCGGTATCTGCATTCAATGCGACCAGCGACGCCAGATACAGATTGTCGCCGCCGCCGGGGCTGCGCACATTGCGGTTCCAGGGCGCGCCGTTGCCGGTGCCGATATAGACCATGTTCAGATCGGGATCGTAGGTGATGCTGTCCCACGACGCGCCACCGCCGCCGTTCACCCAGTATTTGCCCGACGGATCCCAGGTCTTGGCGGCCGCGGCCATGGATTCGTCTTCGAACGGTTTGCTCGGATCGCCAGGCACCACGAACCAGCGCCACACCTGCTTGCCGGTGTCTGAGTCATACGCCGTCACATAGCCGCGCACGCCGTATTCCGAACCGCCATTGCCGATGATCACCTTGCCGTTGGCGACGCGCGGGGCTCCTGTGATGGTGTAGGAATGGGTGTGATCGATGATCGTATCGGTTTCCCACACCTTCTTGCCGGTGACGGCATCAAGCGCGATCAGCCGGCCATCATAGGAGCCGACGAACACCTTGCCCTTGTAGAGCGCCACGCCGCGGTTGACGACGTCGCAGCAGCCCTTGTAGCCGATCTCGCGCGGCACCTGCGGGTCGAAGGTCCAGATCCTCTTGCCGGTGCGCACGTCGATGGCGTGAACGACGCTCCATGACGCACTGACATACATAATGCCATCGATCACGACCGGCGTCGCCTCGACACCGCGGGACGATTCGAGATTATAGGACCACTTCAACCCCAGCTCTTTGACGTTATCGGTGTTGATCTGGTTGAGCTTGCTGAAACGCGTCTCGCCGTAGTCGAGCCCGACTGTCGGCCAGTCCTTCGAAGTTGTCGTGTTGGCGCGGATCGAATTGCCGTCGACCGCAGACGTCACCGCCTTGATGTGCTCGGGTGAACCTTTGGTTTCCTGGGCAGCCGCGGCGGAGCAAAAAGTGAATGCTGCAACGCTCGCTGCGATCATCGCGCGCGCGCCACCGGGCCGCAGCGCGTTGGAAAAGGTATTCAGAAGACGACGCGCGAACACGGCACGACCGGCAACACATTCCATACGATCCTCCCAATGGCCTCTGATGGACCTGAGAGAATGTTGGCGTGCGCAAGGAGTCCCGTCAACAGATGTGCACGCAGCAAGTGAGATGCGCCGTACATTTTGCGATGCGTGAGCTGATGTTTGAATGATCGAATTCGACGTTCCGTCGTCGCCAACAGCTCTTTGGGATAGACCCCTGATAAAGGCCGGGAGGAATTCCCGACATCGCAGCGTCGCCCATCGCCGCAGGATACCTCCGTATGATGTGAGGCGCTGGCGCACTCGGAGAGATTCGAACTCCCGACCCTCGGAATCGAAATCCGATGCTCTATCCAGCTGAGCTACGAGTGCGCGCGGGCGCCACCATAGCTCGGCAATCTGTGAATTCCAGTCCTATGTTGCTGTGCGAAGAGGATTTTCCGGCCCATTTAGACGCGTTCCGCTGGATTCGGCGCCCGGAGCAGCTCATACGCGCGAAGGCCCGCATCTTACTTCTGAACCGGCATCGAGAAATAAGCCCCGGTCACCGTGCCGTTGTGACCGCAATAATCCGGCACCCAGTCAGGTGCGTTGGGCGGGTGTATTGCCTCCACGTTGAGGATCTGCCCGTCCCGGCTCAGCCTGACTTTGGAACCATCCTCCATCCCGATCTCCAGGACACCATTGCTGACCTGGCCCGTCCCTTCGATGCTGCACACCCAGCGGCCGATGACCGGCTCGTTGTTGTCAAGGCTCGCGTGGAAACGGCCGTCTGGAGTGGCTTCGATCTTCACCTCGCCGGTGACATTCCGCCAGTTGCCGGCCACGCCTTCCGGAGGCGAGGGACGAACGCTGGTGAGGAATTTCACCCTGCGGTCCAGGATCTCCAACAACGATTTCACCGGGGTTTTGTCACCGAAACTGAACACCCCGTTACGGGACACCAGAAACCATTTCTGGTCCTGCGCCAACAGGTCGGCTGTCTTCGCATCGAATCCTGCGCGGAGCTTTTGATAGGCCTGTGCGATGGCAGCATCAGCCCTCGCAAGATCACGGTTGCCGCAAATGGCTTTCTCCACATCGGAGGCAGCCTTCGCGCAATTGAACGACGGCGCCGCGGTGGCTGCAGACAACGTCTTCGTTGACTGGGGTGCGGGCGCATCGGATACAGGCGTCATGATCTGCGAGAACAGATCATTGCCGGAGCCGTTCGGGTCGGCCCGACGGCCAGGCGGCGGATCATAATGTTTGTCCCCGAAATGAAGTACCAGTTGCTCATGCTTGCCGGGCTTCTCGGTCGACTTGCACTCCGTGCCCACCTTCTTCGTGGCTTCGTCGGTAACCACCTGGTCGACCAGGAGATCCCGATAGCCCCGCGGCCCTTCGCCGCCCACCGAAACCGTGCGCCTGATGGTCTTCGATGTGCCCGCGCAATCGCCATCGTTCTCGCCGGTCGTACGTTCGACGATCAGGCCGTCCAGCACGCGAACCACACGGTCGCCTTCGACGGCGTAGAGCCAGAGAGCGGACTCCGAAAACCCATTGACCCGCGAACTGCCCTCCTGCGAGGTTCGAAGTCCGAAGGCACGGATCCCGTTCCTGATGTCATAACGCGCCGTATCGATGCTGACGTCCGCGAACCGGATCGCATCGGCATACGCCATGCCTTTTTCCAGCAGGCGAGCCACCGGCTTGCCAGTCGCTGTGTCCGCGACAATGATCTCGACATCGCCGCGGGCAACGTCGGGGTCCGCCGGCTTGGCCTCGATCAGGGGAACAGCCATCAGCGTAACGGCGGGGTTGGCCGGCCAGATCTTGCAGGCAACCGAACTCGGGTTGATGACCTGCAGGTACTCCCCCCTCACCTGCAATCCATCGCTGCTCCTTACGGCCTTTGGATAAGTCTTGCCCAGGAGTGCACCGGCGCTGTCACATGACGCGAATGCCTGCATCGGCAACAACCACACAGCAAGGGCCGCGCCACAGAGCACGATAGATGTCTTCATCAGTCCGTTTTCCTGGATTTTTCAGGTGAAAATCAAAATGAACGATACGGGCAATGTTGATCGTCGAACAGCAAAGGCCGCCGCAGATTTCATCGCGCCCGTCCAATCGGCACGCAGGCCGCTGTCAACTCAAATCTAGCACACGTTCCCATCATCCGAGGCATGCTGTGTCTCAACGACAACAGCAATTTCGGACAGGCGATCAAGAGTAAAGAGCCGTTCCCACCAGTTTCCTTCTCGTTTCAGGGCAAGTGCGGGCAGCAGATAATTGCCAAGGTGATCATGGCCAAGATATGGTTTCGCCGTGCACCGCTGGGACGAATCCACCCCAGCGTGCGGAAATCGGAATGGCAGTGTTGGAAGGCGTTGCATGGTGACGGAACTTCGGAGGAAGCCGATGCGCGGCGTGGCCGCGATGGGCTGTCTGCTTCTTGGCATGATTTGGCTTACCGCCCCTGCTTCGGCGCAGTCCGGACCTGGCGCAGCCAGCACGGCCTCAACGGCGGTGATCGAGGACTCGCTGAACATCTGGGAAAGGCGCCTGGTGCAGGAAGGACTGATCCTGCTCGGCTACTACAATGGCTTTGCCGATGGGACATTCGGGAAGAGCACACGCAACGCGATCGCGGCATTCCAGAGCAAGCGAGGCCGGGACGCGACCGGCCAGGTCACCGGGGCGGACGCTCTAGGCCTGGGAGGCGCAGCGCTGGCGCTGCGCAAGAAGCTGGACTGGCGGCCGCTGGAGACGTCGACCGGCATCAGCATGTCGTATCCAGCCGCTGTGCTGACAAAACGAGAGTCCAACCAGTCTGGTGGCGAGACGCTGGATTCGAACGACGGCAAAGTCTCCTTGATGACGGTTCATCTCGACCATACCTCGCCCGAGACACTCAACGCGCTGTTCGACAAACAGACGACCGGATCGAGCGACAAGGTCACCTACAAGTTCCGGCGGCCGAACATGTTCATCCTGACCGGCGATCGGCAAGGCGGCAAGTTCTATACGCGCTTCGAGCAGCGCGGCGACGATGTTCGCGGCTACGATCTGGTCTGGCATGCCGACACCGATGAGATGATGCAGGGCATGTCGGTGCTGATCTCCAACGGGTTTTATCCGTTCGGTGACGACAGCGCCCGCGGCCAGCCGAGCTATCCGACACTGATCCAGCTCGCCCAGCAAGGATCACAAGGCCAGGATGACAATGGCGGCACGACGCGCAAGGACGGCCCGCAGGCGGGAGGAAACCAGCAGCAAGCCAAGGGTGACAACACGTCGGATTCGAAAGACGGCGTGATCGAAACCTTGCCCAATGCGTTGCCGCCGCCGAAGGACGGCTCTCTCACGACCAGCGACGGCAAAGGCCTGCGCTTCGTCTATCAGTACCTGCCGCCGGACAATCCGGACCTGCGTTATGCCTATGATTGGGCCGTGAACACCCACCTGTTCACCAACATTCCGGAAATCAGCGGTCTCGACGGCATGGTGGTGATCCCGCGCACGCTGCGCTACGCCACCGCGCAGTGCGGCGCGGTCAACGCCTTCTACAACAAAAAAATATCGGGCGTGATCCTTTGCTATGAAATGATCGACAGCCTGACCAAGATGGGCGCCGAGCTGGCCAAAGGCTCAAAGGATCCGAAGGCGTTGACGGTTGAATTCGTCAGGGACAACCTCCGTTTCATCCTGCTTCATGAATCCGGCCACGCGATGATCGACATGCTGGATCTGCCCGCGGTCGGGCGCGAGGAAGATTCGGTCGACCAGCTGGCTGCGGTGCTGCTCCTGTCGCACGTGGAAGACGACGAGACCCAGAACGACATCGCCCGCGTGCTGCAACTGGCGGCAACCTGGTTCAAGATCAACAGCGCGGGAACACCAACCAACGATGCGTCGGTCTTCTCCGATGAGCACTCGCTCGACGCCCAGCGCTACTTCAACCTGCTTTGCATCGTCTATGGTCGCGATCCCGACCACTTCGCCGGCATCGTGAACAGCGGCATGCTCCCCAAGGAGCGCGCGGCCCGTTGTCCCTCGGAATCGGCCAAGATCACCCGTTCCTGGGCGCGGCTGCTGCTGCCGCATTTTGCTCCCCGCTACCAGCCCAAGGACAATGGCGGCGACAACGGCAGCATACCTGCCCCCGCTCCGAAGCCTGCCGGCAACCCGCTGGAATGGGACCGAAAATCAAATCCGTTCGGCAAGTAAACAGCCGCTACCTGACACAGCCATCACCTGACAAGGTGCTGGCGCGCCGCACGCCGGCGTGCGGCAAACAGCAGGGACTTGCGGAGAAAAATCAGTGAACACAAGAGCGCGGTTTCTGGCCTGTGATGCCATTAGAACGTCGACCAAACACAAGTTCGTCCCGCTGGCGATCGCCGTGCTGGCTCTCGCCGGCGCTTCGCTTCTCCCGGGCCGCGCAGCGACGGCCAAGCCGGTAACTCTCTTGTGCGCCAGTGTCCGGGACGCGGTGGCGAAGGATGCCGCGTTGCGCAACGCGACGGCCGCCGCCTTCGGCAAGGAAGCCCGCTATCAATCCGACAAGGCCACAGACAGCGTCGACGCACCGCCCTGCCTTTCCCTTGCCGGCCTCCTGCACTTCAGCGGTGCCGACGTGCTCATCACCGCCCATACCGACGGTGCCATGGCTGGCCCCAGCGACATTGCGCATCTGTCGGCCTATTTTCTCCGAAATGCCGACGGTGCTCTGAAGCTCGTGACAGTCAAACGGGATTTCACCGACGGCAACTCGGGATGGGGAAATGCCGGCGAGATCAGCCAGGTTCGTTTCGGCAACGACGATGGAATGATCGTCCGCGGTGGATTTTCCCAGCAGGGCTACAACAATGGCACCGCCTCGTTCTACGTGTTTCGGGACGGCGGCATCGCCTCGCTCGGCACCGTCCCGATGGACTGGGGCAACGGTGGCGCCGAGGAGGACGACAGCAAGGTGGTGTCTGTCGACGCCAAGATCGACACAGTCCAATTGCAACCCGATCATGTGCGGATCACCTACACCCGGAAAGCCGCCGGTGCGAGCCAGAGCCAAGACACTATCTGGCGGTCCGAAAACGGTAAGTTCGTGCTGGTGTCCGGTACGCTGCCGCGTGAGATCAAGGCAAATTTCGATGTCGTCTCCGCTCCCGCAACTGCCGGCGAGCCACCAGCCAAACCCGCGGCCGGCGGCGGCTCCAACGGCGCTGAGCTGACGATCGAGGACAGCCAGCTCGCACCGGTCTTGTCGGATATCGCAGCGGCGGTGAAGCGCGACCCGGATTATTCCAGCACCTGCAAACTGAAGGGCAAACAAATCCTGCCTTCGGTGAGCCAGACCTTGCCGACATACTTCGTCACCACCGCGGATGCCTGCGGTTGGGGCGCCGCGCTTGGCCCGATCTGGATCGTCTCCGTCGCAGACAATGGACACGCCGGTGTCGCCCTCAGTGCGGGCGGCTACTCAGTGAAAGTAACCGGCGATCTCCAGAATGGATTCCACAATCTCGTCGTCGGCGCCGAAACTGCCGGATCGAAATCCGCAGACGAATACGCCTATGACGGCAAGGTCTATCGCAAAAAAGAACCCTAGGCACCTCGCGAAATACCCGCGTCGCGTTGATGCCGGACCGATGTACCCGACGCCATGACTTCTTACCCAACATGACGTCCCACCCAATATAGCTCCCCACCCGATGACCGAGTTTTCCATGCGCATGCTGCCCCTGGCCTTCGTTGTTGCCTCTCTCCTGCCCCTGTCTGCCCGAGCCGACGACAGCAGCGCCGCCCTTAAGGCAGGCGGGCTTGTGCTGACGAAGACGGACAAGGTGGCCCTCGTGTCGGAGGATCTGTATCTCTCCGAGAAAGCCGTGAACATCTCCTATCGGTTCCACAACCTGACCGACCAGGACTTCGAGACAATCATCGCCTTTCCCATGCCGGACATCACCGGCGACCCCAACCTGATGGTCGATATTCCCGATCCCGCCAGCGACAATTTTCTGAAGTTCACCACCCAGGTCGATGGCCAGGCCGTGACCTCGCAGGTCGAGCAGCGGGCTTTCCTGACGTCGGGTGACAAGCCGGAGGTGGAGATCACCAGCAGGCTCCGCGCACTACATATCCCCATGATGCCGACAGTGGACGCGACGGAGACCACGATCAACGCGCTCGGCAAGGAGCAGCTCAAGGCTCTTGCCGATGCGGGAATCGTGGAGACCCAGGACTTCAATGACGACAAGGGCCGGCGCACGGTTCAAGTCCCGCTCTGGACGCTACGTTCGAAATTCTGGCGCAAGCAGGTCTTTCCGGCCGGCAAGGACATTGTCGTTCAACAGAGCTATGTGCCAGGCGTCGGTGGTCTCTCCAGCCTCTCCATTGGCCGCCCCGATCAGGAGCCCAGCCAGAAAGCCGCGTATCGCGAGACCTACTGCACTGATGAGGCCTTCACCAAGGCGGCTCAGGCGCTCTACAAAAAAGCCTATGCCGATGAAGGCAAAACCTTCCAGGCCTTCGAGCACTATCTGTCGTACGTGATCACCTCCGGCGGCAATTGGGCTGGGCCGATCGGCGAATTCAAGCTGGTCGTGGACAAGGGCGATCCGACGACACTGGTGTCATTCTGCGGCGACGGTGTAAAGAAGATTGGCCCGACGACCTTTCAGATGCTGGTCAAGAACTACGTTCCCAAACGCGATATCGATATCCTGCTGCTGAAGACAAGGGCAAACTGATCGAACGACGAGATCGCGACCCGATGCGAACGAAGGCGTCATGACACGACCAATTGTCAGGTTTCCCGACCCTCGCCTGCGCATGGTCGCCGCGCGTGTGGAGACCTTCGGCGCGGATCTTCGCAGCCTCGCGGCCGAACTCCTCGACACGATGCGGGCCGCGCCGGGCATCGGCATCACGGCCCCGCACATCGGTGTGCTGAAACGACTGGTCGTGCTCGAACTGTCCGCCGGCGATGCCCGAACCTACGTCAATCCGGAAATCGTCTGGGCATCGACAGAGACAATGATGCACCCCGAAGGTAGTGTTTCCATGCCCGGCGTCACCGACGACGTCGAGCGCCATGCAAGGGTCCGGGTGAGCTACCAGGATCTGGACGGGGTCCGGCAGACCGAAGAGGCCGACGGTCTGCTATCAGTCTGTCACCAGCATGAGATCGATCAGCTCGACGGCATGTTCTGGCTCCAGAAGCTCTCGCGCCTGAAGCGCGACCGGTTGATCAAGCGTTACGAGAAACTGCTGCGGGCTTCCTGAGCATCGCCTCGGAACTGGGTGTCGGACAGTGACGTCGCCCAAAGTCTTGCTCTAGAATGCAAAGGCGGTTCGAACGCCGTAACTGTTGACGCCCTGATTGTGAACGAACGGCAGATCAAAAACGGACTTGCCGTTGGACATATGGTCGAACGTTGCCATCACACTCCAGCGGGCGTCGAAACGGTAGCCGACCGAGCCTCCGACATTGAACAGGACGCGCGAGCCCAACGCATTCAGATCCGACGTTCCATTGATTGAACCATCGTGAACGGCCCCGCCGAAGAAAATTTCCCCAAACCATCGTTCGGTGAACGGAATAGTCCAGAGAGCGCCGCCTCGCAGGGAGCTAGTCCGACCTTCCACATTGAGCATTCCACCGAGATAGGCGCGCGGAATGAGGAAGCTCCACCATCCGGTGATGTCGGGCATCAAGCGAGGCGAGACGACCTCAAGACTGACGTCCGCGGTATTTTTCTCTGCACTCCCCAGGCCATGAGCGAAGCCACCGAACCGAACTTCCATGCGTCGAGGATCGAACAGGCTTGCGCCGTCCCCCGCCTGCACGCCCTGGGATGCATCGACACTGGCCGGCTGCGGCTGGGCTGCCGAATCGATATCAGCAGCTGTTGCAACCTGCCAGGTTCCCAGACCACCAAGCACGGCAACGGTTCTCGTTGCGTTTCGAAACGAGATCAATCCCTTGGCCATCATGCATCATTCTCGCCTGGATCAGGAAACGCCGTGATGTGACGGATGCGCTCGCCGGCACCCATTCACGCTCAGTACGCATTCACCGGCTTGGGTACCCAATTCCACAACCACGCAGAACTCGCGGTGGGAACTAAACCAAGATCGACGCTCGGGCCGGCGCGATAATACCCATTATAGTGCCCGCCATCGGCGTTATCCCGGCGTTCAATGTAGCGGGTTTTCCAGCACTGTCCGTTCTGGTCGCAGACAACACGAACCTGGACCAGCCCTGCGTCGGCCGGCTCGATCGCGATTGATGATTTCACCGGACCTGCGTGAGCGTTCCCAATGGCCAAACCCACACCAATCACAACGCCCCAAACTCGAGTTATCATGTCGCCTCTCAAGACATCTTTTCCAAGAAACGTCCGAACGAAACCGCATCATCAGACGCCAACGGGTGCCGCCAGCTGTTTCATTCAATCACCGAGCGCCCACCCCAACCAAATCAACAGCAGCGGCGGACTGACGGCAACGATCGCCAGCTCAACGAACTGCAGCCTATCCATCGGCGCATCATATGTCTCGATCGGGTTGGCGTAGAAACTGACATGAGCAAACGCCATTCCGAAATCGACGACGACGCCGAACATCCAGCACATCGACAACACGAGCCAAACACGTATGAAACCGCGCGGAAGCTTGCGCACGACGCCCCAAGCCCTCGCATTGAACGCTGACCACGACTTCACTATCATTTTCCAGCCGGCCGCGTTCACGTCGGCGAAAATAAATATCACCCCGTTGTAAGGTCGACGTAAGCCTGGGATGCTAGAGTTTTTTATAAGTGCCTCCGCATCGGGCCCGGGTGCGCGACAATGACACGCACATCGTCATGCGCGGTCGTGGTGCGCAGACTGCTCTCTGCCGCGAGAAACGCCCTCCCGCAGTTTTAACGAATTCACACCGGACCCGTTGACCACGTCGCGCTCGCCGAACTCGGCACATCGCACTGTGATGAATCCAAGCTTCCCCTGGAAGTCATCACAGTTTACGCTAACGATTCCGCATGGAGAATATTGACGCCCGACGCGGCTCGAGCGCTCATTGCCGGCGTGCCGGGTGACATCACGAGACAACACCATGACCGAACCGGACGACCAGGAAAAGCGGCCGCCGACGAGAGCGACCAAGGGTCAATTCAAGCGTTTCGCGGAGGCTGCCCTGAAGGTGGGACTGCTGGTCAGCCGGCGGGACTATGATCGCTACTTTCGAAAGACCATCCAGCCAAAAAGCGAAGATAAATGATCAAACAGCCGCCACGGCTGTTCCTGGCGGCATCGAGCTAGCGGCACGAGATGAGGCAGGCTTTCCGGCGACACGCGACATTGGCAGTTGCACCTTGAAGCAAGCCCCCTCACCCTCCCTGCTCTCGACGGTCACACGGCCTCCATGCATATCAACCACCAGCTTGACCAGATAAAGGCCTATGCCGGTGCCCACGATGCCCGACACATTGGCACCGCGATTGTAGCGGCCGAAGACATGCGCCAGGTCCGTGGCCGGAATGCCGATCCCGTTGTCTTGTACGACGACAACGACCTGTTCCGCTTCAATATGAGCATCTACAGCGATCAGACTGCCGTCGGGCGAGTATTTGAGCGCGTTGGAGATTAAGTTTCCGAACATTTGAAACAGCAGCTTCTGGTCCCCGATCACAGGCAATGGGATCGCCCCCAAACGCTGCAGGATCTTCGATTGCGGCGCGATCTCGCGGTGCAACTGACAGACCTCTCCCAGGATCGCGCGCAGCTCGACCTCGGCCGGGTGGAAATAGAGCTGCGCTTCACCATCGATGAGACGCGCGGAATTCAGGAAGTTTTCCATCATTGTCGTCATTCGCAAAACTGCCCGGCGAATTTTCCCCGCACGTTCGATAATCTCCCCGGCCGGCGTTCGATCACCGGTCTTGGCGAGGCGCTGAGCCTGTCCATCAACGACCGTCAGCGGCGTGCGGAATTCATGCGAGGCCATGGACACGAAATCCTGCTGGAGTTGAGTCAATCGCTGCTCCTGCGCAAGCTTTTCCTCCAGCATCGACGCCTGTTGCGAGAGCGAACGCTGACTGAGCATCAGCTCGATCGCATTGGTGCGAAAGACAACTAACGCACGCGCCATTTCTCCGATCTCGTCGGGGCGGTGAACACCGTTGATTTCGATATCGGCGTCGTTGCCGGCGAGCTTCTGCATGCAATCGGCGAGATCGAGCAGCGGAGAACAAATGAACCGCTGAACATAGAGTAGCGCCGCTACGACAAGAACCGCCGCGATCGCCATCGCCAGCCCGATCAGCCCACGCGCGCTGCGGTAAGCGGTATCCGCATGGTTGCTCGCCGTATCCGCGCTAGCGACATTGAGATGGGTCAGACGGTCGAGCGCATCGCTTGCCGCGTTGTAGCTCGATTGTGAGGTCGTTCGGTACAGATTGACCGCTTCGGGCATTCGGCCCGCCGCATATAACTTCAGAACGCGCTCGACGACGATTCGGTATGCACTCCAGTTTTGCCTGAACTGCGCATACAGATAGGCCGCCTCGGGGGAATGATGCAGGCGTTCATAGCCACTTTGCGCCTGCGCAACCGCCTGCCCGATGCTCTCGATTTCCCTGGCGCTGGACGCGGATTCGATCGACGACGACAGCAGATGCCGCCCCTCGGCGGCGCGAAAATCGGACGTGAAGTTGTTCAGATCTCCGATGTAGCGGGTATTGGGCAACCAGATATCGCGGACATCGGCCGACGATCGATTGAACTCGCTCAGCCGCTGGATGCTGAACAACCCCAGGATCGCCACCAGCAGGAAGAAAAACAAAAACACCAGGGAGAGGAAGAAGTTCAGAGAATGCGGGCGCATCGTCGCTCCCCCAGGGCTGCGATCGAAATGGAGCAGATCGTGAGCGCGCTTCTTCATGTGTTTTGCGGAGAGCGCCACTGTGATTTATCACATTTGCATCCGCCCCTGAAACATTTGTAGTCTGAATCTCGATCCCATCCCGAATTTCTGTCAGGCTCGTGTAAGGAGTCTGTTCGGTGCGGGCTCAGAGGACGCGGGTTTTTGAATCTCACATGACACATGCCAAGAAAAGAATTCTCTGCATCGAGGATGACCGGGAGACCGCGGCACTCATTGTTGAAGAACTGACCGAAAGAGGGTTCGATGTCACTGTCGCCTTTGACGGCGGCGAAGGATTTGCAGCGATCTTCAGGACAATGCCGGATCTGGTACTCTGCGATATCAATATGCGGGTGATGTCCGGCTTCGAAGTTTTGGAGCATCTCACCAAGATAGCGCCTCGTTTCAATAACATGCCGTTCGTGTTTCTTACGGCGCTGGCTGACCGAAAAAATGAACTGAGGGGGCGACGTCTCGGCGCCGACGACTACGTCACCAAGCCGATTGATTTCGACCTGCTTGATGCGATCATCTCCGCCCGTCTTGCCCACGTTGCACGAACCGATGTGTGGGTGCGGGACGTGCAGCTCAACGAGCGCGAGGTCGAAACCCTGACCTGGGTCGCGCGCGGAAAGACATCGGCCGAGATTGCGGACATTCTCGCCTTGACCAAGCGAACAGTCGATTTTCATGTCGACAATGCGCGCGACAAACTCGGCGTGTCGACACGAACCCAGGCCGCCATCAAGGCCGTGACAGGCCGGTTGATCGAACCCTGAATTCCAAGCACGCCGCAGGCTCACCTCGGCGAAAGGCTTTCAGCCGGCGGAATCAGCGCATCGGCAAATCCATCGCGGGGGCTGAACTTCGGCACTCACCCGACAGGCACCTACGATCCGAGACGACCAGCCTGATGAACTGAAACCAGTTTTTTGACGTAGTCCGCAGCGTCGTCCGGGCACCAACCAGCGCCGATCTCCCTCAATGCATCGGATAACGCAGCAGGATCCCTGATATCATCCAGCAGCCTGGCATAGGCGAGCAGCACGGCCAGATCGACACGCCTGGTGGTCTCCGCAAGCATTTTGAGAATATTGGCAGCCGACGGATCGCATCGCTGCATGGAGCAATCCGCTGCGATTTCAAGTTCCAGCCGAAGGATTTCACGGACTTTTTCCCCGTATTCCCGGTCCTGCGGGCCGGCGGTTCCCGACCGAGCCATGGCCGGGATGACAGCCGAAGGCACCGCAACGTTTGTCGGCTCCGCCGTGACTGCACGACAATCCATTTTCCCGCTTGGGCGACTGCTCATCGATGTTTCGGCGACATGTTGCTGCCGTTCAGGACCCCCGTCGCACTTTTTCCGGGCCCGCCGACAGCGGTGGTAGACGATCCCGGGTGTGCCAGACCGGTGCCATTGATGCCTGAGCCAGTCACCACCGTCGTCGCGCCGGATGCACGACCGGCTCCCGGAGTCGAACTCGCTGTCGGAGCTTTGCCAACCGACATCGTGGCCTTGGAATCCCCGCTCGCTTTGGATCCGGTGCTTGGAGCGGCTTTCGGCACGGTCACCGCAACCGGCGCATGGGCATCGTGACTGGCTTGTCCCGCATGGACCGACGTCATCGCCGAAGCCCCAAGTCCAAGGCCAGCGACCAAACACCAAACGAATTTCATGCTCTGCTCCTGCATACACATCCACCCGCGCATTACTCCGCCGGAGCGAGATTGCGCGAGTCCATCTCGTTCGCGACCGTATGATCCCCCTCGCCGCCAAGGAACATCATCCGCAAGGCGGGAACCACAACAAGCAGCATGATCGGTCCTATCAGCATGCCGCCGACCACCACCGTCGCCAGAGGACGCTGAACCTGGCTCCCGATCCCCGTCGACATTGCCGCTGGCAACAGTCCGATGCATGCGGACATCGCAGTCATCAGCATCGGCCGCATCCGCTGGGTCGCGGCATGGAACATGGCGTCGCCAGTGGCCATGCCCTCGGCCCGGACCTGATTGTAATAGGTAATCATCAAGATCCCGTCCATGACCGACACCCCGAAGAGCGATACGAACCCGATGGCAGCCGAGATACTGAAGTCCAATCCTGTCAGATAAAGGGCCACAACGCCGCCAGCAATGGCGAACGGAATCCCGGCCAGGGCCAGAAGACTGTCGCGCAGCGAATTAAACAGACCATAAAGCAGGACGAGGATGAGCAAGAGGCTGATCGGAACGACCACCGCCAGCCTTGCCTGGGCCGCCTCGAGGTCCTCGAACTCGCCGGCCCAGATGATGCGGTATCCAGTCGGCAGCTTGACGTTCTCCGCGATACGCTGCTGGGCTTCTGCGACCGTGCTGCCGAGGTCGCGGCCACGCACGCTGAACTTGATTGGAATGTAGCGCGAGCTGCTCTCGTGGTAGATGTACGAGGCCCCCGTATCGAGCGAGATATCGGCAAGCTCCCGCAGCGGAAGATAGGCGTTGCCGCCGGTTCCGCCCGCAACCTTGATATCGGGTATCGCTTCGATGGAATTGCGATACTGCTCGGGAAGCCGAACCCTGACGCCGAACTGCCGATCGCCTTCCAACTGGGTCGTTGCGACCGCACCGCCCAACGCCGACTGGATCGTTGAGTTGACGTCGCCGGTGTTGAGGCCATAACGAGACGCCTTGTCACGGTTCACCGTGATGTTGAGATTCGGCTGCCCGAGAACGTGAAAGACCCCGAGATCGGTCACGCCCCTGACCTGCTCCATTTCATGTTTGACCTGCTCGGCGATCCGCTCCTGCACGGCCAGATTCGGCCCGATGATCTTGACCGAGTTAGCGCCTTTGACGCCGGAGAGCGCCTCCTCGACGTTGTCCTGGATGTATTGCGAGAAGTTGAAGGTGGCGCCGGGCACAGCATCGGCGAATTCCTTCTGCAACTGCTCGGTCAACTTCTCCTTGGTGAAACCCGCCGGCCATTGGTCGAACGGCTTGAGCGGAACGAACAATTCGACATTGGAAAAGGGTGACGCGTCGCTGCCGTTATCCGGCCGGCCGTGCTGGGAGACCGCCGTGATGACCTCCGGGTGCCGAAGCAAGACCTCGCGCAGCTTCCGTGTTGCGGGCGTGCCCGCATCGAGGCCGAGCGAAGGCGGCAATGCTACGCGAATCCACAAATTGCCTTCTTCGAGATGCGGCAGGAATTCACTGCCGAGCCGCGTCCCCATCAGGCCAATGACGGTCAGCCCCCCCAATCCGATCGCGAGCATGGTCTTGCGACGAGCCAGCGACCAGCGAAGCACCGGCAGATAGACCGCGCGCAGAGCCCGGACGAAGATCGTTTCGGTCTCATGGACGTGTTCGGGCAGCAGCAAAGACGCCAGCGCCGGCGTAATCGTAAAGGTCGCGATCAACGCGCCTGCGAGGGCATAGCCGTAGGTCCGCGCCATCGGATTGAAGATCTGCCCCTCGACGCCCTGCATGGTGAACAATGGAACGAAAGCCGCAACCGTGATCAGCGCAGAAAAGAACACCGCTTTGTCCACCTGCAAAACGCTGAGGAAAATCAGGCGCAGCCGGTCGCTCCACGGGTTATGAGCCCCGACCCGTTCCCTGGTCGGATCGGCCCCCCACACTTCATCGGCCAGTTGCGTCAGAATCGCTTGCCTGGCTTGAGGCGGCGACTGGAAGTTGCGGAAGACGTTTTCGACCAGAATCACGGCCGAATCCACGATGATGCCGAAATCGACGGCTCCGACCGACAGGAGATTGGCATCCTCTCCCATCAGTACGAGGATGATCACGCTGAAGAACAACGCAAACGGGATGTTCACGCCGACAATGATCGCGCTGCGCAGGTCGCCGAGAAAGACCCACTGGATCAGGAACACGAGCAGACAGCCGAACAGCAGGTTGTGCAACACCGTATGGGTGGTGATCGCGACCAGCGAGGCCCGGTCGTAATAAGGAACGAGCTTTACCCCGGGCGGCAACGTGCCGTCGGTATTCATTTTCTCGACGGCTGCCTTGACACCAGGCAGCACGTCGTTGGTGTGCAAAGTACGGTTCATCACCACGATCGACAGCGCCACATCGTCATCGTGATCCTTGCCAGCGATGCCGAGCCGCGGCACGAATCCGACCGAGACCTTGGCAACGTCCTTCACGGTCACCGGCGTGCCGTTGACTTGCGCCAGCACGACCTTCTCGATGTCGCCGACCCGATAGCCCTGGGTCAAGTCGTCGGTGCCGCCGCTGTCGATCAACCCGACGCCACGGATGTTGATCGATTGCTGGCCGACCGTGATCTCGCGGCCACCGACATTGATGTTGGCATTTCCCAATGCAGTGATGATTTGCGGGATCGTGATGCTGTAGGCGTCGAGTTTGTGCAGATCAACCTCGACTTCGTATTCCTTGGTCGTCCCGCCCCAGGAGTTCACCTGCACCACACCCGGCACCGCAAATAGGCGGCGCAGCACGACCCAATCCTGTACAGTCCGCAGATTCGTCAGCCCGAAATGCGGCGGTCCGACCACCTGGTAGCGAAAGATCTCGCCGGTCAGGCTCGACTGCTGGATCTGCGCAACCTGGTTTTGCGGCAGCGTCACGTTCTGTTGCAGGCTGAGGGCCGCCTGGGTGTAGGCGGAATAATAGTCAAAGCCATATTTGAACGTGACCCTGACAAAAGACAGGCCGTAGAACGACGTGGAGCGGATGCTGGTGACCCCAGGGGTGGGGTACAGGCCGATCTCCATCGGAATGGTGTAATACTTCTCCATCTCCTCGGCGGACAAACCCGGGGCCTGCGCCGTGATTTCGAGGATCACAGGCGCGGGATTCGGGTAGGCTTCGATGTTCAGCTTCGTGAACGCAAAGATGCCTGCACCAACGAAGACAAGCAGCCCCAGCAAGACGATAGGACGACGGGTCAAGCCAAACGCAAGAATTCCCTTCAGCACAGCCTGTCACTTTCTCTGTTCATCGGAAATGCCCTGGTCATCGCCAGGCGAGTTGCAGCGAATCCGCTGGCCTGCGACTCAGCCACCCGCTTGCCCAATCGCCAGCATGTTGCTCAGAAACACAGCGCCGTCGGTCGCCACCAGTTCGTCCGGTCGCAAGCCGTCCAGAATCTGGCGCGAGCCATCCTTCTCCTTGCCGATCTTGACCGTGCGTTGCATGAAGCGCCGCCTGTCACGCGTGACCCACACCGTCATCGTACCGTCGCCTTCCCGCACAACGCCTGCGAGCGGAACGGCAGGGGATTGCACGGGATCTCCGGTGCGGATCACATAGGTCGCGAACATGCCGGAACGCAGTTCATGTCCGGAATCCGCAATCTCCGAGCGAACCACCATCCGATGCATCGTCGGGTCGACCATGGACGAGATCATGGAAATTCGTCCCTCGAACAGCTTTCCCGGATAGGCCAACATCGAAACCTTGACCTCCTGGTTCAAATGGAAGGCCGAAATGTCGCTCTCGGCGACATTTGCCAGCATCCACATGGTCGAGACGTCGGCCACCGAATACGGCGCCGGCGCGCTTCCGGGCTGGACGAAAAGACCCGGAGCTGCGTTTCGGGCGGTGATGCGACCGGTGATCGGACTCCTCACCACCAGCTTGGGATCCGCCCGGCGTTCCCTGATGATCTGGTCGATCTCCGCTTCCGTCTTGCCGAAAATGCGCACGGCATCTCGTGCGGCCCGCTGGGCGCCCTCGGCGCTCTGTTGGTCCGAGACCGCCTGCTCCAGATCCTTCTGCGCGACGGCCTTGGTCTCATAAAGCGCCCTGAGACGCGCCAGCGCGCGGGTGGTCAGTTCCAGAACACCCGAAGTTGTAATCAGGTTCGAACTGGCTGCCAGCAGATCCGGGCTGTCGATGGTGAACAGGACCTGTCCTTTCGTGACCTCATCACCGACCTTGGCGAAGGCGTCGATGATCCGCCCCTGATACGGCGCGAAGACCTGAAGCGTCATATCCTCATTGAAATCGATGCTGCCGACCGCGGTCTTCTCCGATGGAAAGGTGAGTTCACCAACCTTCTCGACGTTAACGGTGGCCATTTGCTTGTCGTTGAGCTCCACACTCGGAACACCATCGACGGACCCGGTTTTCACCGTTTCGGAATCGCTCACCCGGGCATTCGCGTCGGCGCTCGCCAGCATGCCCGGCAGCCAGCTGCGAAGATGATTGACCGAATAAGCGCCGGCAGCGAAACAAAGCAGCGCGGCCGCGATTGCCGCCGGCACAGCTTTAGGTCTGTGATTTGCCATAGATTCACCTGTACGACGGACTGGGCGGAGCATTCGTCCGCCATCGAATTTCCCGTACTTATGCGCCGAGAACGCGCCGCTGTTCACTGTGACAAAACACAGTCGCAGCTGACACGAATCCCAGTTTCCCGCGGTGCAAACCATTCCTAGCATTCACGCCTGAGAAAACGATTTGTCCGCCGCTGCTGTGCCGGCGCTCCCCGGGAAATGTCATGCCATCAGGTCAATATCGCGCGGCCACAGGGGTCTCGTTTGCCGCGTTGCTGCTCTCGGGCTGCGCCGTTGGTCCCAACTTCTCGACTCCGCCCGTGCCGGATGTCGACCGCTACACCCCTGAAAAGCTCGCCTCGGCGACAACTTCCGGCGCTCCGCGGATCCAGCAACAGCATTTCGCCAACGGCGCCGATATCCCGACACGATGGTGGGCCGCGTTTCGATCACGACCGCTCAACGACCTGATCAGGCTGTCGGTCGATCACAATCCAAGCCTGCAGGCGGCGGAGGCGGCAATCAAGGTCGCGCAGTTCAACGCTCTGGCGCAGCGCGGCCTGTTCTTGCCACAGATCGGCGCGAACTACACACCGTCCGATCAGCAGCTTTCCAATGCGACAAACTCTCCCTCCAGCCCGCTGGATTCGTCGCAGACGCCGCAAACCCGGTATACCCTGCACACGGCGCAGTTGAACATCTCATTCGTACCGGACATCTGGGGTTCGAACATCCGCAGCGTCGAGAGCCTCGACGCCCAGACCGAGCAGCAACAGTTCCAACTCGAGGCAGCGTATCTGGCGCTGACGACCAACGTCGTCACCGCCGCGATCCAGGAGGGAGCACTGCGCGGCCAGATCGCCGCCACCCAGCGCATCATCAAGATCGAGCGCGATATCCTCAATATTCTCAAGACCCAGCTCAGCAATGGCTATGCGGCGCAGGTCGACGTTCTGGCACAGGAAGCGATTCTCGCTCAGGCCGAGCAAACCCTGCCGCCGCTGGACAAGCAGCTCGCGGTGCAACGCGACCTGCTGACTGCGCTGGCCGGCCAGTTCTCGGCCGACGAGGTTCTGCAGACTTTCGATCTCCGGCGTCTCGCGCTGCCGGCGAACTTGCCGGTGAGCCTGCCCAGCACGCTGGTGCGGCAGCGTCCGGATGTGAGGGCCGCCGAAGCGTTCATGCATTCGGCAAGCGCCCAGGTCGGCGTTGCGATCGCGGCCCGCCTACCCAGCATCACAGTGACGGGCAGTCCCGGGGCGAGCGCGTCCAACTTTGCCGCACTGCTGACGCCGGGCACCGGCTTTTACGTCGTCGCGGCCAGCGTTACGCAGCCGATCTTCGACGGCCTCACGTTATACCACAAGCAGAAAGCCGCCGAGGCTGCGCTGGATCAGGCGGACGCACTCTATCGGCAGGCCGTCGTCACAGCCCTGCAGAATGTCGCCGACGCGCTGCGCAACCTGCAGGGCGACGCGCGCGCGGTGCAGGCGGCCATCAAAGCCGAAGTCGCCGCCAAGGACAGCCTCGATCTCTTCCAGAAACAACTCAGCGAGGGGTTGATCAACCAGGTGGCCCTGCTCAATGCGCAGCAGATCTATTTCAATGCTCTGATCACGCGCGTTCAGGCGGAAGCCACCCGCCTGACCGATGTCGCTGGATTGTTCATGGCGCTTGGTGGCAACTGGCCCTCCCATTGCGCAGCGAAGGACTGGCGCCTGTGCGTCTTTGACCAGCCGGAAGGCACAAAGTCGTAACAGGCAAAAGACCAGCTTTCGCCCCGGGCAAAGCCCGCGGACTTAACCGAATGTTTCGCCGAATGGGGTAGGCCCGGGCCGGGCCACAGGTCTCGCCAACGGATTGCCGCTCCCCATGATTCGCCTGATCCTTCTGCTTCTCGGGGCCCAGCCCCTGCGCACCTACTGGTGGGCGTTCATCGCCATGGCGGTCGCCAGTTGCCTGCTCGGCCTCGTCTTCGTCACCCACCTGTTCGATACCGCGATCATCGTGATCATCGACATCATCGGCATCGCCTTCGTGATCGAGGGGGTCATCCGGCTGCTGGCGCTGGCGGCGATCGGCTTCCCGAACGCGACCATTCCGGTGCTGAAGTCGCTCGGCTTCTTCGCCCTCGGCTTCATCACCATCGACGTGCCCTGGGACGACAATATCGTCGCCACCATCGTGATCGGCGGAGCGCTGCTGATCGACGGCGTGTTTCGCCTGGGATCCGCGATCGTGATCCGCTCGGAGCGATGGCGCCAGGCCGTGGTCGTCGCTGCACTCGAACTGGTCATGGCCGGCCTGATCTGGACGCCATGGCCGATCCCGAACCGGCACACCGTGCCGTTCTGCCTCGGCGTCATCCTGATCGCCGCGTCGGGCAGCCTTTGCCGACTGGGGCTGCAGTTGCGGCGGCTGCCGCCGGGCGCGTCGGTCACGGATCTGCCGCTGTTCGCCGGGCCGAACTGGCACGGACGCGGCTCGCTGCGCGCCGCGCAGGCGCTGGCGGCGCAATGGACCAACGACAGCCCCCTCACCGTGCACATCTGGACGCCGCTCGGTTCGGCCGTAGATCCGGAGCGGCGCCCGGTGATCGATCGCTACATCGCCGCGGTCGATCAGAACGGCGTCATCCTGACCGGCCACGCCGCCCTGTCGCTGCCGCCCGGCACCTATGTCAGCCTCTGCCCGGCCAACGATATCGACCGCTCGCCGGACGAATTCGGACGCCTGCTGCGCGCGGGGCCGGAGAACGATATTCCCGGAAAATTCAAGTCCTCGCTGGAGGAGGAAAGYACCGCCTGGCGCCGGCCCGACCGCGAAGTCAACTTCCATCGCTACAACGCGGCGGCGCTGCAGGCCTTCCTCGCCCTTTATCGGCAGACCGAGGTCTACAATCTCACCCGCCGCAACTGTTCGTCCACCGTGGCGCTGTCGCTCGACGCCGCGGTCGAGGGGGCGCTCGGACAGGAGCGCCCATGGCGGGCGCTGTTCCTGCTGCTGACCGACCCCGCGATGTGGCTGCTGGCGCTGTGGCGCGCACGGGCCGAGGCCATGACATGGACGCCGGGCCTCGTTCTCGACTATGCACAGACCCTGCAACACATCCTGGACGGGCGGCATCAGCGCTGGCTCAGCCGGCTGAAGGACGCGAAACACCGCTTCGAGGAGCGGCGGCGCGCTTTGGTGGCGGAGGGCCAGCCGACGCGGTCTGATCGGCCCGCGATCGCCTCGCTGATCGCCACGGCGATGATCTTCGGGCTGACGTACGGGCTGAGCGCACCGCTGCTGGCGCTGAGCCTGAGCCGTGACGGCTTCGGCGAAGGCTTCATCGGCGCCAACGCGGCGATGCATGCCGTGGGCGTGCTCGCGATCGCGCCCCTGCTGCCCGGCCTCGCCTGGCGCAGCGGRCCGAAATTGCCGATCGCGGCCGCCCTGCTGGTTGCCGCCGCGGTGCTGGCCCTGTTTCCGGTGATGCCCTCGATCTGGCTGTGGTTTCCGCTGCGGATCGCGCTCGGCGCCGCATCGGAAACGCTGTTCGTGATGTCCGAGACCTGGCTCAGTCATCTCAGCGACGAACGCACCCGCACCCGGACCATGGCGATCTACACCGCCGCGCTGTCGCTGGGCTTCGCGCTCGGTCCGGTGATCCTGACCGTGATCGGCACCGATGGCCTCGCGCCGTTCCTGGTCGGTGGTGGAATCGCACTCCTGGCGTTGCTGTCCATCGCCATGCCCTGGGTGCGCACGCCATCGTTCGAACGCCCGGCCCATCCCAACCTGCTGCGTTATCTCGCGCTCGCGCCCGTCGCGCTCGGCGCCACGCTGATCAATGCGGCGGTGGAGACCGCCGGCATGTCGTTCCTCCCTCTCTATGCCATGCGGGTGGGCTGGCAGGAGCAGTCCGCCACCCTGCTGCTGTCCGTCCTGCTGCTGGGGGCGATCCTGATGCAGCTCCCGATCGGCTGGCTCGGAGACCGGATGGACCGGCGCCGGCTGGTGATCGGCCTCGGCGTCCTCTCAGCCGCCGGCGCCCTGCTCTGGCCGCTGGTAATCGACACACCACTGCTGGCCTATCCACTGCTGTTCCTGTGGGGCGGCGTGTTCGTCGGCATCTACACCGTGATGATGGCGCTGGTCGGCAGCCGCTTCAAAGGGGGCGATCTCGTCTCCGTCTACACCATCATGTCGATCGCCTGGGGCGCCGGCGCCTTTTTCGGCCCGGGGACGGCCGGCGCGGCGATGGACTGGAGCCGCCATGGCCTGCCGATTTTCGCAGCGCTGGTCTGCGCCGCCTTCACGCTGCTAGCCATGCTGCGCCGGAACAGTGCCTGAGCCTGCCGGCATTGGCTGCGCCGCTGCCGCGGTGTATCTCCCTGATCCAGGGATTGGGAGACAGGATTGGAGATCTGGGGTCATCCAGGAGACGTTGTCCGGCGCCTGCAAGGCGTCTGGACGCTCGATCGCACCGTTGACGATCGGCCGCTGCTGACGGGRCGYGCGACCTTCACCGCCATGGACGCKGGACATCTYGCTTATGYMGARCAYGGSCRGATGCGSCTGCCCGATGGCCGGGAGCTGGAGGCCACGCGGCGCTATGAATTTCAGCCGACGCCGACCGGTTTTGCRGTGTTTTTCGCCGAAACCCCGCCMCGGYTTTTTCACACTGTCGCSCTGSAGCCGGCCGGCGATCGYCTTGTCGGCCATGCCTCCCATCTGTGCGGCGCGGACAACTACGYCAGCGGATATGAGTTTCGCRACGACGGCACGTTCGTGATCCGTCACAAGGTGATCGGGCCACGAAAAGATTATCGGCTGGACACGCTCTACCGGCGAGACCCGTCCGCACAGTGAAGGATCAATGGGCGGTACGCCCGACAGCCTTCCCGGTCGCGGCGTCGAACAGATGGGCGCGCGCCAGATTGAACCGCAGCATGACCTGCGTGCCCGGCGCCGGACGAACGTCCGGCCGCACGCGCGCGGCGACCGCATGACCGGACATTGTCGTGAACACCAGCGTATCCGCGCCCAGCGGCTCGATCACTTCGACCATCGCGGGAACATCCGCGTGACCCGGCAGCGCCTCGCCCTGCGCGATGTCAACATCTTCGGGACGCAGGCCGAACACCAGATCGTCCGCCTCCCCGGCAGCCTGCATCGGTGACGGGATGGCCGGACCACTTTGCCCAAGCCGCAGTTCCAGGGGGCCGCTGCGCTTTGCGGGAATGAGGTTCATGGTCGGAGCGCCGATGAAGCTGGCGACGAACAGGCTGGCAGGCGCATGATAGACCTCGTCCGGAGTGCCGATCTGCTCGATGTGGCCGCCGTTCATCACCACCACGCGATCGGCCAGGGTCATCGCCTCGATCTGGTCATGGGTGACGAACACGGTCGTCACCCCGATGCGCTGATGCAGCTTCTTGATTTCCTGCCGCATGGTGCCGCGCAGCTTGGCGTCGAGGTTCGACAACGGCTCGTCGAACAGGAACACCTGCGGCTTGCGCACGATGGCGCGCCCCATCGCCACCCGCTGGCGCTGGCCGCCGGAGAGCTGCTTCGGGCGGCGCTGCAGGTACGGCGTCAGGCCGAGGATTTCGGCCGCGTCCCGCACCCGCGCGTCGATCTCCTTGCGCGCGGTCTTCCGGTAGCGCAGCGAGAACGCCATGTTGTCGTAGACCGACATGTGCGGATACAACGCGTAGTCCTGGAACACCATCGCGATGTCGCGGTCGCGCGGCGCGATCTCGTTGACGGTGCGGGTATCGATCAGGATTTCGCCGCCCGAGATGTCTTCCAGTCCGGCCAGCATGCGCAGCGTGGTCGACTTGCCGCAGCCGGAGGGTCCGACCAGCACGATGAACTCGCCGTCGCGGATCGCGAGGTCGATGGCGTGAACCACCTCCAGCGTGCCGTAGCGCTTGACCAGTTTCCTGAATTCAACGGCCGCCATGCCCTAACCTCACCGACGTATCGTGACTGTATCCGCCGCGGCCCGGAAGCGCGCGGCTGTGGCATCGGCATTGCGGAACAGGATCGCGCAATCATTGGCGACGGAGATGAAATCGAAGCCGGAGCGGATGTGCCGCTCCGAAATCTCATCGTTCGGCGCCAGTACGCCGACGAATTTTCCGGTGGGGCGGCATCGCTTCAACCCGTCCTCGATGGCGGCGGTCACCTTGGGATGGGCGGCCTGTCCGATCAACCCCATGCTGGCCGCAAGATCACCCGGACCGAAGAACACCGCATCGACGCCGTCGACCGCAGCAATATCGGCGCAGCGCTCGAGCGCCGCCATCATCTCGATCTGCACGATCAGGAACAGCTCGTCATTGGCGCGCGCTGCGTAATCGGTGAAGCGGCCATAGCGGCTGGCGCGATGAATCGCGGCAATGCCGCGCGACCCCTGTGGTGGATAGCGCGCGGCATCGACCGCAGCGCGCGCCTCCTCGACGCTCTGGACGTAGGGGATCATCAGCGTCGACAGGCCGGCATCGAGATGCCGCTTCAGCAGGATCCTGTCGTTCCATGTCACGCGAACGATCGGCACGGTCGGCGTCGATGCAATCGCGCGCGAATGCGCCATGGCGTCATGCAGCGACACCGGCGCATGCTCGCCGTCCACCAGCAGCCAGTCGAAACCCGACCAGCCCAGCGCCTCGGTCGCGTTGACCGAGTTGAGCATGGACCAGATGCCGAGCAGTGGGCGCCCGGCTTTCAGCGCAGCACGAAACGCGTTCGGTGGAAGGTTTTTCGGGTCGGTCTGCGTCAAGATGCTCTCCTCTCGCACATCATGTCAGGTGCTGCCGCGCGCCACGATATCGAACCCGAGATCGTGGCTGCCGCCGCGATCGGGCGCCCCGTCCAGGCGCGCGCGCAGCAGGCGGGCGATCTGCACGCCGATCTCGCGCCGCGGCGGCCGCACCGTCGTCAATGACGGCTCGCTGGCGGCAGAGAATTCCAGGTCGCCGAAGCCGCAGATTTTGAGTTGCCCCGGAATGGCGATCTGCCGCCGCTGCGCCTCGAACATGGCGCCGAGCGCGATGATGTCGTTGCTGCAGAACACCGCGTCGACCTCGGGATCGATGGACAGCATCTCCGCCAGCCCCAACGATCCGCCGACCGCGCTGGCGCGGCCCGGGATGCCGATCACCACCGGCGCCTCGTAGCCGGCCTGCAAGGCGGCCTCCACGAAGCCGGCACGGCGATCGGCGGTGCGGTAGTCCTTGTCCATGAAGGCGCCGATGAAGCCCAGCCGGCGCGCCTTGCGTTCGGAAAAATGCCGCACCACCAGATGGCCGACAGCGCGGTGCGAGAAGCCGACGATGGTGTCGATCGGCTGGTCCGACAGCTCCCACATCTCGATCACCGGAATGCCGCAATCCATCAGCGTGCGCACGGTGTCGCGGCTGTGGCGACGCCCCGTCACCACCATCGCCGCCGGCGACCACGCCAGGAACGACGCCACCAGTTGCTGCTCGACCTCCTCCGAATAGTTGCTGTTGCCGAGCATCAGCTGATAGCCGCTGCCGGCCAGTTCCTCCTCCATCGCCTCCACGGTGGCGGCGAAGAACGAGTTGATCAGCGAGGGAATGATCACGCCGATGGTCATGCTGCGCGCACTGGCCAGCGCGCCCGCCATCAGATTGGGCCGGTAGGACAGCCGCCCGATCGCCTCCTCGATCCGGTTGCGCACCGCCGGCGACACGATGTCCGGCTGGCGGATGGCGCGCGAGACGGTCGAGGTCGAGACCCCGGCGAGACGCGCCACATCAGCCATGCGCGAGCGCGCGGTGCCGGCCCGGTCGCGTTTGGTGGATTGCTGCTCTGCCATGCGCGCGCCCGGCTCAGAAGATATCGGGCTCGGCCGTCGCCGGGCCGGCCTGCAGAAAATCGAAATCGCAGCCCTGATCGGCCTGGGTGACATGCTGCTGGAAGATCACGCCGTAACCGCGCGCGAAGTGCGGCGCGGGCTTGACCCAGGCGGCTTTGCGGCGGGCGAGTTCGGCATCGTCGACCAGCATGTCGAGACGGCGGTTGGGTACGTCGAGGGCGATCTCGTCGCCGGTCCGCAGCAGCGCCAGCGGTCCGCCGATGTGGGACTCCGGCGACACGTGCAGCACGCAGGTGCCGTAGTGCGTTCCGCTCATGCGCGCATCGGAGATCCGCACGAGATCGCGGACGCCTTTGGCGAGCAATTTCTTTGGGATCGGGAGCGCCCCCCACTCCGGCATGCCCGGCGCACCGACAGGCCCGGCGCCGCGCAGCACCAGCACGCTGGTCTCGTCAATATCGAGATCGGGGTCGTCGATCCGGGCCGACAGTTCGGCATGGCTGTCGAACACGACCGCGCGGCCGCGATGAACCAGGAGATTCTCGCTTGCCGCCGATGGCTTGATGACGGCGCCGTCGGGGGCGAGATTGCCGCGCAGGACCGCGATGGCCGGCACCTTGGCGACGGGATTGTCCAGCGGCCGGATCACGTCGTCGTCCTCGACCCGGGCGCGGCTCATCGCCTGCACCAGGGAGCCGCCGGTGACGTTGATGGCCTGACCATCGAGCCGGTCGGCGATGCGCGACATCAGCCCGAGCAATCCGCCGGCGAAAAACAGATCTTCCATCAAATAGCGGCCCGCGGGAAAAATGTTGGCGAGCACCGGCGTCTGGCGCGCCGCCAGGTCGAGGCTTTCGAGCGTGATCGTTAGGCCCGCGCGCCGCGCGATCGCGACCAGATGGACCGCGGCGTTGGTCGAGCCGCCGAGCGCCGCATCGACATGCAGCGCATTGTTCAGCGCACCCTCAGTCAGGATGTCCGACGGCTTGAGGTCCTCCCAGACCATCGCGACGATCCGCTCGCCGCAGGCCGAGGCCATGCGCGGATGCGCGGAATCCATCGCCGGAATGCTGGATGCACCCGGCAGCGTCAGGCCCAGGGCATCCACGATCGAGGTCATCGTCGATGCCGTGCCCATGGTATTGCAGGTGCCAGGCGAACGGGTCGAGATACCCTCGATATTCACCATTTCCGCTTCGTCCACCTTGCCGGCGCGGTAGTCGTCCCAGTACTTGCGGGTATGGGTGCCGGCCCCCACCGGCGCGCCGCGATACCGGCCGTTGAGCATCGGGCCGGCGGGGCAGAAGATGATCGGCAGGTTCATGCTGATGGCACCCATCACCATGCCGGGCGTGGTCTTGTCGCAGCCGCCGAGCAGCACGGCGCCATCCACCGGATGCTGGCGCAGCAGCTCCTCCGTCTCCATGGCCAGGAAATTGCGATAGAGCATGGTGGTCGGCTTGACCATCACTTCGCCGAGCGACAGCGCCGGCAGTTCCACCGGGAACCCGCCGGCGCGGACAACGCCGCGCTTGATGGCCTCCGCACGCTCGCGCAGGTGCGCGTGGCAGGGACTGAGATCGCTCCAGGTGTTGATGATGGCGATGACAGGCCGTCCCATGAACTCGTCGCGGCGCATCCCCATCTGTTGCATCCGCTGCCGGTGCGCGAAGGCGCGCATGGTGTCGGCGGAAAACCAGCGCGCGCTGCGAAAATCGGCGGCCTGGCGGCGTGGTCGGGGGCTGCTGCTAGTCATGACGGCTGGGCACCACGGATGGACGCCACAAATGATATCGCTTTCATAAAGCTGTCAATCCCAAGAAAATGCTGCTTTGCAGCGCTATTTAATGAAAATCGTCCTCTCTTGACCGCGTTTATGCAACCGCTATCATTTGTCCTACCAGCATGAAAGACCGGTCGCCAGAACCGGCTCGGCTCAACAAGAGGGAGGATGATATGGACCGCAGACACGTTCTGAAGGCAGGCGCCGCCGTGGCCGGAACGCTGGCGATGCCGGCGTATCTCCGCGCCCAGTCGAACAGGAAACTCAGCATCCTGACCTGGAACATCGCCGACCAGGAAGCGCTGTTCAAAGATGAATTCGCCGATTTCCAGAAGACCAATCCGGGCGTCGAGATCGAATGGCTCGACAAGAAAGGCCCGGATCTACCGGCCTTCTACCAAACCCAGCTGGTCGCGGGCACCGCGCCCGACATCATCGATCTTCAGGGCGCGCTCTGGGTGGAATGGGCCGCCGGCGGCGCCCTGCTCGATCTGACGCCCTACCTGCAAAAAGAGCCTGACCTGATCAAGCTCTACAATCCCGACTACATGTCGAGCTACGTCTACGACAAAAAGACCTACATGATCCCGTTCTACGTCTCCAAGACGCTGCTCTACTACAACAAGATCATGTTCAAGGAGGCGGGCCTGTCCGCGCCGCCGACCTCGTTCGACGAAATCCTGTCGTTCTCGCAGGCGATGGCCAAGGGCGAGAAGACCGGCTTCCTGACGCTCAACTTCGACTGGCTGTACTGGCCGTTGCTAAAAATGAACGGCATCGAGCTGCTGACGCCGGACCTGAAGAAGCCGGCTTTCAACACACCGCAGGCGATTGCCGTGCTGGACCGGCTCGCCAAAGCCACCGATTCCGGCGCCATCAACAAGATCGCCTGGACCGGGCGCTGGGTCGAACCGAACGGCGCCTTTGCCGGCGGCAATGTCGGCATGCTGCACGCGCACTCCGCCTCGTATTTCTTCGTCAAGGGCCAGGGCCGCTGGATCAGTCCCGACACGCTGGGCGCCGTGCAGGCACCCGGCGACTGGTCGACACCGACCAACCACGGCTTCGCCATCTCCAAGAGCTCGAAGAACCCCGATCTCGCTTTCGCGCTGGTCAAACACATGACCAGCACCAAGTGGGCGACGCGGCTGTCGGAAATCCGCCGCGTGCTGACCGCCAACATCGAAGCCGACAAGGCCGGGCTCGCCAAGGTCGCAGCCGAAGATCCGCTGGCCCACGCCGTGCTGCAAACCCAGCTCGAGCACACCGACAAGATGACCGGCAACTGGCCGCTGCCCAACGACGCCCAGATCAAGGACGCGTTCTGGCCGGAAATCCAGAATGCCGTGCTCGGCCGCAAGGATGCCAAGACGGCGCTGGCCGACGCCGAGCGCGCGGTGACGCGCGTGATGCGGCGTTCCTGATCCGTCGCGGCTTCATCCGTGTCCGCCGCACCGCAGCGGACACGTCTTCCGGGAATCGAGGGCACCGCATGGTCATGGCCATTTCCGAAACCGCGACGCGCTCCCGTGTCCTGGTGCGGACGTCGACACGCAAGGCGGTGCTGATCTGGTGCTTCCTCGCGCCGTCGCTGCTGATCTTCCTGCTCTATCGCATCCTGCCGCTGCTGTGGAACGTGCTGCTGTCGTTCGAGGCCTGGTCGCCGCTGAAGCCCCCGGTCTTCATCGGCCTCGACAACTACCAGGAGATGTTTTTCGAGGACGAGGTATTTTGGCAGGCGCTCTGGAACACGCTCGGCATCATCGGCTCGGCGCCGATCGGCATCGCCATTGCGCTCGGGCTCGCGCTGCTGGTCAATGCCGACATCCGGGGGCGCGAAGTCTACCGCACCGTGATCTTCCTCTCCTACCCGCTGATGACCGTGGCCGTTGCCATCATCTGGCGCTGGATGTTCGATGAACGCGTCGGGCTGATCAACTATGTCGCCAGAGTGCTGCACCTGGTCGACAAGCCGATCCCCTTCCTCAACTCCTTCACCTGGGCGCTGCCCTCGGTGATTGCCGCCAACATCTGGCAGATGCTCGGCTTCTACATGATCATCATTCTCACCGGCCTGCAGCACATCCCCGGCAATCTTTATGAAGCCGCCGAGATCGACGGCGCCAACGCATTCCACCGCTTCCTGCGCATCACCTTCCCGCTGCTGAAGCCGTCGATCTTCCTTTGCTTCGTCATCGGCATGCTCAATTCGGTGACCAGCTTCGACCTGGTTTATGTGATGACCGGCGGCGGCCCCGGGCGCGCCACCGAGATCCTGGTGACCTACATCTACAAGCTCGGCTTCAACCAGACCCGGTTCGATTATGCGGCGGCCGTCACCGTGGTCTTTTTCCTGCTGCTGCTCGCCGTCACCTGGACGGCGAATCGCCTCTCCGGCGGCAATGCCGGCGCCGTGGAGCGCGACTGATGAAACGATATCCGCGCTGGCCGATCCATCTTGCCCTGCTCGCCGTCAGCGTGGTCATGCTGGTGCCGTTCTACTGGGTGCTGAAGACGTCCGTGTCCGGCGAGAACATCTTCACCTACCCGCCGAACATCATTCCGCGCGAGCCCAACCCGTTCTATTACGTGGATGTCTGGTACGCGATCCCGTTCGCGCGCTTCTTCCTCAATAGCGTGATCGTCTCCGTGATGACGATCGCCGCCAATGTAGTGCTGAACGCCATGGCAGGCTATGCGCTGACGCAGGATTTCCGCGGCAAGAACCTGGTGCTGATGCTGTTCCTGTCCTGCATGATGATCCCGTTCCAGGCCACCATCATCCCGGCCTACCTGATCACCGGCAAGCTCGGCCTGCTGGATTCCTATCTCGGCCTGGCGCTGCCGATGTTCTCGACCATCATCTGCATCTTCGTGTTCAAGGCGAGCTTCGATGCGATCCCGGGCTCGCTGATCGACGCCGCCAAGATCGACGGCCTCTCCGAGTGGCAGATCATCTGGAAGGTGATGATGCCGCTGGCGAAGTCGGCGATGGCGACCAACGTGATCCTGTCCTTCATCTGGTCGTGGAACAATTTCATGTGGCCCCTGATCGCCACCCGCTCCGCCGACATGCAGACCTTGCCGCTCGGCCTCGCGCGGTTCATGTCCTACCAGGAAGACACCACGGGCGCGCTGTACGCGTTCTGCATCATGGTGCTGGCCCCGGGCATCCTGCTGTTCCTGCTGGCGCAGAAGGAGTTCGTCCAGGGCCTGACCTCGGGAGCAACCAAGGGATGAGTGCCTCGGACGACGATGTCACCGGCCCGCGCTGGAAGCGGCTGCTGCTCAACCGGTTCGTGATCGTGCCCGCGCTGCTGGTCCTGATCACCTTGGGCTGGAATCTCTGGGTCATCACCCATGATCACGGCATCGTCGCCGGCCGCGTTCTCGACGCCAACGGCGCGCCGGTGGAAGGCGCCGAGGTCAAGCTGTGGGTGTTCAACTTCACCACTTTCGTGGAAAAGGCATCGACGAAAACCCGACCTGACGGCTCGTTTGCCTTCGCCAGCAATCCCTCGCACAATATCCAGGTCAGCGCCGAGAAGCCCGGCCAGGGACGGTCCGCACGCGTGCCGATCCGGCTGCATTTCGCAGCGGAGGATTACATGCTGAAGACCCCGCTCCGGCTGACGAACGGCGGATGACGGCTCAAGACGGGCGGAGACCGGACCAGTGACCAGCGACATGCATCGATCAGCACGGGTGCGGGTTGTCCGGGTCGAGGCCAAGGTCGTTCGCACGCCGATTGCCGTTCCCGTGCGCACCTCGTTCGGGATGATGCGCGACCGGCCGGCGTTGTTCCTGCGGGTGACGGACGCGGATGGCGCTGCGGGTTTCGGTGAGGTCTGGTGCAACTTCCCCTCGGTGGGGGCCGAACATCGTGCGCGGCTGGCCCATGAGGTGATCGGACCGCTGCTGATCGAGAGCGGCGATCTCCCCGTCGACGGCCTGTTCTTCCGCCTGATGACGCGGCTGCATATCCTCGCCATCCAGTCCGGCGAATGGGGCCCAGTCGGCCAGGTCGCCGCGGGGCTCGATGCCGCCTGCCACGATCTCGCCGCGCGACAAGCGGGCGTACCGCTCTGGCGATTCCTGAACAGTGCGGGCAACAGCCACATCCGCGCCTATGCCAGCGGCATCGGGCCGGAAACGCCGGCAGATACCGCACGCGCCGCCGCCGGGCGCGGCCACACTGCCTTCAAGCTCAAGGTTGGTTTCGGGGACGAGACCGACCGGCGCTCACTCCGCGGCATTCGTTCCGCAATACCGTCGGATGACCTGCTGATGGCGGATGCCAATCAGGGATGGAGCTTCGACAATGCCCTTGCCGGCATCCGCTTGTGCGCCGACCACAACGTCGTCTGGATCGAGGAGCCGATCGCCGCCGACCGGCCGATCGACGAATGGGTGACGCTGGCGAAGGCGACAACGACCGCCCTCGCGGGCGGCGAAAATCTCAACGCATTGCCCGAGTTCGACACCGTGATTGCGCGCAAGATCTTCGGGTACGTACAGCCCGACGTCGCGAAATGGGGCGGCGTGTCCGGCTGTCTCCATGTCGCGCGCCATGCCATCAATGCCGGGCTGACGTATTGTCCGCATTTCCTGGGAAGCGCGATCGGGCTGATGGCGTCGGCGCATCTGCTGGCAGCGGCCGGCGGCACCGGCCTGCTGGAGGTCGACGTCAATCCCAACCCGCACCGCGACACCATGATCGGCAATGCATTGCCGCTGACCGCAGGCATGATCCGGCTTCCGGACGCCCCCGGCATCGGCATCGCACCGGACTGGGACAGGCTTTGAAGCGATCAACCGTTGCGACCGCGACCTGCCGTCACCAGGGCAGCGGCTGGTCGTGATAGGTGACGAAACTGCCGGTGTGATGACGCCCGGCCCGCTGGATGACGCCGCGCATGCCCGCCACGCTCTCGGCGACCGGCACCCGGCCGCCCGGCTCGGTGGCGGCCCAGCCCGGATGCAGGGCCATCACGCAGATGCCGCGCGGCGCCAGATCGATCGCCAGCGTCTTCACGATCATGTTGAGACCGGACTTGCTGGAACGGTAGGCGTAGGATCCGCCTGAATTGTTGAGCGCGATCGATCCCATGCGGCTGGAGACGAACGCCATGTTCTTCAGCTCACTGCGGGCGACATGCTCGACAAAACTTTCGGCCATCTTCATCGGACCGATCAGATTGGTCTCCAGGATCTTGCGCCAGTGGGCGTAATCGGTCTTCCCGAACGGCGGATGCGGGTTGCCGATGCCGGCATTGTTGAGGAAGACGTCGATCGCCTCACCCGAAAGCCGATGCGCCAGCGCCTCGATCCCCGCATGATCGGTGACGTCGAGTTTGACCAGCTCGATATGGCCGCGAATGGCGGCCGTCTCCGCGGCACGGGAGGGGTCCAGACAGGTCGCGAAAACGCGATGTCCGTCGGCGGCATACTGCCGCGCAAACTCGACGCCCAGACCGGTGTCGCATCCCGTGACCAGAATCGTCGCCATCATTCCCTCCCGATTTTTCTGGCAGTTTTTCAGGTTCGCGACGGCATGGCAACGATGGCGCCATCGTGCGCCGAACTTTCCAGGCAGGCCGCGACAAACGACAGTCCGGTCACGCCGTCCGCCACCGAGGGTGCGAGAGGCGGCAGTCCCGAAGGCTTGCAGCCGCGCTGCGACAACATCACGTCGGCCAGCCCGCAATACAGATTTGCCACCGCCTCCTGCAGCCCTTCGGGATGACCGGGACGCCCCAGACGCGACGATTGCTGCGCGTCCAGCGTCAGGTTCGGCTGCCCATGGCTGACGATGCGAACGCTGCCGTCGAGCGCGGCGATGGCCAACTGGCCATGCTTGCGGTGCAGCCACTCGATATGGCCGGTCTCGCCATAGACCCGCAGCAGAATGTGGTTCGACATGCCGGCCGCGGCATTGCAGGCATCGAGCCGCCCGCGCACGCCACCGGCGAGGCGAAACCGGACCTGCGCGAGATCATGGACGGCGCGCCCCGGCAGCAGCGTGCCGACCTCGGCGGAGACGGCTTCGAACGGCAGACCGGTGACGAACGACACCAGGTGATGGGCGTGGGTGCCGATATCGCCGAGCACCAGCGACGGCCCGCTCCTGTCCGGCTTCAACCGCCAGCGCTGGTCGGCGTCGGGCGCCTGTTCGACCGCGGTCGCAAGACCGCCGGCCAGATACTCCACATGCACCAGACGGACCGCGCCGATCTCGCCGGCCAGGATGCGCGCCCGCATGTCCCGCACCATGGGATAACCCGAATAGGTGTGGGTCAGCACCACCGCGCGTCCGGAATCGCCGACCACTTTTGCGAGGTCTTCGGCCTCTGTCAGGTCGTTGCACAACGGCTTTTCGATCATGACGTCGAGACCCGCCGCAAGCGCAAGCCGCAGATAACGGGCATGGCTGTCGTTGGGGGTGATGATCGCGAGCGCCTCGATGCCGTCGTCGCGTTGCCGCTCCCCCGCGATCATGGCTTCGACGCTGTCGTAACAGCGCTCCGCGGCAAGCCCGATGGCGCGGCCTTCCGCCCGCGACCGCTCCGGGCGCGACGACAGCACCGCCGCCTCGAGCGTAAAGCGTCGGTCCATCACGGCCGCGATCCGGTGCACCGGTCCGATCATCGACGGCGATGCGCCGCCGGCGATCCCCAGGCGAAACGGCCGTCCAAGCGCGGCGAGAACGGGATTATGCATCATGACCTCGTCACGCCGAGGATGCGATCAAGGACCTCCGGCGCCGCTTCCCGCCGCATGAAAGCGTCAAACGGCTGCTCGGCCACGGTGATGATGTGGTCGGCGATGAAGCGCGCTCCTTCAGCCGCACCATCCATCGGATTCTTCAGGCAGCACTCCCATTCGAGCACCGCCCAGCCGTCATAACCATAACGCGTCAGCCGGTCGAAGATGCCGTCGAAGTCGATCTGCCCGTCACCGACACTGCGAAACCGGCCCGGGCGGTCGAGCCAATCCGCATACCCGCCATAGACGCCACGGTCCGCGCTGGGGATGAATTCGGCGTCCTTGACGTGGAAAGCACCGATGCGGTCGTGATACCGATCGATGAAGCCGAGATAATCCATGTGCTGCAGCAGCATGTGGCTGGGGTCGTAGAGGATCTTCGCGCGCGGGTGCTGGTCGACAAGAGACAGGAACCGCTCGAACGTGGCCCCGTCGTGCAGGTCCTGGCCGGGATGGAGCTCGAAACACAGGTCAACCCCGGCACGGTCCGCCTCGTCGAGCAGCGGGCGCCAGCGCCGCGCCAGTTCGTCGAAGGCGCGTGCGATCAGCCCCGGAGCGTGCGGCGGATATGGATAAAAGAACGGCCACGCCAGGCCGCCCGAGAACGTCGCAACCCGCGGCACCCCCAGCGCGTGAGCCCGCGCGATGGCGCGGTGCAGGTCCCGCTCCGCCTCGCTCTGGCGCGCCTGCGGATTGCCACGCACCGCCGGCGACGCCAGCGCATCCATCACCTCGTCATAAGCCGGATGAACGGCCAGAAGCTGCCCGGCGCGGTGCGCGGAAATCTCGCTGATCGCGAGACCCGTGCGGGCCACGATCGCCCGGATCGCTGCGATGATCTCGGGCTCGGACAGCGTTGCCAGGTCGGTCAGGCGCGCGTCCACCACCGGAATCTGCAGTGCCTTGAAGCCCAGTCCAGCCGCCCATTGTGCAAGGCCGCCGAGCGTATCGAACGGAGCCTGCGCTCCGATGAACTGGCTGATGAACAATCCCGGGCCTTTGATCGTTTTTGGCATGATACCGCGGCGCTCTGTCTGTGTTCGCTCACTATAGCGCGCGTCGCCGTCCCTTCAATTTTTGAATAACGGCGCGTGAGACGTCCTAGGGATCGTCCTTCTTCGGCATCCGCGGCGGCGCCAGCGGCGCGAAGCTGATGCTCTGGTTTTCACCGTTCTTGAGGGTGGGATCAACCGGACCACCGCTGGAGGGATCACCGCCGCCCGTGGTCGTGATCGTGGATGGCGTCACCAGGCGAACCGCCTCTTCGGCCACTCCCCCCTCACCGTCGCCGAAATCGGCGGTCCGCCCGCCCTGCGGCCTGCCATCGGCGCTGGCGGCGATGGCTTTCTCGGTCTTCTCCGCGAGCTTGGCATTGTAAGGCAAGCGATAGGCACGCGGCACGCCGCTCGGCCGATTGTCGTCGTCAAGCGCTTCGACCCACAGATGAATCGCGCCGGGTTCGCCTTCCAGTGAATGCGGCTCGACAATGCGCGCCTGCAGCAGCTTGAATCGTGGCGGCAACGGATCGCGCGACGACCAGCCGAGCAACCCGCGCGCGCCGAAAAAGCTGACCATGTAGAAACAGCTTGTCAGCACCACCGCGACCGCTTTCGCCGACCACGGCAAGCGGGCATAGACCAGCAGCGCCAGCAGCAGCGCGCCGATCAGCGCATAGGCCGCCGCAAGAGCCAGAATGACGGATTCGAAACTGTTCATAGCTTCTTCACATAACCGGTTTTCGGATCGCGATCCGCACCGTTGCTGTGCACATTGCGGAAGGTCTCCATCAGCGACTTGTGCCGGTTGTTGACATCGACCACCTTGCCCTCCGCATCGAGCGTGAAACGCACCGCGGTTTTCTCGTCGCCGGTGTGATCGACGGTGACAGTGTTGTCGTAGATCACCTGCGCGGTCGGGTTGAGCTTCTGCACCTTGACCGTGGCCGCGACCGGATCATGGGTCAGCGCCTGAAAATGACTGACATTGATGGTGTATTCTCCGGCAACGATGCCGCGCACGGTGACGATCTCCTCGCGGATCGGCGACGGAATCTTCTTGCCGTTGACCACGATGAAATCGTTGGCGCCGCCGCGATCGTCGCGCTCCAGCACCAGGAACCCGGCCTCGCGCCGACGGTACCAGGCGATATTGCCGGCCGGGTCCTGCACGAACAGGTCGAGATCGTCGGGATGGTTGTCGGGCCAGTCCATGGTGATGATGAACTCGGCCTTGGAGTCGATCTTGCCGTCCTTGGCGTCGGGTGCGATCGCCAGCAGTGCCAGGAAAAACAGGAAGGCGATCACCTGCAACGCCTTGAACAGCATCACACTGAAGGGATCGAACGGTTCCTCGCGCGGATAGAGCCCGAAGTCATCGATCATGGCGGCGTTCCAGCGCCGGAACGACGCGGGTTTCGGTCAAGGTGACCGCCTGGGAGAACACCCGTGCCGTCGCCGCATCAAGCATGTAATATTGGATCTTGAGCAGGATCGAGCCGACCAGCCCGGCCAGCGTGGTGTACATCGCGATCGCCATGCCGTCGGTCATCAGGCCCATCGACGACTTCAGCAGCCCACGATCCGACGCATCGATGCCCGCGATCGGCGCCAGCATGATGATGAAGCCGATGATCGTTCCCAGCAGTCCCAGCTTCATCAAGGTGTCGCTCGCAAAGGCGCCGAAGCCATTGGACCCGCGCAGCCGATCCGCCAGCGATCGCAGCAGCAATGTCTGGTCGATCCGCCCTGCGCCCTGCGTTTCCGCCTTCAGCACGAGATTGTGAATGTGATCGGCAACAAGGCCTGGCGGCAATGCGGCGCCCCCCAGCGGACCGGCGGTCGCCGGCACGGCAGCGCCGGATTCGGCCAGCACCCGCGCCACGCCCCGCCCGGCATCCGCCTCGCGCGCGATGACGATGGTCCGCCACAGGCAATGCAGCGATGTCACCACATAGAGCACACCGATGATGGCCGAGAGATAGGTGCGATCGGACGCGATCATCAGGCGGATCAGGCCGTAGTGCCACAACAGGGCCGCGGCGAACGCGCAAAGTCCGGTGAAGATCATCCAGCGCAGCAAGGGCGCGCGGTCGGTGAGGCTCGAGACGGATCCGACGTCCGACGACACAGCCGTCACGCTCATGTTCCATTCTCCCTGGCGGACGCGTGCGGTTCCCCACCGCGCCGTTTGTTTTTCTGATCGCCAGTGAATGGCAATCCGGCCGTAACGTCCAGTGTCTTTTGAAGCGTGGCCATTTTTGAAGCCTGGCCATGCCCAAGATGCCGAACCGATCCATCGAAAGCGCACATCTCGACACTGCGCCAATGTCGACGCGGTTCATGGAACCGCTGAAACTCAGGCCCTCCCCAATCGCAGCAGACAAAAAGATCGAGGTAGTATCCGGCTGGCACAAACAAATATCAGCATCACGATGTCCTCATCGACAATCGTTGCGGCTTCACACATCGTTTTGCACGCCTGCAACACCGCGCGTTCATTGCGTACGCCCGCGTGAACATGCGTTCATCGCTCTTAAACTTGAGTAATCTGCGAACCCGCGGCGCGCTGGCCACCTCCAACAGATGTTAGGAGGTGATGATCATGAAACTGACTTCCGCACTTGTTGGTCTTGCCGCCGTAAGCGGTGTTGCACTCTCGGCCGGAGCCGCCTCGGCAATGCCGATCGGCACGCCGGCCAAGCCGTCCAACGTCGAGAAGGCCGCCTATGTCTGCAACGGCTGGGGGCGTTGCTGGTGGCGGCCGAACTATGCCTACGGCTACTACCACGCCCGCCCCTATTGGGGTTGGCGCCACGGCTGGCGCTGGCGGCACTGGCACCACTGGTGAATAGGGGAAAAGAGGGCTTCGGCCCTCTTTTCTTTCGCCGTCTTGCAGCGTTGCAATCAACTCAACGCATTATTGCGGCTGCAGCGCGGCCAGCGTCTTGTCCGGCAACCAGCCGCCGCCCAACGCCTGGAACAGGCTGGAGGCAGCCTGCAGCTTCGCCAGACGCACCTGCACCAGGGTGTTCTCCGCCGTGAACAATGTCTGCTGGGTCTGCAGCACGGTAATGAGATTGACGGTGCCACCACGCAACTGGGTCTCCGCGACGTCGAACGCCTTGCGCGAGTTGGTGACGACGTCGTTCTGCAGCTTCTCCTGCAGCGTGTCCTGCTGCAGCGCGACCAGGGCTTTTTCGACATCGGCGAAGGCAGACAACACCGCCTTGCGATAGGCCTGCAGGTTCTGGAGCTGAACACCCTTGGCCTGCTTCAACTGGCTCTCGAGCAGGAAGCCGTCGAAAATCGGCTGGGTCAGACCTGCGGCAAGTGTGTAGTACCACGCGCCGGGCCCGAACAGCGCGGCGAGCGCCGCGCTCTGGACACCGGTGCTGCCGGTGAGCTGGATTTGCGGGAAGAACGCGGCGCGAGCCGATTCAACACTGAAGTTGGAGGACGCAAGCGTTGCTTCGGCCTGACGGATATCCGGCCGCTGATAGAGCAATTCCGACGGCAGGCCGGGCGTTACCCGCGGTACGGCGATCTGCGTGGTCGTCCCGCCATTGACCTTGAAATTCGCCGGCGGTCGCGCGACCAGCACCGCAAGCGCGGCAATATTCTGGTGCAGTGTCACCTCGATCGGCGGGATCGCGGCGCGCTGGGTCGAAACCAGCGCCTCCTGCTGCGACAGATCGAGCTGCGATGCGGTGCCGCCGTTGAACTGCTGCTTGATCAGAGCCAGAATACGTTCGGCGGCGGCCAGGTTCCGGCGCGCCACGCGCAACTGATCCTGCGCCGCCAGGATCTGGAAATAAGTGTTGGCGACGGTGACGATCGCCGTGAGTGTCACGACATCACGGTTGTAGCGGGCCGCGGTGGCGCTCTCCTCGGACGAATACAGCGTCGCACGGTTCTTGCCCCAAAAATCGAGCATGTAGCTCGCTGTGAGGCCGAGGTTGTACTGGGACGTCGTGACCGAACCGAGGCCACTGCCGGCCGCTTGCCGAAGCCGCTCCGCAGTGGCCGTTCCACTGACCGTGGGCAACAGCGCCGCTCCGGAGACCCCGACCTGCGCGTCGGCCTGGATGATCTGGGCATAGGCGACGGCGATGTCGAGATTGTAGATCTGCGCATCTTCCATCAGCGAGGTCAGTTCGCTGGAACGAAAGCCCCGCCACCAGTCCAGCGCCGGCACGGCGGCGTCAGGCGCGCGCTTGCTAGCCTCACGGTAATTGGCCGGAATTTCGAGATTGAGATCGGGGCGCTCGCTGTTCAGGATGCAGCCCGACAATCCCGTGCCGAACACCAGCGCCACCAGCGCTGACGTCGTACGGACCATGCTACGCCCCCACCCGGCAAACGATATCGACTTCAACGCAACACGACGCATCCCATACCCCGTCAAGCCAAGTCCCCTGCCTTCACTCGCCTGGCTGCAGCGCGGAGCCACCCGCGGACGGCCTGATGCTGCCCCCTCGGACGCGCTGAGACCAGAGCCGAAACCGGTCCACATACAGATAAATCACCGGTGTTGTATAAAGAGTCAGGATCTGGCTCAGGATCAGGCCGCCGACAATCGCGATCCCCAGCGGCCGCCGCAATTCGCTGCCCTCGCCCATGCCGATCGCCAGTGGCACGGCGCCGAGCAAGGCGGCCATGGTGGTCATCATGATCGGCCGGAACCGCAACAGGCAGGCCTCGCGGATGGCGTCGATCGAGGACAGCCCGCGGGTGCGTTCGGCGTCGAGTGCGAAATCGATCATCATGATCGCGTTCTTTTTCACGATGCCGATCAGCAGGATGACGCCGATCAGCGCCATGATGCTGAATTCGGTATGGAACAGCATCAGCGCCAGCAGCGCACCGACACCGGCGGACGGCAGTGTCGAGAGGATCGTCAGGGGGTGAACGTAGCTCTCGTAGAGGACGCCGAGCACGATGTAGATCGTGACCAGGGCGGCCAGAACGAGAAAGGGCTGATTGTTGAGCGACTCCTGGTACACCTTTGCGGTGCCCTGGAACGAGCCGTGGATGCTCGCCGGCACGCCGATCCGGTTCATCGTGGCCTCGATCGCCGACACCGCGGTGCTCAGCGAGACGCCGGGCGGCAAGTTGAACGAAATCGTGTTCGCGACCAGAAGACCCTGGTGGTTGACCGCCAGCGGCGTTGATCCCTGTCCGAAATGCGCGACGTTCGCCAATGGAATCATCGTCTCCTGGCCGGTGCTGACCGCCGCGCCTGTCGATGATGCGCCGCGCCCGGTGGCGCCGATCGAATTGGTCGCGAGATTGCGCGCGGCATCTGCGGCAACGGAGTTGACGGACGTGGTCTGTCCCGCGGCGACGAACGTGCCCGCCACCGCGTTGGTGGCCTGCGACCCGCCGACCGTCCCGCCCGAGGTGCTGACATAGACGTCCTTCAGCGTCTCGGGATTTTGCCAGTACCGCGGCGCGACCTCCATGATCACGTGGTACTGGTTGCGCGCCACATAGATGGTCGAGACCTGGCGCTGCCCGAATGCGTCATACAGCGTGTTGTCGATCTGGCTGACGGTGATCCCGAGCCGGGACGCGGTGTCGCGATCGATCACGAGGTTGGATTCAAGCCCCTTGTTCTGCTGGTCCGAGTTGACGTCGGTGAGCCTGGGCTCGGTCTGAAGTGCTGCCGCGAGCTTCGGCGCCCATTCCGCCAGTTCCTCGAAACTGTCGCCCTGCATCGTGTACTGGTATTGCGCGTTCGACTGACGCCCGCCCACGCGGATGTCCTGCACCGCCTGCAGGAACAGCGTCGCTCCCGGCACGGCGGCGAGCGAGCGCCGCAGCCGGACGATGACCTGATCGACCGACAGCTTGCGTTCACTGAGCGGCTTCAGCGATACGAACATGAACCCCGAATTGGTCTGGCCGCCACCGGTAAAACCGACAGCGGTATTCACCGCCGGATCGTTCTTGACGATGGTGATGAACTGCGTGAGCTTCTGCTGCATCAGCTGGAACGAGATGCTCTGGTCGGCCTGGATCTGGCCGGTCATCAATCCGGTATCCTGCTGCGGAAAGAATCCCTTCGGAATGATGTTGTACAGATAGAAGTTGAGCCCCAGCACCGCGACCAGAATTAGCATGATCGAGCGGGGATGCCTCAGCGCGTAGGTCAGGGTTCGGTGGTAGCCGTCCTGCATGCTGTTGAAGAACCGTTCGCTCCACCGATAGAGCCGTCCGTGCGGCCGATTGTGGTCCGCGCGCAGCAGAACGGCGCACATCATCGGCGTGGTGGCCAGCGACACCACCAGGGAGATCATGATTGCAATCGAGATGGTCATGGCGAATTCACGGAACAGGCGGCCGACGATACCGCCCATCAGCAGGATCGGAATGAACACCGCGATCAGCGACACGCTCATCGACAGAACCGTGAAGCCGACCTCCCTGGCCCCCAGCAGCGCCGCCTCCAGGCGCGGCATGCCGGCTTCCATATGGCGCGTGATGTTTTCCAGCACCACGATCGCGTCATCGACGACGAATCCCGTCGCGACCGTCAGCGCCATCAGCGACAGATTGTCGAGGCTGTAGCCGATCAGGTACATGGCGGCGAACGTCGCGACCAGCGAGACCGACACCGCCACGACCGGAATAAAGGTCGCCCGCCCGTTGCGCAGGAACGCGAACACCACGAAGGTCACCAGCATGATCGCGATGATCAAGGTGCGTTCGACATCGCGCAGCGACGTGCGGATCGTGGTCGAGCGGTCGATCGCCAGATTCAGGTCGATGGCGGGTGACACCGATGCCCGCAACTGCGGCATCAGCGCCTTGACGCGATCAACGATGCCGATGATGTTGGCCCCGGGCTGCCGGGTCAGGATCACCAGGATCGAGGGCTTGCCGTTGGCAAGGCCGAGATTGCGCAGGTTCTCGACGGAATCCGTCACCTCGCCGACATCCATCAGGCGCACCGGCGCACCGTTGCGGTAGGCGATGATCAGCGATTTGTAATCCGCCGCCTTGTTGGCCTGGTCGTTGGAGTAGATCTGATAGCGTTGCGGCCCGACATCGATGCCGCCTTTCGGACTGTGCGCGTTGGCGCTGGCGAGCGCGGCGCGGACGTCCTCCAGACCAATGCCGTATTTGTACAGCGCCTGGGGGATCAGCTCGACCCGCACCGCCGGCAGCGAGCCGCCACCGACGGTGACCTCGCCGATGCCTTCCACCTGGGACAGCTTCTGCGCCAGCACGGTCGAGGCGGCGTCATACAGGTCGGCGCGCGACAGCGTGTCCGATGTCAGGGTCAGAATCATGATCGGCGCGTCGGCCGGATTGACCTTCCGATAGGTGGGATTGGAGCGCAGGCTCGCCGGCAGGTCGGCGCGCGCCGCATTGATCGCCGCCTGCACGTCGCGCGCCGCGCCGTTGATATCGCGGTTGAGGCTGAACTGCAGATTGATGCGGGTGGAGCCGACATTGCTCGACGACGTCATCTCGGAGACGTCGGCGATCTGGCCGAGATGCCGCTCCAGCGGGCTCGCGACCGTGGTGGCCACGTCTTCCGGACTGGCGCCAGGCAAGGTCGCCTGCACGGAAATCGTCGGAAAATCCACCTCCGGCAACGGCGAAACCGGCAGCTTGAAGAACGCGATGGCACCCGCGGCCGCAAGACCAAAGGTCAGCAGCGTGGTGGCGACGGGCCGGCGGATGAAGGGCGTCGACAGGCTCATGGCCTCAGCCCCCCTCGCCCACCCGGCCGAGATCATCCGGCGCCCCGGCAAAGCGCACCGCGAGCCGGTCGAACCAGAGGTAGATCACCGGTGTCGTGAACAGGGTCAGCAACTGGCTCACCAGCAGGCCGCCGACGATCGAGATGCCGAGCGGATGCCGCAGTTCGGATCCCGCGCCGGTGCCGAGCATCAGTGGCAAGGCGCCGAGCACGGCGGCCATGGTGGTCATCAGGATCGGCCGGAATCGCAGCAGGCAGGCCTGGTAGATCGCTTCGCGCGGCGCCTTGCCCTCGTTGCGTTCGGCCTCGAGCGCGAAGTCGATCATCATGATGGCGTTTTTCTTGACGATGCCGATCAGCAGGATGATGCCGATGATCGCCACGATGGTCAGGTCGTCGCCCGCCGCCATCAGCGCCAGCAGCGCGCCGATGCCCGCCGACGGCAAAGTCGAGAGAATGGTCAGCGGATGGATGAAGCTCTCATAGAGCACGCCCAGCACGATATAGACGGTGACGATCGCCGCGAGGATCAGGAACAGCGTGTTGGAGAGCGACGACTGGAAGGCCAGCGCGGCGCCCTGGAAACTGGTGATCACGCTGAGCGGTTGGTCCATCTCCAGTTGCGTCTGCTTGATCGCGGTCACCGCATCGCCCAGCGAGGCCCCCGGCGCCAGGTTGAAGGAGACCGTCGCGGCAGGGAATTGCCCGAGATGCGACACCTGCAGCGGCGCGGTCTCCTCGCGCATCTTGGCCACCACCGAAAGCGGTACCAGTGCGGTGCCGACGGACGACGGCAGGTAGATCGAGGACAGCGACTGCAGCGACGTCTGCAGGCTCGGGTCAGCCTCCAGGATGACGCGATACTGGTTCGAGTTGGTGAAGATCGTCGAGACGATGCGCTGGCCGTAGGAATCGTAGAGCGCATTGTCGATCGTTGCCGGTGTAATGCCGAAACGCGCGGCCTGGTCGCGGTCGACCTCGACGAAAACAGAGAGGCCGCTGGCCGAAATGTCACTGGTGACATCGGCGAGCTGCGGAAGCTGGCTCAGCCTGTCGACGAGCTTGGGTGTCCAGTCGGTCAACTGGGCCGTATCCGCATCCTGCAGGATGAACTGATACTGCGTCCGGCTGATGGTCCCCTCGATGGTGAGATCCTGAACCGGCTGCATGTAGAGCGTGATACCCGGCAGTGCCGCCGCGCTGGCCTTCAGGCGATCCATCACCGCGGAGATGTTGGACTTGCGCTGATCGTAGGGCTTGAGATTGATCAGCAGCCGGCCGCTGTTCGGCGTGGTGTTGGTGCCATCCACGCCGATGAACGAGGACAGGCTCTGAACGTCAGGATCCTTGAGGATGACGCTGGCGAGCTGCTGCTGCCGCTCGGCCATGGCAGCGTAGGAGACCGACTGCGGCGCTTCCGAGATCGCCTGGATCACGCCGGTATCCTGCAGCGGGAAGAACCCCTTCGGGATCACGATATAGAGCCAGGCGGTCAGCGCGAACGTGCCCAGCGCCACCAGCAGGACGAAGGTCTGGCGATCGAGCATCCAGTTGAGGATGCGGCCGTAACCGGCGATCACATTGTCGAAGAATTCGCGGCTCATGCGCTGGAACGCGTTCTCGCGTTCCTCGGTCGCGGGCTTCAGCAACTTGGCGCAGGCCATCGGCACCAGCGTCAGCGAGACCACGGCGGAAATCAGGATCGTGACCGACAGTGTGATGGCGAACTCCCGGAACAACCGCCCGACCACGTCGCCCATGAACAGCAGCGGAATCAGCACTGCGATCAGCGACACCGTCAGCGAGATGATGGTGAAGCCGATCTGTTCGGAGCCGTGCAGCGCCGCCTGCAGCGGCGTCTCGCCCTCTTCGAGGTAACGGGAGATGTTTTCGATCACGACAATGGCGTCGTCGACCACGAAGCCGGTGGCCACGGTCAGCGCCATCAAGGACAGATTGTTCAGGCTGAAGCCGAACAGATACATGGCGCCGAGCGTGCCGACCAGCGAGAGCGGGACCGAAAGGCTCGGGATCAGGGTGGCCCGCGCATTGCGCAGGAACACGAAAATCACCATCACCACCAGGATGATGGCAAGCGTCAGTTCGAATTCCACATCCTGCACCGAGGCGCGGATGGTGACGGTGCGATCGGTGAGAACGGTGACGTCGATCGCCGCAGGCAGCGACGCCTGCAGTTGCGGCAGCAAAGCCTTGATGCCCTCGACCACGGAAATGACGTTGGCGCCGGGCTGCCGCTGGATGTTCAGGATGATCGCCGGCGTCTGGTTCATCCAGGCGCCGAGCTTGTCGTTCTGGGCGCCGTCGACAACCTGGCCGACATCGCTGAGCCGGACCGGCGCGCCGTTCTTGTAGGCGACAACCAGCGAATTATAGTCGCTCGCTTTCCGGATCTGGTCATTGGCGTTGATGGTGTAGGCCCGCATCGGCCCGTCGAAATTGCCCTTCGGCGTGTTGATGTTGGCGTTGCCCAGCGTGGTGCGCAGGTCGTCGATGTTGAGACCATAGGCGGCGAGCTTGCGGATATCGGCCTGGATGCGAAACGCGGGCCGCTGGCCGCCGCTGATGCTGACGAGTCCGACGCCGGGAAGCTGCGATATCTTTTGCGCCAGGCGCGTGTCGGCGAAATCCTCCACCTGGGTCAGCGGTATCGTGGTCGACGTCAGCCCCAGTGTCAGGATCGGCGCATCGGCCGGGTTCACCTTGGCGTAGATCGGCGGCGCCGGCAGATCGGTCGGCAGCAGGTTGCCGGCGGCATTGATCGCGGCCTGCACCTCCTGCTCCGCAACGTCGAGGGAGATGCTTAGGCCAAACTGCAGCGTGATCACCGATGCGCCGGACGAGCTCACCGAACTCATCTGGTTGAGGTTCGGCATCTGGCCGAACTGCACCTCCAGCGGCGCGGTCACCGACGACGTCATCACATCCGGGCTGGCGCCGGGATAGAACGTCTGCACCTGAATGGTCGGATAGTCCACCTCGGGCAGAGCGGCGACGGGCAGGAACCTGAAGGCCAGCATGCCGGACAGCATGATGGCGATCATCAGCAGCGTGGTTGCCACCGGCCGCAGAATAAACGGCTGGGACGGACTCATTGCTTCGGCCCGTTCTCCGAGCGCCCCTTCTTGCCGCCCGATTTGTCGGCYGGCTGCTGATTAGGGCTCGCCGCCGGGTGGGCATCGGCTTCCGAGCGCACATTGATCTTGGCGCCGTCGCGCAGCTTGTCGGCGCCGTCGATCACGACGCGGTCGCCCGGCTCCAGCCCGGAGCGGACCTCGACCCGTTCGCCGTCGGTGACGCCGAGCACCACCTTGCGCACCGACACGGTGCTGTCCGCATTGACGAGATACACGAAGGTGCCGGGAACGCCGCGCTGGATGCCGGCGGTCGGCATCGTGGTGACGTCCTTGTGGGTGTCGACCAGCAGCCGGATGTTCACGAACTGATTCGGGTAGAGAACCCGCGGATCGTTCTCGAATTGCGCCCGCAGCTTGATCGTGCCGGTGGTGGGATCGATCTGGCTGTCGAAGGTCTGCAGCACACCGTCGGCGATCTTGGTGCCGCCGCCGCGATCGTAGGCGGCGACGGGCAGCGTCGCACCGCTCTGCAGCCGCTTGGAGACGGCCGGCAGGTTGTCTTCGGGCAAGGTGAACAGCACGCTGATCGGATGCAGCTGCGTGATCACGACCAGGCCGTTGGCGTCGCCCGGCGTGACATAATTGCCCTGATCGACCTGACGCAGACCGACGCGGCCATCCAGCGGTGAAACAATGTGGCAATACTGCAGGTTCACTTCGGCGGTCTTGACCGCGCCGCGGTCGGCTTCCACGGTGCCCTGGTCCTGGGCGACCAGCGCCACCTGGGTATCGAGCGTTTGATGCGATACGGCGTTCTGCGCCGCCAGGCCCTGATAGCGGGTCAGGTCGACCTGCGCGCCCTTCAGCAGCGCCTCGTCGCGCGCGAGCGTGCCCTTGGCCTGGGCCAGCGCCGCCTCATAGGGGCGTGGATCGATTTCGGCGAGCAGGTCACCCTTCTTGACCTCGTCGCCTTCCTTGAAAGCGATCTTCTGCAGGTAGCCGCTGATCTGCGTCCGCACCGTGACTGTGGCGAGCGAGGTAACGGTGCCCAGCGCGTTGAGGTTGACACCGATGTCGCCCTTGCCGACGACCTCGGGCACGATCGACATCGTCCCGGCATTGCGGCCGGCTGCCGCCGGTTCGGGTTGGCTGCGTTGCCGGGTCCACCAGACCACGCCCGCAACCACGAACAAAGCCAGTACGATCCAGATCATCATGCGGCCGCGCCGCGCAGGCTGCGTGCGAATCTCCTGAGGCTTCACCGGCTGGTCCATCAACTCACCGAAGATCTCGTCATTGCCGACCGCCTGCGTCTGGGGTGCGGTATTCGTTCACCGCGCTGCAGGGATTGCACCAGCACATGTACAACCGGAATCGTCCGTTTGAATGACGGGTTCTGCTGAGAAGGCGATCGTTCAAAACCGCCATCGAATTTAGGCACTTCCGGAAACATGTCTGATGATTTCCCATGCGACACTCTATCGCATTTGACCATCTTTGCGGAAGCTGTGGCGTTAATAATCCGTAAGGCTGTCCGGCACCGAATCAGATCAGCACAAACCGCGCAAATGGCACGGATATCGTCCCTTTTTTGGTCCTGGGACGATATGGTTTGATCGCGGCGTAATCATCATGCTGTCTCTTATACACATCTGTGGCGTAATCATCATGACAGCATCACCGGCAAGCGGGAATGCACTGTCGCGGCCGCGATTGCACGCGGCATGCGACTCGGCACAGCCGCCGCCCTGCTCGGTGTCACCGGTCGAGGTTCGACATCGCAACACTCCGAAACGAATCGACCGGAGCTCGTTCGCGGCGGACAAGGACATCACAGTCGGCGTCGGCGCGGGATCACGCCTTCCGATTCAAGCTGCCGCGAAACTCCTCCCAGCTCTCCTTCATCCGGTCCTGAATGATCTTGAGGGCATCCGCCGACGACTGCCGGCTCGATTCCGCGGTGTCCCTTGCCCCCTGCATCGCGATATCGAACACCTTCTTCGCGAACTCGGTTTGTTTGGCGAGATTCTCCTGCGGGCTTCCCAGCGGCTGGAAGTTGCGCGCCAGTTCTGAAGCCTCACGCAGACCCGCTTCGAAAACCTCACGTTGCTTCTGCGCCACCGAGCGGGCGCCTTCGGCTGCGACCTTGGCGCTCTGCGCCAGGGCCTCGAGGTTTTTGCGATGCCCTTCGACCAGCTTGTCCACATCGAGTCTTGGAAGGCCGAGGTCGTTCCCGAACTTGCGGAACATGTTGACGTAGGACTCTGTCTCCTGGGTCATGTTTTCCTCCGTGGGCTTTCTTCGTGATTTAAACCTGGACTGGTATCGTTCGACGGCTCACTCGCGAGAAACGCCTCGATCAACTCGGCGGTCTCCGTGGGGCGTGTCACGAAGAACAGATGGCCGTCATCAATGATCTTGAGCTGCGCGTTGGGGATGAGGTGCGCCAGAATTCGACCGTTGACGAGCGGCACCAGGGGATCGTCGCTGCCCATGAGCACAAGAGTGGGCTGCCGCAGCGAATGCAGCCAGGGCAGACTGGTCCATGCCGCCATGGCCATCAGCTGATAAAAATAACCGATCCCGCGTGATCCTGAGATCGCACCGGCATGATGGGCGATCAGGGACGGATCGGTTCGAAACCGGCCGCCGTAGATGTCGGAGGCGATCTTGCTGAAATARTCCTTGTCGAGGTARCGCCGCGGCGTCGCCATCCGCCAGAGAACGCGCGGGCTGCCGGGCACCATGATCGCGCCCGGGGACGTCGCCGCCAGCACCAGCCGCCGGCACAGCTGCGGATGCAGGTGCGCAAACTGCTGCGCCATGCCGCCACCCCAGGACACCCCGGCGACATCGACCTCCTGATATCCAAGTTCGGCGATCAGGCCGGCCGCCAGGTTTGCGATGGTCGAGGGCCGATAAGGCAACGACGGCAGCGGCGAACCACCGATGCCGGGGATGTCGAAGATGATCGCCGTCGTCTGCGTCAGCGCCGCCAGGAACGGCTTCGCCAGCTCCCAGTTGGCGCCGATGCCGTTGAACAGCAGCAATGGCGGCCGGGTGCCGGCCGCGTGCTTCACCGCGACGCTGAGCAGTTGGTGCCCCACCCGCACCATCCGGACGTCGAACCCGCTGGGCTCGGCACCCGGCGTCACGCGGGGCGCGGCCCGGCCGTCCGCAGCATGGTCATGAAGAACACCATTCTCACTGCTCAAAGACATAGGTCCCCGGCGCCTTGGTGATGACGGGAAACCGAGCGTTACCGAGCGATGTCGGCGCTTCGACCTCGCGGTCGGATCGCGCATGCAACCAGTCGCGCCAGTTGAGCCACCAGCTGCCCTGGTGCTTGTCGGCACTGCTCATGAAAGCGTCCGGGCCAGCCGGATTGACCGGCCCGATCGCATACGAGGCTTTCTTGTTGGTCGGCGGATTGACCAGGCTCTGCAGGTGGCCGCTGTTGGCGAGAACGAATGTCGTGTTGTCGCCCATGATCCGCGCGGTCTCATATACGGACTTCCATGGCGTAATGTGATCGGTGACGCCGGCGATGACATAACTGTCGACCTTGACCTTGGTCATGTCGATCGCCTTGTCGTTCAGGGTCAGCTTGCCCGGATTGACGAACGGGTTGCTCGAATAGAGGTCGATATAGTCGGCGTGCAGGCGCGCCGGCAGCCGCGTGGTGTCCGCATTCCAGAACAGGATGTCGAACGCCGGCGGCGGATTACCGAGCAGGTAGTTGTTCACCCAGTAGTTCCAGATCAGGTCGTTCGGCCGCATCCACGCGAACATCCGCGCCAGGTCCTGGCCATCCAGAACGCCGCGCAGCTTCGAAGCCGCCTTGGCCGCCGCCATCGTTTCCGTGGTGATCAGAGAACTGATCGAGCTTTCGCCGAAGGTGCCGAAATCCAGGATGCACACCGCAAGAACCATATTCTTGATCTTGTGCGCATTCGCCGTGCCGAGGGTGGAGAAATAGGCTGACGACGTGATCCCGCCCGAGCAGGACCCCATCATCGAGATGTCGTCGCAGCCGGTGATGTCCCGGACCGCATCGACCGCCTCGTCGATCGCCGCGACATAGGTGTCGAGCCCCCATTCGCGATGGGTCTTGGTCGGATTGCGCCAACTGATGCAGAATGTCTGGATTCCGCTCTCCAGCAGAAACCGCACCATGCTTTTGTCCGGCGCGAGATCCATCGCGTAATATTTGTTGATCTGCGGCGGCGTGATCACCAGCGGCCGCCGCCACACGTTCGGCGTCGACGGCGTGTACTGGATCAGTTCGAGGATCTCGTTGCGGAACACCACCGCACCCGGGGTCGCCGCCACATCCTCGCCGACCTTGAAGGCGGACCGGTCCACCTGCGACGGCATGCCGCCATGTTTGGTGAGATCCTCGAGAAAGTGCTGGAACCCCTGCCACGCGCTTTTTCCGCCGGTATCGATCAGCTTGCGCACCGCAACGGGATTGGCCAGCAGACTGTTGGTCGGCGACAGCGCATCGATCCAGATGGTGGTGATGAGATGCGCCCGCTCCTTGTCGACGTCGCTCAGGCTGGTCCGATCGACGAACGTGTTGAGCGCGTTGCCCCACGCGAGATACGCCTTGAGAAGACCGCTGTGCAGGCCGCTGTTGGCCCAGGTCGGATCCGTGAAACGTTTGTCGCCGGCCGCGGGCTGCCGCTGGGATTTTCCGCCGGCGATTTCGCCGAGCTCGCTCAGCAACGACAACCATTGCTCGGTCGCGACTTTCGGCTCGTTCACCATCGCCTTCAGCAGGATGCCGGCGCTGTCCATCAGATCCTCGCCGCGCAGGCTGACCAGCGGGTTGAGCGCCAGTGTGTGCCGGGAGGCCTGTTCGGCCATCGCTTCGGTGGGTTGCCCTTCGGGGCGGTCGTTGGTGCTCATGATCGTTGTCCCGGAATCAGCAGCGCGAGGGTTTCGGCGATCAGCGCGGGCTTCTCGGAGCCCTCGATCTCCAGCGTGTTCTGCGTTTTCATGACGACCTGCCCGCCATCCCGCGGCTCCACGCCCACCAGCACGGTGCGCAGCCGCACCCGCGCGCCGGCCGGCACCGGGGCAAGAAAGCGGACCTTGTCGACGCCGTAGTTCAGGCCGGCGGCGGCATCCCTGGGGATGATGCCGATCTGCATGGCAAGCGGAGCAACCATCGACAGCGTGAGGTAGCCGTGCGCGATCGGGCCGCGGAAAGGACTCTCACGTTTCGCCCGTTCGACATCGACATGGATCCACTGGTTGTCGCCGGTACAGGCCGCGAACGTATCGATCCGCGATTGATCGATGGTGACCCAGTCGGACACGCCGAGTTCTTTGCCGACGTGTTCACCGAGCCCGGCCAGGGTCAGCTCCGTCATGTCTTCCTCCCCATGTTTCCTTTGCAGGGTCCAACCAAGGCTTCACATGTCGCCGTATTGCTCCCGCAGCGCCTTCTTGTTGATCTTGCCGACACTCGTTCGCGCGAGCTGCTCGACAAACAGGATTTTCTCCGGGATGCCGTATCTTGAAATCACACCGGCCTCGGCGAACGTCTTCAGGTGCGCCTTGATGTCGCCGTCGCTCAGGGACGCCCCGGTTTTTGCATCCTTGATGACCAGCGCCAGCGGCCGCTCGCCCCAGCGCTCATCCTTGACGCCGATGACGGCAGCTTCGGCGACGCCCGCGCATTGCGATATCAGGTCCTCGAGCTGAAGCGATGACACCCACTCGCCGCCGGTCTTGATCACGTCCTTGATGCGGTCGGTGATCTGGACATAACCATCTGATGTCATGACGGCGATGTCGTTGGTGTGCAGATAGCCGCCCGCCCACAACTGTTCGGACGCCGCGGGATTGTCGAGATAACCTTGCGTCAGCCACGGCGCGCGCACCACGATCTCACCGGAGGTCTTGCCGTCATGGGGCACATCCTTCATGTCGGCGTCGACAATGCGCAGATCGACCAGCGGACCGGCCAATCCGGCCCTGGTGCGGATCTCCACCTCCTGGTCCGGATCGCCACTGAGATCCCTGGTCCTGACCTGCCCCAGCGACAGCAGTGGCCCGGTCTCCGACATGCCGTAACCGGCGCAGATGTCGATGCCCGCGGCCAGCGCCTGTTTGGCAAGCGCCTTCGGCAGCGCGGAGCCACCGATCACCATCTTCAATCCCGCAAGATCGGTCTTGGCGGCTTCGGCCGCGGTGAGCAGCATTTGCAGGATGGTCGGGACACCATGGGTATATGTCACGCCCTCGGTCTTGATCAGCTTGACCAGCAGGGCCGGATCATATCGGCCGGGGTACACCTGCTTGACGCCGGCGAGCGTCGCCGCCCAGGGAAAGCCCCAGGCGTGCACATGAAACATCGGCGTGATCGGCATGTAGACGTCATCGCGGCTGAACCGCCCCTGCTTGCCTGCGATGCCGAGGAACGCCAGTTCGGCCAATGCATGCAGCACCAGTTGCCGATGGCTGAAGTACACCCCCTTCGGGGCGCCGGTCGTGCCGGTGGTGTAGAATGTCGTGGCGAGGGTGTTTTCGTCGAAGTCGGGAAAATCATAATCGGGCGACGCGGCGGCAAGGCGGTCTTCATACGCGCCGACGAAATCCAGGTTGCCGGTCGCGGGCGACGGCCGATCCGACATCACGACAAGCGTCTTCACCTTGGTCAGTTGCGGCCTGATGGACTCCACCAGACCGGTGAACTCGTCATTGACCAGCAGCACCGACGGACCGGCGTGGTTGATGGTGTAGACGATCTGCTCCGGCGACAGGCGGACATTCACCGTCTGCAGCACCGCGCCCATCATCGGAATGGCGAAAAACGCCTCCAGGAATCTGTGGCTGTCCCAGTCCAGCACGCCGACGGTATCGCCAGGGCGCACGCCCAATCCGGCAAGGCTGGAGGCCAGCCTGCCGACGCGCTCCCTGAGATCACGATAGGTGTAACGTTTGAGGTCGCGGTAGACGATGTCCTGGTCTGGCGCCTGGACCAGGGGAGCGTGCCAGATCTGCTTGATGAGCAACGGATATTGATAGGCGGAGCTGGCGACTTGGATGAGCCGTCCGGTCATGGCGTCCTCCCGTTTCCCCGCGCCCGTGGCGCTTATGTTTTGCCCGCCATTGGAGGCGGATCGTATCGTCGGCATTTTTGCCGGCGCTGCTACTTGGCTTTTGCGAGCGTGAAGCGTCTCCTCTCAGCGTCGCGCGGGAACCGGCGCTTGTGAAGGTGAAAACCGGCCGCCAAACGGGTCGGATTCGGACAAACCAAACGGGTCCGACGCGTCAGGGCGGTGGAAGAGATCGATCATCACTCTAGTCCCCCTCTGGGCGTTGCCAAGGGCTTCAAACCGCAACGAAGTCCTCCCCGCAGTCGCAAAAGACCTAAACGAAAGCGCTCAGCCCGGTGATCGCCTTGCCAACGATCAGCGTGTTCATTTCGCGCGTTCCCTCGTAGGAATAGATGGCTTCGGCATCGGCTACGAAACGGCCGATGTGATTTTCCAGCAGGATGCCATTGCCGCCCAGCAATTCACGGGCGTAACCGACGGTTTCACGGCACTTCACCGTACAGAATGCTTTTGCCAGCGAGGCATGCTCGTCCAGCATCTGGCCCTGGTCCTGCAACTGCCCCAGGCGCAACATCATGGTCTGGGTCGAGGTGACGTTGCCCAGCATGCGCACCAGCAGGTCCTGCACCAGTTGGAAACCGCCGATCGGCCTGCCGAACTGGATGCGCTCCGTCGCGTAACGCAAGGCGTGTTCGTAGGCGCCCATCTGGCAGCCCACCGCAAACCAGGCGACGCCGGTGCGCGTCATCCTGAGAACCTTGGCGGTGTCCTTGAAGGTGTTGGCGTTCTGCAGGCGGTCCGTCTCGGGCACGCGGCAGTCTTTCAGAGTGATCAATCCGTTCTGCACCACCCGCAAGGCCATCTTGGTGCGGATCTTCTCGACCGAGAAACCGGGATTGTCCTTCCCGACCACGAAGCCCTTGACCTGGTTCGAGCTCTCGTCCCGCGCCCAGATCACATTGATGTCGGCGAACGTCGCATTGCCGATCCATTTCTTCTGACCGTTGAGCACCCAGACGTCGCCCTCGCGACGGCATGTCGTCGTCATCCCGCCGGATGTCGCGGAGCCGACCAGAGGTTCGGTCAGGCCGAACGAGCCGATCTTCTCGAAACGCATCATGCCGGGCAGCCAGCGCTGCTTCTGCTCCTCGTCGCCGCACAGGTAGATCGACCCGGCCGAGAGGCCGGTATGCACCCCCCAGAACGTTGCGACGGACGCATCGATCCGCGCCAGCTCCATAGCGATAAAGCCGTTGAGCACCCAGCTGCCTCCGGCTGCGCCATAACCTTCGTAGCCCACACCACCGATGCCGAGCTCGGCCATCTTCGGCACGACCTGGAACGGAAATTCGTCGCGCGCCCAATAGTCCTCGATGATCGGCGCGACCGCGGTCTCGGTGAAATCGCGCACGCGCCTGAGAAGCGCGCGCTCCTTGTCATCGAGGACGTCGGCAATCCGGTAGAAATCGCCTTCCACCGGAGGCGGCACGTATTCGGTTTTCTGGGATCTCGCCGTCTGCGCTGTTGCCATTGCATCCTCCCGAATGGATTTCGATTCTTTGGACGAGGTCGGCTCGCACGTCGCGACAAAGTATGAGCGCGTGTGGCGAGCCGTAAAAGCCCCGCAATCCATGTTGGTGATTTTATTTTGCACCCCACTTCTCGCGACCACGTTTCCGCGCTGCAGCAGGAGATGACGAGGCCGACGCGACCACGGGTGCGGAACGGACGCGATCGGAGTCAAACCGGACAGGCGCGGACCGCGGCGCCCGGACGACGGCTCACTCCCTTTACAATGTATCCCGGTTGGTTTTCCTTCTGTTGCCCGGATCGGAACATCCGCGGGCGACAGGGAGGATGCATGGCTTTCGTCGATGTGACGGTTCGCAGCAGTTCTGCGGAGCCAATGCCGGCGGCCAACTTGTCGCACGTCCCCCACGCCATGATTGGCCCGGCCACGCGGCGACCATGAGCGAGGCCGGGATCACGGAAAAGATCTACGAGCCGACCAAACTCGCGGCGGTGGTCGACCTGCTGGCCGGCCAGGGAATTTCGCCCCGCGCGGTTCTGCAGGACCTCGACGTGCCGCCGGACGCGCTGCACTCGGCGAAAACGCTGATCTCGCTGAAGCAGTTGCTGCTCGCCTGCCAGAACGCCATCCGCCTGTCGAACGACCCGCATCTGCCCTACCGGATCGGCACGACGATTCATGTGTCGGCCTACGGCATGTACGGCTACGCCATCCTCTGCAGCACCGACTTCCGCAAAACGATGGCGTTCGCCACCAGCTACCATGCGCTGGCTGCTCCCCTCGGGCGGATGTCCTTCTCCGAGGACGGCGCAACGGCAACGTGGACATTCGAACCCATCGTGCATGCGGCCATCGACAGGCAGCTCTACCGCTTCCTGGTCGAACTGCAGATCGGCATCTTCATCTCGCTGCATCGCGACGTCATGGGGCCCGCGTTCATGCCCCGGGAAATCGCACTTGCCTATGAGCCGGCCGACGATTTTGGCGTCACGGACGAACTGACCGGCTGCCCGCTGCTGTTCGGGCAAACCGTCAACCGGATGACGTTCGATGCCAAGTGGCTCGACGAGAAACCGACACTCGGCAACCGGACGACCTATGCCGCCGTCGCGGCGCTGTGCGACGACCTGTTATCCGATCTGGCGCTGCGAACGGGCACGGCCGGAAAGATCCGGGCAATTCTTCTGCAGAACATCGCACACCGTCCGACCCTCGAGGCCGCCGCCGCGACGCTGGGGACCACCACCCGAACCCTGCGACGCCAACTCCGTCATCAAGGCACCTCCTTCCGCGCACTGCTGGATGAACTGAGGTCCCAGGTGGCGATGAAGTATCTGCGCGAGACGGCTATGACCAACGAGGATGTCGCCTTCGCCCTGGGCTTCACCGATGCCGCGAACTTCCGGCATGCCTTCCGCCGCTGGACCGGCCGGACGCCGAGCGAGTTCAGGACGACGGTGGGACCCAAGCGGTCGACCTGACGACCCCACCGATTATCGCTGACCTGCAGCCCTGGGCATCCTGTTATGCGCCCTGGGGAAGCGCCCTTGGAAAGTCGCACCCTTTTACCTTGCTACCGATCCAGCCAAACAGGCGCGACATCATCGCGGCAGTTGCCACCTGGGTTAAAAAGCGGAGAAACCCGAAAAAAATGATTTGAAAAGCTGCGGGCCAGTCGGATGAACTGATGGACCAGTCGGACGAGTTGGTGGACGTGTCGTGAGTTATGAGCCAAAGCAACAACGCCCCAAACACGGCGACACAGATTGCCAGGAGCGCAGGGAGCAACACGAGAAAAAATCCTTTGAGAATGAGCCACATTTGCCCCCGCGTGTCGGCAAGGGCATTGCCCAGCGACGCCCCGCTCGCATCAACTGCGATGGCAGGAAAGAGGACAGTCATTCGCAAAAACAATGGAATACATACGAGCACCGTTCCGAGAAACGCAATCGTGTTCCATTGATCGGATGGCGTCACCAGGCTCACTACATAGGGCGGAAGACCAACGAGCAGCCACCAGCAGACTGTCCAGACGAGCAATCGTTGGAAGCGATGGTTGAACGGATCCAGGCGATAACGAGACACGGCTTCACCGAGGATCAGCAGCCGGTAGATTGCGATATCGAGCGGCAAGAGCAGGATATCACAAGCCAGATTGACGGGCTCCTGGGGTAACGAGCTATCCGACAAGGCGAGAACCGTGATGGCCTCTGTACTCAAAATGATCAGAAGACCGATGAACGACAGACCTGGCAGCCGGATTATCGCGTTCTTTGTGTCGCTCCAAATCCCGCGAAATGACGGCGGTGACGTGTCGGTCACGACTCTGTCCTTTCCTTCCAGCACTCCAAAACGCTTCCCTCAAAACTTATCGACGCGCGCCTGAAAAAGACAGCGGGCGGCGTCAATAAATTATGCGCCACGGAGCCCTTGTCGACGCCGAGCGGGATCCCCAACGGAGTGCCCACCTACCGCGCTGCAACGGCCCATTTCCCTGGGTTATCATCCCCTGTATCGCGACCAGTCTGACCAACAGCTTCACTGATCCAGCTTCAGGTCGAGCTTGCGGATTACATCGCCCCATTTGACGATTTCCGACTTTACGTAACGGTCCGCCTGGTCGACGCTGCCGCCGACGGCGCGGAAACCGATCTTGTCGAGCTGCTGCTGCACGTCCTTGTCCGACACCACCGCATTGACGTCGGCATTGATCTTGTCGATCACCGCCGACGGTGTCTTGGCGGGCAGGAAGAACGCCACCCAGGTCGCGTCTTCATCGTCGGCGAGCCCCTGTTCGCGTGCGGTGGGCACATCGGGCAAGGCGGCGATGCGCTCGTTGCTGGTCACCGCCAGCGCCTTGACCTGGCCGCCCTTGACCAATTCCACCGCCGCCGGCAGGGCCACGCTGGCGATCGGGGTGTGGCCGCCGGCCACGGAGTTCAGCGCCGGGCCGGCGCCGGTGAACGGCGTGTGCACGATCGGCACCTTGGCGACGAGGGTGAAGATCTTCTCCGCAGACAAATGCGGCGTGGTGCCGATGCCCGCGGTGCCGTAGGTCATCGGCTGGCTTTTGGCGGCCTTGATCGCATCGGCCAGGGTCGCGAACGGCAGGTTGGGCGCGCCGACGATCAGGTTCGGCGTGGTCGCCGCGATGATCGCGACGCGAAACTCGTCGGGCGCATAACCCGCCTTCGACGACAGGCTCGGATTGACCGCGAACGCGCTGGTGGTGACCAGGATGGTGGTGCCGTTCGGCTCCGCCTTGGCGGCCTGCACCGCGGCGATGTTGCCGCCGGCGCCGCCGCGATTTTCGATCACCACCGGCTGGTGCCAGCGCTCGGTGAGCTTCTGGCCGACGATGCGGGCAATGATGTCGGCGGGCCCGCCCGGCGCGAACGCGACCAAGAGCCGCACCGATTGCGACGGATAGGTTTGCGCCGAAACGCACTCCATCTGCGCACCCCACGCGACCGCCATTGCGGCGACGCCAAGCAACCACCGGGACATCGACATCATCACTCCCTCCTTTTTTGCCGTCCGTTTTTTGTACGCCCTACCTCTGTCGCGGGGGGCGTTCCTCGAATTGCGTCAGCGTGGTCGACACCTGCTCGCGCAGCCGCCGGATATGCAGCCGTGCCAGCGCTTCCGCCCGGTCGGGATCGCGCGCGGCGATGGCGTCGATGATGTCGTGATGCTCCCCGAGCGACTGCGGGCCGCGATTGAGCCGCTCGATAAAACGCAGCCCCGCCATCTTGAGATGCCCGAACGTTTGCCAGGTGCGCTCCAGCAGCAGGTTGCGGCTCTCCTTGATCAGCAGCGCATGGAAGGCCGCATTGGCGGCAGCGTAGTCCGCCGGCCGCGCGGCGATCGCCGCGGCGTCGAAGCCGGCAAACACGGCGCGCAAACGCTGCGTCACATCGCCCGCGCCGTTGCCGGCGACGTCGCGCGCCGCCAGCCCCTCGAGCATTTCGCGGATGGCGAGCCATTCCAGGTAGCCGGGCAACGAGGTTGGCATCAGCCGCGCGCCGCGCCGGGGCTGCACGGTGATGACACCCTCGAGTTCGAGGCGCCGCATCGCTTCCCGCACCGGGGTGCGGCTGACACCCAGCGCTTCCGCCAGTTCCTCTTCCCGCACCCGCACCGGCACGGTGAGATCGACCGCAAGCTCCGCCAGGCGCGCTTTCAGGGCGGTGTAGACCTCGTCCCGGAGGTAGGGACGCGGGGCGATGCGGGACATGCTCATGATTTTTGTATATGTATACAAAAACATAAAGTCCATTGAGATAATTCGGGAATCGCCCGAAATTCTGGCACTGTCGGTTGCTCGGGGATGATATTTCGGCGGTGGCCTCACGATCGCGCGACGAGTCGCCCCCCGCGATTGGCAGAGAAAGGGCTTTTGTTGTTGCTCAACGGTATCGGCGCCCCGCTGCGCCTCCCTTTGTTCCGCCGGATCTGGCTGGCCAGCCTCGCGTCCAATCTCGGCCTGATGATCCACGGCGTCGGCGCCGCCTGGGCCATGACCCAGATGACCTCGTCGGCCGACATGGTGGCGCTGGTGCAGACCGCGCTGATGCTGCCGGTGATGCTRCTCTCGGTGACCGCCGGCGCGATCGCCGACATGTTCAACCGCCGGATCGTGGCGCTGCTGGCGATGTCGCTGGGGCTCACKGCCGCGACCACGCTSTCGGTCCTCGCCCATTTCARCCTGCTGACGCCCMMCATCATCCTGGCSTTCACCTTCMTGATCGGCTGCGGCATGGCGYTGTTCGGGCCGTCCTGGCAGGCCTCGGTCAGCGAGCAGGTKCCCCCSGMMACSCTGCCSTCSGCGGTCGCGCTCAACGGCATCAGCTACAACATCGCSCGCAGCTTCGGCCCGGCGATCGGCGGCGTCATCGTGGCSACSGCMGGCGCSGCMGCKGCSTTTGTTTGCAAYGCCCTGCTCTAYYTGCCGCTGCTCACCGTGTTCTTCCTCTGGCGKCGGGTGGTCGAGCCGTCGCGGCTGCCGCCGGAGCGCCTCAGCCGSGCCATCGTRTCGGGCGTGCGYTACATCGTRCACTCGCCGTCGCTGCGCATCGTGCTGTGGCGCACGCTGGCGACCGGCATCGGCGGCACCTCGATCCTGGCGCTGATGGCGCTGATCGCSCGYGACATGCTCGGCGGCGGCGCGCAGACCTTCGGCATCATGCTCGGCGCYTTCGGCATGGGCGCGGTGGTCGGCGCGCTCAAYGTCGAGACCATGCGCCGGCAGTTCAGCAGCGAAGTCGCGATCCGGATCTGCCTGCTGACCATGGGGRTCGGCATCGGCRTGGTCGCGCTCAGCCGCACMCCGGCGCTGACMGCSGCKKCGCTGGTGGTGRCYGGYGCSGGYTGGATGCTYTCCATCACCCTGTTCAACATCAGCATCCAGTTGTCSGCGCCGCGCTGGGTCGCSGGCCGGGCGCTGGCGATCTTCCAGGCCGCGATYTCCGGCGGCGTCGCCATCGGSAGCTGGGGCTGGGGCCAYGTCGCCGACCGGCTCGGCACCGACCATGCGCTGATGATCTCSGCCGCCGTGATGCTGCTGTCGCCRCTGCTCGGGCTGTGGCTGCGSATGCCGGCCGCCGGCGGGCGCGACGATCAGGCGGTCGATCCRCTSGCCGATCCSGAAGTCGCGCTGTCGATCAAGGCGCGCAGCGGCCCGATCGTGATCGAGATCGAATACCGGGTCGATCAGGAGCGCGCGCGGGAGTTCTTCGGCGTGATGCAGCAGGTGCAGTTCACGCGGCAGCGCAACGGCGCCTATGGCTGGTCGATCGCCCGCGACCTCGCCGATCCCGAACTGTGGACCGAGCGGTATCATTGCCCGACCTGGACCGATTTCCTGCGGCAGCGCAACCGCTCGACGCAGTCGGAGCGCGCGCTGCACCAGAAGGCTGCCGACTTCCATCTCGGCCCCGATCCGATCCGGGTCCGCCGCATGCTGGAACGCCCGTTCGGATCGGTGCGCTGGAAGGACGAGACCCCCGACCGCGCCTCCACCGAGGTGCTGCCGGTGCAGACCAATGTGACCAGCGGAACCTGAGCGGATGCGCTCATGGCACGTCCGCAACATTCGCGATTGACGCTCCCCCGCGGCGCCAAGCAAGCTAACGACGTCCGACGCCGCGTTCACCTCACCGGGATGGTTTTATGGACAAGCCCAGGAAGACCGCTGCCGAGCTGATCGCCATCGCACTGGCCGAGCTGAGCGACCACGACTTTCATCCGGATGGACTGAACGTCGCGGTGGTCACGACGGACCGGTCGTGGGAATTCCGCACCAACGCCACGGCGCAAGCCGAAGCCGCGCCGGGCTACGCGGAGTGCGTCGCCAAGCTGATGCAGATCAGCGATCACCTGAGCGCGCAATACGACTGCAGCGGATGACGGTGCGGCGGCGGCAGGTGGGTCAGCATGGCTGACGCCGTCGCGCCGCCGTTTCACGAAGCTGTGACAACAAAGGCTTTGCGTTCGCAAATTGGTCAGATTTTGAGCAGATAGTTGCGCTGCCGGACAATGACGTAATGGCCAAGGAAGCAAAGACCGACGCAGAACTCGAAGCCATGATCGGCGACCGCATCGCGGTCGGCGGCGTCTTCGTGTCGGTCCGAAAGGATCCGCTGCTCGGCTGGCGCGCGACAGTGATCACCGCGCCCAAGACCGCGACCTACGCCCAGCAGCTCGCCGACCAGGTCGCCACGGACCTGCGCAAGAAATACACGTTGAAGGATTGAAGGCGTCCTGCGGCCGCTACGCCACCGCCTTGCTCTGACGCAGGCGAACGATCTCTGCCTCGCCATACCCCGCCTCGCGCAAAATCTCCTCGCTGTGCTGGCCRATGGCGGGCGCCGCGCGCGGCGTGGCCTTCTCGACGCCATCGATGCTGAACGGGCTGTTGATGGTGAGCATCGCCCCATCGGCATAGGGCACCAGCGCGCCGGCTTCGCGCATCTGCAGATCACCGGGCACGTCGTCGAGGGTGCCGGTGACACCGAAGGTGATGCCGGCGACGTCGAGCCGCTGGCGCCAGTCCGCAAGGTCGCGGGTGGCAAAAATCGCGTCGAACAGCGCGATCAGCTGCGGCGAGTTGGTCCGCCGCAATTCGAGCGTCGCAAACCGCGGATCATCGAGAATGTCGCGACGTCCGAGCGCGTCGATCAGCGGCTCGAACTGCCGCACCTCGTTGAGCATCGAGATGGTCAGCCAGCGGCCGTCGCGGGAGCGGTACATGTTGGTGCAGGCATTGGGCAGTTGTTCGCGCGGCGGACGAGGGATCATGGTGGCGCCGCAGAGTTGCGCCTGCACCAGCACGCCGTTCGCCCACAGTCCGTTGGCGATCAGCGACGAACTGACCAGGCCGCCCTTGCCGGTGCGGTCGCGCCGGTACAGCGCCGTCACGATCGCGCCGTAGAGCGCCATGGCGCTGGGATGATCGCCCATGCCGGCGACGGAGCGCGCGGGTGCGGCCTCCGCATGCGGCTTGACGTTGTCCATCAGCCCGCTGCGCGCCCAATAGGCGGTGGAATCGAAGCCGGTCTTCTCGGCCTCGGCGCCGGTCTCGCCATAGGCGGTGAACGAGGCGTAGATCAGCCGCGGATTGCGCGGACCGAGATCCTCATAGCGAATGTTGAGCCGCCGCCGCACCGGCAGCGGCATGTTGGTGACGAACACATCGGCCTGATCCACCAGCCGGTGCAGCACCGCAAGCCCGTCCGGCGATTTCAGGTCGAGCGCGATGCTGCGCTTGTTTCGCGATTCCAGGATCCAGGCGTAGTTGTGCTCGCTGATCGGATAGCCGGGCGCCTGGCACAGATTGCGATAGGCATCGCCCTCGCCCGGCGGCTCGATCTTGATCACGTCGGCGCCGAAGTCCGACAGCACCGTGCATGCCGCCGGTGCGGCGATGAAGCTCGCGCAATCGATCACCTTCAGGCCCGCGAACAGATCCTTGTCCATGCCGCTGTGTCCTCAATCTTTCCGACCGGTTTGGCCGATCATGCCTGCTTGTTTCGGATAATCTCAGAAGTCGATGTCGAACAGCACGCCGTCATACCCGGCCTCCGCGGGAATGCGCAGCTGGCGCTGGCCATTCTCACCTTTCACCATGTCCGGCATCACGGTCACCACGCGCTCGGTGCGGGCCAGCGCGATCGCCTCCGCTGCTGTTCGGCAACGCGCCAGCTTGATCAGATTGCGCGTGGTGGGGAACAGGATCTTGAAGCGGCCGGTCTTGGCGTCGTCCAGCGCCTGTTGCGGCGCGATCCAGACCGAGTCCACGGTTTCCTTGCCGTCGTGCACGCCGACCTGATCGGCCGGCGCGACCGCGAGGAAAAAATGGGTGTCGAAGCGCTTGGGCATCCGCACCGGGGTGATCCAGTGCGCGAACGGCACCAGCAAGTCGAGCGCCAGCACCAGATCTTCCGCCGTCACGAGATCCGCGAACGACATCTTCCCGGCATCGATGTCCGCGCGCCGCGCCCGGTCGATCGCCTTCAGCCGCTCGGCGCCGACCAAGGCGTCCGAGCCGCGCGGGCGCGCCAGCAGGATGCCGCATTCCTCGAAGGTCTCGCGCACGCCGCCGATCCGCAGCGCCAGCACGTCCGGATCGACGCCCTCGCCGCCGGCGAACAGCTCCGGCCGCCCCGCCATGGCGCTGTCACCGGGCTCGACGCTGCCGCCCGGAAACACCAGCGCACCGGAGGCGAAATCGATCTCGTGATGGCGCACCACCATGAAGATCTCCATTCCGCCCGGACGCTCGCGCAGCAGCAGCATGGTGGAGGCGAGACGCGCAGCCACTTCGGGTTTGGCAGGCGCTGTCCCGGTGGGCTTATTCTCAGTCATCGCACCCTTTCAGAACCGCCGCGCGGCCATCTTGTTRTCGTCGGAAAAGAAGATCTCGCCGGCGTGCGCAGCAATGTCCTGCGCCTGCCAGGCGCCCGACGGCTTCCATCCCGGCATTTCCAGCATCTTCATTTCGCGCACGCCGCGCGGGCCGGAGACACCGAGGATCTTGCCGGTCTGGTCGCCCGACAAGGACGATACCATGTACAGCACCGCGGGCGCGATCTGGTCGGGGCCGAACGCCGCGCCCGGGTTCTCGATATAGCGCGGCAGGTCCGCGGTCATCCGGGTCAATGCGCCGGGCGCCAGGGTCCATATCCGGATGTTGTACTTGCGGCCCTCGATGGCGAGCACATTGCTCAGGCCGAAGATGCCGCCCTTGGCGGCGCCATAGTTGCTCTGGCCGAAATTGCCGATCAGGCCGGAGGTCGACGAGGTGTTGACGATGACGCCGCCGCCATTGTCCTTCATCCAGCGGAACACGGGCAGCGTCGCGCAGAAGGTGCCCTTCAGATGCACGGCGATCACCTTGTCCCAGGTGTCTTCGGGCATTTTCGCAAAGGTCACGTCGCGCAGGATGCCGGCATTGTTCACCAGGATGTCGGCGCGGCCGAAGTGCTTGATGGCGTCGTCGAACACCGACTGGCCGCCGGCCATGGTGGAGACATCGCCGCCGTTGACCACGGCGCGGCCGCCGGCGGCGACAATCGCGTCGACCACCGCCTGCGCCATCGCGAGATCCCGCCCGCTGCCGTCGCGCGGGCCGCCGAGGTCGTTGACCACGACGGCGGCACCTTCGCGCGCGAACAGCTTCGCATAGGCTTCCCCCAGGCCGCCGCCGGCGCCGGTGATGATCGCAACCTTGCCGTCGAGCAGACCCATATCACTCTCCGTTGTTCGTCACGTTGATCGGCCGGTTCACTTCGCCTCAGGACAGCACGCTTTTGCCGTTCCTGATCACCGTGACGTCGCGCGCCTTGACCCTGGCTTCGAACGAGACGACGTTGCCGTCCTTCCACAGATCGACGGACACGGTCTCTCCGGGGAATACCGGCGCGGAAAAACGCACCGCGTGCTGCCGGAACGCGCTGGCGTCGTAGTCGGCATAGGTCTGCAGCACGGCCCGGCAGGTCAGGCCGTAGGTGCACATGCCGTGCAGGATCGGCCGCGGAAAGCCGGCCCGGCGTGCGAACTCCGGATCGCTGTGCAAGGGATTGCGGTCGCCGCAGAGCCGGTAGATCAGCGCCTGGTCCGGCCGCGTCGTGATATCGACCGAACGATCCGGCGCCCGCTTGGGCACCGCATGCGGCGCCGGCTGTCCCTCGGAGGGGCCGCCGAAGCCGCCATCGCCGCGCGCAAAGGCCGAGCTGATCAGCGTCGCCAGCTTGTCGCCCGCCTCATCCCTGAGCACGGTTTCACGTGTCACAACGGCGCCTTTGTCCTTGCCCTTGTCGTAGACGGCCAGGATGCGGGAATCCGCGAAAATCTTCGCCGCCACCGGCAACGGCTTGTGGAAGGTGATGTCGCGCTCGCCGTCCACCACCAGCAGGCGGTTGATGCCGAGATCGCCGGGACCGGCGCCCCACGCCGCGACGGAGGCGAAGGTCGGCACCACCTTGAGCGGGCGCGGCGTGAAGCAGGCTTCGTTGACATAAGCCAGTTCCCGCTCGTCCATGGGATCGGCGCCCAGACCGATGCCATAGCCGTAGAGCATCACCTCGCGGTCGGTCCAGGAATACGGATCACCCTCCCGCTTCAGACTGAGGATCTCGGGATACTTGATCGGCATGGCGTTTCCTCTTTCGGCGGCTTCACCGCTCTTTGTAGTCAGGCAATCGGCGTAAAGAACGGCAGCGGTGCGCCCTCCGTCGACTTGAACACGACTTTCACAGGCTGGCCGATTTTCAGCGACCCAAGGTCGCAGTCGACAAAGTTCGTCAGCAGCGAAGGCCCCTCCTTCAGCGTCACATAACCGATGGCGTAAGGCCCGGTCGGCGACTTGCGCATGACGCTGAAGGTGTAGATCTCGCCCTCGCCCGTGCTTTCTTCCCACACCGTCTGGTCGGAGAAGCAGAACGGGCAGATCGCGCGCGGAAAGTAATGCGGCTCCTTGCACGTCAGGCAGCGCTTGATCAGGAACTTGCCTTGCGCGGCGGCATCCCAGAACGGCTGGGTCTCGGGGCTGCCCTGCGGCTTCGGATAGGTTTTTGCTTCGCTCATCACACGCGCTCCAGAATCGCTGTCGAGGCGGCATGGCGCACGCCCAGGAGACCGCCGGTGCCGTGGGCAACCGCCAGGTCGCAGTTGGGCACCTGCACCTTGGGATGCGCTTCGCCGCGCAACTGGCGCACCGCCTCGAGAATCTTGGTCAGGCCGCCGCGGTTAACCGGATGGTTGCTGCAGAGCCCACCGCCGTCGGTGTTGAACGGCAGTTTGCCGACACCGGAAATCAGATTGCCGTCGGCCACGAACTTGCCGCCCTCGCCCTTCTTGCAGAAGCCGAGATCCTCGAGCTGCATCAGCACGGTGATGGTGAAGCTGTCGTAGATCGAGGCGTATTTGATATCCTTCGGCGTGATGCCGGCCTCTTCAAAGGCGCGCGGGCCGGACCACACGCCGGCCGAGTGGGTCAAATCCAGATCCTTGCCGCCGCGCGGGCCCTTCATCGCCTCGCCATGGCCGATCAGCCGCACCAGCGGTTTCTTCAAGCTTTTGGCGATTTCAGGCGTGGTGACGATAAAGGCGCCGCCGCCGTCGGTGACCACGCAGCAATCCATGCGGTGCAGCGGATCGGAGATCATCGGCGAGTTCAGCACGTCCTCGACGGTGACGACCTCCTTCAGCATCGCATGCGGATTGTACTGCGCGTGATGCGACGCCGCGACCTTGATCCAGGCGAGCTGCTCGCTGGTGGTGCCGTAATCGTGCATGTGGCGCAGCGCGCACATGCCGTAGGCGTTGTGGGTGGTCGCGCCATAGGCCGCCTCGAAATCGGCCTCGGCACCGGCCGCACGCGGCGCCATCGCACCGGTGCGCGGCTTGCCCGCCAGCGTCACCAGCGCGATCGAGCATTTGCCCGCCGCGATGGCTTCGGCCGCGTGGCCGAGATGGATGATGTAGGAGCTGCCGCCGGTCTCGGTCGAATCGATGTGGCGCACGCGCAAGCCGAGATAATCCACCATCGGCCAGGCGCCGCCCGGAGCATCGCCCGCGCAGAAATAACCATCGACATCGGCGCTGGTCAGCCCGGCGTCCTCGAGCGCGCCCTTTGCCACCTCGGCGTGGAGTTGCGCGGTCGATTTATCAGGCGCATGCCGCGTCGGGTGTTCGTAAATTCCGGCGATATACGCCTTGCCCTTGATGCTCAAACCAAGCTCCGCTGGTGTTTCGGTCCCAGTGGATTTTCTGAACCGCGACCGGACGATTAGCAAGCGCCAACCGCCGGCCCCATTCCGCCGTGCGAAATAGAACCCGCTGAATTGGAATAAGGCATGGGCGTATGCGAAATTGAGGGAGCGCGGCGGCGGCGTTTAACGCGGCGCCTTGCGTCGCGCAACGACGCCTATGGTGCGTCGAAGTTTCGGAGCTCCGTCGCGGTGAGTTTGCTCCGCTGCGCGGGTCCCAGCGTGCCGCCACCGATGACCTGGATGGGACTTGCCGGATCCTGCGTTCCGTTCTGGCTTCTCTGGTCGCCGGGTTTCTTCTGTTCGTCCCCGTCACCCTCGCCGCCGCCATAACCGAGCACTTCGACAATGACGACGGAGGGCTGATCGCCGGGGTTCGCCTTCGGCGCTGCGGCCGTCTGGATCGCGGCGCCGGCGACGTTGCCCGCGGTGGTCAGGGCGCCGGTGTTGGGGGCTGCCGTCGTCGGCAGGCCGATCGTCACACCGCCCACATTGGCGTTGAAGGCATTGAGAACCTGCAGCGCCACGACATAAAAATCACCGGCGACCCGAACACCAGCCGCGCCGAAGTCCACGGTGCCGTGCGGCGCCGCCAGCACCACGTTGCTGTTGGCCGGATCCTGGCCGGGTACCGAGAGCAGCGCGCCGACGCCGGCGCCGGTGACGAGGCCCGACGGATTGACGCGGCAATAGCCGTCGACATCGCAGATCAGCCTCAAGGGCGGATAGGCGGCCGAGCTCTTCGGCCCCTTGCCGGCGTTGAGGTCGCCGTTGGCGGAGAACATCTCGATATTGCCGCCCTGCTCGGTGAAGATGCGGCTCTGGTAGATCAGCACGCTGCCGTCGGTGTAGGAGCGCACCGAGCCGCCCTGCAGGGTCAGGATGCCCTGCTGGTTCGACGCCAGGGCATCGGCGCTGTTGCTGCCGACATAGGCGTTGCCGCCGGGACCGAGGATATCGATGTTGCCGCCGGTCTGTGTCTCCACCAGCGAGCGCGCCATCCTGAGGTCGCCGGTGTGGCTCAGCGCCGGCACGGCGCCGGTGCCGCCGGCACTGTTGTCGGTGTAGCCCAGCGACGCCGGGAACAGCGTGGCGATTGCCTGGTAGGCGCGTCCGTACTGGCCGAAGTAGCGGCTCGCCGGATCCTTGTAGTCCTTGCTGACCTGTGTCAGCAGGGCATGGAAGCCGCTGTCGATCGCAAGCTTCATCGCCTGCTGCTGCTGCTGCAGGGGCAGGAACTGCGCCGGCGTCAGATTGAACGCGAGGCCGCTGAGCCCGGTCCTGGCCGCCAGCACCGCGAGCTTGTCATTGATGGCCAAAGTGGGCAGCGCCGTGAACAGCTCTCCGGCTTCGGCCGGGGTCAGCGTGACGGCGACGTTCGGGTTCGCGATGCCCGCCGCCTTCGCCTGATCGGTGATCAACTGGTCGGCGATCTGCTCGAGCTGCGGAATGATGCCGGAGACGAAGTCGATGCCGCTGGCGGCCGCCGTCGCCGCGTCGCCATAGGTGGCGATCGCAGCGGCATAGTCGATGCCGCCGGCGACGCCGTAACGCAGCGAGATGTTGGCGCCCTGCTGCGGCAGGTAGGGCTTCGTCGGCAACGATGCCGAGTTGTTGGCGCCGTCGCCGATGGCGAAGATGCCGCCACCGCTGTTGCCATAGGTGTTGAACGGGCCGAGGTCGCGCCCGGCCTCGATCACGAAATCGCCGGGTCCATAGAGGGTCAAGCTGACGCTGGTCTGCGGACGCGCACTCCCGAGCACATCGGGCAGGCGCGTCGCGCGAACGTCGCGGCCGGCGACGATGCTGGTGATGTCGCCGTCGGCGGTGTTCATGCCGTTGAAGGTGATGTTGGCGACATCGCGCCCCGCCCACAGCCGCGCCTGCTTCAGCAGCGTGTAGGTCCCGCTGTCGATGTCCTCACCGGCATAGATGAGCGCGGGCACGTCATCGCCCGTATGCAGCGGTACCGTGAGAGCCGCCGGCTGGCTGCCGAGCATCGGCCTCATCAGATAGCTGTCGGTATCGAGCATCGTGATACCGACGGTGTTGTCCGTGCCATTGCCCAACGTCTTTCGCCCCTCGATCGAGCCGCCGGCCACAAGGCTCCACTGTCCGGTCGGCGACGGATAGAGATAGACAACCTTCTGAGCAAAGGCGCTCGCCAGCTGGATGTCGCCGGTAAGAGCGGCGACGGAGAGGTCGGGCACCGTGATGCTGGCCGGCTCCGCGCCTCCTACATAGCCAGAACTGGAGGTGACATGGGTGAACAGCGTGTCGGTAACGCCGCTGCCGTTGCCATCCGACTGTTCCAACGTGTTGACGGCGATCGACCCCGTGCTGCTCAAGAGCGCCACGCCGCTGTTAGGCCCATAGCTGTCGAACGCGGCGCCGATGGCGGACGTTAGCGTTCGAGCGGCGCCGTTTTGATCAGACGTGTAAGGCAACAGGTGTTTGCTGATCTCGGCCGGGATGCGCGTCGGCTGGAAGACGCCGCCGAGATCGATGGAGCCGGCGGCCTGCACGGAAATATGGCCATCCTGCACGGCAAGCATCAGCGGCACCGAAAACCGCGGGCCTGGCTGTCCGCTATTCGGGTCGGTGATCGTTGGCACCGGCACGCCGGTCATCCAGTTATTGCTATTATAAAGGGTCAGGGGCAGCGTTGCGTCGCTCACGACCTCGCCGCCGGCGCGGATGAGCCCGGTGCCGCGGCCGACGTAATAGACGCCGGAGAGCACGTCATTTCCCGCCGTGACCCGGAGATTGCCGCCACCGTAATCATGCGCGGTCGCCGCCGGCCCGCTGGCCGACTGGCCCCCCGACACCTGGATGGTCTCGGGCAGCGAGGCCGAGACGTCCTGCACGTTGCGGCCGGCCTGCAGCGTGATGTTGCCGCCGCCGAGCGCGCCGAAGCCCTGGAAGAAGGTCCCGTAGTTGATCCAGGTCGAATATTGCACACCGCCGGCAGCGGGATCGAACGGCGCTGTAGCGCTGCCGGTCGATCGGCCGTTGACGAAATACCACGCGCTCCAGAACTGCCCCGTCGAGACGCCGATCGAGAAGTTAAGACCTGTACCGAAGTCGTCTATTCCCGAGGTAAATCGCGTCCCGTCGGGATCGGTCGGCGTTTCGATGCCGACGATGTCGCGGCCCGCTCTCACCGTGACGCCGCCGCCACCCGTGGCCCAGACCGGCGTGGTGACAAGACCATTGCTGACGGGCCCAGGCAGCGTCGGCACAGTGAAGCCGGCAGCGTTGTCAGCGACATGGCCCGCCGTATAGACCGCGCCGGGCGCGGTGGTGTCGAGCAGGGCAAAATCGCCCGCAGCAGTGATGGTAATCGAGCCCGTGCCGGTGCGCACCAGCGTCGGCACATCCACCGTGGTGGGATCGAAGCTCTGGGTCAGCGGATTGCTGTAGGAGGTGTGGCCGTCGACGGTGACGTTGCCGGTGAGGCTCGACGACAGCGTGGACAATTGCACCACGGCATTGGGATTGACCGAGGACGCGCCACTGGCGTTGAACGCCGCGCCGCCGACGACGTCGTAGGAGAAGCTGCCCTTGCCGCTCACCGCCGCAGTCATGAGATCAGCAGACGACGTGCTGTTGTAGACCGCCAGGTTGCCGATCCCGCTTCTGAAAGTGCCCGGATTGTTGGCAATCTGGTCGGCTGATGATGGTGCGGGCAAGGATGATGCATAGCCCGGCTGCAGGGTCGTGTAGGCCGGCGGCGCATAGGGCGGCGTGACGGCAATCGCACCCAGGATGCCGTATCGCGCCGCGAGACCTGCAACATTCTCCAGCGTGGGCTGCGTACCGCCGCCATAGAACGACGCAACCACGTTGGGTAAGGTCGCGGCGTTGGTGCTCAGGGTGTTGAATGTGTTGGCGTTCGCCACCGTGAAGAAGTATGCCGTCCAAAGCGTCGCGTAATCGCTCGCATCCGTCGTATAGCCCCTCAGGGCGTTCGTGTTGTTGAACGTCAGGGCTCCGATCCCGCCGGCAATGTCGTAATATGCGCTGCCCGTCGTCGGTGCGGTCGGGGGTGTGAAGAGCGGGACAAGAGTTGCCCGCAAGGGATTAATGAAGGTCGTGCTGGTGGCCTGTATCGCTCGCGCTTTCGTTATGTAGGCGACATAGTCGCTATAGGACAGCAGCGCCGGGCCGTTGGTCTGGGTTGATGCTGGCGTGCCAATTCTGCCGAGCAAGGCATGGGTGTTGAGCGACACGATATCCGTCGCATAAGCATTGAACAGTGTAAGGTACAGAGCATAATATTGATTGTATTGATCGATGACCTCCGCCGATCCTGTGATCACCGTCGGCGCCTGCACCTGGAATTGCAGAGAATCGAATTGAGTCTGCGAGAGACTGAAGAACGACGCGCTGGCGCCCACGGCCCCGGCGGGCAGCGGCGGATTGCGGGTGGTAAGCGTTGGATTGTTCGAGATCAGCTTCTGAATTCCACTCGAATTGTATTGCAATACACCGCTCGCGAACATGCCGAGATACGACTGGTACAGGCTCGAATTCGTCTCCACGGCATAGAGCGACGCCGCATCCGTTGCCGCCGCACCGGGCACGTAGTCCGCGAAGAAGCCGTCCGTGATCGTGGCGTTGATGTTGACGTTGTTGGCGGCACGCAGGATCAGCGTGCCGGGCTCGCGGCCGTCGGTGGTGCGGTAGAGCAAATTGACGCCGTTGCCATCGATGCTTCCCGCGCCGAAATTCCAGTTCGAGGCGACGGTGATGTTGCCGTTGTTGATGCTGCCGGGGCCGGTCGACGGCGTCGGATTGACGAGGTCGATCTCCGGCCGCAGGTGCAGTGCGGATGATGGCATCGCGGTTGCGGCATTCGAGCCGATTTGCAGCTTCGCTCCCGCAAAGCGCGACGCCACGGCATTGGTGTCGAACGGGTTGTTGACGAAGTCGAGCAGCGTCGTCTGGTAGAAGGTCACATGCGACAGGTCGGCGCCGCTCGCCGGCGCGTCCGCCGTCGAGGTCGGATAGAGGCCATTGGCGTCGGCCGAGATGATCCGCGTTCCCGACGCATCGAAGAAGCCCGCCGGATCGATGATGCCATCGAAGTGCTTGCCCGGATCGGTGCTGTTGTCCGTCGTGCTCCACACCGCAAACGCATTGACCACCAGCGGATTGCCGCTGGCCGTACCGTCAGCCCCGGCATTGGTGACGATGGTGCCGCCAAAGCTGACATTGATGGCGTTGCTGGTCAGGATCGGCGCGCGCAGGATGACGCTGCCGCCGGTGTTGTCGATGTTGGCGCCGCCAGGGCCGCCCGAGACGTCGAAAATCGCGCCCGAGGCAACGGTAATGGCGCCCGAGCCCTGAACGGTCTGATAGCCGTAAGCGGCATTCAGCGTTCCGTCCGGCGTCCCTGTCGTGCCGAGGGTGATGGTGCCGCCCTTCTGCACCAGGGTCGATGTCCCCTTGGCATAGCCGGGGCTATTCACGTCGGGCGCCTGATAGCGGGCATAGAGCCGTGCGCTCGACCCGATGGTGACGCCGGAGGCGCCCGCGGTGCCGGCCAGCGCGGTTGAGCTCCCCGCGCCATAGAGCGCGATGCTGCCGCCGGAGGCCGAGCTTGCATCGATGGTGCCGTCGATGAAAATGCCGCCGGTGTTGGCGACCAGCAGCACGTCCGCAGACGTCAGCGTCTGCCCGGCGCCGATGACGATCGCGCCCTGTCCGAGGCTGACCTCAAAGCTGCGGGTGAAGCCGGCGCCCAGCGGCAAACCACCGTCGAGCCGGTTGGCGACCAGCGCCAGTTCGCCGCCGAGATCGTTGTAGCGCGCTGCGCCCTTGAGCGTACCGTACAGCCCGGCGGTGCCGCCGGCATAGATCGAGAGCGTGCCGGCATAGCCGCTGCCGGCGCCGGAAACATCGACCGTGCTGCCGGCGTTGAGCGTCAGGTCGCCGAGGTCGGCGTAGAGCCGGATGTTGCCCGCCGGCGTATCCTGGATGAGGTCGCCGAAGGCGATGCGTGTGCCGGCCGCCGAGAGCAGCGCATTCCCCGACAGCGAGAGCGCTCCGGTCGTTGCCTCGAACGTCAGCGATCCACCTTGGGCAACGAGCGAACCGCCCACCGAGATGGAGCCGCCGGTCAGGCTCAGCACGCCGCCGAGGACGGTCGGGGCGACCGCCGGCGCGGCTCCCGCGCCTTGCGCGAGCGTCAGCGCACCGGTGGTGCGGAGCGACTGCGACGTCGATGCATCGACCAGGAACAGCGGCGCTGTCAATACAACTGCCGCACCCTTGGCATCGAGGCTGCCAGTGCCGGTGAACAGCACCTGCGACCCGGCGGTCGCGGTTACGCCGGCCAGGCCCGACAGCGTCTTGCTCCCGGCTCCAAAGATGAGCGTCCCGCTCGCATCGACGATCAGGCTGCCGCCGGCCCCGCTCGTGTTGGCGCCGGAGAGGTCCGTGCCCGACTGGGTATTGACGAAGACGATGTCGCGCGCGGTGATGGCGGTCGTGCCGCCGTCGCTGTACAGGCCGGCGCCGTCGAGCGTCAGCGTGCCGATGCGGTTGCCGGCGTCGCCGAAGTTATTGTTGCCATAGAGGTTGAATACCGACGCCGAGCGCAGCCGCACGATGTCGGCACCGGCGAACTTGCCGATCAGAGCGGTCGAGATGACAAGCCCGCCGGTGCCGCTGCCGAGATTGATGACGGCACCGGAGAGATCGTAGTTGCTGGCCGTGAGGTTTGCACTGACGGAGACTGTCGTCGCGCCGCTCGAGTCCAGCGTCAATGTTTTGCCCAGGAGCGTGACATTGTCCCCGACCGAGAGGCTGCCGAGGGCGACTGTCGAGACCGGACCCGCAGGCGCCGGCGTGGTCGTCGGCACCTGATAGACGCCCGGCACGAAGTTGCGCTCGATATCGACGAGGCCGCCATTGGAAATACGCAGCAGCGCACCGTCGCCGCTGACCCCGGTGCTCCAGCTCGAGACGCTGCCGTTACTATTGTAGGTGGCGACCGGATTGACACCGAACACGAGCGGCGACGGCGATCTGCCGGCGACGGTTCCTTGCGCCGCGATCACGCTGCCGGCATCGACGCTGAGCCCGCGCACGGTGGGGCTCGCGGCCGTCGGCGCCAGCGACGTGAACAGCAACTCCGGCCCGCTCAACGGATGCGCGGCATCGGTCGCGATATCGAGGTTGAGTGCGGTCGCCGTGACCAGCGTCCCTTGCGGCGTCGTGCCGCGATAGCCGCCGATCAGCGTGCTTTCGATGCCGAGCCTGCTCAGCATGTCGGCATCGAGGAACAAATAGCCGGCGTAGTCGCTGCTCGGGGTGAAGACGCCGTCGGCGACCGTGCCGAAGCTGCCGAGCCGATCGCTGGCCGCGACGACAAGATTTGCGCCGGTGATGTCGAGCTGGCCGCCGAGACCGCCCGCGGCTGGGGCAAAGCGGTTGGTGGCGTTGAGCGTGAGCGAGGTGCCGGCGGTGACGACCAGGCGCGCGGCGTCCTCGGCAAGCCGCGGCACTGCCGTGGCTTTGGCGGCGGCCAGCGCGGTGAAGTAGCTGCTGCCCCTGGCGATGTCGATCTCGGAATAGCTGCGCCAGACCGCGCTGGACTGGATCTGCAGCACCGCGGTCTGCGAGGCGCGCGAGCCGTTGATGGCGTTGCCGAGCACGCCGCTCATGTAGATCGAGCCGTCGGGCGTGGTGAAGGCCTTGCCCGGCTGATTGGCGCTGCCGGTGGAGACCACCACCACGCGGTAGGCGCCGGGCACGGTGGCATATTCCGCGGGCAGCAGCGTATAGGTGCCGGCTGCAATCCCGTTGCCGCCCGGGAGCGTGACGGTCGTGCCGGCGGCAACCGTGGTGGTGAAGCTCGGATCGTAGGCTGCGAGCGTCGAGCCGTACCCCGGGACGAGCGCATAGACGGTTTGCGTCGAGGTGGTGAGGACGTTGCGCGAGCCGCCGGTACCGGGCACGAACTCGGTGGCGTAGACGTCGCCGCCACCGCTGCCGTCGATCACGGCACCGGCCTGGGTGTCGACCCTGGCACCGCCCAGCGCCAGCAGCTTGGCCGGCGGCCCGTTCAGGAGCGTGCCGTTGTCGGTCCAGTCGGTGCCGTCGGTGGTGGTGCCGTAGGGGATCGCGAGGCCGTTGGCGGAGACCGAGGTCAGGCTGCCCGGCGACAGCGTGACGCTGTCGGTCGCGACCGCCGCGATCCGCGACCGGTAGATGCCGTTGTCGACCAACGCCACATTCATCTGCACGGGATCGTAGGGATTGTTGATCACGCCGTTGATGAAGATGCCCGGCAGGGTCTGGTTCGCACCGAAGCCGAGCTGGATGGTGCCGAGCGGCGCATAAAGCGCCCCGCCCTGCACGATGGTTTTGGCATCGACAATGATGGCGCCGCCGGCCGACAGCGGCGCGATCGGCGTCTGACCATTTGAGGCGAAGGCAATGGTGCCATGGGTGCCTGCGGCACCCGCCGGCGCAAGCCCAAGCGACATCAACAGAAACGCGGTGTCTGTGGTCGGATAGATTTCGCGCGCCGTCAGATTGAGATTGTCGGCGACCAGCAAACTGCCGACCCACGGCATCCCGCCATAGCCGGCGCTCGTTCTGGCGACCGCGCCGATTGGGGGGCTCCCGAAGTTGACCACGCCGGTCAGACGGATGCCGCCGCCGCTGACGAGATTGACCGTGCCGGCGTTGTTGACGGTAGGGACACCGACGAGATCTATTCCCTGGCTCGCCTTGAGCGTCAGCGTGCCGTCGGCCAGCGTCGGAAGCGAGATGGTGGCGAAGGAATAATCGTTGTAGAAGCGGACATAGCCGGCCTCGAGCGTCACATCGGTGCCCCCGATCGAGGGAATGCAGGCCGTGCAGGCAGGCACGCTGGAGGCGGTGTCGACCGTCCCGGCCGGCAGCAGCGTCGTGGCCTGGAATTTATTGTCGATCAGAACCGACCCGGTCATTTTCAGATCGACATTGCCGCTGAAATATAAAGGCCCCGAGAACGACACGGTATCGAGGCCGCTCCTGGCGCTGCTGATCGTATCAGCGCTGATGAAGGACGTTGCCGTGGTGGTCGGCAGCAGCGCGAGGAGCTGCGCGCGAGTCGCCGGCATGGCGCCAGCCGCGAACGGTGCGGCAGCGTCGCCGTCCTGGCGGAGCAGGATGCCGCTCAAATTACTGATATTGAGCGTGCCGCCGGCGGCCTGCGCCGCGCCGCCGGCCGCATTGATGGTGCCGGCAAAATACAGGCTGTTGTACGATCCGGCTGCAGCCAGGCTGGACGTCGAGAGCAGCGACAGGCTGCCGCCGTTGCTCCAGACCTGCTGCGTGGCGAGGCGCGGTCCATTCAGGCCATTGGCCGCCGGCCCCTCGATCATGGCGCTGGATCCGGCGATGTCGAACACCGAACCGGCGAGCGCGACGATCACTCCCGAGCTCGACAGGGTGATCGACCCGCCGCCCAGAACACTGCCGGTGGCATAGATTGCAATGCGCGGATCGGGTACGAACGTGCCGGCGACGTCGAGCACCGCGTCAGCGCCGATCCAGACATATTGCGGCAGGCCATCATGCGACAGCGGGAACTGCGGCTGGATGCCTTGATTGATGGTGATGGTGCCGCCCGGCGCCGTGACGCGGCCGAGCACGATGGCGGGACCACCCGCATTGAGGCTGATCGTGGCGAGCGGGTCGCCGACGATGCTCGCTCCCTGACTGATCAAGAGTTGCGCGGTCGCACTTGGATCGCCCGCAGCACCCCAAACGTAGCCGGTCTGCGTCAGCGTGAGGTCGACCGCGTGACGCATGCCGTCGAGCGCAAAGCCCCTGGAAGCGAAGTCGCGCAGCCGTGCACCGTTCGCCGGCAGAGCGGCTGCCGGTGCCACGACATAAGTCTGCTGCCTGAGCGTCACATTGGTGCCGGCGGTCACGGTGACGCTGCCATAGGTCGAGGTCAGCTTGAAGCTGCCGAACCCGCTATCGGTGAACAGCGATGTCGGCAGCACCACCGTGCCGGCATCGGCGCCGGTGGTGATCGAGGTGACCGCTGTCGCCTGCCGGTCGATCGTGATCGCCGGCGCCTGCAGGCCGAAGGTTCCCCCCTGCGACAGCCCGCCGGCATAGATCGCCCCGTTCATGACGACAGTGGCGTTGGTTGCCGTTTGCGGCGCGTAGTCGAAAACTCCGAGGTTGACCCCGTCGTTAGTCACGCCTGTACTGCTCTTCCAGGCCCCGGCATAGGTCAGCAGCGACAGGTTGCCGCCCCTGCCCTTCGCCAGGCCGTCCGCGCCAAGCGCAAGCTGGCCATTGCCGCCGACATAGCCGCCGCTCGACGCGTCGATCACGCTGCCCGGCGCCAGGATGAGCGAGCCGCTGCGATCGACTGCCGTCACGACCTGTGTGGTGGAATCGTAGGAGATCGCCTCGCTCAGATTGTAGGCGCTGACGCTGACGCTGCCGCCATTGATAAAGAGCGCTCCCGTCGCGTCGTCGCCATAGTGGCCGGTGTCATTGATCCACTGCCCGCTGACGTCGAGCAGCGCATGAGCGCCGATGGCCAGCGGCGGCAGCGCGCCGGTCGCCAGCGCCTGTACGCTTGACGCGGTTGCGCCACCGATGGTGATGCTGCCGCCATGCGCGATCAGCGTGCCGTCGATCATGGTGGCGCCGGTGAGCTTGATACTGCCGCCCGCGCGCACCGCAAGGCTTGCGCCTGCGGCCATGACGAGCGTATCGGCCCCGCTGATCGTGACGGAGCCGAGGTTGAAACCGGAAAGGCTGTCGGTCGCGTAAGTGATCACCGGCACGCCGTCGGTGTTGGTGGGCAGTGTCAGCGACGAACCGATCTCGAACCCCGATCCCAAAACGTGGGGTGCGGAAGCATCCAGGATCACCGCGTCGTGCGCCCCGTTGCCGTCCGCCGCCAGCGCGATCGTCAGCGAGGCCCCGTTCGGCAGCTGGCCCGGCGTCGCCTGCGCGCCGCCGGCCCCGGTGCCGGCCTGGGCAAGCCGGCGCTGCTGCGTCCCGATGACGATATCGCCGGCGAGATCGCCCTCGATGATCGGGTTCAACGCGGTGATGGCGACGCTGCCGGCGCTGATGCCGTCAACATAGCCGGGCTTGTAGTAGCCGCCGCGTTGCAGCGGGCTCAGGTACATCTCGGTGACGTTCCAGCGCGGATGCGTCACCGTGAAGCCGGTTTGAATGGTGTTGGTGAGGAATGGATTGGCGCTGCCGATGTCGTAGCGCCGTCCGTCCGAACCGACCAGTTGCGTGGTCGAGATCCTGGCTCCGGTATACTGGATCAGGCCGCCGGAGACGTTGATCACCGCGCCCGGCGCCTGCAGCACATCCGCGAAGGCGGAGGTGCTGTTGCCGTTGCCGTAGCTGGGGCCGCTGCCAAAGGTCAGCGAGCCACCCCTGGTCAGCAACTGGTCGATGCCCTGCGTGATGTTGGCGAGGTAGCTGGCTCCCGAGGAGGCAAACAGCGGCGAACCCACCCAGGTCTCGCCGTCGGCGCGGGTCCCGGACAGGCTGAGATCGATCGTCACGGTCTTGCCGATCAGGTTCTGCGCCAGCGGCGTGTCGGCGACATCGTTGGACGTCACCTTGAAGGTGTAGAGATAGTCGGTGACCGAGCGCGTCGCGGTCAGCCCCGACAGGTCGATGGTGCTGCCGGCCTCCATCAGCACCCGGCCGCCGGGCGGCAGCGGCGTTCCGTTCGGCAGGGTGCCGACCCCCGGCCCGGTCACGGTCATGCTGGCCGACGGCGCCAGCACCCATGATCCCGACTGGAAGTCGACAACGGGCGCGGCGATGTCGATGCGCGGGGCCGTGAAATTGGCGAGCGACGCTGCGTCAGAGGGGATGGTCTCCCCGTTCTCCTCGGGCAGGATCGTGGTCAGGCTGGCGCCGCCGAACACGACCTGGTCGGTCGCGTCGAGCCCATTCGCGACGATCGTGATCGAGCCCGGACGGGTGATGCTGGTGGTTGCCTCGACAATGCCAAGCTGCGCGACCGCATCGCCGTTCAGCGTGACGTTGCCGCGCCGGGAGACCAGCAGCCCGCTCGTGTCGTTGAGCACGAGCGCCCCGCCGCTCACCGCGGGCGGCGCATACAGCAGCGTTCCGGAAATGCCGGACCCCGCCCTCACCACGAAACTCGTCTGCGTCGAATTGGCTGCCGGCTCCGCGATCTGCACGCTCGAGCCGGCCGCCAGGATAATCTCGCCGGCCGGGCTGCTGATGGCGCCGGCATTCGTCACCTGGGGGCCCAGCAGCGCGACAAAGCCGCCATTGTCGAAGCCGCTCACGCCGGAGGAGATGCTCGCGCCCGCCTCGACCCGGACGCCGATATTGCCCTGCCCCGGCACCAGTCCGGCCGAGAACAGCGCCGAGCTGCCGGTCAATGTCGTCATGCCGGGCAGCAGGACGCCGATATTGACGAACAGGCCGTTCGACAAAAACGTCGTATTGGCGTTGGCCTCGTCGGATGGCGCCAGGATCAGCGTGCCGTTCGGCGCCCGCTGGGTCACGCCGTTCGCCAGTACCGGCACATAGGCGGGATCGTTCTGCTTGAAGGCGCCGTTCGACGGGCCGGTGAAACTGTTCAGATCCATCGCCGAGGCGATCAGCGTATGCACGTTGATCTGGCTGGTGCCACCGAAGATGATGCCGTTGGGATTGATCAGCAGGACGGTGCCTTCGGCCTTGATCGCCCCCAGGATCTGGCTCGGGCTGCCGGTCGCGTCGACCCGGTTGAGCACGACCCACGCATTGCCGTTCGACGTGTTGCCGGCGCGCTGGTCGAAATAGACCGTGGTGTCCCTGCCGACGTTGAACTGCCCCCACGTCGCGATCGCGCGTTGCGAGGTCTGCGTCAGCGTCACCGCGGTCTGGCCGCCGCTCACGGTCTGGCTCGGCTGGCTGATGTTCTGCCACAGGCTGGAATCGCCGGCCTTGACCCGCGGATCGACGATGAGACCGCCTGCGGACAGCCCGTTCGTCACCGCCGAGGCGGTGTTGGCGGCCGCGTTGCGCGCCGCCTGCTGGGCCTGTTGCAGGGCCTGGATGGCGCTGGTGGCACGCCGCAAGGAGTCCTGCGCCTGGCGCGCCATGCGCTCGGCATCGGCCTGGCCCGATTGCGCCGCCGCAGCAGCCGCAACCGACGGCGACGGCCAGTTGGCGGAACCGAACGGCCGCGCCTGCGCCTCCGAGCCGGCCACAAACAACGCCAGCGTGCTGACGCTCGTCAGCAACGTCCCCATCAACAGCGGACGATGTTTCACGGAGAACCGGCGAGCTGCGGGCGGAACGTTGGACATTGACGGGTCCTGGAGCAAGAGCCTGGAATGACAGGTGCGATGGCACCTGAAGACCGCAACACTCAAACCGCTACCGTCCTGTCCGAGAGGACGTTTCCTCCGCGCGCGACCCGACAAAAAAAATGGTGAACCTTTGGTGACGGACCGATCGCGCCGCCGCTGGCAGTCAGCTCAACAAAACCATGCCTCCCGGAAGCGACCTGACGCGAAGGTTGAAAATGTGGGCGATCTTGGGAACGACCTCGTCGATGCGGTCGAGCCGGAACGTCGCATCGAGCGGCAGGCGTCCGACATCATCGTTCATCAGGACGATCCGGCCGCGCCGGTAACGATTGATCTCCGGCACGACCTCGGAGAGCGGCTGATTGTCGAAGACCAGCAGACCCCGCCGCCATGCGCCGACGTTGCGCCTGTCCGTCGCGGCAACCCCGGCGAGGCCTTGCGCATTGTAGGCGATTTGCTGGCTCGTGCTCAGCCGCGCGGTCTCGCCGTTGCACTCGACCTGCACCTCACCATCCAGGCAGGTGACCGTTGCCGTCTCGCCCTCATAGCGCAGATCAAACGTGGCCCGGGCGGCGCTTGCACGGCCATTGCCGGCGATCACGATAAAGGGCACCGCCGGCTCCTTGCCTCCGGCCCCGGCGGTGACGGCGATCTCGCCGGCAATCAGCTCGATATCGCTGGCCCTGGCCGCCCTCCCTGCGACGGCGAGGCTGGTGCGGGTGTTCATCTCGACGGTGATCGTGTTCGCGAAAGTCAGCCCGCGCCGTTCGCCAATATCGGTGCGGTAGTCGGCCGCAAGTTCCACCAACGAGGGCCAAAGGTCGAGTGGCGGCCGGGCGGCGAGATAAGCGGCGCCGCCGATCGACGCCGCAATCGCGCCCCCCAACCAGACGCGGCGACTCACCACCGCCTGTGACGATGGCCCCGACGATCGGTCACGCACGAGGTTTCCTGCTGCAACACGAAGCGCGCTCCACTGCGCGCGCGCCTCGGCAAAGGACCGCGCGTGTGCAGCGCTCTCGTCGCGCCAGCGGGTGAAGCGGTCGATCTCCGCCTGGCTGACCTCGGCCGAACGCAGGCGGACGACCCAGCGCCGCGCCTGGCTTTGCAGATCGACGGGTTGCTCAGTCGCCATTGTCTTTCCGTGCTCTGTTCATGCTCAGGACGTTCTGAACCGGCCTGACCCGCCTTCTTTTCGGGATATCCTGCAGGCGGCCGACGCAGTGATCGAACCCGTGATTGATCTCGCGCTCGACCGAACGTACTGAAATACCGAACCGTTTGGCGATCTCCCGATACGGCAGTTCGTCGATCAGGGCGGCAATGACAATGTCCCGGCGGCGCGCCGGAAGCTCCGCCAGGGCGCGCTCGAACTCGGCGATGTCAGACCGCGCGGCCACGATGCGCTCGGCATCGAGCAGATTGCCATCGGAGCCCAGCAGCGTCTGCATGGCGATCTTACCCTCCCAGCGCTCATCGGTCCGCTTGCGATCGACGGCGATATTGAGGGCCATGCGATAGAGGTAGGACTGCGGCTGCTGGACTGGCGTCGTCTCGGGCATTCGATCAAGCCGAAGCCAGGTTTCGTGCAGCACTTCGCTGGCAACCTCGGCGGAGCCGAAACGCCGTGTGAGACGGCGTTTCAACTGGTCGTAGCCAGCGATCAGCAGTTGGCGGAGGTCCGCGGCTTTGGTGCCAATCATGTGCGACTACCGCGACGATGCGCGCCGGGAGGCCGCGATGCCGCCGGGGCACGCCGCCGGATCGCCGGCATGGCGCGGCGAGATCACGAGCGCGATCGGCTGAACAAGATCACCGGGTGGCGGTCGGCCGATGCTCACCCCCCGAAGGGCGGTGTCGATCGCCGCATCAACGGCATCATCGCCCGTCGTGTCCAGGCGCTTCGACTGCAGTATGGTGCCGAACCTGCCGACCCATAACCGCAGCGCGGCGCGATAGCTGCCCGGCGCCGTCCGGACGTCGCTGCAGAGCGCAAGCTGCACCGCCCGCTGGATGTCGGCAAAGTACGGCGATTGCGAACCTTGCGATTGCGCCAGTGCCGGCGCGAGCGGACGCGGCGCGCCTGCGCGGACGGTGACGGTGTCGGGACCGAATTCCTGTGCAACGAGGCTCGACCCGACGAGCAATATCTCCAGGGCATCGCGTGGCGCCAGCATACCTTTGACACCGGCCGAAACACGCCCGGCGGCCTCCCGCGCATCGACCAGAACCTCGATGCCGGTCACGGCACTGAAGGCGTAAAGCGCTTTTGGCAGCGGCTGAGCGGCGATATCGAAGCCAATCGGCTGGTCTGCCCTCACGGCACCGTCCTGGTGAAGCTGGGCAGCGACAGAGTTCGGCAAGCCGAGGATGCAGGCAACGCACAGAGCCGCAACGGTTTTCATTGTCCGGCCGAATTTCGAGGAGTCCCTGGCGCTACCTGGCATGCTCTGCTGCTCATGTGCAGGCTGGGAACGGCGGCGCACGCCAGATCACGGGAACCATAGGCCCTGCGACAGTGGAATACGTTGCGTGCCGGCACCCAAGCACGCAGCGAGGCCGACAATCCCCTCGACATCTATCGGCGGAACGTTACCGTTTGACGACAATGCGACCGGCGGCCGGCCGTGCGCATGAGAGCCGGCACCGGCGAGCGAGCCTCGTTGCGATCCGTCATGGCCGAGCATGACGGCAAACAAGCGTTGGGCGACGTGAACCCTACTCCGCCGCCAGTTGTGGCTCGACGCGCGGCGGCGGATTGACGAGGTCACGCATCAGTCCGTCGTAGCGCTTGCGCGCGTCGGTCAAGGCCTTCTCCTTCACCGGCCGCAGATGCGGTCGGGCAGCGACAGGTGTTACGGTGATGGGGTGGACGGCGCGCCGAACGGCATCGATGTGCCAAGATGGTCGTTGTCACAACCCATCTTGGGGAAGCCGTCCACCCCATCACCGTAGTTCCGTAATGCCATCAAGGAATCGAATAGATTCGCGCCTGGCCGTCTTCGAGATCGCGACCTCCTCGCGCCCGCCGGCTCGCCGTGGTTTCATAGATCACGGCGAGCCTGTGCCCATCCTGCGACCAGCCCAAGTCGGGATAGCTGCCATCGATCGGGAAAGACGCAATGAGGGGGACTGACGATGCCCTACCTTTGTCGGCGAGGTGGGACAGGTCCCGTATCTCGATCACAAGGCCGCCATAGCCTTTCTCGGTATCGGCAAGGGAATAGACGATCGCTAACCGCTTGTTGTCGGGAGAAAACGTGGCGTACATCTCGGCGATGTCAGGCCATTCCGGGGGTGGAGATACGAACGCGACAAAGGGCGCCTTGCATATCGCGTCCAAGAGAGATTTCGTGGAAACGGAGGTATTCGTCCAGACGAAATGAAACTTGCTCACGGAATAGTTCGGTACCGAAATCACAGAAACCTTCCCATCCCGGCTTGTTACTTCTCCAAGGTACCCGAAGCCGACGACGTTGCCGTAACATCCGGTCGGCGATAACGGCACTGGACTAACCATGAGCTGGCCATCCTGAAGCCTCGCAGTCATCTTCCCATCGGTTGAGGGCGTAAAGGAAATCTCGGATCCTGCGTCGTTGAAGGCGACATCCCCGATATTGAAGGAGATAGGCGGCGTTTGGCCAAGAAGCTTGCCATCGGGAAGGCTGAGCAAGCGTATGGTTGCGGTTGCATCCATCGACCAGGCAACAAGCTTGTCTCCCGCTGGAGCGATGGCAAGGGATTGCACGTAGCCATCGATAGCTCGGCGCCAAAGCTCGGCGCCATCCGACGTTTTCCAGGCGACCAGTTGCGAGCCTGCCGCTGAATCATGATCATGGGCCTTCCCGTCGAGGGCGTAGAGTGTGTCGCCTGACGGGGAAAGAGTTACCTCGCTGTGAACCGCTGGTACAGCGTGTACGGGAAAGCTGATGATGCAGCCCCCTTTGGCTTCGTTCGCTTTGCCGCAAGCCGGATCGGTGATGAGCGATCCCCGCTCATGCAGGCGAGACCAGGCATAGCCGCCGACAACGGCCAGCACGCACAGGCCGACAAGGATGACTGACCACGGATAGCGCCGCAGCCTTGTTGAAAACGGCAGCATTCGCGGTCCTTTGGACTACTCCCAATGACGACGCCCCCTACTCCGCCGCCAGTTGCGGCTCGACCCGCGGCGGCGGGTTGACGAGGTCGCGCATCAGTTCGTCGTAGCGTTTGCGCGCGTCGGTCACGGCCTTTTCCTTCACCGGGCCGTAGCCGCGAATGCGGTCGGGCAGCGACAGCAGTTCGATCGCGGTGTCGATGGTCTGCGGCGACAGCTTGTCGAGCAGGAATTCGACATCGTTCTCGTAGCCGCGAATGAGATCGCGCTCGAGGCGGCGGTCGGCGGAATAGCCGAAAATATCCAGCGGCGTGCCGCGCAGCGTCCGCATCTTCGCAAGCAGGCGGAAGCCTTTCATCATGCCGGGACCGAACACCCGCTTGCGCGGGCGTCCCAGCGCATCCTTTTCACCGCCGAGCAGCGGCGGCGCCAGGTTGAAGTTCAGGGTGAAATCGCCCTCGAACTGGTCGCGGATGCTCTGCTCGAACTTGCCGTCGGTGAACAGACGCGCAACTTCGTACTCATCCTTGTAGGCCAGCAGCTTGGCGTAGTTGATGGCCACCGCGCGCGGCAGCGCCTCACTGAGGCCCGCGCCCGAGGCCGCGGTCTTGACGCGTTCGACGAGATCGCGATAGCGCGCGGCGAGCTTTTCGTTCTGGTAATCGCGCAGCAGAGCGCTGCGGTGCTCGATGATCTCGACCAGCGACATCTGATCGAGGGTTTTCGGCGCCACCGCCTCGTCCTTCAGCATGGCATGCAGCCGCGCCGGATCGACGGACGCCAACCGTCCCAGCGCGAACGCCAGCCGGTTCATCTTGATGGAGACGCCGTTGAGCTCGATCGCCTGGTCGATGGCTTCGGCCGACACCGGCAGCAGGCCCTGCTGATAAGCGTAACCCAGCATCATCACATTGGTGGCGATCGAATCCCCCAGCAGGCCTTCGGCCGCGTGGGTGAAGTCGAGGAACACGGAGCCCTCGCGCAGCGCGCCCTGCAGCACCCGGTTCACCTTGCGGCGCTGGAAATCAAAATCCCGGTCGCGGACGAAATCGGCGATCGGGATCAGATGGGTGTTGATGATGCCATGGGTGCGCTGCGACTCGCAGAGCGTAATGGTCTCCTTGGCGATGGCGACCACCTCGTCGGCGGCGATCAGGAGATCGGCGGTGCCGGTGACGATGCGCGAACAGGTGACGTCCTGGGTATTCTGCGAAATCCGGACGTGGCTGAGCACCGCGCCGCCCTTCTGCGCCAGCCCCGACATGTCGAGGATCATGCTGGCCTTGCCTTCGATATGCGCGGCCATGCCGAGCAGCGCGCCGATGGTCAGCACGCCGGTGCCGCCGACACCGCCGACAGCGATGTTGTAGGGCCGGTCGAGCGGCTGTAGCGAGGCTGCCGGCGGCAATTCGCCGATGGCGCCGAGATCGACCGGCGCCTTCTTGCGCAGCTGGCCGCCATTGACTGTGACGAACGACGGGCAGAAGCCCTTGACGCAGGAAAAGTCCTTGTTGCAGCTCGACTGGTTGATCGCCCGCTTGCGGCCCAGTGCGGTTTCCAGCGGCTCGACCGAGACGCAGTTCGACTGCACCGAGCAATCGCCGCAGCCTTCGCAGACCGCGGAGTTGATCACCACGCGCTTCGGCGGATCGACAAGCGTGCCGCGCTTGCGGCGGCGGCGCTTCTCGGCCGCGCAGGTTTGCACGAACACGATGGCCGAACAGCCGGGTATCTCGCGCAGGATCCGCATGACGTTGTCGAGTTCGTCGCGATGGGCGACCTTCACGCCCGGCGCGATGGTGGACGGCGGATAGCTGCCGGGATCCTCCGAGACCAGGTAGATCTCGCGCACGCCTTCGCTGTGCAACTGGAAGGTGATCTGCTGCGGCGACAGGTCGCCGTCATGGCGCTGGCCGCCGGTCATGGCGACCGCGTCGTTATAGAGCACCTTGTAGGTGATGTTGGCCTTGGACGCGACGGACTGGCGGATCGCCAGGCTGCCGGAATGGAAATAGGTGCCGTCGCCGAGATTGGCGAAGATGTGCTTCTCGTCGGTGAACGGCGCGATGCCGGTCCACGGCACGCCCTCGCCGCCCATCTGGGTGAAGGTCTCGGTGCTGCGGTCCATCCACAGCGACATGAAATGGCAGCCGATGCCGGCCATGGCGCGGCTGCCCTCCGGCACCTTGGTGGAGGTGTTGTGCGGGCAGCCGGAGCAGAAGTACGGCGTGCGGGTGATCGGCGCCACCGCCTGCACCTGCGAGGCCTGCCGGCCGTTGAACCAGTCGGCCTTGGCGCGCAGCATGGCGACGATTTCGGGATTGAGATCCAGGGTCAAAAGCCGCTCGGTCAGCGAGGTCGCGATGGTGGCGACACTCAGCTCCTCGGAGAACGACAGGAAACGCTTGTCGTGGTGGTCCATCTTGCCGACGATGCGCGGGCGCACGTCGTCGCGCCAGTTGAACAGCTCCTGCTTGACTTGATTCTCGACGATCTCGCGGCGTTCCTCGACCACCAGGATCTCTTCAAGACCGACGGCGAAGTCGCGCACGCCCTGCGGCTCCAGCGGCCACGGCATGCCGATCTTGTAGAGACGCAGGCCGATCTTGGCTGCGACCTCCGGCGTGATGCCGAGTTCGCGCAGCGCCTGGCGCACGTCCTCATAGCTCTTGCCGGACGCCATGATGCCGTAACGGGCGTTCGGCGAATCCATGGTGACGCGGTTGATCTTGTTGGCGCGCGCGAACGCGATCGCGGCAAAGCCCTTGTAGTCCTGCAGCCGCTTGTCCTGGGCGTAACGGTCGTCCGGCCAGCGCAGGTTGAGGCCATCCGGCGGCAGTTCGAAATCCGGCGGGATGATGAAGGGCGTCATCTCGTCGGTGAGATCGATCTCGGCGGTGGTTTCCACCGTCTCGGTGATCACCTTCATGCCGACCCAGCAGCCGGAATAGCGCGACATCGCGATACCGAGCAGCCCCATCTCGATCATTTCATGGATGCTGGAGGGATAAAGATACGGCATCAGCGCCGAGATGAAGGCATGGTCGGACTGATGCGGCACGGTAGAGGACTTCGCGCCGTGGTCGTCGCCGGCCAGGCACAGCACGCCGCCGTGCTTGGCCGATCCCGCCGCATTGCCGTGGCGGAACACGTCGCCGCAGCGGTCGACGCCCGGCCCCTTGCCGTACCAGATGCCGACAACACCATCCTTTTTGGCGCCCGGGGAGAGATTGAGCTGCTGCGATCCCCAGATGGCCGTTGCGGCCAGATCCTCGTTGACGCCCGGCTGGAACTTGACATCGTATTGCGCCAGATGCGCCTTCGCGGCCATCAACTGCTGGTCATAGCCGCCGAGCGGCGACCCGCGATACCCGGAGATGAAGGCCGAGGTGTTCAGACCCTGTCTCTTATACACATCTAGATGTGTATAAGAGACAGGTGCCGGAGACGGCGGTTGCGGCCAGATCCTCGTTGACGCCCGGCTGGAACTTGACATCGTATTGCGCCAGATGCGCCTTCGCGGCCATCAACTGCTGGTCATAGCCGCCGAGCGGCGACCCGCGATACCCGGAGATGAAGGCCGAGGTGTTCAGACCCTGGGCGCGATCCCGGCGGATCTGGGCCATCGGCAGCCGCACCAGCGCCTGGATGCCCGTCATGAAAACATGGCCCGACCCCTGGGTGTATTTCTGGTCGAGGCTGATCGGCCCTTGATTGATTCCCATCGCGACGTTTCTTTCTTGCTCTTGTTCCGGCTCTGGCCGCGCCCGCTTCGTGGCGGTTGGCAGCCTTTGGGGCGAGTCCCTTTAGAACCAGTCTATGTCGCTTTTGATCCCCCCTGCATCAAGAATCGGAACCGCCCTCCTCCTTGTGAAATAAACGCAATTTCGTTCCGACAGGCGCCGCCGGGGTTGCCGCTTATGTCGCTGGGCCCAGTGGCCGGGAACAGAAAATTCGCGCTCAGCCGTGACGCTCAGCCTTCGCGCTCAACCTTGACGCTCAACCTTGGGCCAGCGGCACGATCTCGTCCAGGACCCGAAACAGGTCGGCTTCACGGAACGGCTTGCGCAACACCGCCTTGTAGCCGGTCAAACGTTCCCGCACTGCACTCTCCAGCAGGGAGGTCATCACCACCACCGGAATGCCACTGGTCTTGGCATCCTCGGCCATCGCCGTCACCAGGCCCGCCCCGTCGACGAACGGCATCATGAAATCGGTCAGCACCAGATCGGGGGTCTCGTGGTGCAGGATATCCAGCGCCTGGCGGCCGTTGCTGGCGGCAAGAACGTGGTAGCCACGCTCGCTCAGCACGATCTCCAGCCAGTCCGCGATCGCCCATTCGTCCTCGACGATCAGCACCGTTTTCACATTCACTCTCCGGTCAGACGAGGATCGGCCGAAGGCAGTTGCGGCTTGTCGCTTTGATGCGTGATGTCGCGCAGGATGCTTTCCGCGCGCGCGCTGTTCTCATCGATCGCGATGCCGCCATCGAGAATGTCGAAGCGGTGCATTCTCATGTCGGTCTTGCGGTCGCGGGCCTTGAGAACGGTCATGAGGCGATGAGTTTCCGAACGCAGCGGCGCGAGCCGCAGGGCAATGATGTTCTCGGCCACCGGGGACAATCCGGTCGGTGCCACCCCGGCCAATGGCTGGCCGGGGATCACCCCGACATGATCGGTTTCTGCGGTGACCAGGGTTGTAACACCGCGTGCCCTTAACTCGTTGCAGAGCGCCGACAAAAAAGCGGTGACGCGCTTCCTCTCGTCCGTGAGCTTGGAAAAACCCTCGATGGCGTCGATCACGAGGCGCCGCGCGCCGAATTGTCTGACCGCGCTCAGCAGTTCCTGCACCACCTCGTCAAGGATCGCTTCGGTCTGCGGACGCCAGAGCAGATGCAGCTTGTCCTTGCGCGCATCGATCGGCAGCTTCAGCGCCCTCGCCTTGACGCTCAGCGCCATCGGGCTTTCGTGGAACCCGAAATGAATCGCCGGCTCTTCGGGCGAACCGCCGAACAGGAATTGAAGGCCGGCCGTGGTCTTGCCGCTGCCCGCCGGCCCCATCACCACCGTCACCGAATGCTGGTCGACGCCGCCCCCCAGCATCCTGTCGACACCGGCGATCCCGATCGACACCTTGGGACCGTCCGCATTGTCCCACACGCTCGGCGTCGCCAGCAGCGCCTCGGTACGCGGAAACACCGAAACGCCGGCGTCGGTGATCCGGTAGGAATGGCGGCCGCCCATGAACCAGCCGCCGCGCAGCTTGTGCACCTGCATCTCCCGCTCGGCACGGCGGCCATGCAGGGACGACTGCAGTTCGACCAGCCCATCCACCATGGTGTGCTCGGGCGGGAACTTCTGGCCGTCGAACGCGCTGGTCAGCAGGAACATGGTGCAATCGGTAAAGGCGGCCTGGGCCTGCAACTCGTGAATGAATTTCTTCAGCTCGAGATCCGACGACGCCTTCTCATGCACGGTGATCAGCCCATCCAGCACCAGGGTCTTGATCTGACGCGAGCGCACCTCGCGCCGGACCACGTCCAGCAGCCCGCGCAATCCGTCCTCATCGAGAATCTTGAAGGCACCGATGAAGGAGACCTGATCGGGGATCGCGCCCTGGTCGAAAAAGGCCAGCCGCTGCATGTGGCCGATCATGCGCGAGTGGCTCTCGGCCAGGAGCGTGATGTAGAGCGCGCGGCGCCCGGATGCCGCGTGGGCGAAACAGATCTGGTTGCCCAGGATGGTCTTGCCGGCACCCGGCGCGCCCTGAATGATGTAGATGCCGCCGTGGAACACGCCCCCGCCGAGGATTGTATCGAGACCCGCGACGCCTGTTGGAAGGCGGTCACCCTGACTGTTCATACGCTCACTGTCCCCAATTGATTTGTCCCCGATTGATCCGCCCGCGCCGATGGATTGTCACCAGAGCGCGTCACAACACTTTGTCCCATGACGCGCTCGACATTCTCGCTCGGAGACATTCTCGGATCGCGACTTCGATTCGTATACAAATTGTTCCGGCCCTGCCCGCCGCACCGGCGTGAAAGTCAGAAACCCCGCAAAGGCTTGAAAGTTCCGAAAATATCCGCCGGCGGGAACCCGGCCTCGTCTGACACCGGTTCCGTGGGGAACGGCGGCACCGCCAAGACAGTTATCCCGGCACAACAGACCAAGACGGGAGGACCTGATGGCTCAACATATCAGTAACAACGAAGAGCCCGATCGATCGCCATACGGCGAGCAGCATGTCGACAAGCCCAGGAAGGCCATTCTGGGGCTCGGCCTGTTGATGGCGATCGCGCTGGCATTGTACGGCTTCAATGCCGCGCATCGCGCGGAGGCCAGGCAGCACAGCGCGGCAGCGTCGCAGACCCAGTCGTGGCAGACGAACCCGTCGCCTTCGAACGGGTCCGACACCGCTCACCTCGCGCCGCGCGAAGACAACTCGTTGCGGTAGTCCACCGATCCGGAAACTGTTCGAGCAAGGGACTTGTCGCGCAAGGAACTTATCGAGCAAGGAACTTGCACCTCCGCCAATGATTGAAATTGCACAGGACCGACAGAAAAGGAGGACCCGATGGCCTTTCCACGCGAACCAGACCAGACGTATCGCCCGGACCCAGCCAACGACATGCCGCCGCGTCCGTCGCGATTTGATGACGAGTTGCAGCCCGACCTCGAATTGACCGAAGGCCCGGCCAGCTCGGGACGAATGGCCGCCTACGCAGTCGCCGCGCTCCTGATCGTCGGCGCGGTGCTGTACGGCGTCACGCACACCTCGACGAGCGACACGGCATCGACCACATCGTCGCCCGCGACCAATACGGCCGCGAACGCGCCGTCACCGGCACCGCCGCCACCGGTGCGCAACGTCACACCGGGCCCGAACACGCAGCCGGGCATGACCACCGGCGCAGCGCCGACGGCTCCAGCTCCCAAGCCTGCGCCGCAGAGCACGCCGGCTCCGGAAGGCCCGTCGAAATAACGGCCGATAGCGGCGATCACTCGCCCGCACCATGACCATCACGCGCGGTGAACGTCATCCGATGTTCATCGCGCGCTTTTTCGTTGGCGTGTTACGTCGGCGCAAACGCCGTCTCGGAGCCGTCCATCGCCGGTGACAAACGGCTGTTATATCCCGATGATCGAATGACCACCCCCACCACTATGGTGGACCGCGATCATCGAGGAGATTCTGACATGCGCCTGGCGCGAGCTTTGACGGTTCTGGCTGGTATCTGCATCGCGCTTCCGCCCGCGCTTGCTCATGCGGAGGGTGATGCGCCGCAACTCGGCCCGCGTCCGTTCTATCTGGTCAGCAAGATGAAGGATGGCCCACTGAAGACCGCCCTGCAGCAATGTAACGGCCCGTTCCGCAAGACCGACTTCTCCATCGCCCACCGCGGCGCGCCGCTGCAGTTTCCCGAACACTCGAAAGAATCGTACGAAGCCGCGGCCCGCATGGGCGCCGGTGTGATCGAATGCGATGTCACCTTCACCAAAGACCGCGAACTGGTCTGCCGCCACTCGCAATGCGACCTGCACACCACCACCAACATCCTGGAGGTGCCGGAGCTGGCCGCGAAGTGCACGCAGCCGTTCAGCCCGGCGGATCCGGCCACCGGCAAGAAGGCCTCCGCCAAGTGCTGCACCAGCGACATCACGCTGGCCGAATTCCGGCGCTTGCGCGCCAAGATGGACGGCTTCAACCCGAATGCCACGACGGTGGCCGACTATGTCCGGGGCACGCCCTCGTGGCGCACCGATCTCTATGCGGCATCGGGCACGCTGATGACCCATGACGACAGCATCGCGCTCAACAAACGGCTGGGCGTGAAATTCACGCCCGAGCTGAAGGCACCCGAAGTGAAGATGCCGTTCGACGGCGACTACACCCAGGAAAAATATGCCGCCCAGATGATCGCCGCCTACAAGACCGCCGGTGTCGATCCCAGGGACGTGTTCGCGCAGAGCTTCGATCTCAACGACATCCTGTTCTGGATCAAGACCGAGCCGGCGTTCGGCGCACAAGCTGTGTTTCTCGACGGCCGCTACGAGACGGCGGGTTTCGATTACACCAAACCCGAAACCTGGAAACCGGGCATGACGGAGCTCGCCGACAAGGGCGTGAAGATCCTGGCGCCGCCGATCTACATGATGCTGGCATTGAACGACAGGAACGAGATCGTCCCCTCGACCTACGCCCGCGCAGCGAAAGCGGCCGGCCTCGACCTGATCGGCTGGTCGCTGGAACGCGACGGCCCGCTCGACAAGGGCGGCGGCTTCTACCATCAGTCGGTGAAGGCAGCTATCGACCGCGACGGCGACACGCTGACGGTGCTCGACGTGCTGGCGAAACAGGTCGGCGTCCGCGGCATGTTTTCCGATTGGCCGGCAACGACGACATTCTATGCGAGCTGCATGGGCCTGAAGTAGCGCTTCGTCGTGCGTCGAGAGAAAACGATGAACGGAAATCTCGCGCAACAACGCGCCGCGAGATGAAATGCAAGATGACGAACGTCATGTCGGCGTCTATCAGCGCGGAGATTCCGCACTGCGAAGCGACACGTCTTGAGATGAATTTGCTTTATTCACCGCGGTCGCTTTGGCATTGTCGCAGCACCGCCGCATTGGCGGAATCACACGAGGACAACGCTATGAAGACACTTGTTGCTGCAGCTTTCCTTGCGAGCCTGATTGCCGGCTCGAGCTTTGCCAATGCGATGCCGCTGGCTCCCACGGGCGCGGCGACCCGCGGAGACGTGATTCAGGTTGCCGGCGGCTGCGGCCCCGGATTCCATCGCGGCCCCTACGGCGGATGCCGTCCCAATCGTGGCGAGGTCGTCGTCGTCCCGGGCGCCCCTGTCGTGGTGGAGCGCCCGGTGGTTGTCGGCCGCCGTTGCCCTCCGGGGATGTTCTGGCGCTATGGACGCTGCCGCCCGATCTGATTGTTTCTATCGATGTCTTGTTTCCATTGATGTCCTGCAACTGCAAAGCCCCGCGCATTCGCGGGGCTTTTTTATGAGGATGCGATCAGCCCGGACACGCGCGGCGGTCGACATCTCTCGTGTCTCTCTCACCGAACGAAGCGGATCTGCTCCAGGACCTGGAGTGGTGTCCGCGCGCCGCCATCGCCGAGCCCCTCCTCGCTGCCCGCCAGCGGATCGGCGCTGGCGAGCCGGCCGAAACTGATGCCGCTGCGCGCCTCGATGGCGCGGATCGGCACCTGCGCCGCGACGTTAAGTTGTGGCGAGGTGAACGCCCCGAACACGAACTCCTCCTCGGGCTGAAGACTTTGTTCCTGGTTCATCTCATAACCGGTCGCGCACAGTTTTCCGGTCTCGTCATGGATGAACGCGATGATCTTCCAGAACGCGAGCGGGATCCGCACGCCATACATCTCCGGATCGCGATCGGCGAAATAAGGCCCGGTGAACACCGAGATCTTCATCTCGTCTTCCCTGGCATGTCCCAACGCGTAATCCTCGAGCGCCAGCCAGATCGGGGCATTGAAGGCCTGCATCTGCGGCGTCGTATTGGTGACGTGCATGGAATCTTCATTGCCGCGCTTGGCGGTCGCCGCATCGCCCCAACCCGGGTCTTCGCGGCGGGTCATGTGGCCACGGCTGAACTTCGGCGGCGAGCCATAACACTCGTTCATGATCTGCTGGTCTTTCGGGATGCGCGGATCCCACTTCCAGCCGACCCGCTTGGCCTTCTTCGACAGATTGCCATCGATATTGACCGCACTGAAGAAACACATGCGCCGGCTCCGGCTCATCACGACGGAATAGTGCTCGTAGCGAAGCTCGGTCTCGGACTGGCCGTCCATGTCGAAGTCAAGCAGGTCATCCGCATCGCGCTCCACCGACGGCAGGCCGATGGCGAACCGCCTGCCCAGAAAATTCGGCTGGTAGCCCTCGCGGTCGCGGTAGTCGGCGACAACGCCTTCGTTCCCGTCGACAGCCATCTGGTCGTCGATCGCCGGAGCTGGTGGTGTGGAATTTGGCGGCGCGGAAAAACGCGGTGGCGTGGCGAAGCGTGCGCTTGTGTCACCCAAAGACACGGTCACGGTCAGGGGAATTGTCAGGCTTGCGCAACGACCGCTCTCCTGCCGCATGCGGGCGGGCGCCACCCGTACCGCCGGGGCCGGCGGCCGCGCACGCACCGGCGCTTCCAGGCGCGAGCGGCCGGACTGCACGTCGGCGAGCACCTTCTTCACGACGTCGGAACGAACCGCGTAATTGGTGGAGAGGAAACTGCCGCTGAAATGCAATCCCAGGGCGCGGCCACTGTCGAGATCCAGCACGACCGAGCCGGAGTTGCCGCCGAGCGTGGTGCAGTTGTGCAGGATGCGGCTCGGCTCCACGCTGGTGACGCCGCCCGGCGCGAGCCGCTTCTTGTTGTAGAGCTTGCCGTAGATACGCTCCATCAGGTCCGGCTCGGGGATCCGGCTGTCATAGGCCGGGTATCCGATGGTCGCGACGTTCTCGGTCACCTTCACCTGCGCGGCGAGCTCGATCGGCGTCGCCAGCTTCGGGTCGCCGCCGACCACCGCGATTTCGAAAAACGAAATATCCGGCCCGGGCTCCGGCTCAATATGCAGCGGCTTGATCAACTGGAAAACCAGCGTGTTGGCGTTGTCGATCTCCTGCAGGAAATCGACCGACGCCCGCATAGGCCCGTCGTTGCCGATCTTGAAGGTGAAGCCCTTGCCGTTGCGGATCGCAAAGACATCTGCGACATGGCGATTGGTGACCATGATGGTGTCGGCGACCAGCCATCCGGTGCCGACCCAATCGAGCTCCCCGCCCTTCAATTCGACACGGCCGACCGCACGAATGGCGCGATCAAGGGCGGGCTTGGCCTGTTTCAGGCGGCCCTCCCAGATCGCGCTGTCGGCCTGATCGGCGAACACGAGCTGGGGGTCGTTGTCCTTGATGGCCAGCACCGGGCGCTGACGACGCAGGACGATGCTTTCCAGGCCGACATCGTGTTCGACCGCCTCCGGCGGCCGCTCCAGGTTCAACGTCTCCAGGCTGTTCAGATCGGCGCTTTCTTCCGCCAGTTTGGCGTCACCCTGCCGGACCCAATCATTGAAACGGCGTAGGCGGGCAAGCGTCTGCTTCGGCGCACTCATAGCCACCTCCATGTGACACCCAGTGGCCGAGCGTCGAAAAATATTGTTTGAAAATAATACGTTAAGTAAAAACGGCTCTTCGCAGGGCAACCGCCGCGCGTGGCCTTTTGTCTTTTCTATCTTTTCGTCTGGCGGCCACTGAAAACGTTCAACGACTTGCGCCAGTACCATGGCAGAGACTATCAACCCGCGCGCCGCTGTCGAGCGCTCAGTCATCCGACGGGTGCGCGTCACGCTGTCGCGAGGCGGAGCCGCCTCGAGCGCTCAGGCTCAATCCCGGTCGTAGACGAACTTCGGCATCTCCCAGCGAAACCGGATCGCCAGCAGGCGAAACGCCAGCCCCACGGCGAGCGCGACCAGTGTCACGAGATCCGGACTGACATCGAGGCGCAAGCCGCCGATATAGATCAGGCCGGTGACGATGGCGACGCTGGCATAGAGCTCGGCGCGGAACAGCAGCGGCACATCGTTGCAGAGAACATCGCGCAGCACGCCGCCGACGCAGCCCGAGATCATGCCGGCGACGATGACGATGGCGAGATGCTGGTTGCCCTTCAGGGCGATGTCACAGCCCTGGATGGTGAACACCACAAGACCGATGGCGTCGAGCACGAAGAACAGGTTGCGGAAACGATGGATCACCGGCGCCAGCGCAATGGTCGCCAGCGCCGCCGCCGTGGTGACCGCCAGCAGATAGGGATGCTGCACCCAGACCAGCGGATAATTGCCAAGCAGCATGTCGCGGGTCGATCCGCCGCCCAGCGCGGTGATGCTGCCGAGCAGCGCCACGCCGACCCAATCCATGCTGCGCCGCCCCGCCGCCAGTGCCGCTGTCATCGATGCCGCGATCAAGCCGATGATCGACAGCGGCAGCAGCAGCGCTTCGGAATGGGGCATCGCTAACTTATATCTAGTGACGCCTCGGAAATTTTTGGAAGCCCCCGCAACTGAGCGGCTTTAAATTGACCCTGCCCCTCTTCCGGAACCATTTCCTTCACGCCCGGCCTCCGTCGAAAACCCGTAAACAAAGAGTAATCAACTATGTACGCCTCATAACGTTCACCCGCTCGATCCGGCGTTATTGACTGATTGATCAGATGAACGAGACGAAGGTCACTCAGGACATGTATTCGCGTGCGAATTTCTGTATTTTCGCTTCTAATCAAAAACGCGTTAGTCCTGTCTTTATCCAAGCACAGCTTCTCGATTGCATCCAACGTAGCAAGCAACTCTCCCTGCGAGTTACGGGCATCCTGTGCCAATTCATCCATCTTACGTTGGCCAGACTCGCCGATACTCGCGTTAACGTCCGACAGCGTTACAACGGTATGCTTATTCCGCCTAGCGTGATCAATTGCTCTGCCAAACATTTGGAGGAAATCTCGAGGAACACCAGCGTTCGCCCAAGCCAATCGCCGAAATGCAGAATTAGGCAATACCGTACCCGAAACTGAATATCCTATTGCTTTTAGGAAATTCTCCAATATCGCCCGAAGATGGCTCTCTGCCTGCTCAGGATTTTCAAGCGTGAGATCAAGTGGAATGAGTTGCGCATCACCCGGCACCTGGAGGCCAATTCTATCACGCGCCGAATAATAGTTGATTAGAGATCGCAGGCCTGCAACCTTAAGCCAGCCGTTAGCACCTTTCAACGCTGCGTGAACGAGATGCAGCACCTTCGGCTGCTCATCGAAGTCCAAAAGATGGAAATCATCCAAAAACACAAAAGCGTGCCCTTTTGTAATTTTTGTTACTTCGGTAAGCGCGCGCTTCAAACGTGGAGCCGCATTCGCCGGTGTAATTACCTCATCAATGATATCACGCCGAACTGCCATTAGATTTTTGAGATCGAGCTCCACTCCTAAGATAGAAGAAACCCTAGCCGAATCTTCGACAAGAGCATTCACAATATCATGCAGAACTTCTCGCATTAAATCTTGACCAGAAAGAAGCGAGTAAGCTTGGACGTCGAGAATGGCCACCAGAGAAGACGAGGCTCGTATAATTTCGGCAGCCCTTTTGATCAAAGTAGACTTGCCTACACCGCGCCGCCCAACGACAACATGAGAGGCTGGCTGTGCTAACTGATGATCTTCTCGATTCTGAAAAGGCACGTACGGAACCGAAAAAGTTTCATCGGCTAAGTTTTCCGATACAGCGCGCGTTGAGCGCGTAAGAAGAGTTTGCAGCGCACCAGCTTCAAGCGACTCTGGAAAATGCTCGCTTTTCTTAACGACAAGACCCAGCTTTCCCCTAAAAGGGTTGTGGCCCGACAATGCCCTTTGAGTTTCACGCAAAGAATGTTGATAGATCGGCGCATCCCGACCGACTACAAACTTCAAAAAGGACTGATTTCCTGCCGAAGTTAGTCGAGTCGAGATACCTGTTGTCCCAACTTCTTTCTCGAATATTTTCCGAGCTTCAGCCTCCCCCTCAGCGTCACTCATTATCTCTGACATCTCGTTCATCCTAGATCCCGAACTTTGACTGAAGATATAATCTCGAAGCTTCTAGAAACTCACGTGCTAGGTCATGAGCATCAACCGGCAAAAGTGAGTGCTCCGATTCCGTAAAAATCCAATTATCGTAATCGGAAAACAATCGATGCTCATACAGCTTTGGTATCATCTCTGCCCATTTATCTACGTTCGGAAAGTCATCAGGGAGATCGGACGCTTTATGATGATCATCCCCCTTCAAGCTTACGGCCCCTGCAACAATGTAACGCACCGCTTTTGACGCATTATACGCAGCATAATATGATCGAGAGAACGTAGATCGTTTTCGCCCGCTTGCTAATGATGCAGCGGCATCATCCAGATGATCTTGAGCCAGTCGCAACCAACATAATCCGACGTGAAACGCATTTTTTTGTATTCCATCTGCTGCTTTTACTTGGCCTAATTTGCGCAGCTTCTCGGAAAACTGACCGTGATTTCCCGTTAAGCTGATAAATTCAAGCTCCGACACATTCGGAGGACGTACCAAAGTTAAAATTCGAAACTTCAAAGCGTTAGCTATCCGTTGCATGTATTCTACCAACGACAGCATCTGACTCCCTCAAAGCGGCAAATGATTATTCTTCTTTATCTACAAATCATGCTTTTCGCTAAACATAACAATTACTTGGGAAAATACGCATGTAGGGCGAGTCCGGCATCGCGACATCGGTGATGTGGCGGCGTCCGACGATAAATGGCTACAGCAAACTGACTATCCTCGCGTTCATTGACTTGCTCGGCGATCTTATCCGCATCCACAAATGTTCGCACACCGCCGGCGCAACTCACGGCGCCCTGCAGGGCCGATCCTTCAGCCGGGTGTCGCACACCTGCACGTTGTCGAGATACTTGGTCCAGAGAGTGCTCTGCTCGGCCGACGGCTCGAAACGAAAGGCCTTTTGCACCAAATAGAAGCTGTCGCGGCCCTGCACGCCCTTCAGCATGGTGACTTCGGGTTTGCCGGTTTCTTTGTTTTGCGGACATTTCTGCAGCCAGGTCAGCGTCGGATACCCGTTCTCGACGCCCTCCTTCACGTTCGTGAAGGTGCTGCCGGGACAGGAATCAGCCCAGAGTTTCTCGAGGCGTTCGCGGAACTGCGGCGGCGTGACGTTGCTCAGCTTGAGAAACAGCTGGATCGTGACCATCTCGGTCCAGTTCTGGACGGTCTCGCCGGCCGGCACCATCTCCGACATGATGATGCGATCGTTGTTGGTCTGATTCGCGACCGTGTATCCCTTCGGATTCGCGACCTGCAGATTCTCGTTTTGCATCGTCTGGGCCTGGGTGGACACCACCGGCATGAACATCATCAGCGCAACGAGACTAAAAGAAACCATCAAGCGAGACATTGAGTACCCCGTGCGTTGAATGCCATCGGCTTCGGCATGCCTCACTACAGCCGATGCGGCATCGATATACAACTTTGTCGGTCCGCGGAACCCGATAACCATGCTCACAACGGCAGGTTGTCGTGCTTCTTCATCGGCACCTCGACATGTTTGTCCTTCAACATGGCGAGCGCACGCGCAATGCGCTTGCGGGTGGAGTGCGGCATGATCACATCGTCGATGTAGCCGCGCTCGGCGGCGACGAAAGGCGACAGGAAGCGGTCCTCGTATTCCTTGGTGCGGGCCGCGATCTTCTCGGCATCGCCGATGTCCTGGCGGAAGATGATTTCCACCGCGCCCTTGGCGCCCATCACGGCGATCTGCGCGGTCGGCCAGGCGTAATTCATGTCGGCGCCGATTTCCTTCGAGGCCATCACGTCGAACGCGCCGCCATAGGCCTTGCGCGTGATCACCGTGACCAGCGGCACCGTGCACTGCGAGTAGGCGAACAACAGCTTGGCGCCGTGCTTGATCAGGCCGCCATATTCCTGCGCGGTCCCCGGCAGGAAGCCCGGCACGTCCACGAAGGTCACGATCGGGATGTTGAAGGCGTCGCAGAAGCGCACGAAACGGGCCGCCTTGCGCGAGGCGTCGCTGTCGAGCACGCCGGCCAGCACCATCGGCTGGTTGGCGACGAAGCCCACGGTGCGGCCGGCGATGCGGCCAAAGCCCGTGACGATGTTGCGGGCGAAGGTCTCGGCGATCTCGAAGAAGTCGCCCTCGTCCACCACCTTCAGGATCAGTTCCTTGATGTCGTAGGGCTTGTTCGGATTGTCCGGGATCAGGGTATCAAGCGACATGTCGACCCGCTCGATGTCGTCGAAGCTCGGCCATTCCGGCACACCGTCGGTGTTGTTGGACGGCAGGAAGTCGATCAGGCGGCGCATCTGCAGCAATGTCTCGACATCGTTGTCGTAAGCGCCGTCCGCGATCGAGGACTTGGTGGCATGCACGCTGGCGCCGCCGAGCTCTTCCGCGGTCACCACCTCGTTGGTGACGGTCTTCACCACGTCGGGGCCGGTGACGAACATGTAGCTCGTGTTCTTCACCATGAAGATGAAGTCGGTCATCGCCGGCGAATAGACGTCGCCGCCAGCGCACGGGCCCATGATCACGCTGATCTGCGGAATCACCCCCGACGCCTGCACATTGCGGCGGAACACGTAGGAATAGCCGGCCAGCGCCGCGACGCCCTCCTGGATGCGCGCGCCGCCCGCATCATAGAGCCCGATGATCGGCGCACGGGCCTTCATCGCCATGTCCTGCAGTTTTGTAATTTTCAGCGCGTGGGTTTCCGACAGCGAACCGCCGAACACGGTGAAATCCTTGGCAAAAACAAACGTCTTGCGGCCGTTGACGGTGCCCCAGCCGGTGACGACGCCGTCGCCGGGCACCTTGTTCTTCTCCATGCCGAACTCGACCGAGCGGTGCTCGACGAACATGTCGAATTCCTCGAACGAGCCCTTGTCGAGCAGAAGCTCAATGCGCTCGCGCGCGGTCAGCTTGCCGCGGCCGTGCTGGGCCTCGATCCGCTTCTCGCCGCCCCCCAGTTTGGCGCCGGCGCGGCGGGCTTCGAGCTTTTCGACGATATCCTTCATGCGTATCCCCTGGCGGCGGGCCTGCCGCCCTCACGATTGACCGATTGGGGATTTGTCTAGCATGCGGATTGCGAACAGGAAAACCGGCCCGGCGGCAGGTCGGATACCCATCCGATGCCCGGTCTGGCCGGTGTAAAACACGGGCCTTAGGATGGTTTTTGCGGGATTCGGAGCGGACGGCGATGGCGGGATCGACACATCAGGCAACAACGCCCCCGGAGGGCGTGGCCGGAGGGCCAAAACTCCTGCTGCGGCTGGAGGGGCTGGCGCTGACCGGCGCTGCGGTGACGCTCTACGCCCATTCCGGCTTCTCGTGGTGACTGTTCGCCCTCCTGCTGCTGGCGCCGGACCTGAGCTTCCTCGGCTATCTTGCAGGCCCGCGCGCCGGCGCGGCCGCCTACAATGCCTTCCACACCACGCTGGCACCGATCGCGCTTGGCCTCGCCTCGGCCGCGCTGGACTCCCCGCTCGCGCTCACAATCGCTCTGATCTGGCTCGCCCATATCGGGCTCGATCGCGGACTCGGCTACGGCCTCAAATACGCCGCAGGCTTCGGTTTCACGCACCTGGGCCGCGTCGGCAAGGATGCCGCCGGCTGAACCGCCCTCTCAGGGCCCAAAATTTATGGCTCAAGGTTTTTAAGGCTCATTTGGCTTGAACGGCTCCTCCTTGCCGGGCGGCGTGGTTTCCTCCGCCATCGCCAGCAGCATCGCCACCGACACATAGCAGCCGGCCACCGAGGTCAAATCGACGATCTGCTGATCGGTGAACAGCTTTTTCGCCCGCGCGAACAATTCGTCCGAGACGCCGTGCTTGGTGGTGAGCTCGGTGACGAAGTCGTACACCAACGCCTCGTCTTCCGACATGGTCGTCGGACGCTTGTTGGCCTTGAGCTCGGCGATGATCTCCGGCGACAGCCCCGCCTTCTGCGCCAGCGGCGCGTGGGCATACCATTCGACCTGGGAGCGCCACTGCCGGCCGATGATCAGAATCGCGAATTCATTCAGCCGGGTCGGGACTGACGTCTCCCAGCGCAGGTAGTGATAGAGATCGAACAGCCGCTGTCCCAGCACCGGGCTGCGCATCATCGAATTGTAGGGGCCGCCGATCCCGACACTGGAGATCTTCATCACCTGCTCGCCGAGCGGTTTCTGCGCGGCGCTGAGCTGGCCCATGGTCAGTTGCGGAAAACGCGGTTCCCTGCTGTTGGCAGGCGGTGCAAACGCCGTGGCCGCAAACCAGCCGACGCCGGTGGCCATCATCAACGAGCCGAGCCAGAGCGACGACCGCAGCATGGGGATCCTCCACCGTTATATTTGTGGAGGAAGGATAGGCGCAGCCGCCGCGACCTGCCAATGACAGGAGCGTGTGATGCGCCCGGCAAATTCTCATGGCGCACCGGTTGACCGTAGGATGGGTTGAGCCAAAGGCGAAACCCATCATCGACCGACCGGCGCTGAACGATGGGTTTCGCTGCGCTCAACCCATCCTACGTCTACGCCACCGCCGCCGTGGTGCGCCGGTTGAAGCTCCACAAGCCGAGCGCGAAGGCCAGCAGCAGCAGGCCGGCGAGCAGCACCGTCACCGGCGTGGCGCCGAGCTTTTCGAACCACTGGGTGTAAAAGTGCAGCGCAGCAAACACCGCCACGATATTGACGACCCAGCGCCGGTTGACCTTCACCGCCCACACCCCCGCGGCCACCAAAGCCACAGCCCAGCCGATGCTGAAGACCAGCGGCGGGATCATCTCCGATCGCGCGGTGTAGTCGTGCAGGATCGACGGATCGCTGTTGATCAGCGAGCGCAGCCGCAGCAGGCGGTCGCCCCACAGCGAGCCGACCAGGAAGCCGAAATTGATCATCAGCACGGCGGTGCGCGCGGCGATCAGGGCCAGCCGTTCGTACTGCGCGGTGAGGCGCAGCGACACCAGATAGGCCGCGAGCGCGATCAGCGCGAACACCACGATGGTGAGTGTCGGCTCCTCCACCGTCAGCGTGTACATGGCGTGGCGGTAATCCGAACTGCTGCCGAGGCAGGCGCCGATCACCAGCACGGACGCTGCGATCAGGAGGCCGGAGCGCGCCAGCACGGCGGCCGCCGCGAGAATGACCGCGATCGCCACCATCACGCGCAGCGATCCGTCGTCGAGCATGGCGATGCCGCCGCAGAACGCCAGCGCGCCGATCACGATGCAGATCTGCGCCAGCAATTCCCAGGCCGTGGCCTTCGATGAGACCAGGGCGAAGCCGACGATGAACATCACCGCACCCAGTGCCACCGCGGTGAGCGGCGACGGCACCAGCGCGCCGGCGCCAAGCGCGACCGCGACGACACCGAAGCCGACCAGGATGTTGATGCCGAGCGAGCCGGTGTCGCGCGCGGCGAGCCCGCGCAGCCGCTCGGCTTCGGCGGCGGTGAGCTTCCCCGTTTCGACGAGGTCGGTGAGATCGAGGGTGATTTTCATGGATACCGTTTTATCAGACGACAGCTCCGGCGTGAAATGCCCGGAGACGGAAGCGCCTGCATTGGACGCGTGGTCCAGCCAAACGGTTCAAATCATTCATTTCTCGCGCGGCGGCCGGCTGGTGACGAAATAGCTGTCCTTGCTGACCACCTTGCCGTCGCGAAGCGTAATCAGGTCGATCAATTCCATGGTCACCGGCGCGCCGTCGGGCGTCGTGGCGGTGATGATGGATTCGGCGACGAAGTGATCGTCGCTGCCGTGCAGCGAGACCGCTTCGAATTTCAACCCCGGCAGACCGGAAAAATCCTTGCCGAACTGTTCGGCCACCGCCTCCTTGCCGCGAAAAATCCGGGCGCTGCCGTGCCGGCAGTAGCTGGTGTCGTCGGCATGCATCGCCATGATCGCGGGAATGTCATGGGCATTCCACGCCGCGGCATAACGGGTCGCGATCTCCCGGTAGGATGGCTGAGCTGACATGGCGATCTCCCATTCGGTTCATTGATTTGGCGGATATTCAAGCCGAACCGGGGTCCGACTGTCCAGCGCACGGGGAGCGGCACAGCCCCGCACCTGCGGCGCAGCGCACGACAACATCCGGATTGACGGCGAATCCCGTCCCGCCTCTAATGCATGAAACGAACAAGCGCGTCGCAACGCGACGATGCTTGTCGAACAAAAACCTGGCAGGGAGATGTCGATGCGCCGGATGTTGCAGGCCTTGTTTCTGCAGGCCTTGTTTCTGCAGGCCTTGTTTCTGCAAGCCTTGTTTCTGCAAGCCTTGGGCCTCGCCGTCGTTCTCTTTTGGAGTTTCGGGGCGCAGGCCCAGGCGCCGGCCAGCCCGGAGATCGCACCTCGGGTCGAGATTCATCCGATCCCCTCCCTCACCCTCACCGATCAGCAATTCCTGACCGGCGACGCCGCCGGCAAGCCGGTGACGATGACTGGCGAGTTTCGCATCGCGCAGGGGACGGGCCGCCTTCCGGTGATCATCCTGATGCACGGGTCCGGCGGCATCGGTCCCAATGTCGAAACCTGGACACGCCAGTTCAACGCCATGGGGATCTCGACCTTCGCCATCGACGGCTTCACCGGCCGCGGCATGACGGCCGTCAATACCAACCAGGCGCTGCTTGGCCGCCTCGCCTTCGTCCTCGATATCTACCGCGCGCTCGACATCCTCGCCAAACATCCGCGGGTCGACCCCAGCCGCGTCATCCTGATGGGATTCTCGCGCGGCGGACAGGCTGTGCTCTATGCCAGCCTCACCCGCTTCCAGAAACTGTGGAACACGTCCGGTATCGAACCGGCGGCCTACATCCCGTTCTATCCGGATTGCATGACGACCTACATCGGCGATACCGACGTGGCCGCCAAGCCGATCCGGATCTTTCACGGCGCGCCGGACGACTACAATCCGGTGGCACGCTGCCGGGATTATCTCGCGCGCCTGAAAGCGGCCGGGCGCGACGTGACCATCACCGAATATCCCGATGCGCAGCACGGCTTCGACACGCCGTTCCCGATCGGCTCGATCGTCGCGACCGAGGCCCAGACGGTCCGCAACTGCCGGATCCGCGAGGCCGACGGCGGCGCCCTGCTCAATGTCTCGACCCAGCAACCGTTCCGCTACACCGACGCCTGCGTGCAGCTCAATCCGCATGTCGGCGGCAATGTCGAGGCCACCCGCGCCGCGCACCAGGCGGTGGGTGACTTCGTCAGGCAAGTGTTCAAGCTGGAATAACTCATTCAAGCTGGAATAATCACGCGCGGCTCACATCAGCAACGCCGCGGCGACGGACGCGATCAGGAGGACCGCAAACGTCACGTTGACGATGCGGTTGCTGCGGGGATCGCGAAACACCCGGGTCAGCGCCGCGCCCGCATGAAGCCATGCGACATTGACGGCGACAATGACCAGCGCGAGCACGAGGGTCTTCACCCCGGCGTCGTAGACAGGACGTTCGCGGACCAGCACGAAGCCCGAGAACAGCGCCGCCATGGCGGCATAGCCCTTCGGATTGATCAGCGACAGCAGCACGCCACCGGCGAAGGACGGTTGGCGATCGGTTTCGGACCGCCCCGTCAGGGGCGGCGCCAGGGCGATGCGCCAAGCGAGATAGAGGAAATAGACCGCCGCCGCGATAACCACGACGGGCACCGCGCCCGGCAGCGCCAGCAGCAGGCCGGCCACGCCGCTCGCCACGATCGCAATCACCCCGATCATGCCGATGATGATCCCGGCCATGTAGCCGAGGCCGCGACGGGCGCCGAACGCCGCCCCGGTGGCAGCGAGGCTCAGCGTCGCCGGCCCGGGACTGCCGGCCAGCGCCAGCGCCGCCAGAACAAAGCCCAGCATCCCTTCCATGCGGCTCTCCCTATCGAGGCGGAATGGCGCTTCTGCTAACGTCTCCATTCCGATCAATCGGAATCGAGACACGCCCTGCAGAAGCCCACGGCCAGTTATGAACGAGAACGCAACGAAAGGTCTTGAACGATCGTGCGGCCCGGCCAAATCGGACTGGATCCGGACCGCGCCGTCGGGCTCCACGGGGTTCGAGCGGTTCGAGGCCTTCTTCGCCGGCCATGCGTTCGGCCCGCACCGGCATGACACCTACGCCATCGGCATGACCCTCGACGGCGTCCAGTCCTTCAGCTATCGGGGCGCCGCACAACACAGCACGTCGGGCCAGGTGTTCGTGCTGCACCCGGATGAACTCCATGACGGCCATGCCGGCACCGACACCGGCTTTCGTTATCGCATTCTCTATGTCGACCCCGGCCTAATTCACGACGCGCTGCGTGACACGCGTTGTCCGCTTCCATTCGTGCGCGACGTCGTTTCGACCAACCGTCGCCTCGCAGCCGCGATCGGCCCGGCGCTCGGCGACCTCGATCGGACGCCGGAGGAGTTGCAGGTCGACCAGATCGTCGCCGATCTCGCGGACGCGCTGGCCGCGGCCGACCCGTCGATCGGCCGGCGAACCCTGTCGGTGCGTCACTGGCGGGCAGTCGAGAAGGCGCGCGACGCCCTCGACGCCGACATCGGCAGCGCCGTCTCCTCGACCGACCTGGAAGCCATCACCGGATTGTCGCGCTACGATCTGGCCCGGCATTTTCGCGCCTGCCTCGGCACCAGCCCCTATCGGTATCTGGTGATGCGGCGGCTCGATCGCGTGCGCGACTGCGTCCTGCGCGGCGCATCGCTGGCGGATGCCGCCGCGACATGCGGCTTTGCCGACCAGAGCCACATGACCCGCCATTTCACCAAGGCCTACGGCCTCTCCCCGGGCCGATGGGCCGCGATCAGGGCCCGGAGCGCGGCGTGATCAATGTCACCACTCAGCCGACGACGAGTTCGGTTTCCGCTGCGGCATAACGCGCATACCGAAAATCGCGGATCCTGCTGATCAACCCGCCGCTCCACTCCAGCACGACAAAATAGGCCGGACTGTCCGGTCGATCCGTCTCGAACACCAGAATGGCCGGCCGGTCATCGACGAAACCCGGAACGAGGCGCCAGTCCGCCATCCGCTCGTAATTCCCGAAATAGCGTCCGACATCCTTGCGGCCGTCGCGCCGGCTCTTGCCGAACAGATCGAGGCGGACATCGTCGGCCAGCAGGTCGCGCAGCGCGTCGAAATCCCGCGCATTGAAACGCGCGACATAGGCTGCCAGACGCTCCCGCTCGGTTTCGTCCAGGATCGGAGGCGCATGCCGGTCCGGCTGCCGCGCCAGTTCACGCAGGCGCAGGCGGCCCTTGTGCAGCGCCGCCTTCACCGCGGGGACGCTCAGCCCAGTGACCTCGGCAATCTCCTGCAGCGAGTGACCGAGAACATCCATCAGGATGACGCTGCTGCGATGCGACGGCGGCAACTGCATGAAGGTGCGCAGGCTGGTGGCGGCGATCTCCTGCTCGTCCAAAACCGAAACGGGATCGGCCACCGCATCCGGATCGCCGTCGGCCTGCAACGCATTGAGCCGGCCGCGGCGTCGGAGAAAATCCAGCGCGGCGTTGTGGATGATCCGGAACACCCAGCCCTCCACATTGACAATGGTGCCCGCCGCCGGAAACGCCTCGATCGCCTTCAGCATCGCGTCCTGCACCACGTCCTCGCCGTCGACCGACGAGCCGGTCATGCGCGCGGTGTAACGGTGCAGCTTCGGGCGCAGCTCACCGAGCACCCGTTCGAAGGTGCCGCGGGCAGCCACGTCCGCGGAGGACAACATGCTCATGCGCAGCGCTACGCTCTCATCGGCATCTCATGGGCCTGGCTTCATAGGTTCAGCGTCATCGTCATGGATGTCGTCCCTCGCCGATCATCCGGTAGTTGCCGACAATGACCGCGTCGGCGGATTGCGGCGGTTCGAGACAGCGCTCCCGGATTCCGCTGAAGAACGCCTGAAACGCGTCCAGGGCGGGCAACGGATCGCTGCCGTCCTCGCGCTCCACCACGTGGATGAAAGTGCCGTCGGGCAGCTTCATCGCCGCATAACGCAGGCCGGCCGGGGATCGCGCCCCCAACTCAAGGAAGACATTCTGGATCAAGCGCTCGTTCTCCGCCGCCATCTCCGGTTTGGTCTTATAGCGCACAATCATTCGTTTCATCAGTCGTCTCCTCGGCCGCTGGCCGGAACATCGGGATTGAGCCGGCGGCCGAGGAGCTTTCGCCCTCCCCGCCGTCCTACCCCCCAAGACGCCGGGACGGGCCGAAAGGATTCCGGCTCCCGCAAAAATTTTTCCGGAGTCTTTTGGGCTGATACGTTCGTCTTGACCATCGAAGGCCGGCGCCTGACTGAGCCGCCGGTCCCATCCGCATCATGCGAGGACCCTTCGATGACCGACACTCACAACAAGACGGCTGAAACCGGAACGGACAACAGCAGAACAGACAAGGTCTGGGTGCTGGCGCTGACCTCGATCGCCTCCTTCATGGTCGCGCTCGATGCGCTGGCACTGACCACGGCGCTGAGCACGATCCGCGCCGATCTCGACACCTCGATCGACACCCTGGAATGGACCTTCAACGCCTACAATATCAGCTTCGCGGTGCTGCTGCTGACCGGCGCCGCGCTCGGCGACCGGTTCGGCCGCCGGCGCATGTTCGCCACCGGCCTCGGGTTGTTCGTCGCGGCGTCCGTCGGCTGCGCGCTGGCCGGCGGCATCGGCATGCTGATCGCGGCAAGAGCCATCCAGGGCGTCGGTGCGGCGCTGATCATGCCGCTGGCGATGGCGCTGCTGAGCGCCACGTTTTCGCGAGAGGAGCGCGGCCGCGTGCTCGGCCTGTTCAGCGGCATCACCGGCCTCGCGCTGATCGCCGGTCCCGTGGTCGGCGGCGCGATTGCCGGCGGGCTGGCCTGGCAATGGATCTTCTGGATCAACCTGCCGATCGGCTGCGCCGTCATCGTGCTGCTGTTTCGCCGCTGCCCGGAAAGCCTTGGCCCGGCTGCCGCGCTCGACATGCGCGGGCTCCTGCTGGTGACGGCGACAGCGCTGGCCATCGTCTGGGCGCTGGTGCGCGGCAACCATGCCGGCTGGGCCAGCGCTGAAGTCCTCGCGGCGCTGTGCGCCGGCGTGGGTCTTGCGGGCGCCTTCGTCGTTTGGGAGTTGCGGACACCGGCGCCGATGGTGCCGATGCGGCTGTTTCGCAACTGCGCCTTCGGCGCCGGAATTGGGGCGAGCTTCCTGTTCTACGCCGCGATGTACAGCGTGGTGTTTTTCCTGCCGCAGTTCCTGCAGACCGCGCAGGCGTTCGGCCCGCTCGATGCCGGCCTGCGGCTGCTGCCGTGGACCGCGACATTGTTCGTGTTCGCGCCGATCGGCGGCCGGCTTGTCAACCGGCTGGGCGAGCGGCGTCTGGTTGCCGGGGGCTCGCTGCTTCAGGCGATCGGTTTTGCCTGGGTCGCGCTGATCGCCGTGCCGGATCTCGCCTTCGTCCACCTGGTCGCGCCGCTGGTCATCGCCGGCGCCGGCGTCTCGCTGGCGATGCCGGCGGCACAGACCGCGGTGCTGAGCGCGGTCGCGCCGGCCGAGATCGGAAAGGCGTCCGGTGTCTTCAACATGGCGCGTTTCTTCGGCGGCACGTTCGGCATCGCCCTGCTGGTGGCGGTGTTCACGACGCGCGGAAGCATCAGTTCGCCGCAGGCGTTCAACGCCGGGTTCACGCCGGCGATCGCGGTGTCCGCGGCGCTGTCGCTTGCCGGCGCGATTGTCGCGCTGGCGTTGCCGGGGCGGCGCGATCCAGCCCTGGTGCCAGCGAAAGCCGGTGCTTAGGAAACTAGAGTGGGATGAGATAAGGCTCGCTCAATGTCATCCGTCATCCTGAGGTGGCCATTCGCAGAATGGCCCTCGAAGGACGACGGCCGCTGACTCTCGGGCCGTCGCCCTTCGAGGGCCGTGCTACGCACGGCCACCTCAGGATGACGGAGTTGATTCAACCTCAACTCATCCCGCCCTAAAGCGCGCCGATCTCGGTCAGGCACAGCTCGGCGAGCTTCATGCGGGCCGCGCGATGGTGCTCTTCGCGAATGTCGAGGTTGAGCGCGAACACGGTCTGCTCGCTGCCCTTTTCCACCCAGCCGACCAGCCAGCCGACGCTGGAGCGGACACTGCCGCCCTCGGTCTTGTCGTCGACGCCGATCAGGCCGCTCTTGGAACGGATGGTGGCCTTGCCGACCTTGGTGACGGGCAGGATATCCCGGGTCAGTTGCTGGGCTCGCTTGGAGACCGGCAGCGCATCGCGCCGCAGCCGGTCGATGAAATCGACCTGCTGCACCGGATCGATGCGCAGATCACCGGTGAGCCAGAACCGATCGATGCCACCGCCGATGTCGTGATTGCCGTAGTCGAAGGCGGTGAGATACTTCTGCATCCGCTCCTCGCCGATCCGCCGCGCGATCTCCTGATAGACCGGCGTCGCGGAGTCCGCGATGGCGGAGCGCAGGGTGTGATCCCTGTTCCATTCGGGAATGAAGCGCTCGACGCCATCCCACTTGAAGACATCCTTGTCGGGATCGCCGACAACGCCAGTTTCCAGCGCAATCACCGAATTCGGAATCTTGAAGGTCGACGCCGGCAGCATCGCCTCGCCGGACCGGTCCTTGTCACTGGCGATCACGGTGTAGTCGTCGACCTTGTAGGCGACGAACGTCCCCTCGGTGCCGTTGTCGGCAAAATGCTTCGACAGGCTGTCCTGGATGACGTTCTTCATCGGCGCGACGGTGGCGCGCGCGGGCGTGCGGATGCTCGCGGCGGCAAGCAGGCCGAGCGGCAAACCCAAAGCGTGACGGCGGGTGATCAAGGCGATTTCCGGATGGTCTGAAAAACGTTTGGACTCACAACAAGGTGGGTCAATACATCCGATATCTTGGTGAAAAGATGACGGTTGAGCGCGGCGAACGCCTACCTGACCCGCCCCGACAGCCGCAGCACGAAAATCAGCACCTCGGCGACCGCCTTGTAGAGTTCGGCGGGGATTTCATCGCCCAGTTCCACGTTGGACAAGGCGCCTGCCAGCGCCTCGTTTTCCTGGATCGGAATATTGTTGGCCTTCGCGACCTCGATGATCTTCTCGCCGATCGAGCCCTTGCCCTTGGCGACGACGCGCGGCGCCCCACCCTTGTCGTAATGCAGCGCGACTGCAACAGAACTCGGAGGCTGAACGCTCATGTGGCGCGGTCCAGGAAATGTCCGGCGGGCGGCACGGCGACCGGCTGCGGCGGCATCCCGTCGCCGATCACGATATCACCCGGCTCCAGCTCCGCCTGGCGCAAGGCGCGGCTGAGCTGGACGGCGTTCTCACGCAACCGCACCGCCGTGGCCGGACGTTCCGCCCACATCCGCACCGACGCCGTCTCGCCGCTCAGCGAGACGATGGCATGCACGGGGCCCGCGGGCTCCACATCGAGGGAAAATCGCGCGCGCCAGACCTGATGCGTTCCCGCCGCGGCGGCCTTGCCGCCGCCGTCGCGCGAAATCTCGAATTGCGCCACCGCCGTGCCCTGTGGCGTGGCGAACGGAATCTCGAAGTTCCAGCGCGGCATGCCGGGATCGATGCGAATGCCCGATACCTCGCTGCGATCGGGCAGCGAGGCGATCTGCAGCAGGGTCTGGCGGGCAATGGCACCGTCGGCATCGTCGACCAGGCGGCGCACGGCTTCGGCCGGCGCAGCGTCAGGCGCAAGCGACGGCGACGCCACCGGCTGCGGCGCCGGCGCGGCGCCACGGAACGGCGGCGGCGGCACGTCGGTGCGCGCAAAACCATCGTCGGCTGCCGACACCCCGCGCGGCGCGGTCAGCGGCTCGGCCGCGGTCTTGCCATCCACCATCCGCCGGATGGTCTCCAGCACGCCGGTCGGGATCACGCCATCGGCGTCCTGCAGCATGTTCAGGGCAGCCGTGGCCGCGGCGGCGCGTGCGCCCACACTCGCGGGCTGCGCGCCGGGAGGCAGGATCTCGCCGGCGCCGTCGGCGGCGAGAAACTCTTCCGCCACCGGCAGCAGCGCTTTCGGAAGATACACTTCCTCCATGTCGATATCGGGCACCAGCGACGCGATGGCCGGCGACGGGCCCGCGGCGTCGTGCGGCACGGCACCCGACGTTGCGGCCTGAGGTGACGCAGGCGTCGCCGGCGCGGCGTCATCGAGCCACGCCGACAAGGTCTGGCGAAACACCACCAGCGCCGCCTTCAGATCCGGCAGCCCGCCCTGCTCCGTTCGCGCCGCCGCTCCAACGGCGAGCGACGACTCCAGGAACAGCCCGGAATTCTGGAACGCCGATTTGACATCACCGCCCGTGAGATCCGTCGTCAGTGCCGGGCGCGTGGCGAGGAGCTGCAGGGCCGCCGCCTGCACCGGCTCCGGCAAGGCCGTGCTGGATGCCGCCGCGGCCGTGTTGGCGAACAGCGGCGACAAGCCGGCCTGCTTCACCGCCGCGGCTTGCGACGCAGCCGTCACCGCCAGCGCTTCCACCGGCGTCAGTGCCGGCGTCGGCGCCGGAGATCCCGCCGGCCGTGGCACCATGATCGCCGACAGGTCAGTGACCATGGACATCGGCGCCGTCGGGCGCCCGGCACCGGATCCATCTGTCGGCGGAACGATCGCCAGGCGAAGGCCATCCGGCGTCTGCGACACCGCGAGTTTCAATGTCGCGCCCGGCTGAAGCGGAACCTCGGACAGCACGTCGATGCTCAGGCTCGAAATGGCGATGCGGACCATGTGGTTGTCGAGCACCTTGACGACACGCGCATCGATCACCGTTCCCAGCTGCAGCACCAGGTCGGGAGCCGCCTCCTGGGCGGCGATGACCGGAAACACCGGATTGATCGATATCGGCATGCGGAGGCCTCGCTGGACGCGAAGCTAGGCGCATGGCGTTAATCTGTCGTTAACCGAGCGCTGGCGCCCGAACTCTAGTACCGCCGATCTGATGCACCACTTGCCGCAAACTCGTCCCAGGAACTTCAGATCGAAAAGCGGTACTAGAATCATAAATTTGCTAGTGCCCCTGATGCATCCGAAGTTCGTGTCAGAGAGTGCTGCGATGTATCACGAACTTCGGATGCGGGGCACTAGCTACGCGCCGCCAGCACTTTGGCGGCAGCCTTGAAATCGACCAGCCGCGCCGCGCGCTTGCCCATCATTTCCTCGTCGGCGCCCCACTGCTCGGCATTCCAGTCTTCATCGACGTGGGCCGCCGTCCACACCGCATCCACATCGAGCCGATGATGCAGCAACGCCAGCGCGAGCAAGGCCGAGCCGGTCAGCGTGGTCACGACATGCAGCGCGCCGAGGGTCCAGGCATCGCCGGGCATCGCGGCGCGTGCTGCGGCCACGGCCTGCTCCGGCTGGCGCACATGCATGATGCCTTCGGCGAGAATGAAATGCGCACTGAGCGTCTCCGCCGCCCAGAACAGCACCGGATCCCAGTGCTGCGCCTGCCGCCCCACCAGAGCTTCGGGATGATCGGCCCGGTAAAACAGCGCGTCCGACTCGAAGTATTTGGCGATGTCGTCGGCCACATCCTGCGATCGCTCGGCCACGCCGTCGATCACGCTGTTGGCCAGCCGCGTCAACGGCATCGATGTGGGATCGATCGTCTCTGTCTGCGCATCCCATTCGGCSGCCATSGCCTCGGCGATGYSRCGCACCGGCGCCGCCAGCAATCGTTTGGCCGGCGTCTTCACGGTGCGCCCGTCGAGGGTGACCGCAAACCCCTCCGGCGTCTCGGCGACGCCGACGCTTGCATAGAACCGTTTGCGCTGGGCGGCGCGCGAGGACTGCCGCGCCGACTCGTTGGGATCGAGCGGTGATTTTCCCGCAACCTCGTCGAACAACTCACGCATCGGTTTGTCTCAAATCGTTTGAAGGCCGGCTTAATTGGCGCAGGCGCGTGAATACTCGGCGCGCTCGTTCGGGCCAAGCCCTTGCGATGCGCCGTAATCCAGGCAGCGTCCGACACGATCGCTGAACGAGCCGCGCTGCTCGAGATTGGGCCGCGGCGCCGCAAGCGGCGCATTGAATTGCGGGATCGGCGCCACCTCGTTTCTCGGCGGCGGTGGCGCGGGCGGCGGAGGCGGCAGCAAGGACGGCGACGTCGGAAGGCCAAGGACCTGCGCAGCCGCCCCATGCGGCGCGAACACCACCATTGCCGTCATCACCATGATTGCCGCGACAAACCGTTTCATGCCGGAAATATTGGGACGGCGCCGCGCCATTGCAAGCTCACTCCTCCGGCGCATTCTCGATCGGGTCGAACCGGTCGGCCTCCAGCCCCAGCAGGTTCCATGACTGCTGCATATGTGGCGGCAGCGGCGCGGTGGCATCGATGAAGCCGCCGCGCGGATGCGGGATCACGATGCGGCGCGCCAGCAGATGCAGCCGGTTCTGCAAGCCGCCCGGCAATTCCCAATTCTCCTTGTTGAAGTATTTGGGATCGCCCACGATGGCGTGATCGATGTGCGCCATGTGGGCGCGCAATTGATGGGTGCGCCCGGTGACCGGCTTCAGCGACACCCAGGCGAGCTTTTGCGCCGAAGTCTCGACCACGGCGTAATAAGTCACCGCATGGCTCGCGCCCTCGTCGCCGTGCTCGGCGATCACCATCACGGAATCGTCCTCGCGCTCTTCCTTGGCAAGGAACGTCGAGATGCGCCCCTGCTTCGGCTTCGGCACGCCGGCGACCAGCGCCCAGTAGATCTTGCGCGCCGACCGATGCCGGAACGAGCCGGTCAAGGCCGACGCCGCAAAACGCGTCTTGGCGACCAGCAGGCAGCCCGACGTCTCGCGGTCGAGGCGATGCACCAGGCGCGGGCGCTGACCCTTGGAGTCGCGCAGCACTTCGAGCATCTGATCGACATGTTTGGTCATGCCCGAACCGCCCTGCACCGCAAGCCCGGCCGGCTTGTTCAGCACCAGCACGTCGGCGTCTTCATAGAGCGTCATCGCCTTCAGCGTATCGCGGGTCTTCTGCTGCGCCTCCGACAGCTCGCTGTTGACGCCTTTCGGCGCATCGAGCTTCAGCGGCGGAATGCGGACGCTTTGTCCCTCTTCAAGCCGATCCTTGCTGTCGGCACGCTTGCCGTTGACGCGCAGCTCGCCTTTGCGAACGATGCGCTGGATGTGGGAGAACGACAGCCCGGGAAACCGCGCTTCAAGGAACCGATCGACCCGCATGCCGTTTTCGTCAGCGGTGACGGTGACGGTCTGCACCTTGGTCGGCAGCGGCGGCGCCTCCGGCTTCGGCGCCGGCCGCACATCCACGTCAGGGAACGATTTCGTTGCCAGGGATCGCTCGGTCCCCGGACGCGAGAAGCCGGGCTTCGATCCGCCCGGCCGTGATCCTCCGGGTTTTGATCCAAATTTCGCACCAGGGCGCGCGGGCTTGCCCGCTGGACGATCGTCCCGGAAGCGCTCGCCGGCAGAACCGCGCGATTTTTGAAGGGGTCGTTTGACGCGACGGCTCATGATGTCTGCCTGGTCCAGATTTACCACAGGGCCCCGGAGTCGCATGAAAGCCGTTCCGGAGCGTGAGGTCATGGCCTAGCGCAAAAGTCCGCCAGGGTCACGGTCAAATCGTTGCAAATGAAAGATTTTCGGCTATTCGCCGCGGCTGCGGCGCAGCTTCGCCCAGTAATCCAGCCGCTTTCTGATCTCGCGCTCAAAACCGCGGTCCGGCGGATCGTAGAAGGTCTGCCGGCCCAGTTCCTCGGGGAAATAATCCTGTCCGGAAAACGCATCCGGCGCGTCGTGGTCGTACTGATAGCCGCTGCCGTAGCCTTCCGACTTCATCAGCTTGGTCGGCGAATTCAGGATGTGTTTGGGCGGCAGCAGGGAACCCGCTTCCTTCGCGGTGCGCATCGCGGCGCCGAACGCCATGTAGGCCGCATTCGATTTCGGCGCGGTGGCGAGATAGATCACCGCCTGCGCGATGGCGAGCTCGCCCTCCGGGCTGCCGAGAAAATCATAGGTGTCCTTCGCGGCGTTGCAGATCACCAGCGCCTGCGGGTCGGCAAGGCCGATGTCCTCCACCGCCATGCGCACGACACGGCGCGCGAGGAACAGCGGATCCTCGCCAGCGTCCAGCATGCGCGCGAGATAATACAGCGCCGCGTCCGGATCGGAGCCGCGCACCGATTTGTGCAGGGCCGAGATCAGGTTGTAGTGGCCGTCGGCGGACTTGTCGTAGATCGGCGCGCGGCGCTGCAGGATGGTCTGCAACTGCTCGGCGTTGAACACCTCGTCCGCCCGCGCCGAACGCCAGACCTCTTCGGCCAGCGTCAGCGACGCGCGGCCGTCGCCGTCCGCCATCCGCACCAGCACCGCGCGGGCTTCCGCGTCGAGCGGCAGCTTCCTGCCCTCGACCTGCTCGGCGCGCGCGAACAGCCTCTCCACCGCCGCCGCATCGAGCGAGCGGAACACCAGCACCCGCGCGCGCGACAATAGAGCGGCGTTGAGTTCGAACGAAGGATTTTCGGTGGTGGCGCCGACCAGCACCACGGTGCCGTCTTCCATCACCGGCAGGAAGGAATCCTGCTGCGCGCGGTTGAAGCGATGCACCTCGTCGACGAACAGCAAGGTGCCCTTGCCGGTCTCGCGGCGCGCACGCGCGGCGTCGAACACCTTCTTGAGATCGGCGACACCGGAAAACACCGCCGAGATCTGTTCGAAATGCAGTTCGGTGGCGTCCGCAAGCAGGCGCGCCACCGTGGTCTTTCCAGTGCCCGGCGGACCCCAGAACACCAGCGACCCCAGCGTGCGCGTCTCCAGCATCCGCGTCAGCGCGCCGTCGGGCCCCAGGATGTGATCCTGCCCGACCACATCGGCAAGCGTGCGCGGACGCAGCTTGTCCGGCAGCGGATGCGGTGCATCCTGCTCCATGCCGGCGGCGGCGAACAGCGACGGCGACGACTGCGGTCGTTTCGGGCTCATCCGCCAAGCACGACGGAGAGTTGCTGGCCGCCGCGCACCACGGTGATGCGCCACAGCCGGCTGGCTTCGCGCGTCACCCGCTCCAGATCGCTGGTCTTGGCGATCTTCTGTCCGTTGACCGAGCTGATGATGTCGCCCTTCTGGAAGCCGACATTGGAGGCCGAGCCGTCGTCGGAGATCGAGGTGATGATGACGCCTTCGATCGTGCCGTCGAGGTGCAGTTCCTCGGCCAGCGCCGGCGAGATGTTTGCGACCTTGGCGCCCTGGAACGGGGAGCGTGACGTGATGGTGACTTCGTCGCGCCCGGTGTCCGGCGCAGTCTCGAGCGGAATCGCCAGCTTGACGGTCTTGCCGGCACGCTGCACCTCGACCGCGGCACTGCCGCCGAACGGACGCGTCGCGAAGCGATAGTCGAACGCATTGGGATCATCGACCGCCTGACCGTCGATCGACATGATCAGGTCGGACAATTTCAGCCCGGCGCGCGCGGCGGGACTGCCCGACACCACGCTCGCGACCAGGGCGCCGGTCGGCCGCGGCAGGCCCAGCGTCTCGGCGATCTCCGGCGTCACCGCCTGCAATCGCGCGCCGAGCCACGGCCGCTTCACCGCACTACCCCCGCTGCGGGCGGAGGCCACCACGACACGCACCATGTTGGCGGGAATCGCAAAGCCGATGCCTTGCGAGCCGCCGGAGCGCGAGAAGATCGCGGTGTTGATGCCGACCAGCTTGCCGGTCATGTCGACCAGCGCGCCGCCGGAGTTGCCGGGATTGATCGCCGCATCGGTCTGGATGAAGAACTGATAGTCGGTGATGCCGACCTGGGTGCGCGCCAGCGCCGAGACGATGCCATGGGTCACGGTCTGGCCGACGCCGAACGGATTGCCGATCGCGAGCACCACGTCACCGACCAGCAATTCGTCGGAATTGGCGAATTCGAGCGTCGGGAAACGCTCTTTGCTGTCCTTGATTCGCAACACCGCGAGATCGCTGCGGCTGTCCTTCAGCACGATCTCGGCCTCGAACTCGCGCTTGTCGGCGAGCGAAACCTTTACCTGGTCCGCGCCTTCGATCACATGGTTGTTGGTCACGACAAGGCCGGACGGATCCACCATCACACCGGACCCCAGCGAGCGCTGCATCTGTTCCGGCTGCTGTCCCGGCACGCCGAAGAAGCGGCGGAAGATCGGATCGTCGAGCAGCGGATTGCGATTCTGGATCACTTTGGCGGCGTACACGTTTACCACCGCGGGCTGCACGCGCTGCACGATCGGCGCGTATGACAAACGCAGCTGATTAGCCGAGTTCGGAACGACTCGATCCTGCGCCCGCGCGGGCGCTGCAAGCGTTTGCAGTCCAGCCGAGATGATCGCCGAGGCAACAAGGATACGAAAAAAGCGCGTCATGAGTTCTTCCTGCAACAGTCCGGGAGTCGTAGAATTTTTTACCCACTGCCAGAAGCAAACTGCAACAAAACCTTGTTTCTGGCAGTGCACAACAAGGCAATTTTTCCAACTTCAGCCATCTGCCGTGTCACAAAACTCGACAACCCGCGCTATCAGGCACGTGGCAATGCTGCCATGCAAGATAGACCAAAAAAACTGTCAAACAAATGGCTTAAGCGTGCCCCGGGGTTCGCTATGGGGCTAACCAATTGAGTGCTGCGGGATCGTCTCCCGCCGGCACGACAACGTACAGACTGACAATCCCATAGCGTGCTGGGTAATGCATTCGGCCGATCCGGGAGGGCGGCGGAAGACATGCCCATAATAGTCTTACCAGGGGTACGTCATGACTGAACGGCACTACATTAACACGATCAAGAGCCTCGCGCTCGGCACCGCGGCGGGTCTCGTCGCGCTGAGCGGCGCACAGGCCGCCGATCTTCCCGTCAAGGCCAAAGCGGTCGAATACGTGAAGGTCTGCTCGCTCTACGGAGCAGGCTTCTATTACATTCCGGGAACCGACACCTGCATCCGCMTCGGCGGTGCGATGCGCGTCGGCACCTCGATCAACGGCGGCGTCTGGGGCGTGCCGTTCTATCAGGGCGGCKCRGGYGGTGCGAATTCGTACAACCGCAACTACTTCACCACCCGTTCGCGGTTCACGCTGTTCGTCGATACGCGYACSGCCACCGACTACGGTGTYGTCCGCACCTACGCCAACATGCTGTTCGACTTCTCGCAGGGCCGCGAGAACATCGCGGGCGGCTTCGTGGAGAACGACTTCCTGTTCATCCAGTTCGCCGGCTTCACCTTCGGTAAGGCCGTCTCGATGTTCGATCCGCAGTGGACGCTGTCGAAGCCGATCATCAGCACCTCGGGCTTCTTCTCCGGTTCGTATGACGCCAGCGGCATTCCGCAGTTGGCCTACACCGCGGAATTCGGCAACGGCGTGTCGGCCAGCCTCTCGCTGGAAGACGCCCAGCCCTACCGTTCGGCTGGCGTGGCAAACACCTCGCTGACCGGATCCAGCGCCCTGCTCGGCCCGTTCGGCAGCGCCACCACCGGTTACGGCACCACCGCCAACACCTTCCAGGGCAATGCCCAGGGCGGCGACCACGTTCCGGATATCGTCGGCAACCTGCGCCTCGACCAGGCCTGGGGTTCGCTGCATGTCGGCGCCGCGGCGCACGAAGTGCACGGCACCTACTACACCCCGACCGACAGCTCGACCGGTCACCCCGAATCGACCTGGGGCTACGCCGTCATCGGCGCTTTCGAGCTGAAGAACCTGCCGACCGGCGCGGGCGACAGCCTGAAGGTCCAGGCCACGTTCGCCAACGGCGCCGCCAAGTATGTGTTCGGCGGCACCTGGGATTCGGCAGGCGCAGGCCGTATCGCCAAGATCGGCGAAGGCGGAGCCATGGCGTTCGGCTACGTGCTCGATGGCGTCTACGGCAACGGCACCTCGATCAGCAAGAGCGACGCGTGGGAAGTCAGTGCGTTCTACGAGCACTACTGGAATCCGGCGTGGCGCACCTCGGTGTTCGGTTCGTACAGCCACATCGCCTACGGTGGCGGCGGCAACGCGCTGTTGCTCGCGGCAGCCAACGCGGGACGGCTGAGCACGGGTACGGCGAATGCGACGGGCTCGTTCGACCTCGGTGTTCTTCAGGTCGGCACTCGCACCGCCTGGGACGTCGTCAAGAACCTGACCTTCGCGGCCGAGTTCGACTACACCCGGCTCGACCAGAACCTGAGCGGCACGTTCACCAGCAACACCAACTTCTCGGGCTCCCCGAGCGGCAGCGTGTACCAGCTGAAGGACCAGAACATCTTCTCGGGTCACGTTCAGGCGACTCGCAGCTTCTGATCGTCAACAAACACCGCGACAGCGGCCTCTCATTGTTGACCTCCACGGACCTCCGGCGTGCCCCGCCGGAGGTCTTTCCATTTCAAGCCGGGCTCTTCGCGACGGGCGAATGACAACCCGCGGATATCTCACGCACGTGTGACCAGGACGCGCTGGATTTGACGGGATGGCGCGACCGATCGCCGCGGCCAAAATATCACGGCCGGACTTTTTCCGACGGTACCGCGCCGACTGCTGCTCCCTGCGGAAACCGACTGGTGTAATCTCGCGTCACAGCGACAGGGCATGGTCCGCTAAAAACCGAACAGGGCACGTCATGACCAAACGACATCAAACCAGCATCATCTCCACCACCATCAAGAGCCTCGCGCTCGGCACCGCGGCGGGCTTCGTCGCGCTGAGCGGCGCACAGGCCGCCGATCTTCCCGTCAAGGCCAAGGCCGTCGAATATGTGAAGATCTGCTCGCTCTACGGTGCTGGCTTCTACTACATCCCCGGCACCGATACCTGCATTCGCATCGGCGGTGCGATCCGCATCGGCACGACGTTCAACGGCAATCCGTGGGACGTGCCGTTCTTCCAGGGCGGCGCCGGCGGCGCCAATTCGTACAACCGCAACTATTTCGGCGCACGCGAACGCGCCTACCTGAACATCGACACCCGCACGCAAACCGAATACGGCGTGGTCCGCACCTACGCCAGCCTGCTGTTCGACTTCTCGCAGGGCCGCGAGAACATCGCCGGCGGCTTTGTCGAGAACGACTTCCTCTTCATCCAGTTCGCCGGCTTCACCTTCGGTAAGGCGGTCTCGCAATTCGATCCGCAGTGGGCGCTCGCGAAGCCGATCATCGGCACCACGACCGGCGCATTGTCGGGTTCGCACGACGACACCGGTATTCCGCAACTCTCCTACACCGCAGAGTTCGGCGCCGGCGTTTCGGCCACGATCTCGCTCGAAGACGCGCAGCCCTATCGCTCGGCGGGTGTCGTCAACACCTCGCTGGGTGGAACCAGCGCCCTGCTCGGCCCGTTCGGCGGTGCCACCATCGGTTACGGAACGACGGCCAACACGTTCCAGGGCAATGCGCAGGGCGGCGATCACGTTCCGGATATCGTCGGCAACCTGCGGCTCGACCAGGCCTGGGGCACGCTGCATTTCGGCGCCGCCGCTCACGAAGTCCACGGCACCTACTACACCCCGACCGACAGCTCGAGCGGCCATCCGGACTCGACCTGGGGCTTCGCCGTCACCGGTGCTTTCGAACTCAAGAACCTGCCGACCGGCGTGGGCGACAGCTTGAAGGTTCAGGCTGCGTTCGCCAACGGCGCCGCCAAGTATATCTTCGGCGGCAGCTGGGATAGCTCGGGCGCGGGCCGTATCGCCAAGGTGGGCGATGGTGGCATGGCGTTCGGCTATATCCTCGATGGCGTCTATGGCAACGGCACCAGCATTGAGAAGAGCGATGCCTGGCAAGCGGCTGCGTTCTACGAACACTACTGGACCCCGCAATGGCGCACGTCGCTGTTCGGTTCGTACAGCCACATCGCCTACGGCTCCGCCGGCAACGCACTGTTGCTGGCTGCCGCCAACGCCGGACGGCTCAGCACCGGCGCGACCAACGCGACCGGCAGCTTCGACCTGAGCCTGGCCGAAATCGGCACCCGAACGGCGTGGACCCCGGTCAAGGACCTGACGTTCGCAGCCGAATTCAGCTACGTCCGGATCGATCAGCACCTCAACGGCACCTTCACCGCCAGCGGCACGGCCGTGTCGGGCTACCCGGCCAACACCACGTTCCAGCTCAAGGACCAGAATGTCCTCCAGGGCGCGGTCGAAGTGCGACGCAACTTCTGACCTGGCCTGAACGGGGATCGTGTTATCCGATCCCCGTTTGCCTGAACATTCGAAGACCTCCGGCGCACCGCGCCGGAGGTCTTTGTTTTCAGGCTATCCGTTCCGACGGAACGCTGGAGGCGCATCAAAAAACGAGGGACTTTCGCGCCAATTGAAGTGCGGCGCAGGCTCGATAGTATCTCCGGGTGTCCTATCTTCCATTGCGGACCGTACTTGCAATCTCTGCCCCATGGCGACACCTAGGGCGCGTGTTCCGCAAAAGTGGATACCGGTTTTGCGATCAGAACACGCGCAATTTGAATAGAGCATTTTCTGCGGCAAACCGGTTTCCACTTTGCCGGAAAATGCTCCGCTGGCGGCGAGATGCCGTCACCCGAAACGGAGACATGTCGGATGAAGGCCGTCGGTTACACAAAATCCCTTCCCATCGATGCGGCGGATGCGCTGATCGATTTCGAAACAACGAAACCCGAGCCGAAGGGACGCGACATCCGCGTCGCGGTGAAGGCGATCTCGGTGAATCCCGTCGACACCAAGGTGCGTTTGCGCGCCGCGCCGCCGGCGGGCGAGACCAAGATCCTCGGCTTCGACGCCGCCGGCGTGGTCGACGCGGTCGGGCCTGACGTCACGCTGTTCAAGGCCGGAGACGAAGTTTGCTACGCCGGCTCGATCCAGCGGCAAGGCACCAATTCCGAATATCACCTGGTCGACGAGCGCATCGTCGGACGCAAGCCGAAGTCGCTGTCGTTCGCGCAGGCCGCAGCTCTTCCCCTCACCTCGATCACCGCCTGGGAATTGCTGTTCGACCGGCTGGACGTTCAGCCCGGCAAGAGCATCGATCCGCGGACGCTGCTGATCGTCGGCGGCGCCGGCGGCGTCGGTTCGATCCTGATCCAGCTCGCCCGGCGGCTCACCGGCCTTGCGGTGGTGGCCACCGCATCGCGGCCGGAATCGACCAAATGGTGCCTTGATCTTGGCGCCCACGCGGTGGTCGATCACAGCAAGCCGCTGAAGGAGCAGATCGAGAAGCTGAAGCTGCCGCCGGTGCGGCTGATCGCGAGCCTCACCGGCACCGAGCAGCATTTCCCGGCGCTGGCCGACATCCTGGCGCCGCAAGGCAAGTTCGGCCTGATCGACGATCCGGCCACGCTGAACGTCTCGCTGCTCAAGGGCAAAGCCGGCTCGCTGCATTGGGAATCGATGTTCACCCGCTCGTCCTTCCAGACCGCCGACATGATCGCGCAGCATCGCCTGCTCAACGATGTCGGCAACCTGATCGACAATGGCGTGCTGCGCACCACCCTCGACAAGGTGCTGGGCAAGATCAATGCGGAGAACCTCAAGCGTGCCCACGCCGCGATCGAAAGCGGCCGGTCCACCGGCAAGCTGGTGCTGGAAGGCTGGTAGGTTCAGGCAATGCAGCGACGGAAGAGAGCATCGCTCTCTTCCGTTTGCACGATCGCTTCATTCGCGCGCCGGCAGTGTGCGCAGAAACGCCACCAGCGCGCTCTGATCCTGCGCCGTCATATGCGCATAGGCGGCATAGGCCATCGGTGGTTTCAGCTTGCGGCCGTCGCGCGAGATCCCCTGGGTCAAGGCGCGCTTGATCTCGTCATCGCTCCAGCCACCCAGGCCCTTGGTCGGATGCGAGGTGATGTTGGCGGAGACCACCTCCCCGAACGGCCCCTTGAAGACCGCGCCGCCGCGGCCGGCGGAGTTGGCGAAGTCATGACCGGCCTCGCCCGGCGGCGTGTGGCACTCCAGGCAGTGGGCGATCGTTGCCAGATAGCGGCCGTGCTGGACCTGATCGGCCAGATCGGCCTCGGTCATTTGCGGACCGGCGTACGGCGCCTCCTCATGCGGTGACTTGGCCCGGTATTCGGGCGCCGGCGTCTCGCGATGCACCGCGGGAATCGAACGCAGATAAGCCACCAGCGCATCGAGATCGCGTGCCGTCAGGACCGTGTAGAAGATGTTGGGCATGATCGGCGCGACCGGCACGCCATTGGGGCGGACGCCGGTGCGCAGGAAGGCCTTGAGCTCGGCATCGCTCCAGTTGCCGATGCCGGTGTCCTTGTCCGGGGTGATGTTCGACCCGGTGACCTTGAACCGCGGCTCGTCGAACGTGCGCCCACCCGACAGCAGCCTGGAGACATCCGGGCCGTTCGGCCCGATCGGCGTGTGGCAACTGTTGCAGGCCATCACCGCGTTGACGAGATAGGCGCCCCGCTCGATCGGGGTTTGCGCGCACGCCACTGATGCCGCCAGCGCGAAGACCGCGGCCAATACCACTCTCATGTCCCCTGCCCCTCTTGAGCCCCGAGCCGATGGAACCAGAGAATCATGGGCGGCAGAAGCACTTTCGCCGGCCAGGTGAACCGCCGTTCACTGCGTTTGAACGGCGATACCGGAGCGTCAGAGATGGACGGGCGTATCAGGCGATGGTCTGGACGATGCCGCCCTCGACGCGCAGCGCCGCACCATTGGTGGCGGAGGCCTCGCGCGAGCTGATATAGACCACCATGTTGGCGATCTCATCGACACTGGCAAAGCGCTGCAGCAGCGAGCTCGGCCGGTGCTGCTTGACGAACTGCGCCGCCGCTTGCTCCACCGATTGGCCGTTCTGCCGGGCGAGATCCGCAACAAAGGTTTCGACCCCTTCCGACATCGTCGGGCCAGGCAGCACCGAATTAACCGTCACCGCGGTGCCGGCGGTCAATTCGGCAAGGCCGCGCGAGATCGCAAGCTGGGCGGTCTTGCTCATGCCGTAGTGGATCATTTCCGTCGGGATATTCAGCCCGGACTCCGAAGAGATGAAGACAATGCGCCCCCAGTTGCGCTTCAGCATGCCCTGCATGTAGGCCCGCGACAGCCGCACACCGGACATGACGTTGACCTCGAAGAACCGGCTCCAGTCCGCGTCGGGAATGTCGAAGAAGTCTTTCGGCTCGAAGATCCCGGCATTGTTGATCAGGATGTCGGTCTCCGGCAGCGCCGCAACCAGCGCCCCGCATCCGGCCGCCGTGGAGACGTCGGCCGCGATGCCCCGGACCTTGCCGCCGGGCACCGCCTTGGCGATCGCCGCGACAGCCGCATCGACCTTGGCCTGGGAGCGGCCGTTGACCACGACCTCGGCGCCGGTCGCCGCGAGGCCCCTGGCGATGGCATGGCCGATGCCGGCGGTGGATCCCGTGACCAGGGCCGTCTTGCCCGACAGATCGATTTTCATGTGCTGAACTCCCTGTTGCGACGGGGCACATATCGGGTGCGGGCCGCCCCGAAACAACCGTGCGCGCCCGCGATCGTGACCCGCGCGCGTTGAAACCCGGGCAACAAAAAAGCGGCGCCGAAGCGCCGCTTTTGAAACCTTCGAACCTTGAGGCTGCTTACGCCGCTTCTTCGGTCTTTTCCTGCACCGGGCCGGAGTCCAGGCCCTTGGCATCGACGTCGCGGTCGACGAACTCGATCACCGCCATCGCGGCGTTGTCGCCGTAGCGGAAGCCTGCCTTGATGATGCGGGTGTAACCGCCCTGGCGATCCTTGTAGCGCGGCGCCAGCACGTCAAACAGCTTCTTGACCTGCTCGACATCGCGGATCTCGCCGATGGCCTGGCGGCGCAGCGCAAGCCCGCCACGCTTGCCGAGCGTGATCAGCTTCTCGACGATCGGCCGCAGCTCCTTGGCCTTCGGCAGCGTGGTGACGATCTGCTCGTGCTTGATCAGCGCTGCAGACATGTTGGCAAACATCGCACGCCGGTGTTCGGCGGTGCGGTTGAGCTTGCGGTGAACCTTGCCGTGACGCATTGACTTATTCCTTCTTCAATTCTGCCACGACGGTTCGTCGGACAAGTTTCCCAGGTGGGCTTCCTGTGTTCGCCCAATGTTTTCCGGGACGCACTGATGCATCCCGGAAAAACAAGCTCAGTAGTGATCCTCGAAGCGCTTGGCCAGCTCGTCGATGTTCTCCGGCGGCCAACCCGGCACTTCCATGCCGAGATGCAGACCCATCTGGGCCAGCACTTCCTTGATCTCGTTCAGCGACTTGCGGCCGAAGTTCGGGGTGCGGAGCATTTCCGCTTCCGACTTCTGCACCAGATCGCCGATGTAGACGATGTTGTCGTTCTTCAGGCAGTTGGCGGAGCGCACCGACAGCTCGAGCTCGTCGACCTTCTTGAGGAAGGCCGGGTTGAACGCGAGATCCGGAATGACCTCTGCGGCCACTTCCTTGCGCGGCTCTTCGAAGTTGACGAAGACGTTGAGCTGGTCCTGCAGGATGCGCGCGGCATAGGCCAGCGAATCGTCCGGCGTGATCGCGCCGTTGGTCTCGATGGTCAGGGTCAGCTTGTCGTAGTCGAGGATCTGGCCTTCGCGGGTGTTCTCGACCTTGTACGAGACCTGGCGGACCGGGCTGTACAGGGCGTCGACCGGGATCAGGCCGATCGGCGCGTCTTCCGGACGGTTGCGCTCGGCGGCGACATAGCCCTTGCCCGAGTTGACCGTGAATTCCATGCGGATCTCGGCGCCCTCGTCGAGGGTGCAGAGCTGCAGGTCGGGATTGAGCACGACCACGTCGCCGACGGTCTGGATGTCGCCGGCGGTGACGACGCCCGGACCCTGCTTCTTCACGATCATGCGCTTGGGGCCTTCGCCCTGCATCTTGATCGAGATGTCCTTGATGTTGAGGACGATGTCGGTCACGTCCTCGCGCACGCCGGGGATCGAGGAGAACTCGTGCAGCACGCCGTCGATGTGCACCGACTGCACCGCTGCACCCTGCAGCGACGACAGCAGGATGCGGCGCAGCGCGTTGCCCAGCGTCTGGCCGAAGCCACGCTCGAGCGGTTCAGCAACCACGGTCGCGACACGCGTCGCGTCAGAACCCGGCGTGACGTGCAACTTGTTCGGTCGAATAAGTTCTTGCCAATTTTTCTGGATCGTCACTTTTTTTCACCCATGCCGTCTGAATTACCGGCGTTGGAGATCGCGGATCAGTCCGCGCAACAAATCGTCTCAAAAGCAGTGCGGGTGGCCATGCCACCCGCAACAAAAATCAAACGCGACGGCGCTTGCGCGGACGGCAGCCGTTGTGCGGGATCGTGGTCACGTCACGGATCGAGGTGACGGTGAAGCCCGCGGCCTGCAGCGCACGCAGCGCCGATTCACGGCCCGAACCGGGACCTGCAACCTCGACCTCGAGGGTGCGCATGCCGTGTTCCTGCGCCTTCTTCGACACGTCTTCGGCGGCAACCTGCGCCGCATACGGCGTCGACTTGCGCGAGCCCTTGAAGCCCATGGTGCCGGCCGACGACCAGGCGATGGTGTTGCCCTGCGCGTCGGTGATGGTGATGGTCGTGTTGTTGAACGACGAATTCACGTGCGCGATGCCGGAGGCAATGTTCTTGCGTTCACGACGGCGAACGCGGGTGGCTTCTTTACCCATTTTATCTTCCTTCAAGCGCATCCGTCATTCCGGATGCTGGGGAATATTCAACTGTTATGCCGGCCAAGCGGATGCGAGGCCGGCGCGTGTCTGGCTGGCTATGCCGCCAATTACTTCTTCTTGCCGGCGATCGGCTTGGCCTTGCCCTTGCGGGTGCGCGCATTGGTGTGCGTGCGCTGGCCACGAACCGGCAGGCCGCGRCGATGRCGCAGGCCGCGATAGCAGCCGAGGTCCATCAGGCGCTTGATGTTGATGCCGACTTCACGGCGCAGGTCGCCCTCGACGAGATAGTCGCGGTCGATCACTTCGCGGATCTGCAGGACCTCGGCATCGCTCAGCTGGGCGACGCGGCGGTCCACCGGAATCTTGGTCTTCTCCAGGATCTCGGCCGCGTTCTTCTGGCCGATGCCATGGATGTACTGAAGCGCGATCAGCACGCGCTTGTTGGTCGGGATATTCACACCGGCGATACGGGCCACAGTCTTCACTCCTGTTACCGACCGCTTCGGGCCGGCTTTCGTTCGTTTGTCGGGCGGTGTTTGCAAACGCAAACACGACGCCCTCCCCTTAAATCTCTTCGGGGCCCGGCATCGTTAGAAACGTATCCGACAGGATGCGGGCTGTATTAAAGGACTCAACGTCGTTTCGTCAACCGTTTGGCGGTCTTTGACCGCGATTTCGCGTGCTTTTTTGCTGCCTTTTTGGCCGTGGAACCGGCCTTCCCGGCAGCCTTGTTAGCGACCTTGGCGGCCTTCTTGACCGCCTTTTTGCCGCCCTTCTTGGCGGTATTCCGGGATGCCGCCTTCTTGGCACCCTTGGCCGCCGCCTTGGAGGGCTTCTTGGAAGCCTTCTTGGCGGCCTTCTTCGGAGCCGTCTTGGCTGCGGCAGCCTGCTTTTTGGCCGCCTTGTCAGCCTTTACAGGGGCTTTCGCGGCCGTCTTGGCCACCTTCGACGCCTTGCTCAGTTCCCTGGCCTTCCGGGGAGCCGCCTTCGCCCGCTTCTCGGCGGCCACAATGGCCGACAAGACCCGTTCGATCTCCTTGGTGACCTCGTCGATGGTCATCATGCCATCGATGGTCAACAGCGCCCGGCGCTCGGAATAATAATGCACCAGGGGCTCGGTCTGGGCGCGATAGGCCGCCAGACGCTTCGACAGCACCTCGGGGGTGTCGTCGATTCGGACCGTCTCGCCACGGGCTTCCATCTGCGCCACCCGCGCCTCGACGCGCTGCAGCAACGCGCTTTCGTTGACCCGCAGCTCGACCACGGCGTCGAGCTTGAGGCCCCGCTCCTTCAGCAGCCGGTCCAGCGCTTCGGCCTGCGGAACCGTGCGCGGAAAACCATCCAGGATGAAGCCCTGTGCCGCATCCGGCTCCAGGATCCGATCGGCTATGATGCCGACCACGACCTCGTCCGGGACCAGGCCGCCGCCGGCCATGATGTCCTTGGCCTTGAGCCCGACCGGCGTGCCGGCCGCGACGGCTGCGCGCAGCATGTCGCCGGTGGACAACGGAACGATGCCGTAACGTTCAACGAGAAGCTTCGCCTGTGTTCCCTTGCCCGCCCCCGGCGGCCCGAGAAGGATAAGTCTCATCGACGACGGCCCCTCAATTTCGATTTCTTGATCAGCCCCTCATACTGATGGGCCAGCAAATAGCCCTGCACCTGGGCCACGGTATCCATCGTCACGCTGACCACGATCAGCAACGAGGTGCCGCCGAAGTAGAACGGCACCGAAGCGTAGGAAATCAGGATTTCCGGGATCAGACAGACGATCGCCAGATAGATAGCGCCGAGCACCGTGATTCGCGACAGCACATAATCGATGTATTCGGCGGTGCGCTCRCCCGGRCGRATGCCGGGGATGAAGCCGCCRTGCTTCTTCAGATTGTCGGCGGTCTCGGTCGGGTTGAACACGATCGCGGTGTAGAAGAACGCGAAGAACACGATCAGCGCGAGATAGAGCACCAGGAACAGCGGCCGGCCGTGGCCGAGCTGGGTGGTGAGCCACTGAAACCATTCCGGTCCCTTGCCCGCATTGAAGTTGGCGACCGTGGTCGGCAGCAGCAGCAGCGAGGATGCGAAGATCGGCGGAATCACGCCCGAGGTGTTCAGCTTCAGCGGCAGATGCGAGGACTGGCCCTCGAACATCTTGTTGCCGACCTGGCGCTTCGGATACTGGATCAGCAGSCGGCGCTGCGCSCGCTCCATGAACACGATGAAGGCGATCACGGCGACCGCCATGATGATGATCAGMAGGATGATGCCGGTCGAGAGYGCGCCCTGGCGGCCSAGYTCGAGGGTRCCGGCGATCGCSGASGGCAGTTCGGCGACGATGCCGGACAGGATGATCAGCGAAATGCCGTTGCCGATGCCGCGCGAGGTGATCTGCTCGCCCAGCCACATCAGGAACATGGTGCCGCCGGTCAGCGTGATCGCGGTCGAGATCCGGAAGAACATGCCGGGATCGCTGACCACGTTGCCTGCGCCTTCGAGACCGACGGCAATGCCGTAGGACTGGAACGCGGCGAGCAGCACGGTGAGATAGCGGGTGTACTGATTGAGTGTCTTGCGGCCCGCCTCGCCCTCTTTCTTCAGGGCCTCGAGCTGCGGCGACACCGTCGTCAGAAGCTGGATGATGATCGATGCCGAGATGTACGGCATGATGTTCAGCGCGAAGATCGCCATGCGGTGGATGCCGCCGCCGGCGAACATGTTGAACATGCCGAGAATGCCGCCCTGCTGTGTGCGGAACACCTGTTCCCAGATCCCGGGATCGATGCCCGGCAGCGGGATGTAAGTCCCGAGCCGATAAACAAGCAGCGCACCCAGGGTGAACCAGATGCGCTTCTTCAGTTCATCGGCCTTCGCCAGCGCCGAAAAGTTCAGATTGGCTGCGAGTTGTTCCGCTGCAGATGCCATTTGTCTTGCCTTATTCCCGCGTTCCGCGCCCCTCTGACCGCGACGCCCCGCTCAGGCGGGGCATCGAGTCGGCACCGGACCCATATATGGTCGCGGTTTACCGGAAATCCATCACCCGCGCAGCAGCAGACCGCCCGCTGTCGCGGGCGGTGATGCGAGGATTACGACGCCTTCTGCTCGCCTTCGGGCTCCTTGGGAGCCAGGATCTTGACGGAACCGCCGGCCTTCTCGACGGCTTCCACCGCCGACTTCGACGCACCATGCACCTCGACGACGATCTTTGCCTTGATTTCGCCACGACCCAGCAGCCGAACGCCGTCGCGCGCGCGGCGCAACACGCCAGCCTTCACCAGGGCTTCGGCGTTGATCGTCTCCTTGATGTCGAGCTTCTTCGCATCAATGGCGTCCTGGAGGCGATCAAGATTGATCTCGACCAGATCGAGCCGGAAGATGTTGTTGAACCCGCGCTTCGGCAGACGACGATGCAACGGCATCTGGCCGCCCTCGAAGCCCTTGATGCGCACACCGGTACGCGCGGTCTGGCCCTTGCCGCCGCGGCCCGAGGTCTTGCCCTTGCCGGAACCAATGCCGCGGCCGAGCCGCATGCGCTTCTTGCGCGAGCCGGGATTATCGGCGAGATCGCTGAGCTTCATCGCCCTGTCTCCTTACTTCTCGTCGACGACGCGAACGAGGTGCTGAACCTTCGCGATCATGCCACGAACCGAAGGCGTATCCTCCAGCTCGTTGACGCGACCGATCTTGTTGAGACCGAGGCCGATCAGCGTTGCGCGCTGATCTGCCTGGCGGCGGATTGCGCTGCCATACTGCTCGATCTTGATGGTCTTTGCGGCCTTGGCCATTGTCTCAAACTCCAATCAGGCGCGAATTAGTCCGCGGCCGCTTCAGCATCGCCGCCGACGCGGCGCGACTGCAGAACCGAAACCTTGAGATTGCGGCGCGAGGCAACCGARCGCGGCGARTCCTGGTGCTTCAGCGCRTCGAAGGTGGCGCGAACCATGTTGTAGGGGTTCGACGAWCCGATCGACTTCGCCACCACGTCCTGGACGCCGAGGCTCTCGAACACGGCGCGCATCGGGCCGCCGGCGATGATGCCGGTGCCGGGAGGGGCYGCGCGSAGATASACCTTGCCMGCGCCATGACGGCCGGCAATGTCGTGATGCAGCGTGCGGCCTTCGCGCAGCGGGATGCGAACGAGGCCGCGCTTGGCGGCTTCCGTCGCCTTGCGGATCGCTTCCGGCACTTCGCGCGCYTTGCCGTGGCCGAAACCGACCCGRCCCTTCTGATCGCCGATGACGACCAGCGCTGCGAAACCGAAGCGCTTACCGCCCTTCACGACCTTGGCGACACGGTTGATGTGAACGAGCTTGTCGACAAACTCGCTGTCGCGCTCTTCACGATTGTTCCGGTCGCGGCCGCCGCGTTCGCGTTCACCTGCCATGGTGCTGTCCAATCCTTGAGAGGCCGTCTGCCTCTATCCTGTGTTCGTTCAAAACTTAGAAGCTCAGCCCGCCTTCACGCGCCGCATCGGCGAGTGCCTTGACGCGGCCGTGGTAGAGATACTGACCACGATCGAAAATCACTTCCTTGACGCCGTTCTTCACGGCGCGTTCCGCCACCAGCTTGCCGACCGCGGCTGCTGCATCGGTGTCGGCTCCGGTCTTGCCGACGTCGCGCAGCGTCTTTTCCAGCGACGAAGCCGAAGCCAGCGTCTCGCCCTTCAGGTCGTCGATGACCTGGGCATAGATGTGCTTCGACGAGCGGAACACCGACAGACGCGGACGCCCGTTCGCCGTGCGGCGGATCTGACCCCTTACGCGATTCTTGCGTCGGGCATTCGTAATCTTGAGTTTCGACATGACCCGCTCCGTTACTTCTTCTTGCCTTCCTTGCGGAAGATGAATTCGCCGGCGTACTTCACGCCCTTGCCCTTGTAGGGCTCCGGCGGGCGATAGCCGCGGATCTCGGCGGCGACCTGGCCGACACGCTGGATGTCGTTGCCGGTGATCACGATTTCAGTCGGCTTCGGCGTGACGATCGCGATGCCTTCCGGGATCGCGTAGACCACGTCGTGGCTGTAGCCGAGCGCGAGCTGCAGGTTCTTGCCCTGCACCGCGGCGCGGTAACCGACGCCGGTGATCTCGAGCTTCTTCTCGAAGCCCTTGGTGACGCCTTCGACCAGGTTTGCGACCTGCGCACGGGCGGTGCCGTACAGCGAGCGCGCACGCTTGGTTTCGAAACGCGGATCGACCTTGATCGCACCGTTGTCGAGCTTCACCGTGACGTCATCATGCACGATGAACTGAAGCTGGCCCTTCGGCCCCTTCATCTTGACGGTCTGCCCTTCGACGGTCGCGGTCACGCCCGACGGCACCGGTACTGGTCGTTTGCCAACGCGGGACATGGCTCTACCCTTCCTGAATTAGAACACGGTGAAGAGAACTTCGCCGCCCACGTTCGCGTCGCGCGCGGCGTGGTCGGCCATAATTCCCTTCGGCGTGGACAGCACTGAAATGCCGAGGCCRTTGTTGACGCGCGGCAGGTTCTTCACCGAGGCGTARACACGCCGGCCCGGCTTCGACACCCGCTCGATCTCGCGGATCACAGGCTCGCCATCGAAATACTTCAGCTCGATCTCGAGCTCGCTGCGGCCGCCGGCATGCTCGACGCTGGCGAAGCCGCGAATGTAACCTTCGCTCTTCAGCACTTCGAGGACGTTGGCGCGCATCTTCGAGCCCGGGGTCGAAACCTTCGGCTTGTTGCGCATCTGCGCGTTGCGGATGCGGGTGATGAGATCGCTGATCGGATCGTGYGTGGACATCTGCGACCCTCCTTACCAGCTCGACTTGACGAGRCCTGGAACCAGGCCCTTGGAACCGAGCTCGCGCAGCGCGATACGGCTCARCTTGTTCTTGCGRTAGACCGAGCGCGGCCGGCCCGTGACTTCGCAGCGGTTGCGAATGCGGGTCGCCGACGAATTGCGCGGCATYTCGGCAAGCTTCAGCGTGGCAGCGAAACGCTCTTCCAGCGGCAGCTTCTTGTCGGCGATGATCGCCTTCAGCTTCGCGCGCTTTTCAGCGGCGTTCTTGGTCATCCGCTGACGCCGGTTGTTCTTCTCGATCGAACTCTTCTTCGCCATATCAGGCTCCTGAATTTCCGCGTTTGAGATCCTGTCGATCAGGTCTCACTGCCGGAAAGGGAAATTGAACGCGGTCAACAGCGCCCGCGCTTCGTCGTCGGTCTGCGCGGTGGTGCAAACCGTAATATCCATGCCCCAGGTCTCGCCGGACTTGTCGTAGTCGATTTCCGGGAAAATGAGGTGTTCCTTGATGCCGAGCGAATAGTTGCCGCGGCCGTCGAAGCTCTTCGGATTGAGGCCACGGAAGTCGCGCACGCGCGGCAGGGCGATGTTCACCAGACGGTCGATGAACTCGTACATCCGCGCCTTGCGCAGCGTCACTTTGGCGCCGATCGGCTGGTTTTCGCGCAGCTTGAAGGTCGCGATCGCCATGCGTGAATAGGTCACGATCGGCTTCTGACCCGCGATCAGCGCGAGATCGGCGGCGGCCAGCTCGACCTTCTTGCGGTCGTTGACGGCTTCGCCCACGCCCATGTTGAGGACGACCTTGCTCAAGGTCGGCACCTGCATGACGTTCGCGTAGCCGAACTGCTCGGTGAGCTTGGTCCGGATTTCCTTGTCATACTGCGCGCGCAGGCGCGGCACGTTCACGGTCTCAGCCATCGATCTCAGCTCCCGTGCGCTTGGCAACACGCACCTTCTTGCCGTCGGCCAAGACCTTGAAGCCGACGCGGGTCGGCTTGCCGTCCTTGGCAACGATGGCGATGTTGGACAGGTGGATCGGCGCCTCTTTCGAGATGATGCCGCCTTCCTGCGCCTGGGTCTGCTTCTGGTGRCGCTTCACGAGATTGACGCCACGCACCARYGCGCGGCTCTCGCTCGGACGCACCTCGAACACCTCGCCGGTACGCCCCTTGTCGCGGCCCGACAGCACGACGACCTTGTCGCCCTTCCGGATCTTGGCAGCCATCACAGCACCTCCGGCGCGAGCGAAATGATCTTCATGTGATTCTTGGCGCGCAGTTCRCGCGGAACCGGCCCGAAGATACGGGTGCCGACCGGCTCGGACTGGTTGTTGATCAACACAGCCGCATTGCGGTCGAAACGGATGACGGAGCCGTCGGCGCGGCGAATATCCTTCGCCACACGCACCACGACCGCCTTCATGACGTCGCCCTTCTTCACCTTTCCACGCGGAATGGCTTCCTTGACCGACACGACGATAATGTCGCCGACGGTCGCGTACCGGCGCTTGGAACCTCCAAGAACCTTGATACACATGACACGGCGCGCGCCTGAATTATCGGCCACGTCGAGGTTGGTCTGCATCTGGATCATTGATGCACCTCGTCCTCTTTCTATGCGCGGAGTTGCGCTTAAGCTGTTTTAGTCTTCTCGTCCTGGACGACGACCGTCCAGCGCTTCAACTTCGAGATCGGCTTGCTTTCCTCGATCCACACCTGGTCGCCCGCCTTGAACGAATTGTTCTCGTCGTGCGCRTGGTAGTTCTTGGACTGGCGAATCGTCTTCTTGTAGATCGGATGGGTGAAGCGCCGATCGACGCGCACCACAACCGTCTTGTCCTGCTTGTCGCTGACGACGACGCCTTGCAGAGTTCTCTTCGGCATTGTCTGCCCCTTACTTCGTCTTCGCGCGCTTCTGCGCGGCGATGGTCTTGACGCGAGCAATATCGCGACGGGCCTCGCGCAGACGCGAGGTGTTCTCGAGCTGCCCGGTGGCGCGCTGGAAGCGCAGGTTGAAGCGCTCCTTCTTCAGCTTGACGATCTCGTCGTCCATCTGATCGGCGCTCATCGCGCGAATGTCGGCGGGTTTCAATTCGGCCATGGCTAAATCCTCACTCCGCGATGCGCGCGACGAAGCGCGTCTTGATCGGCAGCTTGGCGGCGGCGAGCGTCAACGCTTCCTTCGCCGTCTGGTTGGTGACGCCGTCGATCTCGAACAGGATGCGGCCCGGCTTGACCCGCGCGACCCACAGTTCCGGCGTACCCTTGCCGGAGCCCATGCGCACTTCGGCAGGCTTCTTCGACACCGGAACGTCCGGGAAAACGCGGATCCAGACCCGGCCGGCGCGCTTCATGTGACGGGTCAGGGCGCGGCGTGCGGCCTCGATCTGACGCGCGGTCACGCGCTCGGGCTCCATCGCCTTCAGCCCATACTGGCCGAACGACAGCGTTGCGCCTGATGACGCCACGCCGTGGATACGGCCCTTATGCGCCTTGCGAAACTTTGTGCGCTTTGGTTGCAACATGTTCTTGTTCCTGGCTTACGCCAACCCTTCCAAAAACCAAATCAAGCCGCGTCGCGACGCGGCCGCGAATTGTCACCTTCGGCCAAACGCTTGTCCTGAGCCATCGGATCGTGCTCGAGGATTTCGCCCTTGAAGATCCAGACCTTGACGCCGCAGGTACCGAACGTGGTGAACGCGGTCGCCACGCCGTAATCGACGTCGGCGCGCAGCGTGTGCAGCGGCACGCGACCTTCGCGATACCACTCCATGCGGGCGATTTCGGCGCCGCCGAGACGGCCCGAGCAGTTGATACGAATGCCCTCGGCTCCGAGACGCATCGCCGACTGAACGGCGCGCTTCATGGCGCGGCGGAATGCGACGCGGCGCTCGAGCTGCTGCGCGATCGACTCCGCGACCAGGGTCGCGTCGAGTTCGGGCTTGCGGATCTCGACGATGTTGAGCACCACGTCCGACGCGGTGATATCGGCGATCTTCTTGCGCAGCTTGTCGATGTCGGCGCCCTTCTTGCCGATCACGACGCCGGGACGCGCGGAGTGGATGGTGACGCGGCACTTCTTGTGCGGACGCTCGATCACGATGCGCGCGACGGCAGCCTGCTTCAGCTCCTTGTGCAGCAGCTCGCGGATCCGGACGTCTTCATGCAGCAGCTTGCCGTATTCGTTCTTGCCGGCATACCAACGGGAGTCCCAGGTCCGGTTGATGCCCAGACGCAGCCCGATCGGATTGATCTTCTGACCCATCGTTTTCTCCTGCGCCTTAAGCGCTCGCCTCGACCTGACGAACCACGATCGTCAGCTGCGAGAACGGTTTGAACACACGTCCCGAACGGCCACGGCCGCGCGGCGCGAAACGCTTCATCACAATACCCTTGCCGACATGCGCCTCGGCGACGATCAGATCGTCGACCTCGAGGTCATGGTTGTTCTCGGCGTTGGCGATCGCCGATTCCAGGCACTTCTTGACGTCGACCGAGATCCGCTTGCGCGAGAACTGCAGGTCGGCGAGCGCAGACGACGCCTTCTTGCCGCGGATCATCGCCGCRACCAGRTTCAGCTTCTGCGGGCTGACCCGAAGCATCCGGGCGATCGCCTTGGCCTCGTTATCGGCGAGGCTCCGTTCGCGCTTTGGTTTGCTCATGACCTAATCCTCAAGCCTTCTTGGCTTTCTTGTCGCCGGAATGGCCATGGAAGGTCCGGGTCGGCGAGAACTCGCCGAACTTGTGACCGACCATTTCCTCGTTGACGGCGACCGGAACGTGCTTCTGACCGTTGTAGACACCGAAGGTCAGTCCGACGAACTGCGGCAGGATCGTCGAMCGACGGCTCCAGATCTTGATGACGTCGTGACGGCCTGACGCRCGAGCAGCATCTGCCTTCTTSAGCAGAGACCCCTCGACAAACGGGCCTTTCCACACCGAACGAACCATGGCGTGCGTTCCTTACTTCTTCCGCTTGTGGCGGCTGGCGAGAATGAATCTCGAGGTTGACTTGTTCTTGCGGGTCTTCTTGCCCTTGGTCGGGAAGCCCCACGGCGTAACCGGGTGACGACCGCCCGAGGTGCGGCCTTCRCCRCCGCCGTGCGGGTGATCGATCGGGTTCATCGARACACCGCGGTTRTGCGGCTTGCGGCCGAGCCAGCGGTTGCGACCGGCCTTGCCGATCGAGATGTTCATGTGGTCCGGRTTSGACACCGCACCGATGGTGCCGGTGCAACGGCCATGAACCAGGCGCTGCTCGCCCGAGTTCARCCGCATGATCACGTAGTCCTGRTCGCGRCCGACGATCTGGGCGTAGGTGCCGGCGGAMCGRGCGATCTGGCCGCCCTTCCCGATCTTCAGCTCGATGTTGTGRACGATSGTGCCGATCGGCATGTTGCCCAGCGGCATGACRTTGCCCGGCTTCACGTCGACRTAGTTGCCGGCMACCACGGTRTCRCCGACCGCCAGGCGCTGCGGCGCCAGGATATAGGCCTGCTCRCCGTCCTGATACTTGATCAGMGCGAGRAARGCGGTGCGGTTCGGATCRTAYTCCAGACGCTCGACCGTCGCSGGCACATCRAGCTTCGAGCGCTTGAAGTCGACGATGCGGTAGGACTGCTTGTGTCCGCCGCCRCGGAAACGCACGGTGATCCGACCRGTGGCATTGCGGCCGCCGGACGAGTGCTTGCCCTCGGTCAAGSWCTTGACCGGCTTGCCCTTGTAGAGSGCGGAACGATCGACCATCACCAGCTGGCGCTGGCCCGGCGTCGTGGGGTTGAATGTTTTCAATGCCATCGTCGTATCGCCTTACAGTCCGGTCGTAACGTCGATGCGGTGGCCCTCTTCGAGGGTCACGACCGCGCGCTTTGAGTCCGACTGCGTGCCGAAGGTGCCGCGGAAGACCTTGGTCTTGCCCTTGCGCACGATCGTGTTCACGCTCTTGACCTTGACGTCGAACAGCTTCTCAACCGCTTCCTTGATCTGCGGCTTCGTCGCCTTCACCGCCACCTTGAACACAACCTTGTTGTGYTCSGAGGCCGTCGTCGCCTTTTCGGTGATGACCGGGGCRACGATCACGTCGTAATGCTTCGCATCGATTGTCATTTGAAGCGCGCCTCCAACGCATCGACTGCAGCCTTGGTCAGCACCAGCTTCTGACGGCGCAGAATGTCGTAGACGTTGATGCCCTGGATCGGCAGCACGTCGATGTTCGGGATGTTGCGCGCAGCCGCGGCGAAACCGGTGTTCACTTCGGCGCCGTCGATGATCAGCGCGTTGGTGAGACCGAGACCGGAGAAGTGCGCGATCAGGCCCTTGGTCTTGCCGTCCTTGAGGTCGGCATTGTCGATCACGATCAAACCGCCGTCCTTGGCCTTCGCCGACAGCGCATGCTTGAGCGCGAGGGCACGGACCTTCTTCGGCAGGTCGAATGCGTGGCTGCGCACGACCGGACCGAAGGCACGACCGCCGCCGCGGAACTGCGGCACGCGGGCCGAACCGTGACGAGCACCGCCGGTGCCCTTCTGCTTGTACATCTTCTTGCCGGTCCGCCAGATCTCCGCACGGCCCTTGGCCTTGTGGGTGCCGGCCTGGCGCTTGGCGAGCTGCCAGTTGACGCAGCGCTGGATGATGTCGATGCGCGGCTCGAGACCGAAGATCTCGTCCGACAGCTGCACCGATCCGGCSGCYTTGCCTTCAAGCGTGGTGACGCTCAGTTCCATGTCACACGCCCTCCTTCTCGGCCACCGCTTCCGCGGGTGCAGCCTCTGCGCCGCCATTGGCGACCTTGAACTTGCCGGGCTTCGGCGCGTCCTTGTGCAACGGCTTCTTCACGGCGTCACGCACCGTGATCCAGCCGCCCTTGGAGCCGGGAACAGCGCCTTCGACCAGCACCAGACCACGCTCGACATCGGTCTGCACCACACGCAGGTTCAGCGTGGTGATGCGATCGACGCCCATGTGGCCGGGCATCTTCTTGTTCTTGAAGGTCTTGCCGGGATCCTGACGACCACCGGTCGAACCGATCGAGCGATGCGACACCGACACACCGTGGGTGGCGCGCAGACCGCCGAAGTTCCAGCGCTTCATGCCGCCGGCGAAGCCCTTACCGACCGAGGTGCCGGTGACATCGACGAACTGGCCGACCACGAAATGATCCGCCTGGATCTCGGCGCCGACCGGAAGCAGCGCGTCTTCCGACACGCGGAACTCCGCAACCTTGCGCTTCGGCTCGACCTTGGCGACGGCAAACTGCCCGCGTTCGGCCTTCGGCAGATAAACGGTCTTGCGCGCGCCGGAGCCGAGCTGCAGCGCGACATAACCGTTCGCGTCCTTGGTGCGATGACCAAGCACCTGACAGTTGCTCAACTTCAGCACCGTCACAGGGATATGTTCACCGGTCTCCGTAAAGACCCGCGTCATCCCGATCTTCTGAGCGATCACTCCGGAACGCATTGGCGTTCTTCCTATCTCTTCGTCCGAAAGTCGGACCTTGAACGTAAAGCTTCGTGTTGAACTTAAAGCTTGATTTCGACGTCGACACCGGCCGCCAGGTCGAGCTTCATCAAAGCATCGACGGTCTGCGGTGTCGGATCGACGATGTCGAGCAGACGCTTATGCGTGCGCATCTCGAACTGCTCGCGGCTCTTCTTGTCGACGTGCGGCGAACGGTTGACGGTGAACTTCTCGATGCGCGTCGGCAGCGGGATCGGCCCACGCACCTGCGCGCCGGTCCGCTTCGCCGTATTCACGATCTCGCGGGTCGACGTATCGAGGATCCGATGGTCGAACGCCTTGAGACGGATGCGGATATTTTGGCCGTTCATTGCCGTTGTCTCTCTTTTCGTCATCGCTCCAGTGAGCGATCCAGTAATTCGTCAGTCGTGAATGTAACCCGCGACCTCGCGGATTACTGGGTGCCCCGCATTGCTGCGGGGCACGACAGTGTTACTCGATGATGCTGGCGACGACGCCGGCGCCGACGGTGCGGCCGCCTTCGCGGATGGCGAAGCGCAGCTTCTCTTCCATCGCGATCGGCACGATCAGGTGCACTTCCATGGCGATGTTGTCGCC